>Ga0315556_1002674_pt1 | contig 10044 bp, 5 predicted proteins | sample SalMarSW160310MG_FD_202112 | JGI IMG/M metagenome (GOLD analysis project Ga0315556, IMG submission 202112) | Salt marsh sediment microbial communities from the Plum Island Ecosystem LTER, Massachusetts, United States - Salt Marsh Sediment SW1603-10 ... | reverse complement strand
CACCGGCGCCTGCTCGAGGAGCTCGAGAGCCAGGCCGGCGCGCTCGAAGGCCGCAGCATGTCGCTCACCATGCGCTATCTCAACTTCTGGCTCCTGCACCACATCGAGACTACCGACAAGCCGCACGCGAAGCTGCTCATCGAGCGCGCCAATGCGATCGGCTCGGCCGCCCTGCCGCCCCCGGGTGCCGGCGCCGGCGCCGGCACCACCGCATCCGCGCTGCACGCCTCGAACCCGGGCTGAGCGCGGCTCTCAGGCCGGTCGCAGCTGGGCGCGGCGGTTGAGCGCGCGCCAGACCTTCTCCGGAGTGAGCGGCATGTCGAGCTCGGCGACGCCGTGCTCGGCGAGCGCGTCGAGCACTGCGTTGACCACCGCCGGCATCGCGCCGTGGCAGCCGGCCTCGCCGACGCCCTTGGCGCCGAGCGAATTGAGCGCGCTCGGCACCGACTCGTCGAAGCCGGTCGCGAGCTGCGGCAGCGCGTCGGCGCGCGGCATGGCGTAGTCCATGAACGATCCGGTCAGCAGCTGTCCGCTTTCGTCGTATAGCGACTGCTCCATCAGCGCCTGGCCGATGCCCTGCATCATGCCGCCGTGCACCTGGCCCTCGGCGATGAGCGGATTCATCACCCGCCCGATGTCGTCGAGCGCGACCATCCGCGCCAGGCGCACCTCGCCCGTGTCGGGGTCGATTTCCGCCTCGCAGATCTGGCAGCCGTTGGGCCAGGTCTGCCCCTTGATCGTCTCGCTGTGCGCGATGCTGATGCGCCGCTCGGGCTGCTTCGCGGCCAGCTCCGCGAGGCCGATCGAGCGGTCGGTGCCGGCGATGCGGTAGCGCCCGCCGGCGAACTCGATGTCGACCGCGGCGGCTTCCAGCTCCTTGGCCGCCAGCGCCTTGCCCACGTCGATCAACTTGCGCGCGCCGACCAGCGTCGCGCTGCCGCCGACCTGAAGGCTGCGCGAGCCGCCGGCGCCGGCGCCCGTCTTGGCGACGTCGGTATCGCCCTGGATCACGCGCACCGCCTCGGGCCGCACGCCCAGCAGCTCGGCCACGATCTGCGCGTACGAGGTCTGGATGCCCTGCCCGATCTGCTGCGTGCCCGAGACCAGCGTCACCGTGCCGTCGGCTTCCAGCGACAGGCTCACCGCCTCGGTCATCCGCGCGCTGCCGGTGATCTCGACGTAGCACGCCAGGCCGCGGCCGTAGAGCCGGCCGCGCTGCGCGGCCGCCGCCTTGCGCGCCGCGAAGCCGTCCCAGTCGGCCGCCGCCATCGCCTCCCGCAGCACCTTGGCGAAGTCGCCGCAGTCGTAGGTCTGCCCGGCCGGGTTCTTGTACGGCATCTGCGCCGGCGTGATCATGTTCCTGCGCCGCAGCTCGATCGGATCGGCGCCGAGCTCGCGCGCGGCGCGCGCCACCAGGCGCTCGAGCAAATAGCCCATCTCCGGGCGCCCGGCGCCACGGTAGGCGTCCACCGGACCGGTGTTGGTGAACAGCATCCGCACCTCGTGGTCGAGGTACGGAATCGCGTACACCCCGGTCGGCGCGCGCGCGCCCGACATCGCCGGCACGCAGGCGCCGAAGCTCGAGGCGTAGGCGCCGATGTCGGCAAGGGTGCGGATCCTCAGCGCGGTGAAGCGCCGCTCGCCGTCGATCGCCAGCTCGGCCTCGGTCACGCTGTCGCGGCCGTGCACCTCGCAGAGGAAGTTCTCCGAGCGGTCGGCGCGCCACTTGACCGGCCGCCCTAGGGCGCGCGCGGCGAAACACAGCGCCGCGTGCTCGGGGTAGGCGTAGCCGCGCGCGCCGAAGCCGCCGCCGAGGTCGGTGCAGACGACGCGCAACCGGTCCTCGTCGAGATTGAACACCTTGGCCAGCTGTCCGCGCACGGTATGGGTGTTCTGCGTCGGGCAGTAGAGCGTGAAGCGCCCGCTCGCGGCGTCGAACTGCGCCGCGAGCGCGCGCGGCTCGAGCGGGTTGGCGACCACGCGCTGGTTGACGACCCTGAGCTTGACCACGTGCGCCGCGGCGGCGAACGCGGCTTCGCTCGCCGCGCGATCGCCCATGCGATAGATCGCCGCGATGTTGCCGTACTCGGGCGTGAACGCGGGCTGCCACACCACCGGGCCCTTGCCGCTGGCCGAAGTCGGCAGATCGGCCACCGCCGGCAGCGGCTGCCATTCGATCTCGACCAGCTCGGCGGCGTCGCGCGCCTGGTCGCGCGTCTCGGCCACCACCATCGCCACCGCGTCGCCGACGAAGCGCGCGACGTCGGCGGTCAGCGCGTGGCGCGGCGGCACCGTCATGTCGGCGCCGTCAGGGCGCTTGTGCAGCTGCGTGAACGGCACCGGCGCCAGGCCGGCGGCGACGATGTCGGCACCGCTGTACACCGCGAGCACCCCGGGCGCGGCGAGCGCCGCGGCCGTGTCGATCGCGGCGATCTTCGCGTGCGCGTGCGGCGAGCGCGTGAACGCCGCGTGCGCCTGGCGCGGCAGGTCGACGTCGTCGGTGAAGCGCCCCTGCCCGGTGAGCAGTTTCTGGTCCTCGAGCCGGCGCAGCGGCCTGCCGATCCACTGGCTGGCGCCGGGTTGAACTGTGTCTTGATCTGGCATTGCGTCCTCTGTCTCCCAGGGCATCATCGTAGCGCGGCGGCGGCGGCCTTCGTGACCCGCCTTGCGAACCTGCCGGCGCGGGGTGCGCGCCGGCGGGCGATTCTGCGATCATCAGGGCGATGACGCTTCAGGTCGAATGTGCGGCGCGCGGCGCCGACCGGCTCGGCGAATGCCCGCTGTGGGACGGGCGCGAGCTGTGGTGGGTCGACATCCTCGGCCCGGCGCTCAAGCGCCTCGACCCGGCGAGCGGGAGGCTGCGCGCGCTCGCGCTGCCCGAGCTGATCGGCAGCTTCGCCTTTCGCCGCGCAGGCGGGATCCTGGCGGCGATGAAATCGGGTCTCTACTTCCTCGACCCTGAGAGCGGCATGCTCGAACGCGTCGCGCAACCCGAGCCCGGGCTGCCCGCAAACCGCTTCAACGACGGGCGCTGCGACCGCGACGGACGCTTCTGGGCCGGCACCATGAAGGACGAAGGCAAACGCGAGCCGGTGGGCTCGCTCTACCGGCTCGACGCCGGCGCCGCGTGCACAAGAGTGCGCGGGGAACTGTACGTGCCGAACGGCCTGAGCTGGAGCCCCGACGGGCGCACGATGTACTTCTCCGACACGCACCGCCACGTCGTCTGGGCGTACGCCTACGACCGGTCGAACGGCGCGCTCTCCTCGCAGCGCGTGTTCGCCCAAGCGAGCGACCTGCACCCCGACGGCGCCTGCGTCGACGCCGAGGGCTGCCTGTGGAGCTGCCAGTACGGCGGCTGGCGCATCGTGCGCTACACGCCGGCGGGAAAGGTCGACCGCGTGCTCGAGCTGCCGGTCGCGAATCCGACCTGCTGCTGCTTCGGCGGCGAGGTGCTCGATACGCTGTACGTCACCACGGCGAAGCAGAAGCTCGCGCCGGAAGAGATCGCCAAACAACCGCTCGCCGGCAGCGTGCTCGCGCTGCGGCCCGGCGCGAAGGGCCTGCCCGAGTCGCGCTTCGCGGGCTGAGGTTAGCCGAGCGTCGGCATGTGGAAGCCGGGCGCGGGGGTGTCCTGGTGCGGCCAGCGCTTGGTGACGACCTTGGTGCGGGTGTAGAACTTGACGCCCTCGACGCCGTGCACGTGCAGGTCGCCGAAGAGCGAGTTCTTCCAGCCGCCGAAGGAGAAGTAGGCAACCGGCACCGGGATCGGCACGTTGATGCCGACCATGCCGACCTGGATCTCGTTCTCGAAGCGCCGTGCCGCGCCGCCCGACTCGGTGAAGATCGCGGTGCCGTTGGCGTAGGGATTCGAGTTGACCAGCGCGATCGCCTGTTCGAGCGAATCTGCTCTCAGAACGATGAGCACCGGGCCGAAGATCTCGTTCTTGTAGACCTCCATCTGCGGTGTGACGCGGTCGAAGAGCGTGGTGCCGAGGAAGAAGCCCTCTTTCCGCGGGGGATTGCGCCCGTCCACTACCAGTTTCGCTCCCTCGGAGATTCCTTTTTCAATGAACCCCGCAACCTTGTCCCGGTGCTCGGCCGTGACCAGCGGCCCCATGTCCATCCCGGGCGCGTCGCCCGGCCCGATCTTGATCGCCTTGGCCCGCGTCTCGAGCAGCTTGACCAGCGGGTCGGCCGCGGCGCCGACCGCGACCACCGCGCTGATCGCCATGCAGCGCTCGCCCGCCGAGCCGTAGGCCGCGCCGGTCAGGGCGTCGGCGGCGAACTCGAGGTCGGCGTCGGGCAGCACCACGGCGTGGTTCTTGGCTCCGCCCAGCGCCTGCACCCGCTTGCCGTTCCGGGCGCAGGTCTCGTAGATGTATTTCGCGATCGGCGTCGAGCCGACGAACGACACCGCCGCGATCCCCGGATGGGCGAGGATCGCGTCGACTGCCTCCTTGTCGCCGTGCACCACGTTGAACACGCCGTCGGGCAGCCCCGCTTCCTTGAACAGCTCGGCCATGCGCACCGACGCCGAGGGCACCTTCTCCGAGGGCTTGAGAACGAAGGCGTTGCCGCAGGCGATCGCGACCGGGAACATCCACAGCGGCACCATCACCGGGAAGTTGAACGGCGTGATGCCGGCGCAGACGCCTACCGGCTGGCGCAGCGTGTGGGTGTCGACCGCGGTGCCGACGTTTTCCGAGAATTCGCCCTTCAACAGGTGCGGGATGCCGCAGGCGAACTCGACCACCTCGATGCCGCGCTGCACCGAGCCGGAGGCATCGGGCAGGGTCTTGCCGTGCTCCTCGCTCACCAGGCGCGCCAGCTCCTGCTGGTTGTCCTGCAGCAGCTGGAGGAATTTCTGCATCACCCGCGCGCGCCGCAGCGGCGGCGTGTCGCGCCACGCCGGGTACGCCGCGGCCGCGGCCTTGACCGCGGCGTCGACGATCTTGGCGTCCGCCAGCGGAACCTTCTTCGCCACCTGCCCGCTGGCCGGGTTGTATACGTCCCCCATGCGGCCGGCCGGCACGACCGGCTTGCCGCCGATCCAAAGCGGAACGGTGTGGTGCTTGATGTCTGCGGGCTTGTTCATGTGCGCGTCCTCCGGAGATTCGATTTTACGCCGATCTATATACTCGGCCGATGCCCGCGCCGCTCGTTCCCGCCACGCTCGCCTTCGCGTCTGACGGCACGCCGTATTCGGAGCAATACGGCGACGTCTACCACAGCGCCGCGGGCGGACCGGCGCAGGCGCGCCACGTGTTCCTCGCCGGCAACGGGCTGCCCGGGCGCTGGCGCGGGCGGCGCGCGTTCAGCGTGCTCGAGACCGGATTCGGTTTCGGCCTCAACTTCCTCGCCACCTGGGCGGCGTGGCGCGAAGACGTCGCGCGCTGCGAGCGACTGCACTTCGTTTCGCTCGAGAAGCACCCCTTCGCGGCCGCCGACCTCGAACGCCTGCACGCGCGCTATCCCGAGTTCGCCGAATGCGCCGCCGCGCTGCGCGCGGCCTGGCCGCCGCTGGTGCCCGGCGTGCACCGTCTCGAGCTCGAGCGCGGGCGCGTCGTGCTGACGCTCGCCTTCGCCGAGGCGGCCGACGCGCTGCGCGAGCTGCGCCTGGCCGCCGACGCGATCTATCTCGACGGCTTCGCGCCGGCGAAGAACCCGGCAATGTGGTCGGCCGCGGCGCTGAAGGTGCTGGCGCGGCTCGCCGCGCCCGGCGCCACGGCGGCGACCTGGAGCGCCGCCGCGCCGGTGCGCGAAGCGCTCGCGGCCGCGGGCTTCGCGGCGGAGAAGCGCCCCGGCTACGCCGCCAAGCGCGAGATGCTGGCGGCGCGCTACGCGCCGCGCGGCAGCACGCGCGCCGCGCCCGCACCCTGGCCGGCGCGGCGCGCGCTGGTGATCGGCGCGGGAATCGCCGGCAGCGCGCTGTGCGAGCGCCTCGCGGCGCGCGGCTGGGAGGTGGTGCTGATCGAGCGCCGGCGCGAACCCGGCGCGGAAACCTCGGGCAACCATGCCGGCGTGTTCCACCCCGTGGCGACGCCCGACGACAACGTGCTCGCGCGCCTGACGCGCGCCGGATCGCTCTACGCGCTGAGCCGCTGGGCCGCGCTCGAAGGCGCGGCGTGGGCGCCCTGCGGCGCGCTGCAGCTCGCGCGCGACGCCGACGAGGACGAAGCGCAGCAGCGCGCGCTCGCAGCCCTCGGCGCCGCTTCCGATTACGCGCGCCGCGTGACGCGCGCCGAAGCCTCCGATCTGGCGGGCATCGAGGTCGCCGCCGGCGGGCTGTGGTTCGCGCCCGGCGGCTGGGCGCGCCCGCCCAGCCTCGCCCGGGCGCAGCTCGCGCACTCGACAGCCGAGGCCTGCTTCGGCATCGAGGTGGCGGCGCTCGAGCCCGGCGCCGGGGGCTGGACCGCGCGCGACGCCGCGGGACACGCGATCGCGAGCGCCCCGCTCGCCGTGCTGGCGAACGCGGCCGACGCGCTGCGCCTCGCGCCAGGCCCGGACATCGCGCTGCGGCGGGTGCGCGGCCAGGTCAGCTATCTGCCAGCAGCGCGGTTCCACGCGCCGCGGCTGCCGCTGCTGCGCGGCGGCTTCGTGCTGCCGGCGGTCGATGGCGTCGCGGTGGCGGGCGCGAGCTACGACTTCGACGACGACGATCCGGCGCCGCGCCTCGACAGCCACGCCGGAAATCTCGAGCGGCTGGAGCGCATCGTGCCGGGCGCGGCGCGCGGCCTCGATCCCGCCGCGCTCGAGGGCCGGGTCGGCTTTCGCGCCGTGACGCGCGACCGCCTGCCGGTCGTGGGCGAGCTGGCGCCGGGGCTGTACGGCGCCTTCGGCTACGGCTCGCGCGGGCTGGTGTGGGCCGCGCTCGCGGCGGAGCTGATCGCGAGCCTGGTCGAGGGCGAGCCGCTGCCGCTCGAGGGCAAGCTCGCCGACGCGCTCGCGCCGGCGCGCTTCAAGCGCCGCCGCTCAAAGCCCTGAAGTCGACCCGCGCCGCGGGCGCGTCGGGCTCGCCGCTGCGCGCGAGGATGGCCTGGCGCGCCTTGTCGCGCAGTGTGATCGCCGCGTGCCAGCCCTCGCCCTCGGGCGCGATCGGCTCGCCCACCAGGACTTCGAGCGGCGCCGGGCGCAGGAACCAGATGCGGTCGGGGAGCATGCTGCGCGTCCCGCGGATCACCACCGGCACCACCGGCACGCCAGCCTGCGCCGCGGCGACGAAGGCGCCCATGCGAAACGGCAGCAGCCCGGGCTCGCGCCGCAGCGTGCCCTCGGGAAACACCAGCGGCACGAGGCCGGCGCGCGCACTCTGCTCGATCGCGCGGTGGTCCTCGACCCCGCGCGCGACGTCAATGCGCTCGACGAACAGCGTGCCGAGCCGGCGCAGCAGCGTGCCGGCGAAGCGCTGCGGCGCGAGGTCGCGCTTGGCGACGAACACGATGCGCGGCGGCAGCGCCGCCACGAGCAGCAGGCCGTCGACATAGCTCGCGTGGTTCGAGATCACGATCGCCTTCGTCGCCTGCTCCAGGCGCTCCGCGCCTTCGACCTTGGGCGTCGCGCCCCACAGCCCGAGCACCAGCCTGGCGCCGCGCCGCGCGATGGCGCGCGCGCGCGCCTCGCGGCGCGTGGCGGCGATCAGCAACCAGGCCGGCAGCATGACCAGGACGAAGCTGGTCCATGCCCAGGCGCCCCACAGGCGCGCGCCCGCGCCGCGCAGCGCGCGCGCCGCGCGCGCCGACAGGCCCTCGAGCTCGAGCAGCGCGAGCTGCAGCCAGGCAGGGCGGCCGCCGGCGCCGAGCGCACCGCGCTCGTACAGCTCGCGGCAGGCGGCGCGCCGGATCTTGCCGCTCGAGGTCTTGAGCACGCTGCGCGGAGGCGCGAGCACCACCTCGTCGGGCGGCATGCCGATCAGGTCGACCGCCAGGCGGTTGATCTCGCCGATCATGCGCGCGCGCTCCTCCTCGCGCGTCTCGCGGGTTTCGGCGAGCACGATCAGGCGCTCGCCGCCGCCGCGCGCATCAGACGCGAACACCGCGACGCCGCCGCGGCGCACGCCGCCCACCTCGCCGGCGGCGTCCTCGAGCTCCATCGGGTGGATGTTGTGCCCGCCGCGGATGATCAGGTCCTTCTCGCGCCCGGTGAGGTACAGCTCGCCCGCGGCGAGGTAGCCGAGGTCGCCGGTGTTGCGCCAGCCGCCGTCGATCAGCCGCGCGGTCTCCTCTGCGTTCTCGAAGTAGCCGCTGCTGGCCGAGGGGCCGCTGAACTGGATCCGGCCCTCGACGCGGTCGCCCAGCTCGCGCCCGGCGCGGTCGATGACGCGGATCGAATGCCCGGGCAGCGCGCGGCCGCAGGCCACCACCCGCAGCGGCAGGGGATCGCCCGCGCGCGCCGGACGCGCGACCCCCAGCCGCTGCAGCGCGGCGCGCTCGACGCGGTCGACCAGCACGCCGCGCCCTAGAGGCGGAAAGGAAACGCCGAGGCAGGCTTCGGCCAGCCCGTACACGGGCGTCATCGCCTCGCGCCGCAGGCCGTAGTGCGCGAAACGCTCGCTGAAGCGCTCGATCGTCTCCGCGCTCACCGCTTCGGCGCCGTTGAACGCCAGCCGCAGCGACGACAGGTCAAGCCCCTCCAGCTCGCGCTCCGAGAGCTTGCTCAGGCACAGCTCGTAGGCGAAGTTCGGCGCCGAGGTGAGCGTGCCGCCGTGCTGCGCGATGCGCCGCAGCCAGCGCTCCGGACGCGAGAGGAAGGCGAGCGGCGACATCAGCACGAGCGGGTAGCCGAACAGCAGCGCGCCGAGGCAGGCGCCGATCAGCCCCATGTCGTGGTACAGCGGCAGCCAGGAAACGAAGACGTCGGCCGGACCGGCCTGCGCCGCAGCGCCCATCGCGCGCAGGTTGGCGATCAGGTTGGCGTGCGACAGCACCACGCCCTTGGGCCGCCCGGTGCTGCCCGAGGTGTACTGCAGGAACGCGGTGTCGCCTGCCGCGGCGCGGGGCGCCGGCGCGGCGCCGTCGGCCTGCAGCACCTCGTCCACGGTGACGACGTCTCGCAGCGCCTCGGCGTGCGCCTGCAGCACGTGGGCGAAGAGCTTCGCCGGCTCGACGGTGACGAAGAGCCGCGCGCCGCTGTTGGCGACGATGCCTGCGATGCGGCGGAAATGCTGCTCGAGCTGCGCCGGCCGCGCCGGCGGGTAGAGCGGAACCGGGATCGCGCCCGCGCGCAACGCGCCGTAGAACGCAACGAAGAAGCCGCGGCTGGTCGGCAGCATGATCGCCACGCGCTCGCCCGCCGCGACGCCGCGCGCCGCGAGCCCGGCGGCGAAGGCGCGCGATGCTTCGCCGAGCGCGCCGAAAGAGATCTCCTCGGCCGCGTCGCGCTCGCCGTAGAGCGTGATGTGGACCCGCTCGGGATGGCGCGCAAGGTGCCAGTCGAGCGCTTCGGTGAGCGTGTCGACCGCGAGCGCAGGGTACTCCGCCGCGGGCGCGGCGCGCGGCGCCGGGGCCGCGGCCGGCGCCGGGGTGCGCTGCGCGGCGCGCGGCGCCAGGCCGATGAAGCGCAGCAGTTCGTGCGCGGTCTCGGCCTCGCTGAATCCCTCCTCTGGCAGGCGCACGCCGAACGCCTGCTCGATGCGCGCCGCGAGCTCGACGCGCGCCAGACTGTCGAGCCCGAAATCGCGCTCGAGCGAGTCGTCGAGCCCGAGGCGCTCGATCGCCGGGTCCTGCGGGTGGAGCTCGCGCGAGAGAGCGCGCAGCAGATCGAGCAATTGCGCGCCCTGCGCGCCGACTTCATGCATGTGCTTGACCGGGATCAAAGGGCGGCGGGAGCCGCACGGCAGACTGAATTGTCAGACAGGGCCGCAAAATGGACAAGCCGAATTCCGCCCCGGCGCGCGCGCTCGCTGCCGCCGAGCTGCGCCGCAGCTGCGATCCGGCGCAACTGGCGTTCGCCACCAGCGACGAGCTGGCCGACTTCAGCGAGGCGCTCGGCCAGGTGCGCGCGGTCGAAGCGATCCGTTTCGGCATCGGCATGCCGCGCGACGGC
>Ga0315556_1002673_pt1 | contig 10046 bp, 8 predicted proteins | sample SalMarSW160310MG_FD_202112 | JGI IMG/M metagenome (GOLD analysis project Ga0315556, IMG submission 202112) | Salt marsh sediment microbial communities from the Plum Island Ecosystem LTER, Massachusetts, United States - Salt Marsh Sediment SW1603-10 ... | reverse complement strand
GTCCATAATGAACACCGGCGCGCCCGGACGGACCCAACGCTTCAGGCAATCCCACATCACCATCGGTGCGTGCAGATGGTGCAGCAGGCTGTTGCTGATGGCCGCGTCGTAGGGCGCGTCGTGCAGCGTCACCTCGGGAAGGCAGCCGCAGGTCAGGCGTATCCGGCTTGCGAGTCCCGCCGCCGTCACCGCGGCGCGGCCGTGGGTCAGCATGGCCTCGGCGCCGTCGACCCCCTCGATCATGGTGTCAGGATAGGCGTGGGCGAAGCGCAACGTGATGTCCGCCGGCCCGCAACCCAGGTCCAACACCCGCCCGGAGAATCTCTCGTCTGGAAAGCGGGCCTGCAGCAGCTCGATGAAGCGCGCATGCGGCTGCTCAAAATCCGCCGAGGCATAGGCCAGCGCCTGCGCGGGCTCGTCCATCAGTTCCGGTTCGGGGATGCGGTCCATGGGATGGGTGGGCTCGACCGTTGAAAAATCCAGCGCAGACACGCGAAGACGCCGAGGACGCGAAGGTGAAACCAATTGTTGGGCGAAACGGCGGGCCGTATCGTGTTCGTGGCTCGCTGTCCCCTGCAGCAGTCTAGCAGAGCAATTGCCGCGAGACCGAAGCCCGAAGACCCAGGTCAAATTTGGCGCCGAGCGACTTGTGCGCGGCGTAGTCAGACATGGCGCCGGGAACACGGACCCATAGTTCTCTTTGCGTCCTCCGCGTCTTCGCGCCTCTGCGCTGAGAATTTCTTAAGGCAGAACCGCCTCACCCGCCATCAACTGGTCCAGGGTCTCGCGCGCACGCACCAGGTGTGCCTCGGCGCCGTCCACCATGACTTCCGCGGCGCGGGGGCGGGAGTTGTAGTTGGAGCTCATGGAGAAACCGTAGGCGCCGGCGGAGCGCACGGCGAGCAGGTCGCCGGCCGCGAGCGTCAGCTCCCGGTCCTTGCCCAGGAAGTCGCCGGTTTCGCATACCGGGCCGACGATGTCGTAGTGCTCGGCGCCGCCGTCGCGCGGCTGTACCGGGACAATGTCCTGCCAGGCGCTGTAAAGGGACGGGCGCAGCAGATCGTTCATGGCCGCGTCGACGACGGCGAAGTGCTTGGCCGGGGTGGGCTTGAGGTATTCCACCCGGGTGAGCAGCACGCCGGCATTGCCGACGATGGCCCGGCCCGGCTCCATGAGGATTTCCAGGTCCCGGTCCGCGAGGCGCTGGTGCATGGCGGCGGCGTAATCGGCCGGTTCCGGCGGCGTTTCATCGTGGTAGCGGATGCCCAGGCCGCCGCCGATGTCCAGGTGACGAATGGTGATGTCCTGCGCCGCCAGCGTGTCCACCAGGGCCAGCACCCGGTCCAGGGCGTCGACGAACGGCGCCACCTCGGTCAGTTGGGAACCGATGTGGCAGTCCACGCCCACGATGTCGACATTGGTCATGCCGGCGGCGCGCGCATACAGTGCCGGCGCGGCGTCGATGGGGATGCCGAACTTGTTTTCCTTCAGGCCCGTGGAGATGTAGGGGTGGGTCTTGGCGTCCACGTCCGGATTGACGCGCAGCGACACCGGCGCGCGCCGGCCCATGCTGCCCGCGACCCGGTCGAGCTGATCCAGTTCGGCTTCCGATTCCACGTTGAAGCAGCGGATGCCCGCCTCCAGGGCGCGGCGCATTTCGTCCTCGCGCTTGCCCACGCCGGAGAAGACCACGCGGTCGGCCTGCCCGCCGGCGCGCAGCACGCGCTCCAGTTCTCCCACGGAGACGATGTCGAATCCCGATCCCAACCGCGCCAGCACGCTCAGCACACCCAGGTTGGAGTTGGCCTTGACGGCGTAGCACACCAGATGGGGCTGGCCGGTGAAGGCGTCGTCGAAGGCGCGCCAGTGGCGCTCGATGGTGGCGCGGGAATAGACGTAGCAGGGCGTGCCGAAGCGCGCCGCCAGTTCGGGCAGCGCCACGTCTTCGGCGTGCAGGACGCCGTCACGGTAGAGAAAGTGATCCATGGACGGGGCTCAGGAGGCGGGCTTGTCTTTGCTCTGCTGCGGGTGAGCATTGTCCGGCAGGTAGAGGTCGCCCTTCCGACCGCAGGCCGACAGCATGGAGGCGGTGCCCAGGCCCGCGATCACCAGCCACAACAGGTACTTCGCCCAGCAGATTTTCATCGCCCCACTCCACAGTCGGTTCAAGCGCCTGATTATACGGGCGCACGGGCCCCCTGCCTATGCCGCGCCTGCAGGACGGCGGCGTTTTGCCGTACAGTAGCCCGTGGGGCCGGATCGAGGCGTGCCGTTTGAAGCTCAAGACCGACATCTTTCTATGGGTGTTCCTCGCCACCGTGGTGCCGCTGACTCTGCTGGTGCTGGGGGCGACCACCTACAGCGAACGCCGCTACCAAAGCGAGGTGGCGCGCGAGATCACCTCCAGTCTCAGCAACATGGTCTCGGAAATCGACCGCACCCTGTACTACGAGCGCCAGATGGTGCTTGCCCTCGCCAATGCGCCCGATATGCGCGGCTACCTGCCGGTGCTGGCGCAGGCCTCGCGGGGGGCGCTGCATCCGGAATTCTTCCCGCGCACCGCGCGCCTGAACCAGTTCCTGGCCGCGTTCCAGGGCGTGGTGCCCAGCTTCAGCACCCTGCGCGTGCTGGACACCAACGCCAACACCACCGTCAAGGTGCGGTTCGGCCGCGGCAGCGTGGGCGGCTTCGACGGCATCGAAAGCTTCCCCTATGCCGAGGCGGAACTGGACGACCCGCGTTTCGTGCGCAAGCTCAAGGAGCTGCCGCCCAACGATCTCAGCTTCGTCGCCCTGCCCGAGAGTCGTTGGGACCGCGATGGCCTGCGCGGCCCACCCATGCTGGACGCGGTGGTGCCGCTGGCCCTCGATGGCAAGGTGGTCGGCTACCTGATGGCGGATTTCAGCGGTGAACAGGTGGACCGCGTGCTGGAACTGGCCCAGCGCGGGCACAAGGGTGATCTGCTCATCGCCGAACTGAATCCGGACCAGCCCGACCGCGACGGCATGTTGCTGTACGACGACGTGAAGGACGTGCGCTTTTCCAAGGACGAACTCTCCGCCCTGCATCTGCGCGATTATCAGGGCGGCCGCTTGTGGAACGCGGTGCACAGCAAACCCTATGGCGATTTTTCCAGTGCCGACGGGTTGTCGCGCACCTACTACGTGGAATACCTGCCCTATTCCAACCAGCTGGCCAGCTGGGTGGTGGCCGAGCGTGTCGATATGCGCGACATCCTGGAGCCGTTCAACCGCATTCGCCTGGGTATCCTGGTGTTCGCCGGTGTGGCGCTGCTGCTGAGTCTGTTCCTGGCGCGCCTCGGCGCGCGCAAGATCGCCGCGCCGGTGACCGGTATGGCCGCCAGTATGAAAAGTTATGCCGATGGCGATCACAGCGTGCGCGTACAGGCCGCTGGCGCCGACGAGATCCGGCAGCTGGAGACGTCCTTCAACTACATGGCCGACACCCTGGTGCGCGCCCAGGAGGAGCGCGACCGGGCACGGAACATGATGATGCAGAGCGCCAAGCTGGCCAGCATCGGCCAGATGGCCGCCGGCATCGGCCACGAGATCAACAACCCGCTCAACAACATTCTGTCCCTGACCAAGCTCATCGGCCGCAGCCTGCCGGAAGATGCCGACAAGGCCCACCGCGACCTGGCATCGCTGCGTGAAGAGGCACTGCGGGCCTCGGAGATCGTCAAGGGCGTGCTCAACTTCGCGCGCCAGCTGCCGCCCCATTACAGCCGTTTCCACACCGCGTCCTGGCTGCAGGAAACCCTGGCGCTGGCGCAACAGGCGGCCCGCGGCCGCGGCGTGGAGCTGACGGCGCAACTGGCCGAGGATGCGGAACTGGAAGGCGACCGGGTGCAGCTGCAGCAGGTGTTGGTGAACCTGCTGCTCAACGCCATTCAGGCCAGCCCGGCCGGCGCCGCGGTCACGGTACACAGCCGCAACACCGATGCCGGTCTGGAACTGCAGGTGGTGGACGAGGGCACGGGCATCGAGGCGGAATGGCTGGAACGGGTGTTCGATCCCTTCTTCACCACCAAGCCCGTGGGCGAAGGCAGCGGCCTGGGGCTGTCCATCAGCCTCGGCATCGTGGAGCGCCATCAGGGCCGGCTGGAGGTGGTGAACAACCCGGACGGCGGCGTCACCGCCACCGTGGTGCTGCCGTGGCATTCGGCCTAGACGCGCCGGCGTACATCGGTACATGCTAAGCGAGACCCTGCGCGCACTTGTTGAAGTGCTCGGCGCAAGGTCTGCAACCCTGCCCTGTAGGAGCGGGTTCGCCCGAACGGTGACTTCGCGCCCAAGGGCGCTCCTACAGGGCTTCGCCATGGTTCAATGGCGCACCTGGGAAGCGTTGCCCCCCTGCGGCGTCGTCGCAGGAAGCCATGCACGCGAGCGTTGAGTCCCGTGGAACAGCAAACGCCACAGATCCTGTTCATCGACGACGACCCCAAGGCCGGCGAGTTGATGCTGCGCTTCAGCGAAGATGCGCCCTTCGAAGTGCGTGTCTTTCGCGATCCGGCCCAGGCCCTGGCCTGGTTCAAGGGCCACGGCGCCGATCTCATCGTCACCGACCTGCGCATGCCGGGGATGACCGGCATGGAACTGCTGGCGGAGATCCGCGGCTTGAGTCCGGACGTGCCGGTGATCATCATCACCGCCTATTCCAGCGTCGACAACGCCATCGAGGCGCTGCGCCTCGGGGCCACCGACTTCATCAAGAAGCCCTTCGACATGGAAGAGCTGCTGGTGCAGATCGAGAACACCCTGGAGCACAGCCGCCTGCGCCGGGAGAACCGCCTGCTCAAACGCCAGCTGCGCGACGAACGCACGCGCTTCGGCATGACCGGCCACTCGGCCGTGATGAAGGCGGTCTACGCCACCATCGAGAAGATCGCCGACATCCGCTGCAACGTGATCGTCGAGGGCGAATCGGGCACGGGCAAGGAGCTGGCCGCGCGGGCCATCCACACCACCAGCCAGGACGCCGACAAGCCCTTCATCGTCATCGACTGCGGCGCGTTGACCGACACCCTGCTGGAATCGGAACTGTTCGGTCACGAAAAGGGCGCCTTCACGGGGGCTTCCCACACCAAGCAGGGCCTGCTGGAAGTGGCCTCCGGCGGCACCGTGTTTCTGGACGAGATCTGCAACATCTCCGACGCCATGCAGACCAAGCTGCTGCGGGTGGTGCAGGAGCAGCAGATCACCCGCGTCGGCGGCGTGCGCCCCATCGGTATCGACGTGCGCTTCGTGGTCGCCACCAACCGCAATCTGGAGCAGATGGTGGCCGCCGGGCGTTTTCGCCACGACCTCTATCACCGCCTCAATGTGGTCAAGATCCACATGCCGGCGCTGCGCGAGCGCCGCGATGACATTCCGCTGCTGGTGCAGCAGTTCGTGGCGGAATTTCGCGACCGCTACCATCGGGAGGTGACCGGCTTCGACGCCGCTTCCATGCAGCGTCTGTGCGACCACGACTGGCCCGGCAACGTGCGCGAGCTGCGCAACCTGGTGGAGCGCCACATCGCGCTGGCCGACGGCCCCGAGTTGCACGTGGACGAGATCAGCGGTCCGCCCGCGGACGGCGCCGGTGGCATCGACGCCGATCTGCCCGAGATGAACGAGCTGGAGCGGCGCTACATCCTCAAGGTGCTGGAGCGTTTCGGCGGCAACCGGGAGAAGACCGCCGCCACCCTCGGCATCAACAAGTCCACCCTCTGGCGCAAGCTCCAGCAATATGAAAAGGAAGGCGGCGTGGGCGAGGGCTAGCCCGGAAGTGCGTCAGTGTCGAACTTGCCGGCGCCCCCCCCCCGGGGCCGCGGCCGATCGTTGAAATTGCAATCCGATTGGTGCAAAGTGCAACGGCGGCGCCCGTCACGGGACGCCATCAATATATATAATTTGTTGTTTTTAAGAGTAATTGGTTCGTGGTACGGCCTTTGCACCGGAGATCGGGTGTGAAAGTTTTGCACTCAAGGCAGCGAGGAGTTTGGAAAACTATGAATACGAATGTGAAGCGTAGAAGCCTGCTCAAGGGGAGCCTGGCAGTGGGCGTGATGAGCGTGGCGGCGGGCGCGGGCCTGCTGACGCCGCAGATGGTTTTGGCTGCATGGCCGCAGAGCGCGTTCGACGCCAAGGGCGTGGACGCGGCGATGCAGGCGCTGACCGGCAGCGGCACCCTGAACGCCAGCGGCGACATCGAGATCAAGGCGCCGCCGATCGCCGAGAACGGCGCGGTGGTGGGCGTGACCGTGTCGACCAAGCTCAAGAACGTCGATTCCATCTCCATCCTGGTGGAGAAGAACGCCAATCCGCTGACCTCGACCTGGAACCTGGCGGCCAACACCGAGCCGTTCGTGGGCACCCGCATCAAGGTGGCCAAGACCTCCAGCGTGATCGCAGTGGTCAAGTCCGGCGGCAAGCTCTACAGCAAGGGCCGTGAAGTGAAGGTGACCATCGGCGGCTGCGGCGGCTGATCCCGGTCCCATCGAACCCGAATACGCGAGAGAGGAATTCAGACATGGCAGGTACCATTAAAGCACGTGCCCAGGTTGAAGGCGGCACTACGGTGGTCAAGGCGCTGATCAGTCATCCCATGGAGACCGGACAGCGCAAGAACAAGAAGACGGGCAAGCTGATTCCGGCCCACTTCATCCAGGAGCTCAACGTCGACCACAACGGCAAGAACGTCCTCAATGCCGCCTGGGGCCCGGCGATCTCCAAGAACCCCTACTTGTTCTTCAAGTTCAAGGGCGCCAACGGTGGCGACAAGATCACCATCAGCTGGCACGACAACAAGGGTGAGCACGATTCCGCCGAGTTCACCATCAAGTCTTAACACGCGCCAGCCTGACGTACAGATTGAGCCAAGATAATCTGGAGGAGAACATAATGAAAAAGTTTCTGATTGTTGCCGCGGCAGCAGGCATCATCGGCGGAGCGCCCTTGCTGGCACAGGCCTCGCCCCATGATGACCTGGTGGCGTTCCGCGCCTTCTTCCACAAGCGGTTCCCGAACGTGAAGTTCGCCTCGTACAAGGATGGCATCTATGCCGTTCCTGCTGGGCAGGAGCGCCGGTCCGCCTGGGAAGACTTTATTTCGTTCGCACCGCCGTACGAGGATGCGGTGAATATCGGCAAGAAGCTGTACAACACCCCGTTCGCCAACGGCAAGACCTATGCCAGCTGCTTCCCGCACGGAGGCCTCGGCATTAAGCAGAACTATCCCTACTTCGACGCCTCCACAGGCGACATCGTCACCTTCGAGGGCGCCATCAATGCCTGCCGCGTCCAGAACGGCGAGAAGCCCTACGGCTGGGGTAAGGGTAAGCTGGCGGCCGTCTCGGCCTATATGGGTTCCACGGCCGACGGCAAGAAGATCGACGTCAAGGTCCCCAACGATCCGCGGGCCCTGGCCTGGTATGAGCGTGGTAAGAGGCACTTCTACAGCAAGCGCGGTCAGCTGAACTTCTCCTGCGCGGATTGCCACGTGTACAACTCCGGTGAGCACATCCGCGGTGAAGTGGTCAGTCCGGCCCTGGGTCACACCACCCACTTCCCGGACTGGCGCAAGAAATGGGCCGCCGGCGCGGGCGACAATCCCCTGGGCGGGCTCGGCACCATCGAGCGTCGCTACACGGGCTGCAACAAGCAGGTCCGCCAGAAGCCGTTTAAGATTCAGAGCGACGAGTACAAGGCTCTGGAGTACTTCGAAACCTACATGAGCAATGGTCTCGAAGTGAACACTCCGAGCCTGCGTCAGTAATATCACTGAGCAACTCTGAAAGAGTCGAGCCGGCCTGTTCCAGGCCGGCTCTTTTTTTGCCCGCTCCCTGACATCCACTTGGTCCGTGACCGTGTCACAAGATACGGTCACGAAGTGCACAACATACGCTTCATCTTTACTGGCGGTTTGACTATAATGCCGGTCACTTGCACCAATTTTCCGCATAATCAACGGTTTATACACAAAATACCGGGCATCACCACGAAACCGGGGACACACCGGCCGGCCCGCACAATTGAAAGCTTGGAGGAATGCACTGATGAATATGTCCCGACGTGAGTTCCTGCAGATGCTGGCGGTAGCCAGCGCGGCCGGATTCAATCTGACCGCCTGCGACTCGGGCTCCCAGAGCCAACAGGGCGCGGTGAGCACCGACGCCGGAGGCGCCAAACCGCAGAAGGCACCCACAAACCTGTACGAGCTTCCGCCCTTCGGCAATGTCTCGGTGATGCACTACACCGATTGCCACGGCCAGCTGCTGCCCATCTATTTCCGCGAGCCCAATATCAACCTCGGCATCGGCAGCATGAAGGGTCACCCGCCGCATCTGGTGGGAGAGCATTTGCTGAAGTACTACAACGTCAAGCCCAACACCCGTGAGGCGCACGCCTTCACCTATCTGAACTTCGTGGAAGCCGCTCACAAATACGGCATGGTCGGCGGATTCGCTCACCTGTCCAGCCTGGTCAAGAACATCCGCAGTCAGCGTCCCGGTTCCCTGTTGCTGGATGGCGGCGACACTTGGGGCGGCGGCTCCGCCACCGGGCTGTGGACCAACGCTCAGGACATGGTCGATGCGCAGAAGTTGCTGGGCGTGGACGTCATGACCGGCCACTGGGAATTCACCTTTGGCGCCGACCGGGTCAAGGAAATCGTCGACAAGGAATTCAAGGGCAACATCGACTTCGTCGCCCAGAACGTCGTGGACAACGAGTGGAACGAGCGCGTCTTCGAGCCCTATGTGATCCGTGAGATCAATGGCGTGCCCACGGCCATCATTGGTCAGGCCTTCCCCTACACCCCCATCGCCAACCCGCGCTTCATGATTCCCGACTGGTCCTTCGGTATCCGCGACGACGCCATGCAGAAGGTCGTCGACGAAGTCCGCGGCAAGGGCGCTCAGGTGGTCCTGGTGCTGTCGCACAACGGCATGGACGTGGATCTCAAGATGGCCAGCCGCGTCACCGGCATCGACGCCATCATGGGCGGCCACACCCACGACGCCGTGCCCGCCCCGGTGGAGGTCAGCAACGCCGGCGGCAAGACCCTGGTGACCAACGCCGGTTCCAACGGCAAGTTCCTGGCGGTGCTGGATTTCGACGTCAAGGACGGCAAGGTTCGCGACTACCGCTACAAGCTCCTGCCGATTTTCTCGAACCTTATCCAGCCCGACCCGGGCATGACTGCGTATATCGACAAGATGCGCAACCAGGACGTCACCTACAACGGCGAGACCTTCAACATGCAGAAGCGCCTGGAGGAGAAGTTGGCGACCACCGACGACCTGCTCTACCGTCGCGGCAACTTCAACGGCACCTTCGACCAACTCATCTGCGACGCACTCATGGCGGTCGAGGATGCCGAATTGGCCTTCTCCCCCGGTTTCCGTTGGGGTGTCAGCGTCCTGCCGAACCAGCCCATCACGTTCGAGCACGTCATGACCCAGACCGCTCTTACCTATCCGGTCGTAACCCGCAACGAAATGACCGGGCAGACCATCAAGAACGTCCTGGAAGACGTGGCCGACAACCTGTTCAACAAGGACCCGTACTACCAGCAGGGCGGCGACATGGTCCGCGTGGGCGGCTTGAAGTACAGCATCGATCCGACCAAGGATATCGGCGATCGCATCCAGGACATGGAACTCAACGACGAGCCGCTGGATCCCAACAAGAAGTACGTGGTGGCGGGTTGGGCAAGTGTCGCCCAGCCGCTCGAAGGCCGTGCGATCTGGGATGTGGTCTCCGAGTACTGCCGGACCCAGAAAACCGTCAAGATCTCCGACCTCAACGTGCCGAAAATCATCGGCATGGAAGGCAACCCGGGGATCGAGAAGGCCTGATCCGACAGTTCGAGGTGATCAAAAAGCCCCGCTTCGGCGGGGCTTTTTTTTGCGGTAGTGCCGAGTGCCGAGTGCCGAGTGCCGAGTGCCGAGTGCTGAGTGCTGAGTGCTGAGTGCTGAGTGCTGAGTGCTGAGTGCTGAGTGCTGAGTGCTGAGTGCTGAGTGCTGAGTGCTGAGTGCTGAGT
>Ga0315556_1002672_pt1 | contig 10047 bp, 9 predicted proteins | sample SalMarSW160310MG_FD_202112 | JGI IMG/M metagenome (GOLD analysis project Ga0315556, IMG submission 202112) | Salt marsh sediment microbial communities from the Plum Island Ecosystem LTER, Massachusetts, United States - Salt Marsh Sediment SW1603-10 ... | reverse complement strand
CACGCGCTCCGCCCCTCCTTCCGCCCCGGGGGTGGGAGCGTCCGTGGCGAGGAGATCCGGCAGGCGATCCAGCCAGCGGCCCGACTCGAACTCGGTGGGCTCGATCTCGAAGCCCGGCAGCCGGCCCGAGACCCAGGCGCCGAGCGGGACCGTCTCCCTGAAGTCCGAGCGGGTGACCCAGCCGAGGGGGCGGCCCTCCCGCCACACCTCGGCGACGGTGCTGTATCCCAGCTTGGCCACCACGGCATCGGCGGCACGCACGAAGTCCGGCATGTAGATGCGCGTGTCGTTGTCGTAGAGGTGGACGTTGCCCTCGGAGCTGGTGGCGGCCGCGCCGGTGACGAGGAACGTCACGTCCGAAGCGGCGCGCATCCGGTCCACGAAGGCCAGCTGCTGCGGAACACCCCCCAGCGTAACCACGACGGTCGGCGCTTCCTCGTCCAGCCCGAGCTCCCGGCGAACCTCGGTGCGCGTGCGCCTGGGCAGACGGCTCACCGGGGGCACCACCAGCGTGGGCCGGGATGCCGGGTGACAGAAGGGCTCGGCCTGTACATGGAACGCGGCCCGCGAAAACCACCGCTCCAGCTCGGCGGACAGCGTCGCCAGCGCCGGCGCTTCATCCAGAAGCGGCTCGTAGATCCAGGGCCAGGTGAAGTTCTCGACGAGCACGGAGGGCACGCGCGCCCGCTCCGCTACCGCGATCCCCAGGGGAGCGATGTCGCACAGGACGGCACGGCACCCCGCGCGCCGGATCTCGAGCGCGAGCCCGTCCAGCAGGACGTCGTCGAACGGGAGCAGTGCGCTCAACGCGGACACGGTGGCGTGGACGTCCAACGTGAGCGCCGAGCGCTGCACGAAGCCTACGTCGGCACGGAGCTCGTGGTAGCGGTACTCACCGGCGATCGACTCGTCGAAGAACCAGCGGGGCGTCGCTGCGTAGAGCTCGAAGCGCATTCCGCCCATGCGGGCCAGGGCCTGCATCACCGCCGAAGCCCTGGCCGCGTGGCCGAATCCGTGGGGCGAGACGAAGACCGCGATCGACGGCCCGGTCAATCCGCGGCGCCTCTCCTGCCCGCCTTCACGCCGGCCTTCTCCAGGATCGGGGTCAGCGCGTCGTGGAGGTCCGGCTCGCCCAGCACTGCCAGCTCGTAGCGGACGCGGGTGGACGGCACCGGGATGTCCACCAGCCGTTGCAGGTCGATGGGCGTTCCGATCGCGACCGCCTCGACCCCGCCTTCCGCGGCGCGGCGCAGGGTCGCCTCCAGGTCCGCCACCTGCTGCTCCCCGTAGCCCATGGCGGGGAGTAGAGCCCCCAGATCCGGATACTTGCGGAACGTCTCCTGGAGCTCTCCCACCAGGAACGGTCGCGGATCGACGAGCTCCGCGGCGCCCGAGTCCCGCGAGCCGAGCACGCCGGCGCCGTACTTCATCCCTCCGTGGGTCAGCGTGGGCCCGTCCTCGACGGCCAGCACGCGCTTGCCGGCCAGCACCGAGGGGTCGTCCACGGTCAGGGGAGATGCGGCCCGGATGAGCATGGCGTCCGGATTGACGCTGCGGACGTTGGCGATCACTCGCTCCACGGCCTCGGGATCCGCCGTCTGCACCTTGTTGACGATCACGACGTCCGCCAGGCGGACGTTCGTCTCGCCCGGATAGTACAGGAGCTCGTGGCCCGGCCGATGCGGGTCGACCAGGGTGATGTAGACGTCCGCCTTGAAGAAGGAGGTGTCGTTGTTCCCGCCGTCCCAGAGCACCACGTCGGCCTCGGCCTCGGCTGCGCGCAGGATCGCCTCGTAGTCCACGCCCGCAAAGACCGCCGAGCCGTTGGCGATGTGCGGCTCGTACTCCTCGCGCTCTTCGATGGTGGCCTCGTAGCGGACGAGGTCGGCGTCGTTCGCGAAGCGCTGGACCCTCTGCTCCACCAGGTCACCGTAGGGCATCGGGTGGCGCACCACGCTCACGCGCAGGCCCGCGCGCCGCAGGAGGTTCGCGACCGCGCGGCTGGTCTGGCTCTTGCCGACGCCGGTTCGGGAGGCGCACACGGCGACGACCGGCCGGGTCGACGCGAGCATCGTGCGCGCGGCTCCGCCGAGCTCGAAGTCGGCCCCAGCCGCGTTCACCCGGCTCGCCATGTGCATGACGTACTCGTGCGAGACGTCGGAATAGGCCATCACCACGCGGGTGACCTGCTCCGACGCGATGATCTCCTCCAGCTCCTCCTCCCGACGGATGGGGATGCCCTCGGGGTAACGCGGCCCCGCCAGCTCGGGGGCGTAGCGCCGGCCGTCGATGTGGGGGATCTGCTGGGCAGTGAAGGCGACCACCCGGGCATGGGGATGGTCGCGGTAGACGGTATTGAAGACGTGGAAGTCGCGGCCCGCGGCTCCCAGGATCAGCACACGCTCGGTCATGGGCTCGATGGGTTCGGGGAGGGCCTCGATACTTCAAAACTACCCACAACGCGCCTCGCGCCGAAGGATGTCGGCCCGGGCCCATCCTCACTCCAGGATTCCCTCCATGGCCGGCTCGAGGGCTTCCCTCAGCTCGGCGGCGGTGGCTCCGATGTGGAAGGCGGCCACCGCCACGTTCCTGAGCAACCCCACCAGCGTCTCGCGTCGCTCGGACTCCGGCGGGGCAGCCCGCCGGGTCTCGGCCACCCGGGTCCCCCGTGCTCCGTCCGTCACCACGATGCCCAGTCGCTCGAGCTCCCCGTAGGCCCGGGCGACCGTTCCCGGCGCGATGTCCAGGTCGTCGGCCATGCGGCGCACCGAGGGCAGGCGTTGGCCGGCGTCGAGACCTCCCGTGGCCAGCGCTTCCCGTACCTGCGCCACGATCTGCTCGTAGATCGACGACGACGAGGTGTCGTCGATGCTAGGGGCCGTCCAGCCCTTGCGCCACGGCCTCGGCGGCCCGCTCGATGCACCGCCGCCCGATCTCGGCGCTCGCACCCCTCGCGTCCCCCAGGATCCCGTTCGACGTCACCGCGCGCAGCCCCTCCGTGAAGATGCGCTGGAAGACGGCCGGGTCCGCGCCGCCGACGTATCCCTCCTCCATCCGGTCTTCGCGCACCAGGTCGGGGCGCAGCACCATGATCTCCGACGTTTCGGCCACGTCGGCATGGCCTCCGACGCGACCCGCGAGCTCCTCCGAGACCTCCCCCACGGCGCCGACCCAGACCTCCATGAACCCCATGAGATCGGTGTAGGCGACGACCTCGCAGTCGGGAGCCACCGCGCTGCGCAGGTCGTCGAGCATGTCGCTCAACGGTCCGAAGTTGCCGCCGTGCGAGGGCACCAGACAGATCCTGCGGAAGCCGTGACGCGCGAGGCTCACGCAGTAGTCCATGCAGATCGCCTCCAGCGTGGAGCGGCGGAGCGAGATGGTGCCGGCGAAGCTCATATGGTGCTCCGAGCACCCCACGCGGATCGTGGGCGCGACCAAAGCGTCCTCCCCCAGGAGGCGGGCGACCTCCAGCGCGAGCCGGTCCCCGCGCACGGCGTCGACCAGGAGCGGGAGATGCGGCCCGTGCTGTTCGGTGGCTCCAACCGCGACGACGACCGTCGTCCGCCCATCCGCGATCGCCCGCTCGACCTCGGGCCAGGTCATCTCCTCGAGGAGGCGACCGCGCGCCTCCGGCGTCGTCTCCATCCTACTCGCCCTCCGCCATCACATCGTGGACGTCCAGGCGCCTCGGCGGTACGGCCGCCGCCTGACCCTCCCCACCTCCAACCTCGGGATCCGGCGGCCGTCGCGTGTGCCAGTCGGTGACCGCCTGGTAGGCCGCCACCAGTGAAAGGAGGCGCTCTTCTCCCCAGGGGAGACCCCCGAACAACCCGGCGACGGGCAGATCGAAGCCGCGCGAGCGCTCCATACCGATCGGAAAAGCGATCAGGGGCAGGCCGATGATATCGAAGGGGAAGGGTGCGGTCTGCACGACGGCGTCGCATTGGTGGAAGACACCGTCCAGGACGCGCTCCAGGAGCAGCAGCTTGGCCCGCTGGCCCCGGAGGTATTCCGGCCCCCCGAGAAGGAGGCCGTTGATCCACGGCGACAGCGACACGCCGAACAGCCGCACGTCCTCCTTCAGGTACGGGAGGAAGGGCTCGGTGCGCTCGGGGAGCCGCACGTTGTTGAAGTCTCCGCCCGTCAGCAGATCCCACTCCTGGGGAAGCTCGATCTCCACGGCGCGCGCACCGAGGGACTCGAAGGTGGAGAGCATCGCGCGCCTGGCCGTGACCTCAGCCTGCGCGCGCTCCCGTGCCTGGCTACGACGTCGCTCCCGCTCCTCCGGCGTCTCCTCTCGCCGGCGGAACCCTCCGAAGCCGCCCTCCTCCTCACCGGGAACGTCGAGGTAGCCGGGGAGGACGCCGATCGTGGACGGCCAGCGCAGGCCGACCGCGCTTCCGCGCAGCACGGGCTCCGCCGCGGTGACGAGATCGGGTACGGGGGGATGGCCGAGCGTGCGCGGGTCGTTCGCGTCGGGGCCCGCCATCGCCTGGAGCATGATGGCCGCGTCTTTCGCGTCCCTGGCGAGCGGGCCCGGATGGTCGCGCGTGTACGTGAGCGGGATGATCCCGTAGAGGGACACCCGACCCATCGTCGGCTTGAGCCCCGTGAGCCCCTGCCGGCTCGACGGATTCGTGATCGATCCGCCCGTCTGCGTGCCGGTGCTCGAAGCCGCCAGGCGGGCCGCCACCGCGGTCGCCGAGCCGCTGGACGAGCCTCCGGGGTCCACGGAGGGCTCCGCCGGCGCCCAGGCGTTCACGGTCGTGGTCTCGCCGTCCGGCGTCGTAGCGCGGCTCGTCGCCAAAGGGCCCATCTGCGTCTTGCCGAGCAGGACGGCCCCGGCGGCCTGCAGGCGCGCCCACGCCGTCGCGTCGAAGTCGGGGACGAAGCCGGCGAAGATGTGCGAGTTCGCGGTCGTGCGGACGCCGCGCGTGTAGTAGTTGTCCTTGATCGCCAGCGGGATCCCGTGCAGCGGGCCCGTCCACGGGGCGTCGGCCAGCCGTCGGGCCGCGGCCGCGGCGTCCTCCGCAGGCACGGTGTTGAACGCTTTGAGCACACCGTCGTACGCGCGGATCCTCTCCAGGTACTCGCCCAGCAGCTCCACGGGGCTCAGGGAGCGGCTCCGGATCAGGGCGGCAAGCTCGGCAAGGGTCATCTCCCAGGGCTCCGTAGCCCTCACCCGCGCGAGGTCGGGGAGCCTCAACGGTCCCGGGACGGGCAGCTTCGCGGCGACAGAGCGGGGCGCGAAGGCGGTGCCGGTGGCGGCGGCCGCGGTCATCATGCCCATGCGCTCCAGGAAGAGGCGTCGGTCGATCCGGCGGTCGAGTGGCTGTCCGTTGTCGTGGGGATCACCCATCCCGGGCCTCCTCCAGGAGCGGAGCGAGGGCCGCCGGATACATCGAGGGCGCCAGGCGCTGTACGTCCGGCTCCCAGGCGAGGATCGCCGGAGGCGTGTTGCGCAGGAAGCGGCGCGCGCTGGCGAGGATGCCGCGGCGGTCCGCGGGCGCGTCCGGGTCGTCCTCGGGGAGCACGCTCAGATCCACCCCTGCGGCCTTCAGACGCGTGAGGATGTAGGCGTCGAGCTCCTCGTCGGTGAGCTCCTGGAGAGAACGGGCGTCCATGTCGATCTCCGGTGGGCAGGTCCTTCGCCGGGGCCCGGCGGAAGCGCCAAGGTAGGGGTGCGGTCGGGGGTGGGCGAGTGCGCGCGTGCGCCGCACACGGCCCGCACGTCTTCGCGCGTGGGGTTCCACCCCATGATCTCCAGCCCCTGACGGTGAGACGCGCCTTCAAGCTCCCGGGCGACCTGTACACGCTGACGGCGGAAGGAGGCCGCACCCTGGGGCCGGCGGTGCTGGCACCGCCGGCCCCTCGCATCCCGGCCCCGTCGGGACCTCCGCTCCGCTCCCGCCAACGTCGGCGCCAGCTCGGGACGACGACATGGCTGGATGGGACGGGTAGCGGGCTTCCGGACAGATTCCTTTGCGGCACCGCCGGCGTCGCTCCTAGCTTGGCGGAACCTCTCCCCCTCCCGGAGGCAGCATGCGCGGTCTTATGATGGACACCCCCCTCCTCATCTCTTCGCTCGTCGAGCACGCGGACACGGTCTTCCAAGACGTCGAAATCGTCACCCGAACGGTGGAAGGTCCGATCCACCGCTACACGTGGCGCGACGCCCACCACCGCTCGAAGCAGCTCGCCCAGGCCCTGCAGGGGCTGCACGTCCACGACGGCGACCCGGTGGCCACGATCGCCTGGAACACGCATCGGCATGTCGAGGCCTACTACGGCGTCTCGGGAATGGGTGGCGTCATCCACACCGTCAATCCGCGCCTGCATCCCTCGCAGCTCGTCTACGTCCTCAACCACGCTCGCGACCGGGTGCTCTTCGTCGATCTGACCTTCGTTCCGCTGGTCGAGGCCGTCTGGGACGATCTGGAGACCGTGCGCCAGCTCGTGATCATGACCGACCGGGCGCACATGCCCGACACGAAGGTCGCCGGAGCGCTCTGCTACGAGGAGCTGCTCGACCAGCAGGACGGAGCCTTCGCATGGCCCACCTTCGACGAGAACACCGCCGCGGGCATCTGCTACACATCCGGCACGACGGGCAACCCGAAAGGCGTGGTCTACTCCCACCGCTCGTCCGTCCTGCACGCGTACGGCGCCGGGCTCCCGGGAGCAATCAGCGTCGGCCGGGGTGAGGCTATGCTCTCGGTCGTGCCGATGTTCCACGTCAACGCATGGGGGGTGCCGTACGGTGCCGCGATGTGCGGCTACAAGCTCGTGCTGCCAGGACCGCGTCTTGATGGCGCCGGCCTCACGGAGCTCATGAACGCCGAAGCCGTGACCCTGTATTGCGGGGTACCCACCGTCCATCTCGGGCTTCTGGCCCACTGGGACGAGACCGGCTCGAGCGTGCCGACGTTGAAGATGGTCACTTCCGGCGGCGCCGCGCCCGGACGCCGGATGATCGAGCGCTTCCGCGCACGCGGGATCGACGTGCTGCACGGATGGGGGATGACGGAGACCAGCCCGATCGGCACGATCAGCTACGTGACCGCCGCCGAGGCCGACCTCCCCGACCAGGAGCAGGTAGACCACATCATGCGCCAGGGACGCCAGCTCGCCGGTGTCCGGCTGCGTGTCGTCGACGTGGACGGCCGCCCACTCCCTCGCGACGGCAAGTCGTTCGGGGAGCTCCAGATACAGGGGCCGTGGGTGTGTAGCGCCTACCTCGGTGAGGAGCCCGGCAGCGCGCTCACCGACGACGGGTGGTTTCCCACGGGGGACGTCGCGGTCATCCACCCGGACGGGACGATGCAGATCACCGACCGGAAGAAGGACCTGATCAAGTCCGGTGGCGAGTGGATCAGCTCGCTCGACCTGGAGGACGTCGCCGCCCGCCATCCCGGGGTCGCGATGGCCGCGGTCATCGGCGTCCCCCACGAGAAGTGGGGGGAGCGCCCTCTGCTGATCGTCCAGCCGACGGCCGGAGCCGCGCCGACGAGGGAGGCGATCCTCGACTTCCTCGAGGGGCAGGTGGCCAGGCTCTGGCTCCCGGACGACGTCGTCTTCCTCGAGGCGTTACCGCTGGGCGCCACCGGCAAGGTCCAGAAATCGAAGCTCCGCGCCGAGTTCGGGGGCGGAGGGCACACCGCGAAGGCTTGAAACCGAAGGAGGCCCGGAGCGCGTCACGCGCGTCCGGGCCTCCGGTGACTGCCGGGTGGCATAGCCTCCTCCACGAGAGGGTGCCGATCTTCTTTTTCGCGGGTCCGCACAGCGCCGGCACGCCGTGGGGTCCGGTCTGTCCGTCTCATGCCACGCGACGGTTCGCGTGCCCTCTTCCGAGGGCGATGGGACCTCTCCCTCTGTTCCCGCTGGCGGCGTGCTGCGCGGCCCACGGGGCGGACAGCTATTCCATGATGGTCAAGTCCGATTCCGATCGCAAGCGTGTCTCATCGACATGGCATGGAGGGTCGCGAAAGCCCTTGAGCCCGGGCGTGGAAGACGCGAGGATTCGGGTTTGCGACCCTCTCTAGCCGAAGCCGACGTGAACGAAAGCTGCCCCGTCGACCACGACGCCGCCGAGAGAGCGGCGCGCGCGCTGCCGCCCCCGCTGAGGCGGGGCGTCTACTTCACCGTGGGTGCCGCCAGCGTGGCCGCGGGGGTCGTGGGGATCTTCGTGCCGCTGTGGCCGACCACCTGTTTTCTCCTGCTGGCCGGGTGGTGCTTCGCGCGCAGCTCACGCCGTGCCGAGCGCTGGCTGCACGAGAACCGCCTCTTCGGTCGGTACCTGCGCGACTATCGTGAGCACCGCATGATCTCGGGGCGCGTGCGCGCGGCCTCGCTGACGACGATGTGGGCGTTCATGGCCCTGTCCGCCGCGCTGCTGCGGGAGCGCCTCTGGGTGGTGGCGCTCCTCGTCCTCGTGGGAGCAGCGGTCACGGCGCACCTCTACGCGCTGCCCACGCGTCGCCCGGAAGGGGCCGACTGAGACGATCAGCCTCCGCCGCGTCCGTACCGATCGAGCATCGCCTTCTGCATCGCCTCGCTGGCGAAGATCGCCACTTCGACGCGCCGGTTGTCCTGGCGTCCCTCCGTGGTCTCGTTCGAGGCGACCGGCTCGGCTTCTCCGCGTCCGACCGCGTCGATGCGATCCCCGGCCACGCCCTGCTCGATCAGGTAGGTCTTTGCCGCGATCGCCCGGCGCTCGGACAGCCCCTGATTGTAGGCGTCCGATCCGGTGGAGTCGGTGTGGCCCACGACCAGGATCCGCGTGCCTTCGTAGTCCGCGATGCTGCGCGCCAGGTTCGTGAGGTTGTCCCGCGAGGCCGGGCGAAGCACGCTCGAATCGACGTCGAAGAGGATGCCCGAGTCGAACGTGACCTGGATCCCTTCCCCGACGCGCTCCACGGTCGCGTTGGGCAGCGTGTTGTCGAGCTCGCTCGCCTGCTGGTCCATCCGGTGGCCGATGGCCGCTCCCGCGGCGCCGCCCACGACGGCGCCGAGGATCGCCCCCTTCGCGGTCGAGCCTGCCGCCTTCCCGATCAGCCCGCCCACGGCCGCACCCGCCGCCGCTCCACCTGCCGCGCCCTTCTCGGTGTTGCTCATGGACGCACAGCCCGCGGACAGGAAGGTCAGGCACAGGATGGACGCTTCCAGGGCGCGATTCCTGCGGAGCACGAGATAGACTGCCATGGGATTCTCCTCTATGGAAGTTTCGGTTTTCCAGCGCCTAGGCTGCAAGTTCGGTGCCAACCCCCGGCACCGCTCCCCTGCCCCACGCCCGACGTCAACGAATGGCGTCGTGCAAGGCTTTCGCGAGCCCACGGTGGAAGGACGGGAGCTCCGCGATCTGGTCCACGGACGCGTTCCTGAGGTCCCACAGACGTCCGAAATGTCCCGCCACGGCCTCGCGGCGCTTGGGCCCCAGGCCCTTGATGCCGGCCTGCTCCAGGACCACCAGGAGGCGCTCGTGCTCGAGCGCCGCGCCGATGGCCTCCGGTTCGTCCGTATCCAACCCCGCTTCGCGCAGCTCCGCCAACAGCACGAGCCACTCGTGGTGGCTCCAGCCGTCGGGGTGTCGGGCTACGAAGTCCCGCGCGTGTGCCCTCAATCCCTTGTCGTTCCTGGCCATTCGGCGTCCCTCCTCGACTTGCGCGGATCGGAGGCGAGCCCGCGATCCACTTCCTGCCGTCTTCACAATCCCACCGGCGATGACGTTAATTTCACGTCGCCGGATTTCTTTTTGCACCCCCCGGACGGAAACGGAACCAGCATACCATGACGGAAGATTCGGGGAAGATCCCCTATCTGCCGGAGCGCATCGAGCACCTCGAGCGGATTGCCCTCAACCTCTGGTGGAGGTGGGACCGGAGGGCCCGATGGATGCTTCGCGCCATCGATCCCGTCATCTGGTCGGCCACACGGCACAACCCGGTGGCGTTGCTCCGCCAGGTCAGTCCCGGCCGGCTGGCCCAGTGCGCCTCCGACCCCGAGTTCCTGGCCCTGTACGACCGGACGCTCGCCTCCTTCGAGGAG
>Ga0315556_1002670_pt1 | contig 10053 bp, 10 predicted proteins | sample SalMarSW160310MG_FD_202112 | JGI IMG/M metagenome (GOLD analysis project Ga0315556, IMG submission 202112) | Salt marsh sediment microbial communities from the Plum Island Ecosystem LTER, Massachusetts, United States - Salt Marsh Sediment SW1603-10 ... | reverse complement strand
CCGGTTTGGCGGTGCCGGAGAGCTGCGGTGCCGGCGCCGCTTCGCGTTTCGGCGCGGCCGGGCTGGTCGGCGCGGCAGTACTTGCCTTGTGCGCCGGTGCGGCGCCGGCGGCGATGCTGCCCTGCTGAACCTGTTCGGCGCTTTCCACCAGATAGGCCAGCACGCCGCCCACCGGGACGACGCTGTCCACCTCGCTGCGCGGACCGGACAGATAACCTTCGCGGAACACCTCCACGTCCATTACCGCCTTGTCGGTCTCCACCGTGGCGACGATGTCGCCGCGGGCGATATTGTCGCCGATGTTCTTTTCCCAGCTCACCACCAGACCTTCGGTCATGGTGTCGGAGAGCTGCGGCATCTTGACGGTATAGGTGGCGCCGGCCGGTGCGGCGGGCTCTTCGCCGGCGGCGGGGGCGGCTTCGTGATGAACGGCAACCGGCTGGGCGGGCGCCGCGGTCGGTGCAGCGGTCTCGGGTGCCGCCGGAGCAGCGCCTTCACCGCTTTGCACCAGTTCGGCACTCTCCACCAGATAGGCGATGGCCTCGCCCACCGGCACGGTAGCATCAACGGAAGCGATGGGCCCGGACAGATAACCGTCGCGGAACACCTCCACGTCCATCACCGCTTTGTCGGTCTCCACCGTGGCGACGATATCGCCGCGGCTGATCTTGTCACCGATGTTCTTCTCCCAGCTCACCACCACGCCTTCGGTCATGGTGTCGGAGAGCTGCGGCATCTTGATTACGTAGGGTTCGGCCATGATCGTCTCTGATACAAGCTGGTTTGCAGCGTGCGCCAGGCGCACGTCCTAATGGTGCGCACCGCGCACGCTACATTTATTTTCCAAATATCTTACGCACCGCCTCGACCACCCGCTTGGCGTTGGGGATCGCGGCCTTTTCCAGATGGTGGTTGTAGGGGATAGGCACGTTGGCCGCCGAGACCCGCACCGGCGGCGCGTCCAGGTCGAAGAAACATTCTTCGTTGATGATGGCGATGACCTCGGAACCGACGCCCACCGGAGCCTCCGCCTCTTCCACCACCACGGCGCGGTGGGTTTTGGCCACCGATTTCTTGATACCGGCGCGATCCAGGGGATTCAAGGCATAGAGGTCCACCACTTCGGCGTCGATACCGTAGTCCTTGGCCAGCTGCTCCGCGGCCTGCACACACCAGTGCACCGAGATGTTGTAGCCGAACAGGGTGATGTCCTTGCCGGGACGGGTGACCTCGGAACCCTCCAGGGGATGGAAGAATTCGCCGTCGGGCACCTCGCCCTTCATGTTGTACATGAGTTCGTGTTCGTTGATGAACACCGGATCGTTGCAGCGTACCGCGGACTTGAGCAAACCGTAGGCCTGCTTGGGACTGGAGGGCGTGACCACCCGCAGCCCGGCGATACCCATGAACACCTTTTCCATGCGCGCCGAGTGCTGTGCGCCCAACTGATGGGCGGTACCGCCCGGCGAACGGATCACCACCGGCGCGGTCAACTGGCCGCCGGACATGTAACGCACCTTGGCGGCGGCATTGACGATCTGGTCGGTGGCCAGCCAGGCGAAATTCACCGACATGATCTCGATGATGGGTCGCACCCCGAGAAAAGAGGCACCGATGCCCAGACCGGTGTAACTGTTCTCGCTGATGGGGGTGTCGATCACCCGCTCCGGGCCGTATTTGTCGAACAAACCCTGGGTGGCCTTGTAGGTGCCACCGACCACGCCGATGTCCTCGCCCATGCAGATCACCAGCGGGTCACGGCTCATTTCCTCATCGTGGGCACGGCGGATCGCTTCCCAATACATAATGATCGCCATCAGTGTGTCCCCCCGTGTACGTAGGGGTCGTTTTCCGCCAGTACGTACTTCTCCAACTCTTCCAGCTTGGGCTCCGGCGATTCCTCGGCGAACTTGATGATCTCGCTTTCGATCTGATCCAGGACTTCGTCGTCCATCTTCTTATAATCTTTCATGGTGATGCTCTTCGCCTCGATGAGACGGTCGCGCAGCATGATGATGGGGTCGCGCTTGCTCCACATGCGTTCTTCTTCCTTGGCGCGGTAGGCGTTGGAATCGGACATGGAGTGACCGCGGTAACGATAGGTCATCAGCTCGAGGAAGTACGGACCCTTGCCGGAGCGCACATGCTCCACGGCGACCTTGGCCGCCTCATAGACCTTTTCCACATCCTGGCCGTCTGTTTGCACCGCGGGGATGTTATAGCCGCACACGCGCTTGTACTGATCCACCACCGCTGTGGAACGATCGATGCGGGTGCCGATGCCGTAGAGATTATTCTCGCACACGTACAACACCGGCAACTCCCACAGACTCGCCATGTTCATGGACTCGTGGAAGGTACCCTGGTTGTTGGCGGCGTCCCCCAGAAAGCAGATGGAGATCTCGTCGCCGCCCTTCATCTTGATGGCCTTGGCCATGCCCACCGCCAGGGGGAAGGGACCGCCCACCAGGGCGTAACCGCCCATGAAGTGCTTCGGGCCATCGAAGATATGCATGGAACCGCCGCGCCCCTTGCTGGAGCCGGTCTCCTTGCCGTACAGCTCGGCCATCACCTCTTTGGGATCGGAGCCGCACAGTATGGCGTGGACGTGGTCGCGATAGCCGGTGATGACGTAATCATGCCCCGGGCGGGCCGCCGCCATGACACCATGGACGCAGGCCTCTTGCCCGGGATACAGATGCAAAAAACCGCCAATCTTGCGCTCTACATACGCCTCGTAGCACCGCTCCTCAAAACGTCGAGCAAAGAGCATATTGCGGAGCAGCCGTTTTTTATCCGCGGCATTCATAGGAATCCTTACGTTGATCCTTGTGAAACATTTGGTTAATGAATTGGAAACCGGCACTTAACAATGATGGCCGGCGCCGTCGGGCCCCCCTCTAGGTTGGCTCCCGGCGGCGGAAACGCGGTATGATCGGGTTTTTGCGCCAACAGGTCAAGCCAAGCCGCACGGAAGGGACTGCACCATAATGGAAAAAGTGGTTATCAAACAAAATAAAAACCAACTTACCTCCCGCGAAATCGACACTTGGGAGCATGTCGTCCTGGTGCTGCCGCCCACGGACTGGCCGCAAATCCCCTACCAAGAAATCCTTAGCCGCCGCGCCCGCAAACTGGGCGACGACGGCGGCCCGCTGGTCACCGAACTGCCCAATGAGCGCGACACCCGGGTCAGCTGGGCCACCGTCAAGCCCGGCATCTCCAGTTTCGATTTGCTCACCCTGGCCCGCAAGCTGGTGGCCTTGCATTGGGATGCCGCGCCGACGCGCATCGCCCTGGCCGTCCCCGGTGTGGAAGCGGACCTGGCGGCACGGGTCATGGAGGCACTGGTGGCGGCCGTGCTGGCCAAGGCCGCCGCGCTGCCCCATTACAAGAGCAAGAAGAGCAAGAGCGAACGGCCGCTGAAGGGCATCACCCTCTACGGCCAAACCCACAAGCTGAACCTGAGCCGCACCCTGGCCGAGGCGGAAGGCAATCACCTCGCCCGCAGCCTCACCGTGCTGCCGCCCAATGAACTCACCCCGGCGCGTTATCGCGAGCGTATCGTGGGTTTGGCCAAGGAACAGGGCTGGCGCATGGAGTTTTTCGACATCAAGGCCTTACGCCGCATGAAGGCCGGCGCCTTTCTGGCGGTGGCGCAAGGCGGCGCGGCGCAGGACGACGGCATCGTCCACCTGCGTTATAACCCCCCAAGTAAATCCAAGGCCAAGTCCCAAAAGCCGGCTCTGGCCCTGGTGGGCAAGGGGATTTGTTTCGATACCGGCGGCCACAACCTCAAACCCGCCAAACACATGATGGGCATGCACGAGGATATGGCGGGCAGCGCGGTGGCCCTGGGCACCCTGTTGGCCTTGACGCGGCTCAAGGTGAATTTCACCGTGGATTGCTGGCTGGCGATAGCTCAGAACATGATCAGCCCCACCGCCTACAAACAAAACGACGTGGTCACCGCCCTCAACGGGACCACCATCGAGATCGTGCACACCGACGCCGAAGGCCGCATGGTGTTGGCCGATACTCTGGCGCTGGCCGGCAAGGCCAAGCCGGGCATGATCATCGACTACGCCACCCTCACCGGCACCTGCGTCTACGCCCTGGGCACCCGCTACAGCGGCGCCTTCACCAATCGCAACGCACTCATCAACACCATCATCGACGCCGGCGTGGCCTCCGGTGAGCGGGTGTGGCCCTTCCCCACCGACGCGGATTTCGACAAGGGCCTGGACAGCGACATCGCCGACGTCAAACAATGCAGCCTGGAAGGCAACGCCGACCACATCCTCGCCGCGCGGTTCTTGAATCGTTTCGTGGATCCGAAGATCCCCTGGCTGCATCTTGATCTCGCCAGCGCCAGCAACAAGGGCGGGCTCGCCCACATCCCTACCGCCACCACCGGCTTCGGGGTGCGTTTTACCTTGCAGTTGTTATTGGAGCAGCAGGTGATGCGAGCCAGATAAATCAGTTCAATATTTGGTGGGTGAGCGCATCATGAGAGTAGCGCAGCAATGAAATCACCTTGGAAATAGGGGAACGAATTTATTTATCTCTTATCCTAAAATAGCCGGAGATAATAAATTCGTCCCGCTTTACGCACGCCCTCGACCCCTACCGAACATCGGCATTCGTTGCGCAAAGGGCGGGCTTGACCGACAAACGCGATGAACCGGCACTGAATTATAGCAGAGCCATATCCTTCAGCAGCTCACCCAAGAGCGATCTTGCGACTGATTCAGCGGTCGCTCCGTCAATAAAGGTAGAAGTTTGCCTGTAAGCGCCATCTCCATCCCTCATCATTACGCTGACTACGCCGTTGTTTACTTTATATGCGGCGCTAAATTCTTGCCCTTGATGCTCAATACTGATTTTATCTTCGGCGTTTGACATTGGTATTTCCTGTGAGATAGCTGTCGCGCAATGGTCAGACCTATTTAATCATACTTTAGAGTTCGTTGTTAAAGTCGCGTCACAAGATGGCACCTGTATCATAGGGGTATTGGCCTCTATGCCGCCTTAAATTGCAGGTTCGTTCCTGGTCTGAGACCGCCCCCGAGCTGACCCACAACTGTCATACGGCATAAGAATATTAAGGTCCGCTATACGCCAATAGCTTCGCCACGATCCGCCGTGATGTAAAACTCTTTTTCGATATCTGCTGCATTCAATTTCCAAGCAGAGGACTTCTATCGACTTGGGCACAAAAGTGCAAGCAGGATACCCCTGCATCTCAGGAACGCAGCCATAGGCGCCTATTTTCGCCTATTTGGTTTTTATTCCCTCGGAGAGACCGGTTGGCGTGAATGGTTCCACTATATTGCACAATTTGACGAACGCCCTGAGAATGTCGGTCGATGTGATGATCCCAACGAGTTTACCCTTGGCAACTACAGGGAGTGCCCCAATCTTTCTTTTCGCCATTATGGCAGCGGCATCGGCGGCATTGGCTTCTGGCTCGATGGAGTAGGGCTGACGACGCATTATGGTTCGAACCTTGCGAGTGGACAGTGTAAATTTAGTACCATCCGGCCGCTCCAGTTGTCGCTTTGGTGTCCCGAGAACTTTTTTCAGATCTCTGTCCGACACAATACCGACCAATTCCTTTTTCTTCGTGACGACGGGTACGTGCCGAATATTCTCAAAATTGAACAGAAAAAATACCTTGTCGACTTGATCCTCGGGCGCCAGGGTAATAACCTTTTTTGTCATTAATTCTTTGACTTTCATCGTCTTTCTCTCTAAATAGTATAGATATGTCAAACCATTAAGCAGGGCATCGATACAGATGCTCTGCCAGACCAGTCTACTATGTTTGATTGGTGATTTGCATATTGGCCGCGCGACCCGACCTGTCGACCTGTACGGAAATTTCCCCTAGGCAGAGAGCCGGTTACTGCATGACATAGTGCATCTCAATGCTCGCCTGAGTAAGGTGAGTGTCCTGCCGGATTGCGGTCTGTACTCCAATGAGATGCGTGGCTGTTTTATCCTGTAATGCCTGCGCCATTGCTCGATGCTCGCTTAGAGCTTAAAAGACTTCGCCATATTGTAGATCATCGTCACGCGTAGCGGACGTCAGCGACTATCCCGCGAAGGGGCCTTGTTGGCATAGCGGAAGAAGTTGACCTCGCCCACACCCCTACTGTTACCATCGGGTTTGGTGTGCGCTACAACCTGCAGCTGTTGCTGGATCAACAGGTAATGCGAGCCAAATAAATCAATTCAATATTTGGTGGGTGAGCGCGTATGAAGGTGGCGCAGCAATGAAATCATCCTGGAGAAATGGGAACGAATTATTTTTTTGAGCTCTCATCATAAAATAGCCCCAGAAAATAAATCCGTCCCGTTTTACGCATGAGGAGCACAGCATGAAGAACTTTCTAGCAGTCTACATAGGCACACCGGCAGCTATGGAGCACTGGAATTCAATGCCGGAGAGTGAAAAACAGCAACTACAAGCTGATGGGGTTAAGGCTTGGCATGATTGGGCAGACCGGAACAAGAGTAGCATCGTCGATATTGGAGCGCCCCTTGGTCGGACTAAGAGCGTCTCACCGGCGGGCACAACAGATATTAGAAACAGCATGACCGCGTTTACGGTAGTCAAAGCTGAATCCCACGATGCGGCGGTGAAATTGTTCGAGAGCCATCCGCATTTCACGCTCTTTCCCGGCGAATCTGTCGAAATCATGGAATGCCTACCAATCCCGAGGATCTAACAGCCGAAAGTGATATCTAAGTCTAGCCTTGAATATCCGATCATGGCTGGGCCCCACCTCCTATAGTATAGGCGGTTAACGATTGCGGAAGTCAACGAAAGGTGCCGCGAACTGGCGCCGTCGACCCGAATATGACATGCGTTGAAAGGCACGTTATCCTGTACACATGCTTGAAGAGTTCGGACCTTCTCTTTACACGGCCGATGGGCCGACCGTTTCTTTCTTCGGCTTTCCGTACCCCACCCGCATGGCGGTGGCGCGACTCTCGGACGGCAGCGCGTGGGTGTGGTCCCCGGTTGCACTGACGGATGAACTGGCCGACGAGGTGCAGACTATCGGGCCAGTCCGCTACATAGTATCTCCCAACAAAATTCATCATTTATTCCTGCACGAATGGACCGACCGTTGGCCAGATGCACGCCTCTACGCACCACCCGGCCTCGCCCGGAAGATAACAAAACTCCGCTTTTATGCTGAATTGGATGACGAGCCAAGTCTGTCGTGGGCAGAGGACATCGACCAGACCGTTTTCCGTGGATCATTTGTGATGGAAGAAGTGGCGTTCTTTCACCGCGCGTCACGCACTGCGATTATTGGCGACCTGATCCAGCGGCATTCCGAATCAAAGATATCAGGCTGGATGGGACTTCTCATGCGGCTCGATGGTTTGGTTGGCGAGCACGGGAGCACGCCACGCGAGTGGCGAGCGAGTTTTCTCCGACGCGCCCCAACCCGCGCCGCGCGCAGGAAAGTGCTCGGATGGAATGCCGAACGGTTGCTGATCGCACATGGAGAGTGTGCGCATACCGATGCGACCGAGATAATCGCGGCTGCCCTGAGTTGGATCTAATATGTCGGCTTCTGCGCCAGCAAATGCAAATGGGGCCAGGTCTTGTATTAACGCTTGTCTCCCGGGGAGGCGATTAATAATCGAGGTAAGCTCAATCTGACCGCAATTATCCCCGGCAAAATCGATAACTCTACTTTTTCAACTCAAATATCCCAATAGAAGGGGGGGGGTGACGAATATAGAATCATTCGCATTTTTTTATTGTCACCGACCACTTTACCCTATGCATCAATCTCCACAGGTTTAATGTCTGCTTGAGAGTTTGTTTGTGCCTGCTCTCGGTTCTGATTGCGCCGCCAGGTCGCGGGTGGCGTCCCGACCAGTCGCTTGAAGGCGCGCGTGAAGGCGGCTTCGGATTCATAGCCTACATCGAGCGCGATGGATAGTACGGGTGCGCGGCTCTGACGCAACAGATTCGCGGCCACTTGCATCCGCCACTGCGTCAGGTATTGCATCGGCGGCTGCCCGATGAGTTGGGTGAATCTTTCATAGAATGCCGAGCGTGACAGCGAAATTTCGTCGGCCAGCATGTCTATGGTCCATGGGCGAGACGGGTATTCGTGAATGAGGGCGAGGGCGCGCCCCACGTGGCGGTCGCGCAGCCCCGCCAGCCAGCCGGTGCTTTCCTCCGACAGCTGTTCGACATGACGCCGCAAGGCATCGACGAACATCATCTCGCTGATGCGCTCGAGCACCGCCTGGCCACCGGGGCGTTTATCCCGCGAGGCATTGACCGCCTGCCGCATGACTTGGCTGATCCAGGCGCCGTCGCCGGCGGCGGGCAGGTGCAGCATACGCGGCAAGGTCGCTATCAACGGATTGAAAGGCCGCAGGTCACAACCGAGAAAACCACACGCGACATGGATCGGTGACTCCGGCCTAGGGGTGCCATATGAGAATTCATTAGCAGTGTGAAACACGACGGGAATCGGCTTGGGATCAGTGCACGTCGCGCGCACCCACTCCGCACTCATGCGGGTGGGACGGATCCCCGGGGCGCTCGATATCACATGCGCATCTCCTTGGGGAAACATCACGATATCACCCGTTTCCAGACGTATCGGGGGTTCGCCCACGATCGCCGCCCAACCGCTGCCCTTGGTGATCACGTGATACTCCATCACATGCTCCGCACCGGGTATGACCGCCCCGGCGATCTCCTTAGCCGGCGGTGCCTCCGCCGCCCATTCGGACTCAAAGCTCAGGTCGTAGAACACCGCGCCGCGCAGGCGCACTGAGCGCAGTACATCTGACAAGGTGTCGGTAGCCATAGTTTGGATTCCCGGACGAACAGGCAACTGCGGCGGACGATCGATCAATCCGTCCAAAAAGTCAGGACGCAGGATCAAATCTGAACGATGGCGGGTCAAGTGTCAAGCGCACGGAAGGCGAATAATCAGTGCCGTTCATAGATGTGAACACGCCATCCACCAAGCCATTCATCAAGGAGAAGCAAACATGACCACTCAGACCGCTGTTATTTCATCGCGGCAAGAAACCCGCAACCCCCTCTCACCGGACCTTGCCGCGATCAAGCAACGTCAGCAGGCCACCTGGGCCAGCGCTGATTTCGCCGTTATCGGCGTCACTCTGCAAATCGTCGGCGAATCGCTGGCCGAATCCGTCGACATCCGCGCCGGCGAGCGCGTGCTCGATGTCGCGGCGGGCAACGGCAACGCCACGCTCGCCGCTGCGCGCCGTTTCGCCGACGTCACATCCACCGATTATGTACCGGACCTGCTCGACGACGGCCGCACCCGCGCCGCGGCCGAGGGATTGGAGGTGGACTTCCGGGTCGCCGATGCCGAAGACCTGCCGTTCCCCGATAAGACATTCGACGTGGTGCTGTCCACCTTTGGCGCGATGTTCACCCCGGACCACACGCGGCCTGCGCGCGAGATGCTGCGGGTGGTGCGCGACGGCGGCCGCATCGGACTCGCGAACTGGACGCCCGCGGGTTTTATCGGCCAGCTGTTCAAAGTCATCGGCGCCTACATCCCCCCACCGGCTGGATTGAAGTCGCCCGCCTTGTGGGGTACCGAACCGCACATCGTCGAGCTGTTCGGCGCTGAAGCGGCGGATATCCGCACCTCGCGCAAGCATTTCAATTTCCGCTATCGCTCCTCGGCGCATTGGATCCAAATCTTCCGCGACTTCTACGGGCCGATGCACAAGGCGTTCGCGGCACTGGATCTCGCCGGACAGACCGCGCTGGCCAAGGACATCAAGACACTGCTCAACGAATGCAACATCGCGGGATCGGATTCGCTGGTGGTGCCGGCCGAGTACCTCGAAGTCGTGATCACGCGGCGGTGATGACTTTGAGCAACGACTTATCCCCTGGGCAAACCCGTCTCGGCGGGATGGGTGCTACTGAGAAGGAGGTGTATCATGAGTAACGGCAGAGTTTACGAAGGCAGCTGCTTTTGCGGCACGGTGCAGTTCACGGTCAGCGGCGAGCCGGCCGCA
>Ga0315556_1002668_pt1 | contig 10057 bp, 9 predicted proteins | sample SalMarSW160310MG_FD_202112 | JGI IMG/M metagenome (GOLD analysis project Ga0315556, IMG submission 202112) | Salt marsh sediment microbial communities from the Plum Island Ecosystem LTER, Massachusetts, United States - Salt Marsh Sediment SW1603-10 ... | reverse complement strand
CAAAAGTTGTTGAAAGTCTGTATTCCGTCTCGGTGTGTGGTCGTCCTTGACTCCGCCGCATGACAATTAAAGCTTCAACGTTTGGTCATGGGTTCGACCCACATCACAAGGGAACGCGGCGAACATGGACAAGGCGGCGGTGGGGCAAATGTGGGACCAGATCCGGCAGAGGTACGGGATCTACCTCCACCTTCTCGAACTGATCCCCGAGGAGCGCTATCACGATCACGTGGTGCCGGACATGCGAACGCCGGCGGAGCTCGTGACGCATGTTTCCGGGGTATGCGTACGCGACGTGGCCGTGGGGGTGGCGAAGGGCGAGATCACGGCCGACGAGTCCGTGGAAACGGAGATCGCGGCCGGCCTGCCGACCAAGGCGGACGTGATCGCCTACGCACGCTCCTGCTGGGACGAGGCGAGCGCCGCGACGGCTGGTTTGGGTGAGGCGGAGATCAATGCGATGGTGCCAACGCCCTGGGGCATGACGTTCCCCGGCTGGGTGGGATTGCACTTGATGCGCGACGAGCTCCTCCACCACCGCGGCCAACTCTATGTCTACGCGCGTGTGTGCGGGATCGCTCCGCCGCACATCTGGCACTTCGATGAGAACGAGCCGGCGTTCCGCCCTTCGGAGTAGTCCCCGACCGGGACCCCATGAGCGCCATATCCGCACGAGGCGATTGGGCTCGACGAATGTCAGCCCGGAGGTCCGACATCGTGCGCTTGATGGTGGGGGAGGGGATCCGCCCCGCAGGGGTGGGGATCGCAACAGGACTCGTGGTTGCGAGCTCAGGGGACTTTCGCTCCACCGCACGAGCCCGTCAGAGGCCCCTCAGGAACTCGGGCCGCAGCGGGATCCCTCCCTCCAGCGCCAGGTCGATGGCGGCCGTGAGGCGCTCGGTGTCCTGCGGGAGCCGCCCTGCCAGGGATAGATATGTGGACGCGTGGTTCGTCCGGAACAGCGTATCGGATGGGCGGGCTTCGGCCACCATGGTCCGGAGCTCCGCCAACAGTCCGGGCACCGAGGGGAGCTCGAACCTCCCCTTGTCCGCCATGCGCTGGAGCGGCGTCCCGGGGATGACGGTGAGCGTGAGAGCCCCCAGGTACTCGGGGTCCATGGCCGTGATCAAACGCGCGGTCTCCGCGGCGTGCTCCTGGCTTCGCTCCACGCCGCCGGCGCCCAGAAGGACGATGACGCTGAGCTCCATGCCCGCGGCATGTGCCCGGTGCGCCGCCTCGGCGTGCTCCTCGAAGGTGCCGCCCTTCACGATGCGCTTGAGGGTGACGTCGTCGCCTGATTCGGGGCCGATGTAGAGCAAGGCGAGGCCGGCCTCGCGGAGCGACCGCAACTCATCATCGCTCTTGTCCAGGACGTTGGCCGCCGTGGCGTAGCACGACACGCGGCGAAGGCCCGGGAAGGCGGCGTGTGCCCCCTCCAGGATCGTGAGCCACCGCGGCCCGTCCATGACCAGCGCATCGCCGTCGGCCACGAACATCTTGTCGACGCCCGGATAGGATGATCCCGCAAGGGCGACGTCCTCCATCACCTGGTCCAGGTCCCGAAGCCGGTACTGCTTGTCCCGGTACATGTCGCAGTACGTACAGAGATTGTGCGAGCAGCCGATGGTGGCCTGCAGGATGTACGAGTGTGCCTCCGAGGGCGGACGGTAGAGCTTGCCTTCGTAGCGCATGAGCCGGGCGTCAGGCCGACGCGGTGGATGGTGGGAGGCTCACGGCAATCCGATCCAGGCGATGGAGGCGACATCGAGCTCGTCCCGCTGCACACCCCAGACGCGGTCGGGGGTGAAACGGTAGGCGTCGAACCGCTCCGGCAGGTATACGTCCCGGGCGGAACCGTCCGGCGAGACCCGGATCCACCCGAGCCCGCCCTGGAGGTCGCCTGCATCGGGGTCGAGGGGACGCAGCCACATCGTCCCGTCGCCGGAGCACCGGAAGTCCACGTAGCGGGGCAGGTATGCCGCCAGCTCCGCGGGCGTGCCCTTGAGCTGCGCAGCCCCTTCGTTGACCAGGCGGACGCTGTCTTCCGGCGACAGCCGCGGTCCCACGGCCCCCGTCGCTTCGGCCTGCCGCAGGGAGAAGAAGGCGAGGGCGAACTGGCTGGGCGTCACCTCCGCCAGACCCTTCCGTCGGGAAGCACGTCCAGGTCCACGACCTCGGCGATGGACTCGGACCTCCCCACGATGTGCACGTCGGATGCGGTGAGCATCACGGGGACGGCGTCGGAGGCCGCATCGCCGGGGCCACCCTCGCAGGCCGCGAGAAGGAGCGTCGTGAGGAAGGCTCCCGTGGGCTGAGCTTCACCCAAGGGCTGCCGGCACCACGCTCGACAAGGTCAGTCCGATGTGTCGCGGCACCGAGGGTCCGGCCCTCGGCGACGCCTTCCGAGCGCACATGGGCTTCAGTGTGGAAGGAGATCTGCCGGCGTCGGCGGGTCCACTGCCGTCTGTTCATCTGTCGGCTCATCTGTCAACACCAAGTCACCCGGTCGGCCTTCCTTCGTGGACAGCTTGTACCTTCCACCCTTCGTCGGTACGAACCCAGATATGCGTGCCCGCCCAATCACTGCTGTCGACTGCCACGCCTGCTGTGTCGAGCACGACATAGGAGGCGGTGTAGATCGTGTATCCAGAGTTCCTGGAGAGCGCGACGACGCGGTCTGAGTGGATGTCCATTTCGATGTGGCTCAGCGCCTTCCAGGCCTCGGCGAGCTCCTCCTTCTGGAGGGGTTGGATTTCTGCGTTGGAGACGTGAGGGCGGTCACCGCCAATCCGGCGAATAGCAGTCGTCTCATGGATTGTCTCTTGTGGCGGTTGAACCTCACTCCCTCTTCAGCGCATCCACGGGGTCGATCCCCACGGCCCGGCGGGTGGACACCCAGGTCGCCGCCGTTCCGGCCAGGATCACGGCACCGGCACAAGCCACATAGGTGGGGAGGTCCGTTGCCCGGATCTCCCACAGGAGATCGGCAAGGAACCCGGAGGTGAAGTAAGAGAGGAAGAGGCCGATCACGGTTCCCGCCGTCACGGCCTTCAGCCCCTGCACCAGGACCTTCCGGGTCACGTCTCCCCGGGTCGCTCCCAGGGCCAGCCTCACCCCGATCTCCCGGGTACGCTGCGTGACCGATAGGCTCAGGGCGCCATACACCCCCAGCACCGCCAGCAGCATCCCCATGATTCCGAATGACGACAGAAGGAAGGCCTGGAAGCGCTGCCGGGCGATGGACTGCCGGAAGGCGTCCGCCACCCAGTAGATCTCCCCGATGGGCAGATCGGCATCGAGCCGCCTCACCTGGGCTTGGACCAGGGAGGCCAGGTCCCCCAGGTCGCCCTGGCCCCGGATCAAGAGCACGCCGGAGCGGGGGGGGACATTGGAGACCGGCAGGTAGATCTGCATCCGGTCCGGGCGGTCTCCCAGCCACCACGCCTTGTAGTCCGGAACGATTCCCACCACGGTCATCCAGGGAGAGGGGCCGAAATCCGAGTTCAGGCGGACGCGCGATCCCACTCCTCCTTCCCCGTCCGGCCAGATCCGGTCGGCCCCCGTGCGGTTCAGGATCACGACCTCGGCCCGGTCGGCGATCTCGGCATCGGTGAAGGAGCGACCGTCGAGGAAGGCCGAGCTCACGGCCCGGAAGTAGCTCGGGGAGACCCAGTTCCCCGCGTGGGCCTCGTTCCTTTCCTCCTCGTCCGGAGGTCGTCCCTCGACCTCCACTCGGCCTGGAGCGCCGGCCACCCGGGGCGGCACGAAACGGGCCCATCCCACCTCATCCACACCAGGCTTGCCGTCCAGGCCCCTCACCACCCCATCGAAGAGAGCGATGCGCTCCGCCCCCACGTTGTACCGGGTCCTCGGGAGGTCCAGCCCCACCGCGGCCAGCCCCTCCGTGTCGATGCCAGGGTCCACCGAAAGGAGGCGTCCCAGGCTGTTCGAGAGGAGCCCGGCGGAGAGGACCAGGACAGTGGCGAGGGCGACCTGGCCCACCACCAGCGATTTGTGCGCCGCCCACCCCACGGGCCGGCGGGTCTCCCTGGGCCGCTCCCGGGTGAGGGCGCCCGCCGGTGTCAGCTTCCCGAGTTGGAGAAGGGGAATCAGGCTGAAGGCCACCATTGTGACCAATCCCGTGCCGACAGCGAAGGCCAGGGCGTCCATGTCGAGTCGGGCGGCGCGGATCTCCGGGATGGCTCCGCCGGCGATCCGGATGGCACCATGGACCAACCACCCGGCCGAGAGGACGGCCAGAAGGATCCCGACCGCACCCAGGAGGAGGCCTTCGCTGATCAACTGCCCCCCCAGGCGGCCCCTGCCGGCTCCCAGGGCCAGCCGCACCCTCAACTCGTCGGCCCGGGCCAGGCGCCGCACGAGGAGGAGGGTAGCGATGTTGGCGCAGGCGATGAGGAGCACGACCCCCACCGCGCCGAACACCACCCAGAGACCCCGGCGTACGTTGAACGAGAGTGCCTCGGTGGCGGGCACGGCCAGGGGGTGCCACTCGCTCTCTCCCTCGATGAGGGAAGCCACCCGGGGCTGGATGACGTTCATCTGCTCCTGGGCGGTTGCCACCGAGGTTCCCTCTTTCAGGCGGGCCACCAGGTTCGGGCTGCCGGACCATCCCCCGGCTGCGTCGGCCGTGAGGGGAAGGAGCAGCGCCTTGGGCTGGGAGCCGAAGAAGCCTCCCTCCAGGACGCGCCGGACGGATCGGGGAACCACCCCGACGATGGTGAAGGGCGCCCCATCGATGGAAACAGTGCGTCCCAGCGCTTCGGGATCGGCTCCGAAACGGCTGGTCCACAGCTCCTCGGAGAGGAGGGCCACGTTCCCGTGGCCGGGAATGCCGTCCACCAGTCCGAAGAGGCGCCCGTGGAGGGGCGTGGCGGCAACCATGGAGAGAAGCCCGGGAGAGGCCCGGGCCCCCATCACCGAGATGACGCCCTCATCCACGGTGAGATGGAATTCCTCTTCGGCATACGCTCCCATGGCGTCGAAGACGCCCTCGTCCTGCCAGGCCGCCACCATGGGGGCCACCGGAGGGACGAGTGCGCGCCTTCCGTCCTCGTACTCCTCGTAGCGCCAGAGCTGGACCATGCGGTCCCCTCCCTGGAAGGGCAGGGGCTCCAGGACCAGGCTGTGGAGGAGGCTGAACACGGCCGTGTTGGCGCCGATGCCCAACGCAAAGGTGAGGATGACGACGGCAGAAAACCCCCGGGCTCCGGTCAGGCTGCGGACGGCGTATCTCAGGTCCTGCGCCAGGGTGGACCAGGCCATCCGTCTCAGCCCGTTCCGCCACGCTGCGTCGTCCCGGGTGAGGCGCCAAACAAGGAAGGGGGCCACGGACCGGAGAACCTGCTCCCGATACCACCGCCGGGCGGCCCGCGCTCCTCGGGCCCGCACCATCGCCTCGAACTCTTCCTGCAGATCCGCCGCGGCTTCTTCTCCGAAGCGGTCGTCGGCGAACACCTTCAACAACACCCTGAAGAGCGCTGGCGGCCTCGGCATGGTCGTGTCTCCTGCCCTCAGCCCCGCTGTGCGATGGGGGTGCCCTCCATCATCCGATGGAGCATGGCGGTGGAATGCTCCAGCGCGGAGAGACCGTCGGAGGTGAGGGAGACGAGCTTCTTGGACCGCCCGCCCTGCACCGGCGCCGGATCCGAGCTACAGGCGGCCCAGGGTGGCGTAGACGGCGCCGATGGACACCGGCCGCCCGGCCCTCTCCTCGATCTCCCGTCGGATGGTGACCCCGTAGGCGTCGTCCTGGAGCCTGAGGATGGCCAGCATGACGTAGATCTCGAACTCCGCCAGGTGGTCCCCTTTCGGCACCGTGCTCCTCCATCGGTTGAGCTCCCGACCCGACTCTTCCCCGTACGACGAAGAAGCCTCGGCTTCTATGTTATACAAAAAGATAGTAATATGTCAAATACGGGTTGTTTCGTGAGAAGTGGGGCGCCCCGGGGTCGACCATGGACGCAGGCTCACTGGGCCCTCATAGCCTCCGTGGGCGACGTCCGTGACGCTCTCCTGGCTGGAAGCAGGCAGGCGATCGTGGCCACTGCGACCAGCAAGGCCGTGCTTCCCGCGAACGTCAAGGGGTCCCACGGGTCGATTCGGTAGAGCAGGCTGGTGAGCAGTCTGGCCCCCGCGAGCGCGCCGCCGAGGCCGACCAGGACCCCTACCAGCACCGGTCGCGCTCCCTGGGCCACCACCATCCGCATCACGTTGCCGGGGTGGGCTCCCAGGGCGATGCGGATCCCGATCTCCCGCGTTCGTCCGGACACGAGATAGGCGATCACTCCGTAGAGACCGACGGCGGCAAGGAGCACCGCCAGGCCGGCGAAGACGCCCAGGAGGACGAGGTAGAAGCGCTGGGGCGCGGTGGACGAGGCCACGGCCTGATCCAGGCTTCGCACGTCGTAGATCGCCAGGTCGGGATCCAGCGCGCGCACCTCGCGACGAACCGCCGCGTCCAGCCCCGGCACGTCCCGCCCGGTCCGCAGCATCACGGTCGTGCTCGAGCGGCTCCACTGGGCATAGGGTACGTAGACCTCCGGCTCCGGAGTGTCGGTGACGTCCAGGGACCGAACGTCCCCGACCACGCCGACCACGGTCCAGGGCGTATCGTTCGCGTCGAAGGAGAACTGCTGGCCGATGACGTCCCTTCCGGCAAAGTACCGATCTGCGGTGCCCTGGCTGACGAGGGCCACCCTGGGCATGTCTGCGCGGTCCGTGGGCGCCAGGTCTCGTCCGCGGAGCAGCGGAATCCTCAACGCCTCCAGGTAGCCCGGGCTGGACCACCGCACCAGCACGAGGGGTTCCTGACCGGGTGCGGGTGCTGGCGCCCCGGCGACGACGATGGTCCGGCTCGTCTGCGACCCCAGAGGAGTGCCCCACGCCATCCCCGCCGCGTCGACACCGGGAAGTGCGGCGAGACGCTCCCGCAAGGCGTCGAAGAACGCGATGGACCGCTCTTCGTCGTAGCGTGCGTCGGGCAAGGTGACGGTGAACGTCCGTACCCCCTCCGGATCGAAACCGAGCTCGGTCCCGCGGATCTGGGCGAAGCTCCTCAGGAGGAGACCGGCCCCGATCAGGAGCACGAGGGACAGGCCGACCTCGGTGGCCATGAGACCGGAGCGCGCGGGTCGGCGCCCACCGCCCCCGCCCACACGCTCCGATGCACCTCGTAGCACATCGGCGATCGATGCGCGGCTGAGGCGCAGCGCTGGCACGAGGCCGAACGTCAGGGCGGCAGCCACCGCGACCAGGGCGGCGAAGACGAGGACGGGGCCGTCCACGGAGACGGCGTGCATCCGCGGGATCCGACCCCCGGCGAGGAGATGGAGCCCATGCACGCCGCCCACCGCCAGCAGCACGCCCACCGTGGCGCCCACCAGCGAAAGGACCAGGTTCTCGGCCATCAGCTGGCGCAAGAGGGATCCTCGGCTGGCCCCCAGGCTGGACCGCACCGCGATCTCGACACCTCGGTTCGCGCCCCGCACCAGGACGAGGTTGGCGACGTTCACGCAGGCGATGAGGAGCACCATGGCCACGGCGCCCAGGAGGACCATGAGCCCGACGCGGACGCCACCCACCTGATGGTCCTCGAGGGCCATGACAAGGGCACCGAGGCCCGCGTTGGCACCGGGGTACTCCTCGGCGAGGCGACGGGCGACGGCGGACAGCTCCGCTCCCGCGCGGTCGAGGGTCGCCCCGGGGGCCAGGCGCCCCACGACGCTGAGGGTCATGCGGCCGCGCCCGTAGTCGGGCTCGCTCCACTGCCCCGGGACCCACATCTCCGCGCCTCGGGGGTACTCGAATCCCTCGGGGGCCACCCCGACGATCTGGTACGCGACACCGGAGAGATGAAGGGTCCGACCCACGGCGGAGACGTCTCCGCCCAGGCTCTCCTTCCAGAAGGCGTGCGACACCACCACCTCGGCGGGGCCGCCGGGCAGGGTCTCGTCCCGGGCGATGTCGCGACCCAGATGCGGGCGCACGCCGAACAGCTCCAGGAGGCTCCCGGACACCGCGACCGCGTTCATGAGGCGGGGGTCGCCCACGCCCGTGAGGGTGAGGTCGCGCCATCCGTATCCCACCACGGAGGCGAACGCTCCGGGCGCGTCCTCGAGCTCTCGGACGTTGGGCACGGACCACGGCAGGCGCATCTCTCCCCGCGTGCCGGTCTGGAACAGGGCGACGAGGCGATCGGGCTCCGGGTAGGGCAGGGGCTTCAGCAGCACGCCGTGCACGACGCTGAAGACCGCCGTGTTGGCACCGATCCCGAGTCCGAGGGTGAGGGTGGCGATGGCGGAGTAGGCCGGGTTCCTGCGCAGCCCACGCAAGGCGAGGCGCGCGTCGCGCAGGAGACCATCCAGGACAGCCGGCCATCCACGACCGCGAGGGACGGGTCCGCGCCTCGCCCTGGAGATCAGGCGTGAGGCGAGCCCACTGTCACCGAACTCCCTCAGCAGCTCATCCGGGGACCGTGCCGCGAGAAGCCCGTCCTGAAAATGAGCCACCAACTCCCTCAGGACATCGAGGCGTTGATCGCCCCGGAGCGTCGTTCCCTGGACGAGGCCCTCCAGGAACCTGCGGATCTCCACCGGCAGATCCGCCCCATCCAGCAACGCTCGCTCTGCATCCGTGATTCGTTCATTCAGGCCGGCCATGTCCCTATCCCTCCCCCGTGTTCGCCTCCACCAGCCCCAACCCCGCGAGCGCTCCCACGAGACGGGTCCACTCCCGCTCCTGGGCTCGCAGGTAGGCCAACCCCTTCTTCGTGACGCCGTAGTACTTGCGCTTCCGGCCCGACTCGGCCGTTCTCCACTCGCTCCCGACCAGCTTCTTCTTCTCGAGGTTGTAGAGGAGCGTGTAGAGGGTGGACTGGCCCATGGCCAGGACCCCGTCGGTGCGGCGCGACAGGGCCTCGATCATCTCGTAGCCGTACATGTCCCGCTGCTCCAGCAAGCTCAGGACCGCCACGGGTCCCGCCCCTCTCATCAACTCGCGCTCGACGCGCACCGGCTCGATCCTCCTTCCACAAACCACGTGTCACGTACTACGGTACACGTAGTATGTATTTATGGCAAGACTCCTGTCAACGAATCCGATACGCGAGCAGCTTCGCGCGGTCGTTCACGCGGAACCACACCAGCGCGCAGCCCGGAGGGGGCGAAGCAGCGATTGACGCGTGGCTGGAGGCTCGGTCATGGAGTGCCGACACCAAGACCGATGGTCGCGAACACGGGCTTGAGCACGATGAGTGGATGCATCGTCGGCGACAGGTCGAATCCGGAAAGACGGAGGTACCGGGCCTTGATTCCCGCGTCCAGAGCCACATGGCTCCAGAGGGGGAGGCGAAGGCCGGCGCTCAAGGAGAGGCTGCCCCCTCCCATTTCGGTGTCACCCCTGGAGGAGACATAGCCCAGGCCGGCCGACACGTACGGAGCTACCCGGGCTGCCGCCTCGGCGAGGGGGAAGTACACGAGTGCGCCTTCGAGTTGGTAGGACGAGAACTTCCAGACTTGGCCCGGCGTGTACGGGTCGTCCGGAACGAATCCCCTCACGCCCGTCAGCGTCAGGCGCGATGACATCCATCCGAGATTGCCCTGCATGGCGATGCGGCCTTTTCGAAGCTCGACGCCGCCGGACGCCATCACCGGCCGGTTGCCGTCGCCGAAGATGGTCTGCCAGAGCTGTCCTGAGGCCGTGACGTAGGGGTGCGTGATCTCCCAGTCCGTCTGGGTCAGCGACCCACCGATAGCGAGGTTGAACGAGGTGGCCCATCCTCTGGTGGTCGCATCCTGTGCACACAGTTCGGTCGAGGAAATTGCCAACGCCATCAAGATGGCGCTCGGCGCCAATGCCCGGAGCATGCGACTCCCTCCTGTCGGGGTGGTCTTGTCGGGGTGCGTCGCGCGTGACGAAATCCTCCCTGAGGTCGGGCGCCGGTCATTTGTCACGGAGGGCGCCGATTCGGGGGAGCATGGGATACCGGCCCGGGTCTGCCACCCGGTAGTGGGAGGGCCGGGCGGAGGTCAAGACACCA
>Ga0315556_1002667_pt1 | contig 10058 bp, 10 predicted proteins | sample SalMarSW160310MG_FD_202112 | JGI IMG/M metagenome (GOLD analysis project Ga0315556, IMG submission 202112) | Salt marsh sediment microbial communities from the Plum Island Ecosystem LTER, Massachusetts, United States - Salt Marsh Sediment SW1603-10 ... | reverse complement strand
CGGGCACCTCTTTTTTGAGGTGATCAACGCTGAAGGCCAAAGGGCCATCAGCCAAGGCTATGCAGACTTGATGACTTCGTAAAAAGCTGGTTTATGCCGCGAGCGGCAGCCTATGAGCTGTGAAGAGGAGCCGAACCTGAGACTCTTTTTCAGACCCTTTCTAAACACTTCGGAGGGGATGGACGCCGATTTGGGGTTTAGCATATATTCATAGAAGCGCGTAGAGTTTGGGCGGATTAAACCCCAAATAGCCGTCCATGTCGGTGATTGGTGCCAAGTGCACTATGAGAAAGGGGCTGAAAAAGAGTCTCACGCCTTGCTCCTTGATTCCGGCGGATGAGACAACTTCGTTGAAAGAAAGCGCTTTTCTTAAAGTCTGCATAGGGCGCGCGGTTCGGTCTTCCCAAAAGTGCCTTGGCAAAGCATCTCAGAAGCCTTCACAACAAGACAACAAGGAGGAATCAACATGGAGTGGAAACAGCTCAGTCAGACCTGGCATTTCGTAGAAAAGTGGGCCGTTGAAAAACCCGACCATGAGGCCATCGTTTATGACGACCGGCGAATAACCTGGGCGGAATTCAGGATCGAAATGGATCTTGTGGCCAGGGCCTACCTGGACATAGGTATTGAGAAGGGAGATCGGGTGGCGCTCATCGCCATGGCCTGTCCTGAGTTCCTGACCACCTACATGGCCGCAGGAAAGGTGGGAGCCGTATGGCTGGGCATCTCTCCCAAGTTCAGCCTGGACGAACTGCGCTTCATTATAGAGGACAGCCAACCGACCGTGCTTATTTCCCTCAGGAGATACCTGGATGCGGATCTTGCCGAAAATCTGAAAACCCTTTCAAAGGAATTCCCTTTTCTAAAGAAGATTCTGGTCATCGGTGAACCCGTCGAAGGATGCGAATCCTTTCAGACCTTTGTTCAAAGGGATCGCACCCACCTGGAGAGCCCCCTGGAACTGCGGGCAAAAGAGATCTCCCGGACGGACGCCGCGTTGCTCATGTACACATCCGGGTCCACCGGCAAACCCAAAGGTGTGCTGCACACCCACAGGAGCATCATTGAAAACATCAAGGTGGAGGTGAAGCACTTCTCCTTTGAGGGAGACATGAGGATGCTGTGCCACTTTCCCATCAATCACGTGGCCGCCGATGTGGAGGTCTGTGTAGGCGCCATTATGGCGGGAGGGACCATGGTGCTCATGGACAGATTCGATCCGGCGGAATCCCTGGAGGTTGTCCAGCGGGAAAGGATCACGGCCCTGGGCCAGATCCCTGCCATGTTTCTCCTGCAGTTCAAGTCCCCCAATTTTTCCCCTGAGAAATTCGCCACCGTTCGCCAGTTCATCTGGGCCGGTTCCGCGGCCCCCTCCATTATGGTCAAAGTGCTCAGTGGAATCGCGCAGGCCACAGGGGCAACGCTGATTACCGGCTACGGAAGTACAGAGGTCTGTGGATTTGTGACCTATACGGAACCAGGGGATGGGCCTGAAGTCCTCTTGCGGACAGCCGGCAGAATTGCGGAACCGTTTGAACTTAAAATCGTAGGCCCGGATCGAAAGGAACTGCCTGATGGTACTGTCGGGGAAATCGTGGTCCGAGGTCCCTTCCTCATGAAAGGCTATTTCAACAATCCGGATGCCACCAGCCGTGTGCTGGACGAAGAAGGTTGGTACTACACCTCCGACCTGGCCAGGCGAGATGAGAGGGGATACATTCACATCGCCGGCAGATCCACCGAGATGTTCAAGTCCGGCGGGGAAAATGTCTATCCCAGGGAAGTGGAGGACGCCATCGAGACCCACCCCGCGGTCCTGTTTGCTTCGGTGATCAGTGTGCCTCACGAGATTTTTCAAGAGGTGGGCTGGGCCTACGTCATGACCAATCCCGGCCAGGAGGTCTCCGAGAAGGAATTGCATGGTGTGTGCAAAGAAAAACTGGCCAACTTCAAGGTGCCCAAACGGTTTTTCGTAAGACCCATGCTGCCGCTTCTTCCCAACGGAAAGGTGGATAAGGTTGCCCTGAGGAAAGAGGCAGAGGGGACCTCGAAAATGAGTGATTGATTTATGAGATTCATTTTGAAAGGAGGAAAACATGTTCCCCAAGATTGATGAGATAAATAAGACAAGGAAGAAGTACAATCGGCAGATGAAACAAAGTGGCATCACAACGTTTCGAGAGATAGGAGAGCTCGAAGCAAATGCATTAAGAGATGGTGCACTTAACCAAAAATACAAAGAGCTGATAGCACTGGGGATAAGCATCAGTAACAGTTGTTACGGCTGAATTGAATATCATGTCAGCAGTGCTGCTGATTTGGGGGCAACAAAAGAAGAAATTCTGGAGGCAACAGCAGTCGCCATAGCTTTGGGTGGCGGTATAGCGGAATGGCCCGCACGGTTTGTTTTTGAGGTTCTTGAAGAATTGATGACTTCGTAAAAAGCTGGTTTATGCCGCGAGCGGCAGCCTATGAGCTGTGAAGAGGAGCCGAACCTGGGACTCTTTTTCAGACCCTTTCTAAACACTAGTGCCAAGTGCACTATGAAAAAGGGTCTGAAAAAGAGTCTCACGCCCGGCTCGTTGACTTCGGCGGATGAGACGACTTCGTTAGAAGTCATCATCGTGCCCATGGACGGGCACGCAAATCAATGCTTTCCCAGGAATTCCATCAGGGCTTCGTTAAAGGCGTCGGTTTGCTCTATGTTTGAAAGATGCGCGGCAGACGGCAATACCACCAGCCTGGAATCAGGGATGCGTTTGTGCATGGCTCGTGAAGCCGCCACCGGTGTACCCTGATCTTCTTCACCCACCATAATCAATGTCGGGATTCTGATCTCAGAAAGCCTTTCGAGATAATGGATGCCTCTGATGGCTTCGCTGCATCCGATATAGCCCGAAACCGGGGTAGCCAGGAATTGTTCCCGGGTCAGTTTCACTTCGGGTGGATTTTGACTCAGATAGGGCGATGTGAACCAGCGTTCCAGTGTGGATTGAACCAGGGCCTGCATTCCCGCCTTGCGAACCAGCTGCAGACGTTCCTCCCACACCGGCTGAGCCTCCGGGGGAATGGCAGCTGTGGTATCACACAAGGCGAGAGTCCGGAGTCGGTCGGGGTGGCTCAGAGCCATGTACTGGCCTATCATTCCGCCCATGGACAGCCCCACCCAGTGGACCGCCTCCAAAGACAAGGCATCCAATAACCCACGGGCATCCTCTCCAAGCTGATCCAGGGTATAAGGACCCTTCGGTGCGTCGCTACCGCCGTGGCCGCGGGTGTCATAACGGAGAACCCGGTAATAGGGTTTTAGAGGCCCTGTCTGGGGATTCCACATGGCCATGTCGGAGCCCAGGGAATGACTCAGCACGACGACAGGGGCTCCCTCCTTTCCTGATATCTCGTAAGTCACATGAATGCCGTTGACCATAACTTTCATTTTCGCTTCCTCACGTGCCGGTTGTTTAGGCGCTGCCGTGATGGTGACGCCCCGGAGAAGAAAAGGATCTATATAGAAACATTTTTCTCTGAACCATATTGAACGTATTTCTATATTGTTAGAAGCTTTTCATTGTTTTTTAAAACCTCTGTCAATGGCAACCCCCAAAACTTGACTTCAATTTGAAGTTTTTCCAAAGTTTCTGTAACTCCAAGTTGATCTGCGCAGGCTTTGCATGCGGTTACGTGAACTCCTGCATCTATAGCTTCCTTGATCAATTTTTGAATATTGACATCCTCACCAACCAATTTAGCAGTGGCTCCCCAAATTATGAGGGTGACATTTTCCCACCAACCACGGATGCGAGAATTGATGGTATACATAAAAACCATCTTTTCCGCTGTAATCGGATTATCGTTAGTCCACAATACATAAAGATGTGTCTTTTCCATTTATTTTCTCCTTTCGTTTCTTTGTTCAACGCAAAGGTCACCGACGCAAGGTATGAGCGCCCGCTGTATTGGTTCTTTCTGAGGACGGATTCCATCAGATCGTCATCTATTGCTTCCTTCGTTCTCGTCTCTTACCTCTTATGAGTATATATCGCCCCTATCATACATATTGGTTTGCGTATTCAAAAGATATATTATTGGGAGGTGTATAGCGGGACAATCCTACAAACACCACATGAACACGGCAGCCTTTCGCCGCTTCAGGAACATCCCGTTCACCTGCTCCTCATAGCGAGCCATTTTATTTGCTGCAGCCAGGAGGAGGGCCTGAGAGTCTTTTTCAGACCCTTTCTCACAGTGCACTTGGCACGGGCTCCGACATGGACGGCTATTTGGGGTTTACGTCTCCAAACCCCACGCGCTTCTATGAATTTTCGCTAAACCCCAAATTGGCGTCCATTCCCTCCGAAGTGTTTAGAAAGGGTCTGAAAAAGAGTGTCAGGTTCTCCTCCACTTCGTTGCTCATAGGCTGCCGCTCGCGGCATAAACCAGCTTTTTACGAAGTCATTAATATAGTCCTCAATTTTTCCGGCCGGAAAATAAGGGAGGTTGCGCAATATGTAGGGCTTTCCGGCGGGCGTCACGGTCTCAATTTTTTCCAGCGGTCCCACCCACAAGCGAATGGCAAAGGGATGGTTTGACTGTTCCACAAATTGATTGAGAAATCCGGGTTAAGTTCTGATCTCCTGGATCATAAAGACCAGGTACGAAATGGCGAAACATACCAGGGTCAGGGAAATCAAAATCACGATATAGGGGAACACCACAATGACGCTTTGGCCCAGAGGCAGCGGATTCTCAAAACGTCCCGCTGATATCTTTTCCATGGGGCCCATGAGCACAAGCGCATTTGTTGTTTTGCGCATTGGATCGATGATGGTAGCAGAGGCGTTTGTATAAAGGGACATGGGTGAAAAAAGCGAAATAAATTGCTTTACCCGGATGTTTTTTATTGCGGCATTCGTGCTGACGTCGCCCTGTGTATCTACCGGTGCAATCACATCGGCCAGCACACTAGCCCCCAGCGATACAAAGAAAGACAAAAATATCCATAAGGCCACCGCGGCCAGAGCCGAGGTGGCGATACTTCTGAAAAAGATTGAAAAGAGGATGGCTAACCCCAGCCAGAAGGAGACATAAAAGATACTGATAAGAACATAAATAAACAGGCGCCATACCTCTTCCACACCGGGAACAACCCCCAACAGAATCAGGCCGATCCCGGATATCACCAGCACGATGGATACCAGCATGATGGTGATGGTGGTCACTCCGGCCAGAAATTTCCCGTTGATGACCGAATCCCGATAGATGGGCTGGGAGACGATTTTGATCAGTGTCCCGTCCCCTCTTTCACGGTTAATGGCATCAAAACCAAGAACAATACCAATGAGCGGCCCGAAAAAGGCGACGAACTGCACCATCGAAAACAGGGCTCCTGTGGTATTGAAGAGCATAAGAAAGACAAATGTCGGTTTGGCCACGCCCTGCAGGCTCTCTTTGAGATGTATCCCCGCCATATAGCTTGTGATAAAACTGACCATGGCAATCAGGGCGAAAAGGATCACGAAGCGGTAGCTGCTGAAATGATCCGACAACTCCTTTCTGTAAACCGCTGAGACACCTTGCATGATCAGACCTCCTGAAAGTATTTCATGTAGATTTCTTCGAGGCTATATTCTTTGTCGCCCAGGCCGAATTTTTCCTTGGCCAGGGTGTCGATGGAACCTGTTGCAACCATCCGGCCCTTGATCATGATGCCGACACTATGGGATATTTTTTGGACGTGTTCGAGATGGTGCGAAGAGATAAGGACACTGATCTTGCGCTCCTTGTTTAGCGATCTGATAAGACCAGTGAGTTTCAAAGCCCCCTCGGGATCCAGACCCAGGGTGGGTTCATCAAAAAACATCACCTTGGGGTTCTTTATGAGAACTTCGGCAATTCCCAACCGTTGTTTCATCCCCCTGGAATAGACACCCACTTTCTTAAATCTATCCTCGGAAAGATCCACGAGGTTTAATACCTCGTCTATTTTCTCTTTGGCTCCATTGCTTTCCATCCCATTGAGGTCTGCAATGTATGCAAGACTCTGAACCGCGTCCATGTCCTGATAGAAACCGACATTTTCCGGCAAATATCCTACCTGTCTCTTAACTTCCCGGGCCCTCCGCACCGGATCAAGACCGCAGACCCGGGCGGAGCCGCCGGATGGCTGACAAAGCCCCAAAAGCATAAGCAAAGTAGTGCTCTTGCCTGCCCCATTGGGGCCCAGGAGTCCGAATACCTCCCCTTCTTTCACACTGAAAGAAAGTTTGTTTACCGCCGTCTGGTTGGGATAAACTTTGGTCAGATCGAAAGTTTCAATCACTTTGTCACCTTCCATGGCTAACGCCTCCCCATGCGAATAAAAAGAAACACAAGCCCGGCCAAAACCATTAAAATGATGATGAGTCCGATCCACCCCCAGGCGGTGGAGGCCTTAACCGTTACCCTGAACTCCAGGTTCTTGCTAAGCTTTTGTCCATTAACATTGACGGCGACCGAGTAGTCCCCAACCAGGGCTTGATCCGCCGGTGTGATGGTCATCTCGACTTGTTTGAGTTCCCCCGGCGCAAGAGAATCTATCTTCTTGGGAGTAAACGTTACCTTCCAGTTTTCAGGTTTGAAGGAGATGAATTTAATCCCGGTATCGGTCGCTGAACCGCTGTTTTTCACATAGAATGAGCGATTCGCGATTTTGCCCTGATAGGCGTTCAAGGAAAGCAGTCCGTCCGCGGTGCCCACATCCATCTTGTAGGTCCCGGTTAAGTCGACCTTCAATACGACCTCGTTTTGGGCCTTATCCGAGCTTATCTTGACCTTGATGGGATATAGACCCGGTTCCGCCAATACATAAGGTTTGACCTCCACTGCCAAAGATTTGCTCTGATTTTTCTTGATCCTCAAACTGGAGAAATACTTGTCCTCATAGGAGGGCTTGAAATTAATTCCCCAGTCTTTGGGCGCATCATAGGACAGGTTGAAAATCGCATCTTTGTCGGTCTTGTTTTCCACGTCGAGGGAAAATTCAAATTTGCCATCAGTAGGCCCTTTGAGGACCGGGTAAGAGGTGGTAATATTGATGCCTCCGGCTTTTTTCATCTCCTTTTCGCTTGAGACCGTAATGATCAGTTCGCTTGAGGAAACGAGACGGCCGTCACTGGTTTTGGCCGTTATCGGAAACCGGTACCGACCGGGTACTACGCCTTTTCCCGGCTTCGCCTCAATTGATACATTCTTGGTGCTGTCGCTTTCCACATAGACCCCCCCGATCTTGAAGCTGTAGGTCTTGAACCACGCCTTCCAGCCTTTCGGGATCGATGTGAAGAAAAGATCGATCGTTTCACCTTGCCTCCCGCCATTGCGAACAACCAGATTGAGGTCCACATCTTCACCTTCAACCACTTCAACGCGCGGGTATTCAGGGGCGACGGTGATCTTCCTTAACGGAAGATTTTTTTTCACTTCTTGCCCACTGGTAATCGCGGGCAAAAAGATAAGGTTAAGCAAAAAAAACACTGCAATCAAAATGCTCCCTGAAAAAGGCTTGATTAATCTGTCTCTTGTCATAACGATCCCCCTTTGTTTTTTCCTTGATTTTTCAAAACCACCTGCTTTGACTTATTATGTCCTTAAGACCCGGGAAATGCTGGTGTTCGCCGGGATTCTTTATCAAATAAAGATGATGACTTCCAACGAAGTCGCGACCTGCTTCAGCAGGCAAACGCCATATTCCAGAAGCTACGCTCCCTCCGTCGTCCATGACTCCTCGCTCAGGGATTTTGCCCCTTCCATTGTCCTGTTCCAGGGCCGAAATGGGTGCTAAAATAGCAGTCCAAGCTTTCAAAAACCTTTCAGAAACATTACATTTCTGAAAGATTTTTGATTTGACGTATTTCGGTTCCTTGTGTGATTTTCATATTAAGATGATCCGTTATGTGGAAAAGGGTAAGCTGCTAGTATCTTAAGTTGACCGAGAAGGCTTGGGAATAGGGTTTAGAGCATCATGTATCTTTGCACTTAAAAGGCCTTGATTGCTTATAAAGATCAAAAAATCATACGTTTGAATCCTTGAACCCTCGAATCTTTGACCACTTTTTTCCAACTAATTGGCGAAGAATCTCTTTTTTTAAACATTTTTCTGTGTCTTAAAATTTTCAGGAAAAAGCTGTTGGTGACACGTAAACTGTCCGGTCGAAATGGACTTCAAGGAGGAGGCCATGAGACGGACAAAGTTGCTAGAGGAGATCCGGATGATGAGATTTGAAGAGGCATATTACGGTTGGCAAAAGCAGAGGCTAACGCAGGAAGAGGCAGCTCAGCTATTGGGGGTGTATGACCGGATGTTTCGTCGATATATGGACAGATACGAAGAAGAAGGTCTTGAGGGGCTTTATGATAAACGTATTGCCCAAGCCTATCACCGGCGATGCGTCGGATCTTGATAAATTTACGGCCTGGGCCCAATTTAAGCCGGCGACTTGTTTACCGTGCCCGGCAATGTGCCCCACAGCGTTCAGCTATTGACCGAAAAAGTGCGACTGGTGGACACATTCCCGCCCATTCGGGAAGACTTTCTATAGAGTAACCCTCAGACCAACCCATCTTTCATTTGGTGATGAGCTATCATATCGTTACACCCCGTACAATTGAAAAAGTCTTCACAATGAATTCCACAATACATCCTCCTTTAACCCCATTCCTTAATGGAACGAGGTCTTCCCGGGGGATTTCTCCGAGTTGACGATGACGACTCCGGCCAGTACAACCACTGTTCCGGCTATCATCCACCCATCCATGCGCTCTCCGAGAACCAGCCACCCCAGAATAACCGCGATCACGGGGTTGATGTAGGCATACATGGAAACCTTGGATGCGGGAAGCTTGGAAAGGGCGTAGATAAAGGAACCGTATCCGACGATGGAACCAAATATGATCAGATAGACTAAGGCGCCCACACCAAGCGGTTCAAAAACGAAACGTTTGAATTCTCCAAATGAGGCCCCGATGGACATCAAAATGAATCCGGCAATAATCATTTGCAGCGAAGCCGCCATAAGGGGGTCGGTATGAACGGGCCTGTGTTTGGAATAAATCGAGCCGGCCGCCCAGGAGCAGGGGGCCAGAAACAAGACGAGGATTCCTTTCAAATACCTCGTGTCAAGGGAGCCCTTCAGATCCGGCCAGAACAATATCAGCACCCCGCAAAATCCCATGAGGATTCCCGAGATCTTTTTTGCGGTCAGTCGATCACCGCCAGGTAAGAGGCCCTCGAAAAAGGCCATCCAGAACGGGAGGGTGGAAACGATCAAAGCGGCCAAACCGCTCGGCACCCACTGTTCGGACCAGACGACCAGTCCGTTCGCCGTTACGAGCAGTGCTATCCCCACTACCACCGCATCCAGCAATCCCTTTCTGTTGGGCAGTGAGTAACCCCTGAACCTCAGAAAAAGGAAAAAAATGACGCCCGCAATGGCAAAGCGGATTCCGGCAAAGAGGGCGGGTGGGAGGATACTGACTCCTATTCTGATGGCGAGGTAGGTGGTCCCCCAAAAAAGGCACACGGCCCCCCAGGCCAAATAGGCCTTAACCATTTCTTTTTTTTCAGGTGTAGGCTGCAAGTCTGCTATCGAGCCCTCAAGGTCTTTTGATCAATCGTAAATGGTTGGTTCCAAAACACCTTACTGATAACTATTTAAAGATACGATAAGTTTCCATTGTGCCTCATGATGAAAAACTCTAACGGAATATTATCATATCGTTCTAAAGCGCATCCAGCAAATAGAAACATTCATGCTGAATTATATTGAACACATTTCTTGATTCGTAGGTTGTCTTGGAACCAATATCCCCATTTACATGGAAGGCATGAAAGATAGGAGAGGATAGGGCCGACCCCTTGAGGGCTCCCTTCGCTCGGTCGGCTGTTTGCCTTCAAGCCAGGAGGGGCGTCACATCTGTTTAAACAGATGCAGATAATTTCGGCTGACGGTGAGCAGTTCCGGCCTCTCCTTAAGTCTGAGTGTCCCCCGGCCGGTAAGGGAACGACTGACCCGCTCGATTTCGGG
>Ga0315556_1002666_pt1 | contig 10061 bp, 6 predicted proteins | sample SalMarSW160310MG_FD_202112 | JGI IMG/M metagenome (GOLD analysis project Ga0315556, IMG submission 202112) | Salt marsh sediment microbial communities from the Plum Island Ecosystem LTER, Massachusetts, United States - Salt Marsh Sediment SW1603-10 ... | reverse complement strand
GAAGGAATAATTCAAAGAGAAGTAAAACCGGATCTAATCCTTACTCATCACCGTTACTGTACAAACATCGATCACCAATATTGTCATGAGGCTGTAGTGGTGGCAACGAGACCGGGTTTGAATGATCATGTAACTGTATTGTGCGGAGAAGTCGCAAGCAGTACAGGTTATCTCAAGCCGGTTCAATGGGAGCCTAACTGCTATGTTGAAGTCTCGGAGAGCAACGTTGAATCAAAGATCAGGGCTATGGAAACATACAAAGGCGAGGCGCGCCCTGACCCCCATCCACGTTCAAGACAGGTTTTGCAGGCTTTAGCGAAGGTAAGAGGATCCGAAGCGGGTTTCTATTTTGCTGAATCCTTTATGATTTCAAAGACATTTGCGTAGCCTTACAAGGGCACGACAATCGCACGCACTCGCACAGAAAAAGCTCCGGTCGTTCGGGGCTCCCCCTGTGTTCGCGTCAGCGATCAGACGAAGGAAAGCTGATACGCAAGGAGATTGGGCGTCTTGGAAACATTTTTCGATCTGTGGAATATTGGCAGGTGTCATCGACCTCGGAAGCAGAGAATACCAGGCGGAAAAGATAGCTTGCACCCGACGGATGGTAGACGATATGCCCTGTGAGGGCGGCTTCCGTCCGATCGATTTCGACCCGGACTATCCTATCGTTGTCCCCGATTTCCACGATCCCTTCTGTTACTCCCAGCCCCTGGCTGGCAGAGACCAAAGGCATGACAGGCGTCAAATGGTTGATCAGTTTAGTCCCGACAAAAAAGGTTTCGGGCTTGAAGCCGCCATTGTGGGCCCGATAAAAGAGTGAAGATGAGTCAAATGCCTCCGGATTCAGTGTGATATGCCCAAGATGCAAGGCTCCCAGAGGCAGGGTTTCCCACTCCAAGACATACTGGACGGTGAATTCCGGGCGGTCCGGCGGGATACTGATTCTCTTTATTACATTGCCCAAGAGGGTATTCACAACGCCTTCCACAACCAGATCCTGGCCCTCAACACCCACTTGAGGTTCCACAGGGTTGAGATCCGTGATCTTGGGCCGTCCCGGAATCTCCAGCACCAGGTGACCGGTATAGAAATCCGCCGCCAGTGCGATGTCGTCAAAGTGGCCGTGTGGCAGGCTGCATAGCAGGGGTTGATCTGCAGCGGGAGCCGCATATGCGCCGTCAATCGCCATCCCCCGATGCGTATTTAACCTCAATTTTAGAGATGGCGTTTGGATCTCCAAAAAGTGTTTCCTTCGTTCAACCTTGAACGGAGATAATTGTGGCAATTTGGCTTTGGCGCTGACTTTTCTATGGGGAGCCTGGGAGAGGGAGAGATGCCTTTTCATGGATTCCAGGCGCTCATTAAATTTCGACCATCGCTTCTCGGTAATATGGGTGCGGAAATCACTGCTCCAGAGATAACACAGTTTTTTCCAATCTGCAGGATCTGCATCCGGTTCTTCCAAGAGTCGGCGATACAGGCGGCAGCATTCGGTGTTAATGCGTAGATTGTCCCGACCGGTGACCGCCCAGCGGGTAATATTGTATTTATCCTGCTTCTTGACAGGTGTGGGTTGTTCGGGTGATTCAAGCCGGAGCACTTCTCCCGCCCCCGGTTTTAACATCAGGTCCAGAACCCGGCCAGGGGGGACCAATTGAAACTGATCCTCCTTCAATATTGCGTGAAAAAGATCACCTATTCTTTTCCACTCGCTTTCTTTCCCTGGAAGCGGTTCGGTATTGTATCTGCCCGGGCGAAAATCAAAAATTTCTATATCATTTGAATAGATCGCAAACGCTCGGTCTTGTGCAGATTGGTGAGATCTCAGGTAAGTAAGATAATCTTCCAGTTCCAGTTCACCGTGAGCATACCGCTGGAATTTCTGAAAGGGGACGGACTTGCTCCAAATTACCGGAATTCTCTCCCCATCGGGGCCGAGAGCATATTGAGGCATGTAACGCCATTCCCGATCCCAACCATCATTGTGGCTGCTGGGATTGTCCCAATCCATTACGATGGCCTTATAACCGGCGTCCAGGTAATGTCGCATCAGCCCGGCCGAATAGGCCTGTTCATTTACCAAGGCGAGCCGCGGTCTCACACCCAGCAATTTCTCATAGACTTGAAGGCCAATCCGCTGATTGATCCTGTTGATCTCTGCCGGCACGAGCGGCCCGATGATCTGTGAATAGCCACTTCCGATAAATTCACAGGGCCCTTCATTCGTCAGCTTACGCAACTCATCAAGCCAGCCTGGATCCAGAGTGTTTATGGTCTCAAGCGTATACCCTGATGCCTCGATACCAATCGGCAAATCATATTCGGCGGCCAATTGAAGCAAAGGCCAGTAACATTTTTTTAGGACGTCTGGACGCTCCTCCGCTTCAATTGATGAAAAAGCAAGATTGAGATGAAATATGGTATATAGTTGAAGCTTTCTCACGATGATGACGTAATGATTTTGATAGTCTTTACAACGTTATTGACCCGCTCAACGGCTTCTTCTCGACTTTTCCCTGTTGTTATCACAAAACCGGCCCGTTTCGTGTGGTCGGTTGTTGGCGCAACCGTATCACCCGGCTTGAGGAAAATATGGATTCGGTAGACACCTGGCAGACCTTCTGCTTCTTTCTCATTTTGTATAGAAACAATCCTGCCAGGATGTGGAAAAAAATAGCGAATAGCAACTCCTCTAGCAAATCGAGGGGTCATCTCTCCTGGCTTCACTTTTTCACCAAGGGCCAATTTGATGGCCGCCGCGACCAGATTGACACCCGTGCCCAAAGGAATTTGATCCGTACTAAACCAGCCACCTGAAAGTCGCGCTGCCATTTCTATCACTTTCGGCCCATCCTTGGTGAGGACCATGTCCCCTTTGGCTATACCTTCTGTAATTCCTATAGCCTGCGCCGCTTGTCTAGCCAATCTCGTGACAGCGCTTTGTTGCTTTGTATTCAGTATCGATGGCTGGTGGCCTCCGTTTTCGATAATATACGGACCAAAACGATCAAGAAATTCATAGTTACGATCTACAAAGCCGGGTGTAAAGGCCTGTCCATTCATGAGGACGGATTCAGTGCTGATTTGCGGGCCTTCCAAGTATTCCTCAACCATAACGCGACCCGATGGCGAGAAAAAAAGAGAGTGGTCATAGGCCCAATCAAGATCGACGGACTCCGTTAGTCTCAAGACACCGCGCGCACCCCGGCTATCCACCGGCTTAAGAACAAGAGGAAAACCTTGCTCAGACAGTATGCGGCGTAAATGAGTTATTGATTCAACCCCACAAAACCACGGAATGGAGATCCCTTTTTCAACAAATCGCTCTTTCATCGCCAGTTTATCACTGGCAAGCTGCGCAGTCTCGATGGTAACGCCCGGCAGGCCTAATGCATGTGCAACACTTGCGACAGTCAAAGGGACATCAGCGGCAATACATATCACTCCATCAATAGGTCTAATTCTGTTATGATAATGCAATGCTGCCGCAACAGTATCTTTAACTCCATAGGTATCCGCAATTACATGGTCATCAGCAATGTCAAATCCAGGGGCTTTGGGATTTATATCACTTACAACAACGTGCAAGCCCATGTCCTTCGCATGCTGAATTCCGGGCACCGCCTCAGAACCGCCACTGACAATAAACAATGTCTTATTCATAAGGCCACATCTTATTCATCGGTTGCCCAGGCAACAGCATCGGAGATACATCCTCATTGTAATCTACGAGGCAGTGAATAAGCACTGGGCCTTCGTGCGCAATCGCTTCTGCAGCAATCGAAGCGACATCTTCCTGTTTTCTAATTGTGTATGCCTTTATACCATAAGCTCGCGCAATCGCGACAAAATCAGGATTGGTCTTATTCCCTGTTGTAGGATCAGAATCCCAGTTAAGCAATTGAAACTGTGACACCATTCCCAACCGACAATTATCTAACACGAAAATTTTCACAGGAGTATTATAGACAACTGCAGATTGTAATTCTTGAATATTGATTTGCAAAGATCCATCACCAACAAAACATAGAACCAAATCATCCGGCCGTTCCAGTTGAGCGCCAATAGCAGTCGGCAGGTCATATCCCATAGCCCCATGCCCCCCTGAAGTCAGCCAGACACGTTTTGAAAAATCAAAGTCAAAATGGCGCGCAACCCATTGCTGATGAAAACCAACTCCTGATACAACTACTACCTGCTGTTGTTTCGTTAACTCATTAACGGATTCAATGATGTGTTGTGGTTTTACTAAAGGATCCTGTAAGTTATATGTTAACGGAAAATCGGTTCTAAATTTCTCAACCTGCACCCTCCATTTTGAAATGTCTGTTAGTGGCTTATCTTTCAAAGCGTCTGACAGCTTTGATAATGCAAGCCTGGCATCAGAATGTATCTTTAAATCGGTTCTCACGCGTGGATATTTTAGTTCATTCTGGTCTAAGTCAATTCTAACCACTCGGCCGTTTGAAACGAATTGCTCTGCACATGATCCCGTTTGTCGAACATCCAACCGCACACCAACAGCCACTACAAGATCAGATTCATGAATTGCACAACCGGCATACTGATTACCGGTGTGCCCGACAAATCCAAGTGACAGTGGATTGTCAGTTGGAAAAGCTCCCAAACCAAGCAAACTCATAACTACAGGGATACCAAGGCTCTCGGCCAATTGCCTAAGCTCTGTACATGCCTCCGCAATTAAGACTCCCTGTCCTGCAAAAATTACAGGCTTTTTCGCAGCAGCAATCCATTCTGCGGCCTTCTCAATAACTTCGAGAGCAGGTCCGATTGGGCGCAGCATTTTGTGAGGAATAGAGTGAAAATTTTCACTGAGCTTCTCGCGTTGGACATCCATCGGCAAATCGATCACTACCGGTCCCTGCCGCCCTTCCGCGGCAACATAAAATGCTTCTTCCAGCATTGGGGGCAAATCGCCAATCGACAACGGCATAAAAGTAGCCTTGGTGATGGGATTCATCAGTGATATCGCGTCAACCTGCTGAAAGCCACTTTGTCTGACCTGACGACCGGAAGTGATATCACCTGTTCCCACTTGCCCAGTAATCGCTACTAACGGCGTGGAATCAAAATAAGCATCAGCGACTACTGTCGCCAAATTAGTTACACCAGGCCCGGATGTAACCATGACTACCTGTGGCTTACGTGTCAGTCGTGCAGCTGCCAAAGCGGCATAACCAGCCCCTTGTTCGTGATATGCACAAAAAATTTCAATATTTCGTTTATTGGCCGCGTCAAGAACTGGAGCAATAGTGCCGCCAGGAAAAGTATATATCCTTTTCAGATTATGTCTTATAAAGGTCTCTGCTATTGCATCCGCACCTGTCATCATCTAATTCACCTTTCAGGGAAAGAACTCATCCCATATAAAGCCCCCCATTTACATTAACGGTTTGGCCGGTAATGTATGAAGAATCATCTGAAGCAAGGAATACCGCTGTATGAGCCACTTCATCAACCGTACCGGTCCGTTGAATAGGGATCTGTATTATTTTATCACCGCCCGCGTTGGAACATATTTCATCTCTGGTCATTTCGGTATCGATCAATCCTGGTGCAATACAGTTTACGCGAATACCATTAGGTGCTCCTATGCGCGCCAACGATTTTGTGAGACACATCACTCCTGCCTTACTCGCGGAATAATGCACTGCCAAGGGGCCACCCAATTGCCCACCGGATGACGCCATATTGATAACAACGCCTTTCCCTTGCTGTTGCATGACTGGAAACACCTCTTGAGAACAGATAAATGTTCCTTTGAGATTGACATCCATCATCCGCTCCCAATCTTTATCTGTAATTTCCAAAAAGGGTTTTTGTTGGAGCACGCCAGCATTGTTAACCAATACATCAATCCGTGAAAAAGTTTCAAGCGTCCGATTAATCATTTTCTTTACGCTTACCCGAGAAGAAACGTCCACCTGTAATGATAATGCGCTTCTTCCCAAGCCCCGGATTTTGGCGGTTACGCTTTCGGCACTATCGGCTTGCTTATTATAGGTTATGACGATATTTGCGCCACACCGGGCAGCCTCAATGGCAATTGCGCTCCCGATACCACGGCTTGAACCGCTAATAACTACTATTTTATTCTCCAAAAGCAAACGGGATTTCCTCTGAATAGGATTCTATTTGGTGCAAGGGTTTTCCTCATATGAGACCTGCGACAAAGAACAAGCAATCGATTGTCATATGCATCAAGCGCCGCGTTCAATAGACCCTCAACTCATCATATAGTCTCACAATTCGCCCTGGAGGAACAGCCAAGTCTCGAGCAGCACATACGATGGCTTCTTGACTGCCATAACTAGAAACCACGAGACATGTTTTCATCCAATCTATTTTTCTAAGTACGGACGGATGGTAGATTGTTATACCCCGCCAAGTCTTACCATGCTTCAGGGGATCGCTATCTACAATGATAAATCTAAAATTCTTGTCCACGCTAAACAAGTTCGTCGTTTGATAAACAAACTCTGTATGCATGCCACCGCCCCAAATAACAGCCTTCTCAAAGCCTTGCACGTTTCCTGTTCTTCTATTTGCATTTTCCAATGCCTGGTACCAGGCGGAGAGATATTCATAGAGGTATTGGGTGTCTTCAGGGTCTCCTACGATATTATCATCTGGCACAGAAGGAATGGCTAATACTCTATATCCATTATAACCCGGTTTTTCATGCCCCTGTTTAATCTTCCAACCTGCTCTATTGAGGCAATTGCTAAGGCTCTTTTTGCTGAAATGTGTCATGTGCTGAACAGAAAAAAATCCGTTGATATCATTAGTAGTACCATTTTCTACTATCGGTACTTCAATAACGAGATTGGTATTGCTGTGGGCATTCGTTCGTAAGTTTCTGAGTACATGAAGTGGATCTGCAAGATGCTCCAACACGTGAAACATTGTTATTACATCTGGAGCTCGATCAGAGTTAAATCTTTCAAAATCTGCATATATAAACTCTATGCCTTTGTCATGATAACGTTTTCGACCTAATTCAATTGCTGGGAGATCTATATCAACTCCCACTTTTTGAACATTGTCTGGCAACGAAGCCAAGAATTGCCCATCGTAACAGCCAGCATCCAATATCAAAGTATTAGCCTTCAATAGCCCATGGTCATCCAACCATTTTATCTGCTCTTGTTGCCTACCATCCGTTGAACCATAAGATCTGCCGGCTTCCGCAAATAGCACCTTAAATCCAAATTGGGTATAACAAGGATTCAGATACAAGGCGAAACAATCTAGGCATTGGTTTTCTTTCACATCCAACCGTTTTGGTTGTTGATTGGAATCTGAAAAAAATTGGAAATCGGAAAATTCTGTTACAATTCTGGAATTAATTGACCCACAAACCGGGCAAGGTCTATAGGCCGCCAGTTCCGTTGAAGTAAAATTGCCGCAGCATGCATCAATGCTAGCCCATTCTATATTCATCGCTCGCCTCATTTCTTTAATCTGGGTGGCACAACTATCTTGGGACAATTTCAGTCCGAGGACCCAATTTTTCTCAGCTAGAACCAGTATCAAAACATCCAGGACCTAAACACTATTACGTCAAAAACGGCCTTAAACTTTTGGACGTATTTTCTCTCAGCCTTTTGCCCATTGCTTCCTCACTTCACTGAGGGGACGCAGGCCGTCACTAGGATCGGCACGCCACTCCCTGTCGGGCAATTCCATGGGCATCGGCTCTTTAATCCCACTGCCGTCCGCCTCGAATGCTTCTTTGATAGAACGGATCACCTTTCCCATATCTTGCGGCAACCAACAGTGACCGGCCCCAAATTCTTCACCTTTTTCATCAAGATCCAGATGGAATTCGATCATGGATGCACCCCAGTGGTGGACAGCACGGTAAATAACGTCAGGATTAACGCTGTGGTCCGACCAACCACATTGAATTCTTAGTTTTGAATTTTGAATTTTGAATTTGTCTCTCAAGGTACCGATGGCGCTAAGGTTGCATTGGTTGACCGGGGTAGGGTAACTTGAGACGCAGTGAAGCAAGGTTACCTCTTTGCACCCAGCCTCCGTGAGAGCATCCACCGCCGCTTCTATCTCATCCATTGTAGCCATGCCCGTGGAAAGGACCACCGGTTTTCCAGTTTTTACACATGCTGTGAGGAGATCCTTCCACAGAAGCTCATATGAGGCGACTTTATACAAATCCACATAAGGTTTTAGTTCCTTTACCGCATTGAGATAAAAGGGTGTGCACGCAAACTTGATTCCGGCCTGGTTGCACCTTTTGTGAAGCTCGGGCAAAAACTCAACAGGGAGTTCCCATTTCTTTCTCCTACGGTGACCCTCGCTCCGCTCCAGGATCTCCGGCGCGAAAAGCTCTTCGATCCTGAAAAGCTGAAACTTGATCGCGTCGCATCCGATCTCTGCAGCCACATCAATGAACTTGAAACAGCGATCAAGATCGCGGTTATGATTGCTGGATACTTCCGCCACAAATTGAGTGGACATGATGAATGCGAACCTCAGCTTCGTTCATTTTTTTTTAGAGAGGCGATTTCTTCCACGATCCTTGGGGTGCCGTCCTCTATTGTCGGATTTTCTGACCTGTTTTCTTGCTCTGCCAAGTCATTTGCCGCATGCTCAATTTCCTCGACGCTCTCCAGAACACCCGACGGAATGCCCAAGCGGTCATAGAATTTTCTGGCATCGGTTTTATGGGCCTCCGAGAGCGGCAAGGTTATGGGATAGGCTCCGAGCGCCAACGCCTCGTAAAAGGAATACCCAAAACCGCTCAGGAACATGCGGCTCCGCGCCAGAAGTCCGGGAAAATCCGAGTCAAATGCCTCAACCAGATGGACCTTTAGGCCATTTTTTATGGCCAGGTTTCGCACCCCCTCCTTCTGTTCCGGGGAATAGAGATAAGCGAGCAGGTCAATATCTTTCTGGACATGCATACCCTGGAGCCTTCGGATTTCTCTCCGAAGAATCACATATTTCTGCCCGGAGATGACCCTTGGATGTCCCTTTTTTTGGGTGTGTAATGATTCGTCATAAGTCACCCCGGGAATAACAACCAGATCCGCTTCCTTCGTCCAACTTCCCTGGTGGTCCAGCACAATGACCTTGCAATTCTGGGGAAAACCTTGTCTCCAACCGGGGGCGAGTGTGCGCTGGTAATAGATATCCAGTATGACCAGGTCAAAAGAATCTGGGAGTTCAGGCAGTTCGAAAGCAGATGAAACACCTTTTTCCGCTATACTTTGAGCTTTGAGCTTTGGGCTTTGAGTTTTCTTTACAGTCCTTATCCCTGCTTCTTTAAGCATCTGCCGGGCCTTCTCATCATCAACCGCAAAGGCAACAGGCCAGCCCAACCGTTCAGTGATCTGCAAGGCGAGTTCCCTGCTCCGCATCACATGGCCATAGCCATAGCCATTGCCGGCATCCGCGATCATCAGGACCTTTCTTCTCTCTTCCCCGACCCCCATCTGATGTACATGACGGTTGATTTCCAGCAATTCAGTCTTCTTCTTAAAAAGACCCAGGGCATCAGGCAAAGAAAAAGGCCGGTTTGCCGCGGACAAGGAATCGTAGATCGCGTTCATGAATTCCAGGTCAGCCCACGTGTCCACAGAGAGCCTGTGTTGATATGGGTTATAGAGGTCTTTCGAAAACATGCAGAGATGTGTTTTGAAGAGGTCAGGACGTCGCCCGATTATCGGAAACTGGTGTTCTTTCAGTTCCGGGCGGTCGGACAAGTCATCCGCCAGTTGCCACGCGCTTTTGCGGGCCACTCCAATGCCCTCAAGTGCGGGGAGATTGCCTTGATCGTCTTTTTCTACTCTGATAACATCGGCATCGGGATTTTGCCGGGCCTCTCTGATCAAATGGTCAATGGACGGCGCATGAATCAGGGGACAGTCCCCGCTCACCAGGATGCAGATATCCGCTTCATGAACTTCAGCGGCCCTTCTCAGCCGGGTGGTCACATGGTCCACTTCCCCCTCGTACCAGTAACATGGAAGGCCCTGGTCGCGGGCAAAATCGCGAAGCGGTTCATTCTCCTT
>Ga0315556_1002663_pt1 | contig 10069 bp, 9 predicted proteins | sample SalMarSW160310MG_FD_202112 | JGI IMG/M metagenome (GOLD analysis project Ga0315556, IMG submission 202112) | Salt marsh sediment microbial communities from the Plum Island Ecosystem LTER, Massachusetts, United States - Salt Marsh Sediment SW1603-10 ... | reverse complement strand
AATTCAATCGTATCCTGCGGCAAAATGCCCCGGTCCCACAAACTGCCGTGATAGCTGGCATAGCGGCCACGCTCTTCGGCCAGCTCGGTGGATGCCCAGTATGCGTAGTAGCACACCGCCTCCATCGAGCGATCGGCAAATTCCACCGCTTCCTGGCTGGCATAGGGGAGGCGCAACTTATGCAGGGCATCCTGAAAACCCATGATGCCCATCCCCACCGGACGGTGCTTAAGGTTGGAATTGCGCGCCTTGCCAACCGAGTAGTAGTTGATGTCGATCACATTGTCGAGCATGCGCATGGCGGTATGAATGGTACGCTTGAGCTTGTCGTGGTCTATCTGCCCGGCTCTCTCGTGCCCTTGCGGATAGAGGTGCGCAGCCAGATTTACCGACCCCAGATTGCAAACGGCAATTTCCGAATCCGAGGTGTTCAGCGTGATCTCGGTACACAGATTGGAGCTGTGTACCACCCCGATATGCTGTTGCGGGGAACGCACGTTGCATGGATCCTTGAAAGTGATCCACGGATGACCCGTCTCGAACAACATGGTCAGCATCTTGCGCCACAGGGTCTGCGCAGGAATTTTCCTGAACAGCTTGATCTCTCCGCTCGCCGCCCTGGCTTCGTAAGCCAGGTAAGCCCGTTCGAATTCGGCACCAAACTTGTCATGCAGGTCGGGGCAGTTCGAAGGCGAGAACAGCGTCCACTCACCTCCCTCCATCACGCGCTTCATGAACAGGTCTGGAATCCAGTTCGCGGTGTTCATATCGTGCGTGCGACGGCGATCATCGCCGGTATTCTTGCGCAACTCGAGGAATTCCTCGATGTCCAGGTGCCAGGTTTCCAGATAGGCACACACCGCGCCCTTGCGCTTGCCACCCTGGTTCACCGCCACAGCGGTATCGTTCACCACCTTGAGGAACGGCACCACCCCCTGCGACTTGCCGTTGGTCCCCTTGATGTGGCTGCCCAGCGCACGTACGTTGGTCCAGTCGTTACCCAGGCCTCCGGCAAATTTTGACAGCAGCGCATTTTCCTTCAATGCCTCATAGATGCCATCCAGATCATCCGAAACGGTGGTCAGGTAACAGGACGAGAGCTGCGAACGGCGCGTCCCGGAATTGAACAGCGTCGGCGTAGAACTCATGAAATCGAAACTGGACAACAGCCGGTAGAACTCGATGGCGCGAGCCTCGCGGTCGATCTCGTTGAGCGCCAGCCCCATCGCCACACGCATGAAGAATGCCTGTGGTAACTCAATGCGCGCATTGTCAACGTGCAGGAAATAGCGGTCATACAACGTTTGCAGGCCCAGATAGTCAAACTGTAAATCGCGCCCGGCATCCAGTTCGGCGGCCAGACGCGACAAATCAAAACGTCCCAGCTCCTCGTCCAGCAATTCCGCTTCGATGCCGCGCTTGATGAATGCAGGAAAATATTCGGCATAACGCGTTGCCATGTCGGCATGACTGACTTCTTCGCCCAGAACTTCGCAACGTATGTTGTTCAGCAACAGGCGCGCAGTCACGAAACCATAAGCCGGCTCCTGTTCAATCAGCGAACGTGCGGAAAGAATGACACATTTACGCACCTCTTCCACCGGAACACCGTCATACAAGTCCTTCATGGTAAGCCGCAAAATCTGCTCGGCATCAACCCCGTCGTCCAGTCCCGCGCATGACGATCGAATCAATTCCAGCAAACCGGCAACATCCAGCGGATGGTGCTCGCCATTATCCAGCACATTGATTATATGGGCTGATTCCTGCTGCACCTCCTTTTTGGCCTTGGAGCGTTCGCGTGCACGCTCTTCACGGTACAACACGTAGGAACGCGCCACATCGTGCTCACCGGAGCGCATCAGGGACAATTCGACCTGATCCTGAATGTCTTCGATATGCAGTGTTCCACCATGCGGCTGGCGACGCAGCAAGGCGGCAACAACATTCCCGGTCAACTGTTCAACCTGCTCGCGCACACGCGCCGAAGCCGCACCCTGCCCGCCATTCACGGCGATGAACGCCTTGGTCATGGCAATCGTAATCTTTGCCGGCTCAAACGGCACCACAGAACCATTGCGGCGGATTACTTTGTATTGATCGAATGACGTACTGGAAGAGGGGATAGAAGAATCTGGAATTTCGCGGACAGAAGCAGTTGAAGAATAAACACCGTCAGTAGCAAGCAGCATACAGCTCTCCCTTTAATTGCCCGGACTGCGTCAGCCCAAAAAATTCAAAAACACTATATCTAGTGTTATTTTGTCTTGTTTGCGCTAATTCTAGTACATCGAGAAATTTATGCAAGTGATATTTTGGCCTGAATAATTTGGCTTGGTCGCCCCCGGGCAGGATCCGCTATTTGAGCAATCCAAAGTAGTGCGTCCAGTCAAAATGGGGGCCGGGATCGGTCTTGCGCCCCGGCGCGATGTCTGAATGTCCAACTATCTCGCGTATCGGATATGCACGCCTCAACCTGCGGGTAAGCTTGGCCAGAGAGAGATACTGCGCGTCGGTAAAATCTTCGTTGTCAGCACCCTCCAGTTCAATGCCGATTGAAAAATCATTACAGCGCTCGCGCCCATGCCACTGCGAAATACCGGCATGCCAGGCGCGTTTGGCGCAGGGCACGAACTGAATGATTTCGCCGTTGCGGCGAATGAGAAAGTGCGCAGAAACCTTTAAACCATCGAGTTGTGCATAGTAAGGGTGCGCCCCGATATCCAGCACATTGGTAAATAACTGAACAACTGCATTGCCGCCAAACTCGCCTGGCGGCAGACTGATATTGTGTATGACCAGCAATTCGATGCCGGTCGCAGGCGGACGGGCGTCGCAATTCGGCGAATGTTTGCGCCGTACACCGCTCAGCCAGCCCTCGGCGTCAAACTTCACGCCTTACCTTCCTCCTTGCCGGTAATGCCCAGCCGCTCCATGCGGTAGCGCAATGCACGAAATGTTATACCAAGTACCCGGGCCGCGGCGGTACGATTGAAACCCGTCATGTGCAGCGCCTCCAGAATCGCCGCGCGCTCAACCCGATCAAGATAGTCAGGCAACGGGAATTGGGCGCCCTCCCCTGCATTCAGCACACCGCCGCCATGCTTTACTGGCAGCAAATGCAGATCGGTTGGCCTGATCACCCCTTCTTCACATAGCGTCAGCGCACGCTCAATCAGATTCTCCAACTCGCGGACGTTGCCCGGGAAGTCATATTGCTGCAAAGACTGCAGCGCCTGCGGCGAGAACTCAATGGCCATTTCCCCGCGCAGGCGCAACAGTAGCTGACGCGCAATGTCGGCAATATCATCACGCATGTCGCGCAGCGCAGGCATGTGCAAGGTAATCACGTTCAGGCGGTAATACAGATCCTGCCGGAATTTTCCCTGCTGCACCAGTTCCTCCAGTGCATGATGCGTTGCACTGATGATGCGCACATCGACCGGCTCTTCCTGGGTATCGCCCACCTTGCGCACCTTTTTTTCCTGAATGGCGCGCAGCAGTTTAACTTGCATGGGAAGCGGCAAATCCGCCACTTCATCGAGAAACAGTGTGCCGCCATTCGCAGCATGGAAAAAACCGCCGCGATCCTTTTCGGCTCCGGTAAAGGCCCCTTTGCGATGTCCGAAGAATTCACTCTCCATCAGATTTTCCGGAATCGCACCACAGTTCACCGCAACGAATGGCTGTTCGCACCGCGCACTCTTTTCCACGATCAGGCGTGCTGCCAGTTCCTTGCCGCTGCCAGATTCGCCGCTGATATGCACTGGCGCCTGACTGCGCGCCACCCTTTCAATCAGGGCGCGCACCTTCTCCATTGCCGGAGAGCGCCCCAGTAGCACAGATGCACCGCCGCCACCGCCGGCTTGCGCAGACGGTTGCGGCAATCTGAGAGCCGCTTTGACCAAAGCGCGTAATTGCTCCAGCGAAACAGGTTTGGAAAGATAATCAAATGCCCCAGCCTTGAGCACCGAGATTGCATTTTCCATGTTCCCGTGCGCGGTAATCACCGCTACCGGCACGTCGGCAAGGTGTTCCGCAATATGGCGCACCACCTCCAATCCCTCACCATCCGGCAATCGCATATCCGTCAGGCACAAATTATATTTTTTGCCTTCCAGTTGCCGCAGCGCCTCCCCTACACTACTCGCGCGATCCACTTCCATTCCCATACGCACCAACGCCAATTCCAACAATTCCAGGATATCCGGCTCATCGTCCACCACCAGCACTCGCGGCATCTGGACAGTGCTATTGAATTGCCGATCAGTGCTCATCCCTTCCTCCAAATTCGATACGGAAGCACGCTCCGCCAGGCGTTCGGCGTATATATTCCAGCGTTGCACCGTTGGCCGAGCATAATTCCCGCGCAATGTACAATCCCAGTCCAGTACCACTGGCTTCCGTGGTAAAAAACGGCTCAAACAGCTGCTGCTCGGCCTCCGCGACAATTCCCGGGCCGTCATCCGCAATTTCCAGCGTTATTCCCCTATCTACAGATGAGGCACGCAACTGCACGCTACCCGCGCGTTTCCGACAATGGCGCAGCGCATTACCACACAGATTCCATAATACCTGATTGAAATGCCCGCGATCGAACTCAACCTCGCAATCCGAAGCCACTTCTATCTTGAAAACATCCGGAGTCACGTGTTGCGCCTGACATATTTCATCCACAAACCTGGGCAGCAAATCGGCCAATCGCAGAGGCTCAGTCTGCGCTCGATCCCGCCGATTCAATTGCATGACGTCCTGGACAATGCGATTCAGCCGCGCAGTATTATCCAGAATGATACGCACCAGCCTCTCGTGCGTCGGTTCCTGCTTCTCCTCATGCAACAACTCGGTGGCATAGCTGATGGCGGAGAGGGGATTGCGCACTTCATGGGCAATATTGGCGGTAAGCCGCCCCAAGGCAGCCAACTTGATTTGCTGTGCCTGTGCCTGGATGCGCCGCATATCCTCGAGAAATACCAGAGCCCCCCAGAGTCCTTCGCGCCGCACCGGCAAGAAACGCACGCGAACCTGATTGCCGGTATCCGGCAATCTCACTATTTCCGCGTTTCGTCTTTGATCCTGCTGCCATACAGAAAACAGCCTTGCCAGCAACGGCGCACACTTTTTCAACTCCACCTCGCCTGACTGCGGAAACCGGTACCCCAGCAAACGCTCTGCACTCGGATTGAATTGCCGCACCATGCCACCCCCATCCACCACCAGGATCCCGTCCAGCATCCCCTGAATTACCAGCCGATTGGCCTCCGCCATATTGGCCAGATCCACGCCGCGCTGCGCGGCCAGTTTTTCGCTGGCAATCGCATATTTCGCCAGGGTATGCCCCACCCAAGCCACGGCGAAATACGCCACGCTCAACAAGCCGGCATGCAGATACAATGCCGCTTCGGCTTCCCCTTCCAGCACCGAATAGGAATGCTCCAGCAGAACCGCGATGCTGGCCAGGGCCGCGAAAAACAAAGTAATTCTGCCGCGGCTGATCAATCCTGCCGCCGCTAGCGACACCAGCAACAGCATGCCCAGGCTGCTCTGAATGCCTCCGCTGGCATGTGATAGCAGTGTCACGCATACAATATCCACTCCAACCTGCATGGATAGCTGTATCGAAAAACGCGGCTTGCGCAGCCGGATTGCCAGCTGCGATGCCAAGGCAAGGACCACATACACAAAACTGGTGTTATAGAATAGCGCCAGGTTGCGCGCACCCAGCGACAGGGAACTACCGAAAATACCAGACAGGAACACGAACATACAGCCCAGAATCAGGCGATACATATTGAAAAAATAAATCGACCGCCATAATGCTTCTTGGGGCGGGGTAGTATAGGCCTGTGGCCGGAATTGCCTCCATAAGGCGGAAAGTGAGTCGTATCGCATTATTTCCGCAGGATTCCGTCAATAAAGGCGCGGTGATGGGCCTCACTGCAAAAATATTTGCCGTCCCCCGAAAATCCTTCGCTCTTGGGCAGATGTATTCCGCAATGCGCACAACGCACCATGTCTTCAACGGCATTGTTGCCACTACCATTCCGAGACGAACGTCCACGAAAAGACGTGATTAGCCAGTAAACCGCCACCGCCACTGCTACCAGAAATAACAGGCGACTCACAACCCGCCCCTCCCCGAAAATTTCCCAAAAAAACCTGGAAATTCAAATAGAAACATAGCAGCCAACTCCTTTTCCAGATATGGCGCATACTTTAGCATAGAGTCTTCAGGCAAACCTTGCTATAGCCGAGGCCAGCCCCCCAAGTAGCAATAGCCTGCGCTACAACAGCGTTACCTTATCGACAACGTGATGGTTGCGCAACGACCAACATTTGGCTACACTGGCGGGGTTGTTAGGGGTGCTGATCAGGTAACGTGCAGCTAAATATATAGTAGTGAATATTACTAAACTTTAAGGAGAGGACATTATGTATCACATTTGGGATATGCTAGTTCCTGTCGGGCTTTTCCTCGCCGGCATTCTCGTTTCATGGTCGGCTGGCGGCTTCGGCATCCAAAGACTTGTTGAAGCACAGAAAGCTGCTAGCGAAACTCTGGCTCGGACAGCAACTTACGAGTCGCCTCTGAGGTCGGAGCAAGACTCCATCCACAGCGCAGACGCTTAAGTTGTCGCTGTTGTATTCCGAAAGCACGGCCCACACGGCCGTGCTTTTATTGTTCCAGACCCTCCCATTTTTCCACAATGAACGCAGATAACGAACACGCCCATCTGGTCAAATTTCTGCTGGTTTCCGCCGCATCCTTCTTTATCGGTGCCATTCACGGCATGTTGCAGGTATTGCCACCGATACGCGCCTGGTTAGACTCAATCGGCAGCCCTTATGGCGGGCCTGGACACATGATCGATCCACTGGCGCATGCCCACATGAACCTGGTTGGAGGCGTGGTAATTCTTGCCATGGGCACCTCCTATTACTTGCTACCGATATTCAGCGGCAAACCGATTTATTCGCTAAAGCTGGTCAATCACTCGCTGTGGTGGACAACAGTGGGACAGTTTTATTTTTATATCACTCAGATCGTGTTTGGTGTTCTGGAAGGCAATGCGTTGCTCACTAATCCGCAAATCATGCCGCAAATCCATCATTACTACGGACCCATCGTGGCAGGTTCCGGCATTGTCATGGCAACGGGGTTTTGTATCTATCTGGCCAATATCGTTCTGACTGTAACCAGCAAGCCGCCCAATTCCTAGTGGCTCTCACTTACCTTGAGCGGGAAGCGCAAGATTCCTTTTATATCTTTGTTCTTGAGTTGCACCTGTAATACAGATCTCTCTCCGGGGGCAAGCTCCACTGCCCTTCGATATACGCCCAATCCCCCATCCTCAATTGCCTGCACCCAGCGATCCTGATCGCTGCTGCGCAACGACACGACTAAATCATTGCCCGGCCTGCCGCGCTCATCTGTCACCACCACCAGTATTTCATCCATTCCCGTCTCGGGCGGGCTAGGCCTGGTTTCAACCTGCACATTCAGGTTCTGCCATTGCTGGGATGGAATATTAGCGTCAGCCCCCTCACCGCATGCGGACAACATGGCCAGCAACGCCAATCCAAAATACTTTTTGTTTATTCCAGAAGTTTTATTCATCAGTCTTCCGAGATTCCTCTTTATCCGAATCCAGTCTGCCACCACTCGACGAGCCATATAGCTGCACCATGAAATAGACCACAGCCGAGGCTGCGGCAATATAAAACAAGGCAGCCACAAAGCCCCAGTTAAACCAGTCTGGATGCACCCCTGGGCGATTTCCCCAAAATGGAAAGCTGAGTCCTATGGCCACCAGCAGAACGGTAATTATCACCCCCACAAACCAGTATGGAACCCCTTTCTGGGATTCGGATATCTTCTCCACCAGTTCCCAATCCTCCAGCCCGCGCTTGGCCATACGCTCTTCATCGGAAGCGTAGCCAAAGTGATCCTCCGGCCGCTTGCCCCAATTCGACTCAACGTTGGACAGCGGAGTTCCCTCTTTGTCGTCATCTGTAGCCATTTACTGTCACTCCTGTTCGGAATAATGCTGAATGCGGAAATGCCCCACCCAGCCGTTTGCCGCCGACACACCCACTATTATCGAATACATGCCTCGCGGCAAGTTTTTGGCAACGTCGAGCGTAAGCGAGCCTCGCGCAGCCGGCAACAACCCGATGCTATCCGCACTCAAGCGATAGCCGTTCTTTGGCAAGCCCTTTATCTGCACCTTGAATTCCGCAGGTTGGTACAGCTTGTTGGAAATGGCAATGCGATACTTATGAATAGTATGCGCCTGCGGGGTTTCAGAACGATAGACGGCAACATGGTACGGCTGATACGTCCAGCTTCCCCAGGCAATCATCAATGCCCCCAGCAGCCAAAAGGCAGCTGTCCATTTGGTGCGACCGAACAATGAGGTGGCGGCAGTACGGAACTTCCCGGCCCCCCCTGGATCGCGAGCTCCCATTTCAAAACGCAGCAATCCCGGCGTCTCTTTCTTTGCGTGTATCCGGTTACAGGCATCAACGCATTCACCGCAATTGATGCAGCTGTCATAAACCTCTGTCTTGCGTGGATCCAGGTCGATAAAACAGGCGGTAGTGCAATAATTGCACTTGGCGCATTCATCGGCACGACTGGCATCATATTTTATATGCAGCGTTTGCTTGGTTTTGAATGAGTGCTGCCAGACCCGGTAAATGCATGAAAATCGGCACCAGAAATGCCGGATCACGGCAACATCCATAAAAATAATCAGTACACACACCGTATATATCCAGTGCAACGACCTCGCCAATTGTGCATCGGGCTGCATGGTTACAAAAGCCCATACCAGCTTCGGCGGATAAAAATAGAACAGCGGAATCAGCGCGAAGAACATTGCCGTTCCCAGCAGGATCAGTCCCAGCAACAGCCAATTGACGATCCGGTTTTTGGCCACTGCCACTCTCGGCGCCTCGCCGGTCAGGCTCACTTCGGCACGCTTGCCCAACAGCTTGTGTGTCAAATTATTGGCCCATTCCGCCAAGGTATTTTGTGGACATGCCCAGCCGCAGAATACGGTGCCCGCAGCCGAATACAGGAATACCAGGCTACTGGCCAGCAACACCCAAAGCCCGGCTACCAGGAAAAAGTCGGAAAACCATATTTGTCGATTGACGACCACAAAGGCCCCGGCCTCGGGGTCGATGCGAAACAGACCGCTGGCCGGAATCAGGATGGCAAGGGCGATAACCAGCAATTGCACCGCTCGCCGCTTCCAGTGGAATCCTGTAAATGCGCCGTGATTGGCGATGACTTTGATGGGTATCCCGGCAAGGGATTTTTGATCAGTTCCGCTAGGCATAATACTCAACTCGATTATCCGTTAGCCGCCATGTCAGGCTCTGACGGCTAGCGAAGGATTGCCATAATAAACTAATTTGCCGTTTCACGCGCTTCGCGATCAAGCGGACTTAACTTCAGCAAACGCGCCCGGGTAGTCGACGCTTGCGGGTCTCCCATACGGCGCTGCAATTTCCACAATGCGCGCAGTGCTTCTACGTGCCAGGGATTAACATGAAGAATCCGTTGCAACGCCTCCTGTTCGCTCAGGCCATGCGCACGCGCCTGCGCCATGGATGAAAACATATTGTCCGCCAACGCATAATCCACCCAGCGGTCATGTGGATTCGCCTGATAGGCCAAACTTATCAGGCGATCAGCTTGTGGCGCATCGCCCTGCATGTCAGCAAGCCAACTGCGCACCATCAGCTCGGTGGCCGCATAGGCTCGTTCAAAATCATTCTTGTCCGCATCCCGCACCCCCAGTAAAGTCATCGCACTTTGCATGTCGGGCCGAATCCGCAACAAGGTCTGCAAAGACGTAATCACGTCCAGCCCTCCCGCATAACGTGCTCGCGGCAGACGGAATTCGATCACCGGCGACCACTCGTCCTGTATCGGCCCCTTGCTGTCAGGAATCGGGCCCCAGTACCTTCCCAGCCAGGTCCAGCCGCCCTCACCTGCCGTTGCTGCATTCTGCTGCGCTGCCGACATGCGATTCAAGTTATGCCACACACCGGCCGC
>Ga0315556_1002661_pt1 | contig 10070 bp, 4 predicted proteins | sample SalMarSW160310MG_FD_202112 | JGI IMG/M metagenome (GOLD analysis project Ga0315556, IMG submission 202112) | Salt marsh sediment microbial communities from the Plum Island Ecosystem LTER, Massachusetts, United States - Salt Marsh Sediment SW1603-10 ... | reverse complement strand
CGCTCGAGAACGCGACCTGCTCCACGAAGCCCTCGCCCGGCGTGAGCTCGGTGGGCTCGGTTTCGGGCCGGTCCACGGACACGCTGAACCAGTGGCGCCAGTTGGCGGGCTCGGCCTCGAAGAGGACCCGGTCCCCGGCCCAGTGGATCGTGCGGATCGCGTTGAAGGCGCTGTCGCCCGCGGCCGGATGCCACAGTCGGCGGCCTTCGCCGGTGCGGGCGTCGGCGATCCAGATCTCGACGTCGTGGCCGCCGGAGAAACGTGCCTCCTCGAACCCCTCCGGGATCACCGAGTCGGGCACGTTGCGCGGGCGCTGCGCGCGTGCGCCGAAGGGAAGGCCGGGGCGCCGCATGAAGGCGACGTGGGTGCCGTCCGGTGACCAGGTCGGGGAGCCGTCGCGGTCCACGCCCGCAGCCATGTACACGATGCCCGGCCGCTCGATGTCGTAGACCCCGATGTAGGCGTGGTCTTCGCGCGCGCTCACGAATGCGGCGCGCCGTCCGTCGGGAGACCAGACCGGGCCGCGGTCGTCACCGAAGCCCCGGAAGAGGGGGGCGTCGTCGGCTCCGGCCTTCGGGCGCAGGCCCGGATTCACCTCGGCCCGGTGGATCTGTCCGTCGCGCGCGTACACCACGGACCGCCCGTCCGGGGCCAGGGCGTACTCGTAGGCATCCGCCACCGGCCACGCCTCGCCGCCGGACGTGCTGGCGGCGTACACGACGCGGTGCCCTCCCCTCGGATCGCTCGCCGGGTTGGCGATCCACCCCTCCCGGTTCGGGGTGTGACCACGGATGAAGGTGACGGTCTCGCCGTCGTCCGAGATCTGCAGCTCCGTCAGGTCCACCCCGTCGTCCGTGGCGTAGGAGGTGAGGCGCACCGGGCGGAAGTCGGGGGGCGTCGCCGTGTAGACGTTGCGCACCCCGCGCTCGTACTCGATCCACGCGATGCGATCCGCGTGGCGCGCCGAGACGAGCTCGTAGGGGAAGCCCGGGCTCAGCACGTCGGCGATGGAGAACGGCGCCTGCGCGACGGCCGGCGCGTGGACCGCGGCGAGCGCCAGGGTGAGGAGCAGCGGAAGGGGCGGGGTGGCGGCGCGGCGTCTCATGGATCTCTCTCGCCGAAGGGGGACGCGGACGGAGACGGGCATTCATCATGGCTGCGCGGCGACGCGCGGGAAAGAGCCCGCCCGGCCACGGCGACCGCCCGGGACGGGCGGGCGGGCCGCCCTGCCTCACTCGATGCGCAACGCCTCCGACGGTGGCACGCGGGAGGCTCGGCGGGCCGGTACGAACGTCGCCGCCAGCACCACAGCCAGCAGGATGCCGGTGACCGCGGCCAGAGTCCCGGGATCCTGTGGCTCCACGCCATAGAGGAGGCTGCGGAGCGCACGGCTCCCGATCAGCGAGCCGGCGATGCCGGCGAAGATCCCGAGGAGGGCGGGCGACACGCCCTCCCGCAACGCCATGCCCACGACCTCGCCGGAGCGGGCGCCCAGGGCCACGCGGATGCCGATCTCCCGGGTCCGGCGGCTCACCGAGTAGGCCACCACCCCGTACAGCGCGACCGCCGCCAGGATCAGGGCGAGGACCGAGAAGACGCCGATCAACGTCAGATAGAACCGCGTGGGGGCCAGCTCCTCGGCCACCACGTCCTCGATGCGCTCGGCGCCCGTGATGGCCAGCGCCGGGTCCAGCTCCTTCAGGACCGTCCGTGCGGCGGGCAGGGCCGTTCGGGCCCCCCGCTCGAGGCGCATCGTCACGTACGCGACGTTCGCCCCGAACTGTGCATTGGGGAGGTACGCCGCGGGGTCGTCCGGCTCGGTGGCGCTCCAGGTCCGCGCGTCGCCGACGATGCCCACGATCGTACGCACAGGGTCGTCATCGAACCCCCAGGAGATGCTCAGACGGATGGGGTGCCCGAGGGGATCTTCGTCGGGATAGAAGCGGCGTGCGGCCGCCTGGTTGATCACCGCGACGGCCTCGTTCTCCCGCTGATCCGCATCCGTGAACCATCGACCGCGCACCAGGGGCAGGCCCTGGGCCTCGCGATATCCCGGCGTGGCCGGCCGGACGGCCATGTCCGGCCGGTCGGCTGGGTCCACCGGCTCGCGGTCGGGGAACGTGAGCGACGTGCTCACGCTGCCGCTGGCCAGCGGGACGCCGAAGGCGGAGCCCGCCGCGGCCACCTCGGGGAGCGCGTCCAGGCGTCGCTCCAACTCCTCGAAGAAGCGGATGGTGGCCTCGGTGTCGTACCGGCTTTCCGGGGTCGAGATGCGGAAGCGCTCCACGCGCTCCGTGGCGAAGCCCAGGTCCTGGGCACGGATGCTCCGGAGCGTTCCGAACAGCAGACCGGCGCCCAGGAGGAGCATGAGCGACAGCGCGACCTCGCCGGAGAGCAGGAGGGAGCGGGACAGGGCCGTGCGCCGGCCTCCGCCCGTGCGTCGGCTCGCCCCCATCGCGGCGCTCAGGGGGCGGCGCGCGAGCCTCAGCGCCGGGGCGAGGCCGAAGAGCACCGTCACCGCCAGCACCAAGGTGACCGCGAAGACGATCACCCGCCCATCGATCGCGGCCTGGTCGAGGCGTGGGATCCCGTCGGGCGCGAGGCGCACCATGGCGGACACCCCCCAGACGGCCAGGCCCACGCCCACCGCCCCGCCCGCGATGGAGAGCAGGAGGCTCTCCGTGAGGAGCTGCCGCACGATCCGGGTGCGCGGCGCTCCCAGCGTGGCGCGCAGCGCCACCTCGCCGAGCCGCTCGGAGGCGCGCACGAGGAGGAGGTTCGCCACGTTCGCGCACGCGATCAGCAGCACCATGCCGACCGCGCCCATGAGCACCCAGAGGGCGGTGCGCACGTCGGCGACCTGCACGTCGAGCATGCGCTCGAACTCGGTCGTCACGTCACGGTGCGATTTCGGGAACGCCTCCGACAGGTGCGCGGACGCGGCCGTCATGCGCTCCTGCACCTGCGTGAGCGTGAAGCCCGGTTCGATGCGTCCGACGGCCTGCATGTAACGGCACCCGTGGCTGCAGTCGGTCTCGTCGTGCTGCTGCGGCCTCCACAGCGCGGCACCGTTGGGGAAGTCGAAGCCCTCGGGCGCGACGCCGACGATCTCCCAGGCCTTCCCGCTCAGCGTGATCGTCCGCCCGATCACGTCCGGGTCGCTGCCCATGCGTTCCTTCCAGAACCGGTAGCCGATCACCAGGACGTCGGGTCCGCCGGGCACGTCCTCCTCCGCCGTCAGGTCGCGCCCGAGGGCGGGCTTGAGGCCGAACACACCGAGCAGGCCGTCCGTGAGGTCCGCGCCAAGGACGACCTCCGGCTCGCCCATCCCCGTGAGCGTCGGTCGTGCGCCCTCGTATCCGGCCACGCGCAGCCCGGGCACCTCCGCCTGCCAGAAGCGCACATCCGGGTGGTCCACGCCGCGTGAGCGCGATCCCGTACGCGTGTCCACCTGCCGGAGCACGACGAGCCGGTCGGGCTGCGGATAGGGCAGCGGCGTCAGCAGCACGCCGTTCACCACGCTGAAGGTCGCCACCGTGGCCCCGATGCCGAGGGCGAGCGTCGTCACCGCCGCCGCCGTGAAGCCCGGCCGGCGCAGCAGGCTGCGCGTGCCGAACCTGAGATCCTGCATCCACCCGTCCATGCTCGTCCCCTCCCTCAGGATCGTCCCCGTTCCACGGAGCGCCACGCGCCCCCACTCGCCAACCGCCTGGACAAGCGCGTCTGCGGTCGCCTCGATGGCGAGCCTCATCTCAGCGCCCTTTCGGCCCGCCACCTCCCGCCGGCGATCGGCATACAGCCGCGCCATCTCCTCTCCGTAGTCCGACCGGAACGACGGGGGGAAGAGCCGGAGAAGGAGGCGGTAGTAGCTCATCAGCCCAGCAGGTCGCGTGCGCCGGCGAGGAGCCCCTCCAAGCGGAGCGCCTCGGCGCGCGCCACTGCCTCCCCGAGGCGCGTGATGCGGAAGTACCTGCGGCGCTCCCCCTCTCCGTCCCCGGGTCCCTCGGTCTCCTCGATGAGCCCGTGCTCGGACAGGGTGCGGATGCGGCGATAGAGGTTGGCGGGGAGCACGCGACCCGGTCGACCCGGATCGCGCTCCAGCTCCTTCACGATCGCGTATCCGTGCAGCTCGCGGCCCCGCAGCACCAGGAGGATACGGAACGCCTCGGGGTGCATGGGAAGGTGTGCTTCCATCTTGGACGTGTTCTGGCTGACCATGCGTCGCGCCGTCGGGGGGGCCGGTGAAGGATCGGGCCCCGCGTTGTTCGGTAGTGTCAATTCGACATTAGCATCAGACCGACACTAATGCCCCGCGTCCCATCGGTCAATCCGCGCGTCGTCTCCGCAGGGCCGGGTCCCGTACGAAGTCCTCTTCCAGGACGCGGTCCAGCGTCTCCACCACGCGCGCGGCGTCGGCAGCGGAGAAGGGCAGGGGCGGCTTGATCTTGATGACGTTGTCGTCGGGCCCGTCCGTGGACAGCAGGATGCCGTGCTCCTTCATGCGTCCGACGACGTAGCGGGCCGCGTCCCGGTCGGGGGTGCGCGTCTCCCGGTCGGCGACGACCTCGACGCCGAGGAAGAGCCCGCGCCCACGCACGTCGCCCACGGCGGCGTGGCGCATCAACGTCGACAGGTCGCGTCGCAGCGTCCCGCCCACGGCGAGGGCGTGGTCCTGCAGACGCTCGTCGCGCATCGCGTCGAGCACGGCCAGCCCGATGCGCGCGGAGACCGGGTTGCCACCGAACGTGCTGAAGAACTCCATCCCGTTGGCGAAGCGCTCGGCGAGCTCGCGCGACGTGACCACCGCTCCGAGCGGGTGGCCGTTGCCGATGGGCTTGCCGAGCGTGACGATGTCGGGAACGACGCCCTGCGTCTCGAAGCCCCACACGTGGGACCCGACGCGACCGAAGCCGACCTGAACCTCGTCGGCGATGCACACGGCGCCGGCGGCTCTAACGTGCGTATAGGCTCCTGCCATGTACCCCGGCGGCAGCTCGACCTGGCCGCCGCAGGACAGCAAGGGTTCCGCGAGGAAGGCCGCCGGTCGATGGCCGGCGCCCGACAGCTCGCGGAGTGACGTCTCGACGTGCGCCGCGTACTTCGCCGCGCGGTCCGGATCGTCCCGGCGGTACCGTCCGCGGTAGTCCTCGGGCATCGCGGCCGCGCGCACCCACGGCGGCGGGCCGCTCCCCCCGGCGCGCGCGAACTTGTAGTGGCTCACGTCGATCAGGGCCTGCGTGTTGCCGTGGTAGCCGCCCTCCAGGACGACGATGCCGCGGCCCTCCGTGCACGTGCGCGCGATGCGCAGGGCGAGCTCGTTCGCCTCGCTCCCCGAGTTGACGAAGAAGCACACCGACAGGGGATCGGGGAAAAGCGCCGTAAGACGCTCGGCATACTCCAGCACCGCCTCGTGCAGATAACGGGTGTTGGTGTTGAGCACGCCCATCTGGCGCCGGCCGGCCTCGACGACGCGCGGGTGCTCGTGGCCGACGTGGGCGACGTTGTTCACGCAATCCAGGTACTCCCGGCCGTCCGCGTCGTACAAGGCGGCTCCACGTCCTCGCACGACGTGGATGGGCCGCGCGTAGGACAGGCTCAGGCTGGGTCCGAGCAGGCGAGTACGCCGGGCCGCCAGGTCCTCCGTCGGCCGGTACGTGGTGTCGGGCGGGAGGCGGAGGAGGAGGTTCGGGTCGGGGAGGAAGCCGGCCCACACGTCGACCTCGCGCGGGGCGGTGACGCCCGGGAAATCGTGCGTGAAGCCGAGGAGGTCGGTCACGATCTGGAAGTGGAGGTGGGGCGGCCAGTCGCCGTTCTCCGGATACGGACCGACGCGCGCGAACGCCTCCCCCGCCGCGACCGGGCCGCCTACGCCGAGATCGGAGACGGATGCGCGCTCCAGGTGCCCGTAGAGCGTCCAGAACGGACCGTCGGGCGTATCGTGCTCGAGGATCACCGTGGGCCCGTAGTCCAGTCGGCCCTCGTTGTCGTGGACGGCGTGCACGCGTCCGTCCACGGGCGCCCGGACCGGGGTGCCCGCAGCCACGAAGAGATCGATCCCCATGTGCACCGTGCGGCGCTCGGGCATCTCGGCAGGGCGCCCCGCGAAGATGTCCGTGAGGTAGAAGCCGCGCGGCTCCCGGTAGCGGCCGACGCCGAGCGTCGCCCCCCGCCGCGCCATCTCCTCGAAGACGCGGGAGGTGAAGGCGGGCGTGTCATCGGTGTCCCGCCCCGTGAGGAGGGGGCTCCCCACGCTCAGGTCGAGGACGGCCACCCCCGGTGGATCCGCAGGGACCTCCACGACCGGGGAGACCTCGGCGAGACCCTCGATCCACGCCACCGTCGCCGCCGTGCGGGGGCAGGGCGGTTGGCCGCACGCCGTGCGAAGGAAGCCCGCTGCCAGACGCGGGTGGACGTCCGCCGTCGCCTCGAGGACCCGCCAGGCCGGCCGCTCCGATACCAGGAGGTAGGCGTCGGGCTCTCCCCCTTCCCCCCTGCGCGAGGCCGAGATGGTCACGGAGGCGGCCAACCGTGCGCGCACGAGCGGGAAGAGCACGGCCAGCTCGTCGTCGGAGAGCGGGCGGATCGCGTGGTAGCCTGCGGTCACGCGCGCCGCCGCCTCCACGGGGTCCGTCGCTTCGAGGATCGCGTACGCGGCGGCGATGGCGAGATCGAAGACGGCCGGGGCCGCGTGCACGTCGCCGAAGTCGAGGATCCCCGACACGCGGCTGTCCAGGTCGATCAGGAGGTTGTGGTCGTTCAGGTCGCCGTGCACGAGCTGCCCGGGCAGGCCGTCGAGCGCGGGTTCGAGCGCGCGCAGGTCGGCGAGGGCACCCTCCACGAGGCCACGGCGCGCGGGCGGGTGGAGGTCGAGCCCCGCCCCGATGACATCGGCGGCGCTGTGCAGCGACCACACGAAGTCGTCGCGCGGCGGGGGTTCCTCCGGGTAGTCGGCCAGATGGAGCGTCAGCTCCGCGGCGCGCCGACCCAGCGCCTCGAGCAGCGCGGGCGTCCGGGGCCGCACGTCGGCGAGCACGCGACCGGGCAGATACGACAGCACGCGCATGCGCCACGCGGATGTGCCCGGCGCGGGCCAGCGCAGCAGGAGCCCGCCATCCCGGGTCTTGTGGAGGCCGGCGACCGGCAGGTCTCCGTGCCCCGCGAGCCACGCCAGCAGCGCGGTCTCGAACTCCAGCTGTGCGTCCGGCTCCTCCGGGGAGGACACCTTGGCGACCCAGCGCTCGCCCCGGCCGGTCCTCAGGAGGAAGTTGCGGTCCCGCTCGCCGGGGAGGGCGTGTAGCTCCCCCCGCAGGTCGAAGCCCCCCGCCAGCGCCTCGGCCACGGCGGCGGGGTCGATATCGGGTCTGCGCTGCGTGCGGATCATCGCCTCGGTCGCTAATCTGGTGGGCCTGTAACATGCCGAAGGCGTCCGTCCCGGAGCCAGCCCGAGGCCGTGGAACCCGTGCCGGAGCATCCTCCCATGATCCGACCCCCCGTACGCCGTCTGCCGTCCGCCGCCGCGGGCGCCCTCCTCCTGAGCGCGCTCGCGTTCCTCCCGGCCACCCACCTGGCGGCGCAGATTCCCGACGAGTACACGAACCTGAAGGTCCTCCCCAAGGACATCACCCGGGAGCGCCTCAGCGGGATCATGCGGGGCTTCACGGCGGCGCTGGGCGTGCGGTGCTCGACCTGCCACGTTGGCGAGGAGGGCCTCCCGCTCGCGACCTACGACTTCGCCTCGGACGAGAAGGCGACCAAGCTGAAGGCGCGCGAGATGCTCAAGATGGTCCAGGCCATCAACGGGGACTACCTCGCCAACCTGCCGCAACGCAAGCAACCGAACGTGAGCGTGACGTGCGCCACCTGTCACCGCGGCGTCCAGCGGCCCGAGCCCATCGAGTCCATCGTCGACAACACGATGAACGGGGAGGACCTGGACTTCGCGATCCAACGCTACCGCGAGCTTCGGGAGGAGTACTACGGGTCCGCGGCGTACGACTTCACCGATCGCCCGCTCGCGGGATTGGCGCAACGCCTCGCCCGCGACAACGCGGATGCCGCCAAGCGCCTTCTCGAGCTGAACCTGGAGTTCAACCCGCAGTCGGCGCTGAGCTACGACGTGCTGGGCGCGATCGCCGAGCAGGCCGGCGACAACGCCGCGGCCATCGACGCCTACAGGAAGGCGCTGGCCATCAACCCCGACGACCGGCGCGCCCAGCAACGGCTCAAAGAGCTGGGCGGAGGGGTGTAGGCTACCCGGCCCGACGGCCTATTCCGCCTGGAGCGCCTCCCGTGGGTCGACCCGCGTGGCGCGCCAGGCGGGTAGGCTGCCCGCCAGGGCCGCCGCCGCCAGGAGTGCGACCGCCACGGCCCCGTAGACCGCGGGATCGCGCGCGGACACCCTGAAGAGGAGGGGCTCCACCAGGCGCGCCCCCGCGAAGGACGCCGCGAGCCCCAGCAGGATGCCCACGGAGACGAGCCCGAGGGCCTGCCGGAACACGAGCCGGATCGTGCGCCCGCGCCCGGCGCCGAGCGCGGCGCGGATCCCCATCTCCCGCCTCCTCGAGGCGACCTCGAAGGCGAGCACGCTGTACAGTCCCCACCCCGCGACCACCAGAGCGAGCAGGCCGAAGATCGTGAACATGGAGGCGCCGAGCTTCCACGACCGCAGCTGGGGATCGACGTTGTCCTGGAGGGAGCGGGCGGACACGAATCGGATCTGCCCCGACAGGGAAGCGAGCTCCGCCTGCAGGCTTCGCAGCGCCCGACGAGCATCGCTCCGGGTGCCGGCCATGATGCCCTGGGGTGGACCCTGGAAGGCGGGGTGGTGCTCGTTCAGGTAGTAGAGCCAATGCGGCTCGGTCTCCACCAGCTCCTGCCGCCGATGGTCCTCGACCACGCCCACGACCGTGGTGCACGGTGGCTCGTCCGAATCGTCGGGGAGCATCATGCACGAGCCGAGGGCGTCGCCCGCCGGCCAGATCCCGCGGGCCATCGACGCGCTGACGACGGCCACCGGGGGCGCGCCCTCGGCGTCGTCCGACGGCTCCAGGGCGCGACCCTGGAGGATCCGGAGGCCCATGGCCTCGAAGTAGCCGGACGAGACCTTGTTCACGTACGGTCCGCCGGAGGGTGGCAATGGCAGCGAGTCGACTCCGGGCACGCGCGGCTCCCCGATGGAGACGCTGGACTGGAACGGAACCGTGTACGTGAGGCCTGCCGCGCGCACGCCGGGCAGGCGGCGGACGTGGTCGATGGCTTCCTGGTACAGCGCGGCCCGCTCCTGCGTGGGTAGGGTCTCGTTCCACTCGAGGCGCACCACGGCGACGCGGTCGGCCTCGAAGCCGAGGTCCAGGCCACGCGCCCGGTCGAGGCTACGCACGAAGAGGCCGGCGCCCACCAGGAGGATCACCGACAGCGTCGCCTGCGCCACCAGGAGCGTCACCCGGGCGCCCGAGCGCGCGCGGCCGCTTCCCGCGCCGCCTCCCTTGAGCGCGGCGGCGACGTCGGAGCGGGATGCCTGGAGGGCAGGCACGATGCCCGCGAGCAGCGCGGTCACGATCGTGACGATCCCCATGAAGGTCAGCAGGCGACCGCCCAGGCCGGAGCCGGCGAACGCCACGTCGGGGAGGAGGACCTTCTGGACGGCCTGCCCGCCGAGGCGGGCGACGAGGAGCGCGGCGGCCGCGCTCAGGATGGCGAGAACCAGGCTCTCGGTGAGGAGCTCGGCGAGGAGGCGCCGTCGGCTCACGCCCAGCGCCACGCGGACCGCGATCTCCCGCTTGGCCCGTGCGGCGCGGGCGAGGAGGAGGTTGGCCACGTTGAAGCAGGCGATCAGGAGCACGATGGCGGAGACCGCCGCGAGCCAACCTGCGACGCGGGATTCCGCCGACGGGTCCGGCCCCTGCCCGGCGATGATCGGTGCGGCCACGATGGTCGCGTCGCTGGAGTAGTCCCCCCCGGCGATAGCGTCCTGGCGGGCCGCGCGGTGTGCGGCGGTCGCCTCCGCGTCGGCGGCCGCGGGTGTGACCCCGGGCGCCAGGCGTGCGACGATGTGTATCCACCACCAGTTG
>Ga0315556_1002659_pt1 | contig 10078 bp, 7 predicted proteins | sample SalMarSW160310MG_FD_202112 | JGI IMG/M metagenome (GOLD analysis project Ga0315556, IMG submission 202112) | Salt marsh sediment microbial communities from the Plum Island Ecosystem LTER, Massachusetts, United States - Salt Marsh Sediment SW1603-10 ... | reverse complement strand
AACGGCTGCGCAAGGCCACCGCCGGGTTCACCGGCGTGCGCATCCGCGTGTACCCGGTGCCGCTCGGCCCACCGGTGACCTATCCCGTTGAATTCCGCGTGCTCGGCGACAAGCTGGCGACGGTCAAGCACTTTGGCGACCGGGTCGCGGCACTGATGCGCAGCGACCCCAAGCTGCGCGATGTGCACCCGGATTGGGGCGTGCAAAGCCCGACGCTGCGCATCGTCGTCGACCAGGACCGCGCACGCGCCGCCGGCGTCACCTCGAGCGACATCGCGCGCACCCTGCGCACCGTGACCGACGGCCTGACCATCGGCCAGTATCGCGACGGCGACCAGTTGCGCGACATCGTGCTGCGCTCACCGGCCGGCGAGCGCGCGCAGCTGGACCAGATCGGTGCGGTACAGATTCCCTCTGCGCACGGCGGCAGCGTGCCGCTGAAGCAGGTGGCGCATCTCGCCTATGCACTGGAAGACCCGATTCTGTGGCGCAAGAACCGCGATTTCTCGTTGAGTGTGCGCGCCGACGTTATCGACGGCGTGCAGGCGACCGACGAGGGCATGTTCCTGGACAAGAAGATGGATGTACTGCGCAAGCAGTTGCCTGACGGCTATACCATAGAGCCCGGCGGCGAACTCGGCGAGAACGCCACCGCCCAGGATTCGATCAAGGCCGGTGTGCCGATGATGCTGGCGGTGATCCTCAGTGTGCTGATGCTGCAGCTTAAATCATTGTCGCGCACGCTGATGGTGATGATTACCGCGCCGCTTGGCGTGATCGGCGTGGCCTTTGCGCTGCTGGTGTTCCACAAGCCATTCGGCTTCGTCGCCATGCTCGGCACCATCGCGCTGGGCGGGATGATCATGCGCAACACGGTGATCCTGATCGACCAGATCCGCCAGGATCGCGAATCCGGCATGGCGCCGTGGGATGCGATCCGCGAATCCACGGTGCGCCGCTTCCGCCCGATCATGCTGACTTCGGCAGCGGCGATGCTGGCAATGATTCCGCTGACACGCAGCGTGCTGTGGGGACCGATGGCATTCGCCATCATGGGCGGGCTGCTGGTTGCCACACTGCTCACCATCCTGTTCGTGCCGGCGCTGTATGCCGCATGGCTGAAGCTGCCGCCACCGAACAAGGAAACTAACGTCCTGTAACAATTCTGCGGCATAATTCTTTATTACATAAACTTTTCACGATTACACAGCTTATGAAAATCGCCATCGCCGGTACCGGATATGTAGGCCTTTCCAACGCCATCCTGCTTGCCCAGCATAATGAGGTGGTGGCAGTCGACATCGTTCCCGAAAAGGTCGAGATGCTCAACCGCAGGCAATCGCCCATTGAAGATGCCGAAATCGAAGATTATCTGCAGCACAAGACGCTCAACTTCAAGGCCACGCTGGACAAACGCGAGGCCTATACCGGAGCGGACTATGTAATCATCGCCACACCGACGGATTACGACCCGGAGACCAATTATTTCAATACCAGGTCGATCGAATCGGTAATCCAGGATGTGCAGAGCATCAACCCGCAGGCTGTGATGGTGATCAAATCCACTATTCCGGTGGGCTACACCACTAAAGCCAGAACCCAATTCAACTGCGACAACCTGATCTTCTCGCCCGAGTTCCTGCGCGAAGGGCGTGCGCTGTACGACAACCTGCATCCCTCGCGCATCGTCGTCGGCGAGCGCTCGAAACGCGCCGAGACCTTTGCCAACCTGCTCAAGCAGGGCGCGATCAGGCAGGACATCCCCACCCTGTTCACCGACTCGACCGAAGCCGAGGCAATCAAGCTGTTCGCCAACACCTACCTCGCCATGCGCGTGGCTTATTTCAACGAGCTCGACACCTATGCGGCGACCCATGGGCTCGATACACGGCAGATCATCCAGGGGGTAAGCCTCGACCCGCGCATCGGGGATCACTACAACAACCCTTCATTCGGTTATGGCGGCTACTGCTTGCCCAAGGACACCAGGCAACTGCTGGCCAACTACCAGGATGTTCCGCAGAACCTGATCCACGCCATCGTCGAGGCCAATACCACGCGCAAGGATTTCATCGCCTTCGACATCATCAAACGCAATCCGAAAGTTGTTGGCATCCACCGTCTGGTCATGAAGAGCGGCTCGGACAATTTCCGGTCTTCCAGCATTCAGGGCATCATGAAACGCATCAAGGCCAAGGGTATCGAGGTCATTGTCTATGAACCCGTACTGAAGGAAGCCGAGTTTTTCCACTCCAGAGTGGTAAATGATCTGGTGCAATTCAAGAAAGAGTCCGATGTCATCGTCGCCAACCGCATCACCGACGATATCCGGGACGTGGCTGACAAGGTTTACAGTCGCGATCTGTTTGGTAATGACTGAACTGACCGACGACCCAAGGCAATAGATTGAAGGCGGGAAGGCTGAGTGGTCAGTCCGATTGCTTGTTCTTTACAATCTCGATGCGATCAGGATGGCCGCAAAAGTATTCCAGTCCAAAATGAATAACACATGGACAACTGTACTGCTCGGTCAGACAGAGCACCAGATCGGAAATGCCGGCCGGTTTCGCACAACAGGCACTGGTATCTACCGATTTGCGCGTTTGTTCCTTGAAGCTTTTATCGCTCATGGCTGTAGTTTTTCCTCTAACAGCCCGAATCATCAGGCAGATAGCCACAAACTAAGCAAAGAGCCTCTTCCCGTCAATATGCCAAAATATATAGGCCATACGGAAATTATCTAGATAAAATCGGGTTTACCGGCTGGCACAGCCGCCTGTAGCCAATCCGGCAACAGACACCCATCACCCCTGCAGAGCCAACGTTCCCGAACGCCCGTCTATTTCGCCTGTCACTACCTCATTTCTCGGCAATACCTCTTCCAGCCCGGCAAGATACTGACGCATCGACACCAGATCGTATCCTTGCTCCTTCCAGCCAGTAAGCAACTGCTCGAATACCGGCATCAGCTTGCCGCCTTCCAGTTCGGCATGCAGGGTATACACATGCCCCGTCGCGACCGGATTTTTTGTTATTTGTAACAGATGGTTGGATACATTATCTAATGTAATACCCTCTCTATTGATCAACTCGTCCAGGGTCGGCAAGGTGGTAGGCAATTGCGGGCAGGCGATGATTTCGGCGTGCCAGGTCGGAATGAATGGATAACTGCCGCGGGTATCGGAGCTGTAATCGAAGCCGAAGCGTTGCATCAGCCGCAGGGCATGGCGGTTAATCTGCCAGCCAGCTGCTGCATGCGCCCTGGGCGGCTCGCCGAAAATCTCGGTGAAGCGGTCCACCGCGCGCTGCATTTCGCACCGCGTCCATTCAGCATCCTTGCCCGCCACATAATCCTGCCAGCGGATGTGATCGTAACAATGGATACCGACCTCGAAGCCGTCGTCGCGTACCGAGCGCATGATGTCCGCGCACTTGCGCCCGATATCCGGCCCCGGCAGCAAGGTGCCGTACAGCAGCGTCTTGATACCGTAGTGCTCCACTACCGAAGTGCGCGACACCTTGCCGATGAAACCGGGACGGAATACGCGCTTGATCGCGCGTCCGGTGTGATCCGGACCAAGCGAAAAAAAGAAGGTTGCCTGGGCATTGTGCCGCTTTAACACCTCAACCAGGCGTGGTACGCCTTCGCGCGTACCTCGGTAGGTATCGACGTCTATCTTGAGGGCGAGTTGTTTCATGTCAGGATTCGGGAATCAGGATTCGGGAGCCGGATTTACTGAATCCCGCATCCTGAATCCTGAAATTAATCGACCAGCCCGCGTGCTTCGGCAATCTGGCTGCGATAGGCATCGAAAATCTTGCGTAGCGTATCGGCCATGGTGATGGTCGGCTTCCAGCCCAGCTCTTCGCAGGTGTTGGTGATCTTGGGCACGCGATTCTGCACGTCCTGGTAGCCCTTGCCATAATAGGCGTCGGACGTGGTCTCGACGATCTTCACCTTCTTCGCCGATTCGCTGTACTCGGGGTACTCGTTGGCCAGCTTCAGCATCATGTCTGCCAGGTCGCGGATCGCATAATTGTTGGATGGGTTGCCGATATTGTAGATCTTGCCGGTGGCAATACCGTCCTTGTTCTCGATGATTTTCATCAGCGCGTCGATACCGTCATCGATGTAGGTGAAGGCGCGTTTCTGGTGGCCGCCGTCGACCAGGCTGATGTTTTCTCCGCGCAGGATGTGGCCGAGGAACTGGGTTACCACGCGCGAACTGCCCTCCTTCGGGGTATGGATCGAATCCAGCCCGGCACCAATCCAGTTGAACGGCCGGAACAGCGTGAAGTTCAGGTTGTCCTGCATGCCGTAGCCCCAGATCACGCGGTCCATCAGCTGCTTGGAATTGGAATAGATCCAGCGCGGCTTGTTGATCGGGCCGCAGATCAGCTCGGAATTATCCGGGTCGAATTCCTCATCGTGGCACATACCATAGACTTCCGACGTCGAAGGAAACACCAGGTGCTTGTTGTACTTCACCGAAGCGCGCACGATGGGCAAGTTGGCCTCGAAGTCCAGCTCGAACACGCGCAACGGCTGCTTGACGTAAGTGGCGGGCGTGGCGATCGCCACCAGCGGCAGGATCACGTCGCACTTGCGGATGTGGTACTCGACCCATTCCTTGTTGATGGTGATGTCGCCCTCGAAGAAATGGAAGCGCGGCTTGCCGATCAGGTCGGTGATACGCTCGGTGCTCATGTCCATGCCGTACACTTCCCAGTCGGTAGTTTCCAGGATGCGATTGGAAAGGTGGTGGCCGATAAAGCCGTTTACACCCAGAATCAGTACTTTTTTCATTGCTGTTTCCTTAACGATTTAATTCAAATTTTTCCGCGCCATATTGCGCGGCGAATTCCCCGGCGCTCATCTCTGCGCCATCCAGCTCGAAGCGCACCACGCGCAGCACACCGCTGCCGCAGATCGCGTATGCCTTGCCCTCTTTCACATAGAACGCAGGCGACTTTCCACTGGCCGTGCATTTCGTCACCAGCGTCTGCAGGATGCGCAGGGTCTTGCCGAACAACTGCGTGGTCGCACCGGGATACGGCGGCGCCACCGCGCGCACCAGGTTGTGTACCTGCTGAGCGCTCTGCGACCAGTCGATCACGCCGTCTTCCGGTTTGCGCCCGCCAAAATAACCGCCCAGGCTTAAATCCTGTTTAACACGCGGCGCTGTTCCCTCCAGCAACGCCGGCAGCACGGCATTCAGTGCCATCTCCGCCGCCACCGTCACTTTATGGAACACCTCCAGCGCAGTGTCATTGGGCAGAATGGGCACGGCCTGCTGCGCCACGATGTCGCCGTTGTCCGGCTTCTCGGTCATGTAATGCAGCGTTGCGCCGGTTTCCGCCTCACCGTGGATTATCGCCCAGTTCACCGGCACGCGGCCACGATATTTCGGCAGCAACGAACCGTGCATATTGAGCGCCCCGTGCACGGGAATCTCCAGCAATTCGTGCTTGAGCATTTCGCGGTAGTAGAAGGAGAAAAGGAAATCCGGCCGTAGCGCCTGTATTTGCTCCACCACTTCCGGCAGATTCGGGTTGTCCGGCATGATCACCGGGATGCCGTGCAGTTCCGCCAGTTCCTGCACGCTATCGAACCAGATGTTCTCGTTCTGATTGTCGCGATGCGTGACCACCAGCGCGACGTCTACACCATGCGCCAGCAGGACACTCAAACAGCGGACGCCGACATTGTGATACGCAAAAACGACCGCCCTACCCACAATTCCCCCCCCGCAGGAGAGGGCATCGGCGTCTGCTCATCGCGTCCGCACCGAGGCTGCGCCCACCGTGACGCGATGGCCCAACATTATGGCAGGCGAACACAACTGCACGGCTCATACCTGCTCGTCCGTAAACAGCGGCGGTACAGTTGGCTCCTCGACGACCTTCTTGCGTGAACGCCTCGTTTTGGGTTTTTCGGTTTTGGTTTCCAGGATCGCCTCGACCAGATATCGCGGCCGGTGGCGTACCTGCTGGTAGACGCGGCCGACGTATTCACCCAGCAGGCCGATGCCGAACAAGGCGATGCCGATCAGGAAGAACATCAGCGCAAACAGCGTGAACATGCCACCCTCTTCCGGGCCGATGATCAAGCGGCGCGCCGCCAGCAGCAGGAACAGCAATCCGGAGCTGATCGACACCGCCATGCCAACCATCGAAAATATCTGCAGCGGCATCAGCGAAAAGCCGGTCATCAGATCGAAGTTTAGCCGGATCAGGCTGTACAGCGAATATTTGGATTCGCCCGCCGAACGTTCTTCGTGTCCCACCGTCACTTCGGCCGGGTTGCGCGCAAAGTTGTAGGCCAGTGCGGGGATGAAGGTATTCACCTCGTGGCAGGAATTGACCGCATCGACGATGTGACGGTCGTAGGCGCGGAACATGCAGCCCTGGTCGGTCATCTTGATGTGGGTGATGCGCTCGCGCAGCCCGTTCATCGCGCGCGAGGCATAGTGGCGCCAGGCGCTATCGTTGCGCTGACGGCGGATCGAGCCGACGTAGTCGTGGCCCTCGTCCATCTTCGCCAGCAGCACGCCGGTGTCTTCCGGCGGGTTCTGCAGGTCGGCATCCAGCGTCACGATACGCTGGCCGCGGCTCTGCTCGAAGCCGGCCATGATCGCCATATGCTGGCCGAAATTGCCGTTGAACAGGATTACCCGGGTTACCTCGGGACGCTTCTGGAACTGCTCGCGCAGGATCGCGGCGGAACGGTCGCGGCTGCCGTCGTTGACGAATATGACCTCATAGGCAATATCCAGCTTGTCCAGTGCCGGGTACAAACGATCGAACAGTGCCTGCAGGCCCTGCTCTTCGTTATAGACGGGAATGACGACGGATAATTGGGGATTAGTCATGGAGCGGCATTTTAGCGCAGAGCGGCGTGATAACGAAATGCTCTAGCCTGCCAGTACCTCGCGCACCGCCACAACCACGCGCTCCACATCCGCCTCGCCCATCCTCGGAAACAGCGGCAAGGTGACGATGCGGCGGCCGACACTCTCGGCAACCGGAAACATGCCTTCCTTGAAACCGCGCTCGCGGTAAAGCTGGAACAGGTGGATAGGAGGATAATGCACACCGCAACCGATGTTGTGTTCCTTCATTTTTTCCATGAAATCGCTGCGCACCGCGCCTTCCGGCAGCACGATCTGGAACATGTGCCAGTTGGTATTTTCGAAGTCCTGCACTGGCAATTGCACACCGGTCTGGAATTCGAAATCCACCCCGAAGGTCGCAAAATAATGCCGCGCCAGTTCGTAGCGGCGCGCGGTAATCGCTTCGAGCTGCGGTAACTGGTTGAGGCCGATAGCGGCAGAGATGTCGGTCATATTGAACTTGCCGCCCAGCACGTCCACCTCCATGCCGTCGAATCCACTGCGGGTAACGCCCTGCAAGCGATATTTTTCGGCCAGCCGCACTTCGTCGGAATTGCTCATCACCAGACAGCCGCCTTCGGCAGTGGTGAGGTTCTTGTTGGCCTGGAAACTGAACGAGACCAGATCGCCGAAACTGCCGATGCGCTTCCCTTTCCAGGTCGAGGCAATGGCCTGCGCCGCATCCTCCACCACACGCAGGCCGTGTCTGGTGGCAATCGCATAAAGCCGCTCCATGTTCACCGGTAAGCCGGAAAGATAGACCGGGATGATGGCCCGTGTTTTCGGCGTAATGGCCGCCTCCAGCTTCTCGAGGTCAATGTTGCGCGTAAGCGGGTCGATGTCGGCAAACACCGGCGTAGCCCCGACTTCGAGGATCACGTTGGCCGTCGCCACCCAGGAAAGTGGCGTGGTAATGACTTCGTCGCCCGGTCCGATGCCGGCAATGCGCAAGGCGATCTCCATGGTGCAGGTGCCGGAATTGAAAGTGCGCACCGGGCGTCCGCCGAAATACTCGGACAGCTGCTTTTCGAACTCCTGCACTTTCGGGCCGCTGGTAATCCAGCCGGAGCGCAGCACTTCGCTTACCGCGGCGATCGCGTCTTCGTCGATATGGGGTCTGGCAAATGGAAGGAATTCACTCATGTGCTTTGAAAGTTCAGGCGCGTGAAATAATGGCCACGCCCAGGATGATCACACCGATGCCCAGCACTTTGGCCGGGTTGAACGCTTCGTTGAACAGGAACCAGGCCGCCACGGCATTCACCACATAGCCCAGCGACAGCATTGGATAGGCAATGCTGACCTGCACCCGGGACAGCGCCAGGATCCAGATCACCACACTGAGCCCGTAACAGAACAGAGCGGAGAGGATGTGCCACTCGGTCGCCAGCTTCCAGCCGATAGGCAGGATGTTGTCGCGGCTGAACTCGAAATAGCCGATACTGGTGGTGCCGGCCTTGATCAACAGCTGCGCGCCGGCGTTCAGCATTACGCCGACGAAAATCAGGCTGAAGCTGACCAGGTTCATGGCTTGCTCACTACCACGTACTGCGTGTCCCGATAGATCACTTTCATCGCCAATCCTTCCTTCTGCAATTGCGGATAGACCAGCACCGGCATGATCGCCAGTGCTGCCGGCTGCGCCTGCCAGATTTTGGCAAATTTCCTGAAATTTGGTATCCAGCGCTGCGGCTCCCGCATGATACCGAATGCCATCTCATCCTGATAGGCAACCAGGGTAAATGTGCGTTTCAGGTAGAACGGCAGGGTCTGCTCGTACATCCCGACCGAATAGAGCGGTTCGTCCGGCTTGACCAGCGGGCGGATAGCCGCGGCAATATAGTAGCCCGAACGTTCGCGTGCCACCGTGTTGTGTCCAGACACACCAATCTGCGCAGCCAGCAGCGAGCACAGTGCCAGCACCAGCAGCGCCGTTGGCTTGCGCTCGCGATGCAACAGGAATAATGACGACGCAACGCCGAGCAGCCACACCACTGCCGCCGCAACCAGCCAGTGGGAATAATTGCCATACATTTCGACTTCCAGCGGGTTATCCGCCAGCTTTGCCGCGCGCGGTGCCAACCCCAGCGCCAGCAGCGCCAACGGCAGCATGGGCGCCAGCAGCCAGAACAACCGGCGCGGTGTCATCATAGCCAGTTGCCGGCCCATCAGCAGCGCCAGCGCCGGGAACATCGGCAACAGGTAGGATGGCAGCTTGGAGTCGGAAATCGAAAAAAACACATAGATGAACACGATCCATACCAGCAGGAAGCGTTCGGGATTGAAGGATTTGTAGCGGTGGGCACTGCCGCGCCAGGTTCGCAACAGGGTGTCGAACATCAGCAGCGTCCACGGCAGCATACCTGCCAGCAGAATGGGGACAAAGTAATACCAGGGTTGATAACGCCCCAGCTTCTTGGTCAGGAAACGCGTGAAATGTTCGTAGATGATGAATTTGTCGAAGAACTCCGGATTGGCCTTCATCACCAGGTAAAACCACGGCGCGCACACCAGAATGCAGATCAGCAGCCCGCTACCCAGGTGAATGCGCTTCCACAACCCGAAATCGCGCTGCACCAGCGAATAAATCACCAGTGCGGCGCCCGGCAGCACAATGCCCATCAGCCCCTTGCTCAACACCGCCAGGCCGAGTGCGGCCCAGGCCAGCCACATCCAGTTTCTGCTGGCGTATTTGTTGAGATTCTGTTGCTGCGCCAGCAGCAGCCCGACAATACCGAGAGTGATGAAAAACGTCACGCCCATGTCCAGCGTGTTGATGTGCCCCATCAGCACATACAGCAGGCTGCTGCCAAGCAGCAATGCGGCATACCACCCGGCCTCGCGCCCGAACAGCCGGGTGCCGGTGAACCATACCAGCAGCAATCCGGCAAAGCCGGTCAGCGCATCCCACAGGCGCGCAGTCCACTGGTGCTGGCCGAACACTTCATAAGCGGTTGCCGTCGCCCAGTACTGCAACGGCGGTTTTTCGAAATATTTAAGGCCGTTCAGGCGCGGCGTCACCCAGTCGCCGCTCGCAACCATCTCGCGCGGTATTTCGGCATAGCGTCCTTCGTCCGGCCTGATCAGCTTACGGTACTGGATATTGCCGAACCAGACGACCACCACCGCCAGCAACAGCATCCACAGCCAGCGCCGCGCGCCGTTCCCGCCGTTCACAGTGTTGG
>Ga0315556_1002657_pt1 | contig 10081 bp, 10 predicted proteins | sample SalMarSW160310MG_FD_202112 | JGI IMG/M metagenome (GOLD analysis project Ga0315556, IMG submission 202112) | Salt marsh sediment microbial communities from the Plum Island Ecosystem LTER, Massachusetts, United States - Salt Marsh Sediment SW1603-10 ... | reverse complement strand
CGGCCTGTAGCAATAGCTTTCTTGGCGCCCTTTGCGCCTTTGCGTTCTTTGCGTTTTCAGCTGCCGTTCCGCCGGACCGCTACCGAACGATATCCACCAGCGTCCCCACGGCCACGTCGTCGAACAGTTTGATGACGTCGGCGTTGCGCATGCGGATGCAGCCGTGGGAGGCGGGGCGGCCGATGCGGCCTTCCTCCGGGGTGCCGTGGATGTAGATGTAGCGTTTGAAGGAGTCGATTCCCGGCCCCTTGTTGACGCCGGGCTCGAGGCCCTCCAGCCACATGATGCGGGTGGTGACATAGTCGCCCTCGGCGGGGCTGTCGTCGGTGTGGATCTTCACGCGCCGGCCGGTGTTGCGGCGGGAGCGGAACAAGGTTCCCGGAGCGGCGCCGGCGCCGAACTTGTGGGCGATGCGGTGTACGCCCAGCGGCGTCTGATTGCTGTTGGCCCGGTTGCCGATGCCGAACATGGATGAGGAGATGGGCCAGTCGCCGGCCAGTTTGCCGTGACGGTAGAAATACAGGTGCTGGGCGCTGATGCTGACCACCACGATGCCGTCGGGACTCGGCCCGAAACGCTTCTGCAGGGCGGTCAGCTGGGCCGGGGTCACGGGTTGGACGGGGGTCACCTTGGCATCTCGCGAGGCAGCGGCGGCAGGGACAAAGGCCTGAACGGCCAGTACTAGTGTCAGCAGTAAGAATCGCATGGGGCTCTTGCCGTGGTCAAAACGCGGAGCCTACAATAGCCGTCCGCGCGGGTGTAGTTCAATGGTAGAACAGGAGCTTCCCAAGCTTCTAACGTGGGTTCGATTCCCATCACCCGCTCCAGACATCAAAAAGCCGCCGTGGCCAAATCCGGCCGCGGCGGCTTTTTTGTGCCTGCGTGGCGGCGAGTCAGGCCGCCGGGCTCCGGCGCCGGGGCAGCAGTTGCTCCCGGGCCAGATGCTCGTGCAGTTCGTGAGGGCTGAGCTTGCTCAGGTCTTTGGCCAGTTCCTGCAGGTTGACGCCGTCGAGTTTCGATTCCATGGCGGAGCGGAGAAAGCCCAGCATCCGCTTCTGCGATACGAGCACCACGTCGGAAGCCTTGCTGCTGTGGGACAGGCGTGCGCATTCATCGGCGATGCTGACGGCGAAGCGACGTTCGTACTCGTCCTGGTGCTGGGAGCGGTGGTCGTCGTAGCCGTGGGCCTGACCGCCATTGGCGGACCGGTTTCGGCCGCTCTTGGCGTCGCTCCACAGGGCCGTGCCCTGGGTTTCCTTCTGCGGATTGGACAACTGCTGCTGTTCGATCAGGTTCGGGCCGGATTCCAGTTCCGGGATTTCGGATTGCTGCAGGGTGAAGAACCGGGCGTGGGCTCCGTTCGTGACGACGACGCAGTATTGAGTCATACACGTTCTCCTCGGTAATGGCAGTGACTGTGGAAAGGGCTCGCCTCCGCGCCGAGGACACCGCGCTCCGCGCTGGTGTTCCCCGCCGGGGCGAGCATCGGTATCGAAACTGGTAAGCTTGGTGGCGACGTCATCCGGGCGCGGTCGCCAGCCGTCTTCTACTATTCAGTATGGACGGAATTCTGCGACTGACCAGCAGGGCGGGGCGGACGCTTCCATGCGGTTTGACGGATCGGATCCCGCCAATTGCCATCAAGAACTTAGAAAGGGTGCTGGATGAAAAAGCTGATCAAAATCATCGGCATTATTGTGGTTGCCGTATTCGCGCTGTTGATTGCCGCTGCCGTCGCGGTGACGCTGTTTTTCGATCCGAATGATTACAAGGATGACATCACCGCCATGGTCAAGGAGAAGACCGGGCGTGAGCTTACCCTCGACGGCAAGCTGTCTCTGTCGTTCTTCCCCTGGGTCGGTCTGGAGGTGGGCAGGGCGGAGCTGGGCAACGCGCCGGGTTTCGGCAATAAGCCCTTCGCCAGCGTGCAGGAGGCGGGCGTCAGGGTGAAGTTGTTGCCGCTGCTGCACAAGCAGGTGGTCATGGACACGGTGATCCTCAAGGGACTGCAGCTCAATCTGGCCCGAAATCGGGATGGCCGCGGCAATTGGGAAGGTCTCGGTGGCAAGTCGGCCCCGGCGGCGCAGGCCAAGGCCGCGCCGGCACCCAAGGCGGAGGGCGGCGCCGGCATCGCCGCCGTCCAGATCGATGGCGTGAAGGTCAGCGATGCCCACATCTCCTGGGACGATGCCCAAAGCGGTCAGCACCTGGCCCTGGACAATCTGAATCTTTCCATTGGCGCCTTGGGCAGCGGCGGGCCCGTGGATATGGACATGGGTTTCGATCTGGTCACCGGCAAGGATGCGCGTCCCCGGCGTCTGGATATGTCCGCCAAGGTTGCCCTGGACCCGCAGAAGCAGACCCTGGATGTGAGCGACCTGGACTTCAAGTTCGCGGGTCTGGAGCTGACGGGCAACGTCGCCGGCACCGGGCTCGACAACGCGCCGACGTTCAAGGGCAAGCTCAAGCTGGCGGAGTTCGTGCCCCGGCGTCTGCTGCAGGAGCTGCAGATCGAACCGCCACAGACCGCGGACGCGACGGTGCTGGGCAAGGCCTCCATGGAGACCGCCTTCACCGCCACGACCCACTCGGCCGATCTCACCGGCCTGGTGCTGCGGCTCGACGACACCACTTTGCGCGGCAACGTGAACGTGAGTGACTTCAGCACCCAGGCGGTGAACTTCAAGCTCGACGTGGACGACATCGACGTCGATCGCTATCTGCCGCCGCCGAAGAAAGGTGAGGCCGCCGGGGCCAAGCCGGCTGCTTCGACTTCGGCCCCGGCGCAAAGCGGCGAGCTGATCCCGGTGGAACTGCTGCGCAAGCTCAACCTGAACGGTTCGCTGAATGTGGCCAAGCTCAAGGCGTTCAACCTTCGCAGCGAGGATGTGAATCTCACGCTCGAGGCCCAGCACGGCAACGTGCGACTGCATCCCGCCACCGCCAAGCTCTATGGTGGAGGCTACGACGGTGACGTGCGCATCGACGCCCGCGGCAAACCCGTGATCCTGTCCATGGACGAGAAACTCCATGGCGTGCAGGCCGAGCCGCTGTTCAAGGATCTGGCCGGTTGGAACTGGGTGTCCGGCACCGCCAACCTCAACGCCCAGCTCACCGGCAACGGTGTGACCATGGATGCCATCCGCGGCAGCCTGCGCGGATTGGTGACGTTTGCCTTCACCGACGGCTCCATCAAAGGCGTCAATATTCCCTACATGATCCGAAAGGCCAACGCCGCCCTGCACAACGAACCGGCGCCGCCGAAGGAGCCGGAGAAGACCGACTTCACCGAGCTCAAGGGCAGCGCCACGGTGAAGGACGGCGTGGTCAGCAACCGGGATCTGGTGTTGAGCAGTCCGCTGCTGCGGGTTGCCGGCGAGGGTACGGCGGATCTGGTGCGCGAGCAGATCGACTATCTGGTCAAGGCCACCCTGGTGGCGACGCTTGCAGGACAGGGCGGTGCGTCCCTTGAGAAGCTCAAGGGTGTGCCCATTCCGGTGCGCATCAAGGGCAGCTTTCAGAAGCCCGGTATCAGCGTGGACCTGGCCCAGGCGGTGACCGAGAAGCAGAAGCAGCGCGTCGAGAAGAAGGTGGAGAAGGTCAAGGAGAAGGCACGCGAGGAACTCAAGGACAAGCTCAAGGGGCTGCTCGGCAAGTAAGCCGAACCAAGCGGGGCAGGCCGCTGGTCCGCTATAATGCGGACCCCATGAACACGCCCAGTACCAGCACACGTCAGACCAAGGCGCCGGCATTGAGCCGGCGCCTGCTTTACTGGTACGACCGCCATGGGCGCAAGGACCTGCCCTGGCAGCGTGATCGCAATCCCTACCGCGTGTGGGTCTCCGAAATCATGCTGCAGCAGACCCAGGTGGCCAGCGTCATCGGCTACTTCGAGCGTTTCATGCAGCGTTTCCCCGACGTACAGAGTCTGGCCGATGCGCACATCGACGAGGTGCTGCACCTATGGTCGGGGCTCGGCTACTACGCCCGCGGCCGCAACCTGCACAAGGCCGCCGTGCTGGCGCGCGACCGTCATGGGGGCCGCTTCCCCGAAACCTTCGAAGACGTCGCCGCCCTCCCCGGCGTGGGGCGCTCCACCGCCGGCGCCATCCTGGCGCAGGCCTGCGGTCAGCGTCACCCCATCCTGGACGGTAACGTGAAGCGTGTGCTGTCGCGCTACCACGCCGTGGAAGGCTGGTACGGTCAGGCGGAGGTGGAGCGCCGGCTGTGGTCGTTGGCCGAAGGGCACACGCCCGCGGCGCGCGTCGCCGACTACACCCAGGCCATCATGGATCTCGGTGCCACGGTGTGCACCCGTCGCCGCCCGGATTGTGGTGCCTGTCCGTTGTCGCGCGATTGTGTCGCCCTGGCCGACGGCCGCGTCGATGAACTGCCCACGCCGCGGCCGCGGCGCCAGGTGCCGGTGCGCGCCACGCGCATGCTCATACTGCGTGACGGGAAGGGCCGCATCCTGTTGGAGCGTCGCCCGCCCACGGGCATTTGGGGCGGTCTGTGGAGCCTGCCCGAGTGCGATATGGAAGCCGATATCGAGCGCGCGTGCGAAGAGCGTTTCGGTGTGAAGATCGGCGCTATGGAAACCGGTGACACGCTGCGCCACAGCTTCAGTCACTTTCACCTGGACATAACCCCGGTGTCCGCGCGGGTAAAAGGCCGCGCTCCCCGTCTCATGGAAGCGGTGGGACAGGTCTGGTATAACTGCGCGCAACCCGACGAACGGGGTCTGGCCGCGCCGGTGCAGCGGCTGCTGATCCGCTACACGAAATCCAAAAGGAAGACCGAATGACGCGTATGGTGAATTGTGTGAAGTTGGGCCGCGAGGCCGAGGGCCTGGAGCGGCCGACCTATCCGGGCGACCTGGGTCAGCGTATCTTCGACAACGTGTCGAAGGAGGCCTGGCAGCTGTGGCTCAAGCAGCAGACCATGCTCATCAACGAGTATCGCCTGAGCCCCATCAATCCGGAGCACCGCAAGATGCTCGAGCAGCATATGGAAAAGTTCTTCTTCGGTGAAGGTTCCGATGCACCTGAAGGCTACGTGCCGCCGAAGTCGTAGTTGTTGGTGCCCTTCAGGGGCGGGATGTGCATCCCTACTGTAGGGCCGCCTTCAGGCGGCCAAGCTACCCTTCGTACTTCTTCAGCAGAACCCCTTCATCGCCGCAGCAGCTGGCGGCGCATTTCTTCACCTGATGGATCTCGGTGGCGTCGGCGTCCAGGTAGGCGTCCACGGGCAGGTTGTCCTGAGCGCAGTCGCAGCCCTTGTCATCGTACACATAGACGTTGGTCAGTCCGACTTCGCGCGCGGCATCGTGTGCGGCCCAGAGAATCTCCGAAGGCGTGGGCGGCACGTCGGCGAGTTTGTAGGCGGGGAAGAACTTGGTGATGTGCCAGGGACTGTCGGCGCCCAGGTGGTCGCGGATCCACACTGCGATGCGGCGCAGCTCGTCCAGGTCATCGTTCTTGCCGGGGATGACGTTGGTGCGGGTTTCCACGTGGATGCCCAGGTGCGCGGCCTTCTCGATGGAAGCCAGCACCTGTTCCACGTGCGCGGGCTTGCAGATCTCCTGATAGAACGCGTCGCTCAGGCTCTTGATGTCCGAGCACAGCACGTCCACGTAGGGCGCCATGAGCTCCAGGGCCTCGTCGGTGACGAAGCTGTTGGAGACGTACACGGTGTACAGCCCGGCTTCGTGGGCCAGCTGGGACACGTCGATGACGTACTCCAGCCATACCGCTGGCTCGGAGTAGGTGAAGGCGATGCCCTCGGCGCCGTGGCGCCGGGCGGCGGCCACCAGGTCCTCGGGGGTGACGTAGGCGGCGGTGGACTGGCCGCGGGCCAAGTCGTCCAGGGCGGTCACGCCCCAGGAGATCTCCAGGTTGTGGCAGCCGCCACAGCGGAAGTTGCAGCCGTAGCTGCCCACGGACATGACCTGGCTGCCGGGCCGGAAATGCCGCACCGGCTTGCCCTCGATGGGCCCGACTTCGATGGCGGACAGGATGCCGTAGGAGAGGTTGTACAGGGTGCCGTTGCGGTTGACGTGGGCCTGGCAGAAGCCGCGCTGGCCGTGGCCGATCTTGCAGCGCCACAGGCACAGGTGGCAGCGGGTGGTGCCGTTGTCCAGGCGCTCCTGCAGGCGGGTCTCCACCAGTTGATAGCTGCCTGGGGCGGGGCGGGCGAGGGTCATGGGGCGTCTCCGGCAATGAATGTGGCCACACCCTAGTCCACTCCTCGCCGGGCATGCAACCGCGGGTACAGTGGGCGTTTGGCGGCAAGCGGTCTGATTTGACAACAAATTCCAGGCGCGGCCTTGACTCCCGAGAGCGCTCCCGGTTTAATAGCGCCTCGCCGTTTCGGGCGTCCGGTACCGGTCGCGCTTCACGGTAGCGGGATACCCCGCGAGATAGGGCTAGGTAGCTCAGTTGGTAGAGCAGGGGATTGAAAATCCCCGTGTCGGCGGTTCGATTCCGTCCCTGGCCACCAAATACTTCAATCAGTTAGCCGCCTCCGGGCGGCTTTCTGCGTTTACGGTGTGTCAGATTTGTGCCTCTGAGCGATTCTCGCGGCGTGCGTCGGGAGATGCTTCGTGGGGCCTGCCGGGCGGGCGGCAGTAGACCTCGCAATGTCCCCTATGTCGAAAGTCATACGGCAATGAGCCCACGCGGCTGCTAGTATGTTTTTACCGTGGACTTCCGGGGGTTGGCCACGGCAATAGCCAGGGATGTCAAAGCTGCGGGAAGAGGATTCTGACGGCTTAAAGCCGACTAGTTTGGCCCCCACACAGGTAATGGAGGGCCTTGAATCATGCACAAGATAATTGCGGTTCTAATGTTCTGTTTTTCGGTTTCAGCGTTTGCTGCGCCAGCGATAGATTTTTCGACGATCGGTAGCCCGACAAGTTTTAACAGCACGGCGCAAAGTTCTGCGACGATCGGGGGCATTACGATCAATGCATTCACGTATTCCGCCGGCACCTACACGCCCAGCCAACTGTGGTTGCGACACGACGGCGAATGGGGATTCGGGGTCTGTTCCGAGGGAAGTTTGTGTGGGCCGGCCGGTACAACGGGCAATGGAGACTACAACGAGCTCTCCAATAAACACAGATTTGAGGTTATACGGCTGACCCTACCGAGCAACAAGCAGTGGAGCGACCTCTTTGTTTCTTCGCTCGACAACGGTGGTTCGAACGGTAATGAGAGTGGAATCCTCTATTGGTCGGACTCCGCGGCGCCTGTGCTGAGCAGTCTGAGCAGCTCGAAGTTTTCCCATAACGGCTTGGGTGCCAATTACGGATCCATATGGAATCAGGTCTCCCCTGATACAAATGCCCAGTACCTTTTCTTCACGCCTGATGCCAGTAACGGTATCAACAACGATTACCTGGTCTGGGGTGCCAACGTATCACCCGTTCCCGAACCGGCGACCTACGCGTTGTTGCTGGCTGGTTTGGGCTTGGTCGGTTTTATGGCCCGCAGAAAACCAAGCCACACTGCTTGATTTGGATTCGCGTTCAAATGGAAACGGGGGCTCAGGCTCCTGTTTCCATTTTGCTGTGGATGTTGGTAACGGCTGACCTGTGTTTGGCTAGATTGCTCGGACGGCATCGCCCCCGACTGAAAATCCCCGTGTCGGCGGTTCGATTCCGTCCCTGGTCACCAAATGCTTCAATCAGTTAGCCGCCTCCGGGTGGCTTTCTGCGTTCATGGGATGTCAGATTTGTGCCCAGGTTCCTGTTTGGGCACAAATCCTGGTAACTCATCGTCTTCCTCGCCCGTCGAGCACTCGCCGCGCCACAGATGTTCACAATAAGTCATGACGGCATTTGCACGCGCTTTAGCGTAAGCGACTGAATATAAAGGTGTCTCAGCTCGCTTCCGTAATCTCACTTACGACCAATGGCATATTCCAGAGAGGTGACGGGGTAGGTAGCATGGACCTCTACTAATGATGCGCGACCGCTTGGGGAAGCATTCGCGGAATCCTTTTGGGTTTTTGGGGGAAGCTGTCATGAACACTCTTACGCGAATCGTTACCAACAGTTTGGCGGCTTTGGTCTTGGGCGCGTCCTCATGGGCCGCACAGGCGTCGACCGTCCTGGACTTCGATTGGAGCCTGAACTCCGCCGCGCAGACCGGTTCAGTCGCGACGCTCACGCTGACGCAAGACGGCAGCGATGTGCGTTTCGACCTGACCAACCATGCGTTGGCCGTGCTGGGAGGATCGCCCAAGCTGACGGCGCTGGAACTGTCGCACAACGGTACGTTGACCAGCAGCCAGTTCCAGGCCCTGCCTGGGCAGGGCTACAGTTCCTTCACCATCGACCCGCCCGGCACCGATGCCAGCTACGATTTCTATCTGGACTTGTCGTTCGCTCAGAACGACAACACGGGAGATCCCTTGTGGGATGGCGAGACCTTCAGCTGGACACTGACGGGCACCCAGGTGGCTGACTTCCTGACGCCGGTGAGTGGCAGTGGCCCCGATGCCTATGGCATCGTGCACATTCAGAGTGTCGCCGGTGGCGGCTCGGTGAAGTACGTGGCGCCCGTGCCCGAACCGCACACCTATATCCTGATGATGGCCGGCCTCGGCCTGATGGGCCTGTTGATCAGGCGCCGCATGAACGGCTGAGTTTCACCCGGCTCGGCAGCAGTACTTAAAAACCCCGGCCCCGTGCCGGGGTTTTTCGTTGTCCCGTCACCACTCCGCTGCAATAGCTCCCACCTATCAAGTTCATTCATCCAATCCATTAGATGGCTTAGTGAGCGTCACTATCATCGGTACCCAGGAAATGACCGAGGGTGCCGCCATGACCAAGACCGTCACGTTCGCCGTTGTCCATTTCTCCATCGCCTTCACGGTGAGCTATCTCCTGACCGGCGACATCCTGGTCAGTAGCGCCATCGCCCTGGTGGAGCCTGCCGTCAACACCGTTGGTTTCCACTTCCACGCGAAGGTGTGGCGCGGGATCGAGCGGCGCCGGCCCGTGCGGAGTCTCGGACTCCAGTGCTAAAGGCCCTCGGGCCAATCGATAGTTTATTGCTATCGACAATTTAGTGACTATCAATTTCACAAATTTATCCCGGCACCCTAGTCTGAACCCATGGCCGCGGCACTGTGCTGCGGCCGCAGAATCCGCAACCGCTACAGGAGACAGAGACATGTTCAAGAACAGCGAGGGGCAGCGCGTCCCCAATGTGACCTTCAAGACCCGCGACAACAACGAGTGGGTGGAAAAGACCAGCGACCAGGTGTTCGCCGGCCGCAACGTGGTGGTGTTTTCGCTGCCCGGTGCCTTCACGCCCACCTGTTCGTCGTCCCACGTGCCGCGCTTCAACGAACTGGCCGAGACTTTCCGTGCCAACGGCATCGACGACATCGTCTGTGTGTCGGTGAACGACGCCTTCGTCATGAACGAGTGGGCCAAGGACCAGGGTGCCGACCACGTCACCTTCCTGCCTGACGGCAACGGCGAGTTCACTGAAGCCATGGGCATGCTGGTGGACAAGAACGATCTGGGCTTCGGCAAGCGCTCCTGGCGCTACTCCATGCTGGTTCGCGACGGGGTGATCGAGAAGATGTTCATCGAGCCCGACGTGCCGGGCGATCCCTACGAGGTCTCCGACGCCGACACCATGCTCGCCTACATCAACCCGACGGCCGACAAGCCGGCGGACATCACCGTGTTCACCAAGGCCGGCTGCCCGTTCTGCGCCCGCGCCAAGGGCATGCTGGAGGATTACGGCTACGCCTACGAGGAGATCCAGCTCGACCGCGACGTGACCGTGCGCTCGGTGCGGGCCGTCACCGGCCGCGATACCGTGCCCCAGGTGTTCGTCAACGGCGAGTACGTGGGTGACTCCGAGGCGGTGGAGGTCTGGATCAAGGCCCGTCACAAGGACGCGGCCTGATCCGGAATGGGCGGGGGCCGGGGTGAGGAGATGTCTCGATTTGGAGGACATCGTCAATCGACCCCCTCTCCCTAACCCTCCACCCCTCAAGGGGGTACCGAGGTCCCTGGGGGAGAGGGGACCAAGCCAGTGATCCTACACAGGAGACATCG
>Ga0315556_1002656_pt1 | contig 10081 bp, 9 predicted proteins | sample SalMarSW160310MG_FD_202112 | JGI IMG/M metagenome (GOLD analysis project Ga0315556, IMG submission 202112) | Salt marsh sediment microbial communities from the Plum Island Ecosystem LTER, Massachusetts, United States - Salt Marsh Sediment SW1603-10 ... | reverse complement strand
CGTCACCGACGAACCGAGCTCGAGCGTTCGCCGGCATCGGCTTTCGGGTCGAGCCGCCTGTCAGCGCGGCAGGTGGCGCTTGGCCGGGGATCCGGCGAAGCTGCGGATCCGGGCGAGCAGCTGGCGCTCGGTGAGGGGGCCGGCCTTCTCGACCTCGATCCGTCGCCTGCGGCCGTGGCTGATGTCGTCGGCCCGGACCTGCTCGGCGAAGTGCTCGACCACCTCGCCGTCACCGATCAGCAGAACATCGTCCTCGACCGGCAGCGCCTGGGAGACCTGGACGAAGAAGGTCCGCATGTGCTCGTCGCGGTGCCCCTCGCCGGCCGGGTGCTTCTCCGTGGGCGGCGCTCCGGTGGAACGGTGCCGGCCGGGGACCGTGGAGTCGATGCGGTGGCGCACGGTGAGCTCGGGGCTCCAGCGCAACACCATGGCCGAGTCGGCGGAGATCCAGATACCGGTGGTGTGGGGACCGGTCATCGCAGTCCCTCCTTTCGCATGCCGCGGAGTCCGGCCGACGACCGGTGGCGTCGCGCGCTGCGCGCGATCGTCGAGGTCGAGCCGCTGACCTGCCCAGCCACCAGGGACGGCACATCCCGATTGACCGGCAGCGGCCCCCGTCAGCGCGCGATCTGGCCAATCCCCAAGCGGGATCGCCGTCGGCGTGCGGTGCGGGGGCCATCCATATCGTAGTCCTCGGGCCGAATCGCCTGTCCCGTTCGGCGGTCGCGGCGAGCCCGATCACGATCCGTGGATCGGCACCGGAAGGTGGGTACATGGTCTCGGGGCCACGTAGCCTCCTCGCGCCCTTCCTGGGCCAGTCTGGCCACCAGCCGGTCGATGAACACGATCTGTGACGCCTTGATGCTGACTCGTGCGACAGCGGGATCGAACCAGGCGACGCGATCCACCTCGGGGGCCTCGACGAGCCGACCGGAACCGGGAGGCCATTCGGTGACGAAGGTGTTGCTCGTCGCGGCGTCGGGATCGAGGGCGCCCTCGGCGGCCCAGGCATGGACGCGCTTGCCGCCCTTCTGGATGGTCTCGCCGAGCGGGATCAGGTCGACCGGGCCGAGGTGGTGGCCGGTCTCCTCCTCGAACTCCCGGCGCGCCACGGTCTCCAGCGTCTCGTCCGGCTCGACCTCACCCTTGGGGATGGACCAGCAACCCTCGTCCCTGGCCGCGAAGCGAGGGCCGCCGGGATGCGCAAGCAGCACCTCCAGGCGGCCACCCGGTCGGCGAAAGAGGAGGATCCCGGCGCTGATGCGTTCGGCCATCGTGCCGATGGTAGCCACGCGAGTGGCAGCCGGCGCTGCACACCTGCCGAGCCCTCGACGAACGAGCTGAGAGGCGCCCGCTAGCGTGCGAAGCAGCCATAGAATCTGCTGTGCGGGCCGCCGCTCCGGCACGACTCCGGAACTGCGACGCTCTCACCGATCGGGATGCACGAGTAAGGGTGCGCTCGATGTATCCCTATTGGCCGGAATCTCGTCCTCCAGGTGTAAAGGGATGCGAGACGCACATCCCACCAAACCGCTCGAAGGGAGCCCCAACCGTGACCAGCCAGAATCCCAACAAGCCCAACTGGTTCGCAGCGGGCCCGCTCGGCCAGTTCATGGCGTCGACCGCCGGCCGGCTGACGCGGATCGTCGCCGGGGTCGCGCTCATCGCGGCCGGCCTGCTCGCGATCGGCGGCACGGTCGGGATCGTCATTGCCGCCATCGGGCTCGTGCCGCTGCTGGCCGGAGCGTTCGATGTCTGCGTCTTCAGCGCCCTGTTCGGTGGCCCGCTCTCCGGGTCGGCCATTCGGGCCCTCGGCGGTCGCTGATCCAGGCCCATCGGCCCGAGCAACGGCAGCCAGCGCGAGACGTGACGGGACGCCGGCCCAGGCTCACGCGCCGCACGCTGGCTCGATGGCTTCCGTTGCTCGCCTGGCGAGGACCGTTTCTCGTCTCCGCCTACGTCGTCCCGGGACGCGTCGTCCCGCGGTTGCGGGAGGCGACGATGCTCGGCGTGACATCCGTCAACCGGTGTCGCGCCTGTGCTCGCGTCCATGACCGCTGGGGACGGGCTGCAGGGCTGTCCGCGGCGGGCCCGCTCGCGTTCAGCGTCGACGAGACCGCGGCGTACCGGTACGGCCAGGCCGTCGCGCTCCGCGGACCCTGGCCTGCCCTCCCGCCGGCCGGCATGAGCCACCGGCATCGGCGCGAGCTCGAGGCCGTCGCCGTGCTAATGGAGCTCGCGAACCTCGCGGGCAGTCGATTCCTGCCTGATGACGCTCCGGGTCGCCCGGTCCAGATCGGCAATACCATGATTGCTCACGGCTATGACGCGGCGATGCGCCTGGCGGACCGGGCAGGGCTCCGCCGCGCCCGGGAGCGCGTCCTCCGTGATGCGGTCGGGGACGTGCTCGAGATCGGCATCGGGACGGGTCTGAACCTGCCCGCCTACCCCATGGCGGCATCGCTCCGGGCGATCGATGCGAGCACGCCCGCGCTCGCGCTGGCGGAACGACGCGCCGACCACCTGGGCCGCCCGGTCGCCTTGACCGCCGGCGACGCGGCGTCCCTGCCGTTTCCAGACGGCTCGTTCGATGTGATCGTCGGTACGTTCGTGCTGTGCTCGGTCGCCGATGTCGCGGCCACGCTGCGCGAGAGCCGACGCGTCCTGAGACCGGGCGGAACGATGCGGTTCCTCGAGCACGCCCGTTCGGAACACGCCGCCGTCGCGCGCCTGCAGACGCGCCTGGCACCGGCGTGGGCAAGGGCGTCGGGCGGCTGCCGCCTGGACCATGATCTGCGGTCGGCCATCGAAACCGCCGGCCTGCGCATCGTCGAGGAGCGGAGCCGCGCCGGCGGCGTGCTGCTCGAGGTCGTCGCCGCCTAGAGGACAGTGGCCGGTCGCCGCTTCATCTCAAGGTCCGCATGCCCCGGAGCGGTTTCGACCACCCGCCTTAGCGCATCCCGGTGTCGTATTCGAGGTCGACGCGTTCGACCGTGCCCGGTGAGGAGACCGTGAGAGGGACGGGTTCCGGGGCCCGGACGAGCCCATCGACCGGCAGCGCCGTGATGAGGACCGTCCCCGTCTCCCCCACGATCAGTTCGTAGGAGCCGTCGGCGGCGCTCTTGACCCGGCCAACCTCCTGACCGGTGCCATTCGTGGCGACGATGACGGCACCCGCGACAGGGCGCGGCGCGCACCGCGGATCCGGCGGTGACTGCTCGACCGGGCAGACAGGGCCGGCGGTGACCGAGCCCAGCACCCTGGGCGGGCCACCAGCCGGAGACGGAGCCCCGGTCGGGGAGACGAGCGGCGACGGGCCGGTGCTCGACGGAGCGCCACTCGGCGGGTCGCAGGCGATCACCAGCACCCCGACCAGGAGCGGCAGCAACCTGAGGACCTTCATGGGCCTACGACGCCTGACCACCCACCCAGGCTGCGCGGTCGATGGCGGGCGGCCTTCCCCATGCAAACACTGGTGCTAGCGGGTTCGGCGGCTTGCTCTTCGCCGCGTGGCGGATGGTTCGGCCTGAGCCCACCCCGCCAGCACCCGTCGGGTGGACCCAGCCGGTGGCGAACCCCGGTTGAGCCCCGTCCGTCTCTGCGGATCTCCGATGGGTCGGCGCCAGCGCCGACCCCTGGTTCGTCGTGCATGTGAACGGTGTGCTGGCTGTCCGTGTGGTCAGACGCGCCGGAGTCGCCCTTCCGTCGCGAGGATCCTGCGGGCGGCATTGCGCCCGGGCGCGCCCATGACGCCGCCGCCCGGATGAGTGCTCGACCCGCACTGGTAGAGCCCGCCGACGGGGGTGCGGTAGTCTGCCCATCCGGGGACCGGGCGCCAGGCAAACATCTGCTCAAGCGCGAGCTCGCCGTGCATGATGTTGCCCCCCACGAGCCCGTACTCCCGCTGCATCTCGAACGGCCCGATCACTTGACGGTGCTCGATCGATGCCCGGAGGTTGGGCGCCCGATCGGTGAGCCCGTCGATCACCCGATCGGCAAACGCCTCGAGGTCCGCGCCGTGATCCTCGTCCGCCCATGACGCCGGCACGTACTGGCAGAACAGCTGGAGCTGGTGCTTGCCGGGCGGGGCGATCGAAGTGTCGTAGACAGTGGGGATGATCCCCTCCGCGTACGGGTCAACCGAGGCTCGACCCGATTTCGCGTCGTCGAACGCCCGCTCCAGATAGCCGATCGACGGGCAGAGCTCGATCGCGCCGTGATGCTGGGGGCCGGGATCGCGACCCGGGACCGCCAGGAAGTCGGGCAGCTCGCCGAGGGCGAGGTTGATCTTGACGGTGCCGCTACGGCTTCGGTACCGACCCAGGGCGGTGGCGAACTCTTCGGGAAGCTGGCTCCCATCCATCAGCTGCGTGAACGTGATCTTCGGGTGAGCACTGCTGACCACGATGCGCGCGCTGAGCTCCTCGCCCGAGGTGAGCGCGACACCGGTCGCATGCCCGCCACGAACCAGGATCCGCTCGACTGGCGCGCTGACACGGATCTCGGCGCCGTGGGCACGGGCCGCCGAGGCCAGGGCCTCGGATACAGCCCCCATGCCTCCGCGGACAACCCCCCACGAGCCGAGATTGCCGTTCAACTCCCCCATCCAGTGGTGGAGCAGGATGTACGCGGTTCCGGGCATCGATGGCGCGCCGTAGGTCCCGATCGCGCCCTGGGTCACCAGGGCCGCCCTGACCTGCTCCGACTCGAACCAATCGTCGAGCAGGTCGGTGACCGACTGCCCCATCAGGCGGACGAGATCGGCAACGCCGCGCGTGCCGAGCATTCGCATCTTCCACGCAAATCGGGCCTGGTTCAGCAGGTCGCGCGGGCGTCGGGAGCCGACGTTGGGCGGGATGATCGAAAGCAGCGGCCGGATCATGCGCGCCATCCGCGCGAGGTGCGCGTCGAAGTCCGGATAAGCCCTCGCGTCTGCGGCGCTGAACGGGGCGATCTCGGCGACCGTCCGCTCCATGTCCGCCCAGATGAACAGGTGGCGCCGATCGGGGAACGGGACGAAGTAGTCGGGCGCGACCTCCCAAGCGTGGTAGCCGAACCGTGGCAGGTCGAGCTGGCGGACGATCTCCGGGCGCAGCAGGCTCACCACGTAGGCGAGGCTCGAGACACGGTACCCGGGCCACGGCGTCTCGGTCACCGAGGCGCCACCGATCAGCGGCCGGCGCTCGAGGACGAGCGGCCGGAGGCCCGCCCGTGCCAGGTAGGCGGCGCACACGAGGCCGTTGTGGCCGCCTCCGATGATGATCGCGTCACGCTGAGCCAGCATCACGACCAGCATTGCATGCGCTTGATCGCTGCTGTCCGCCCGTTCCGGACTCCGGAATCCGTCTGCCCGAAGCCGCTGATCGTGCGAACATCGCGGTTCAGGATGGGATTGCCAGCGCGGTTCGCCGTTGGAGGTGACGCCGGGAGGCGTCTGCCGCACCAACAGCTGCTCCCCATCTCGATGATGATGGGAGCCCGTCCATGGAAACGAGCGTGACCCAGCGGGCGTTCCCGGATCAGGCACGGGTCGTCGTGATCGGCGGCGGCATCGTCGGCTGCAGCGTCGCGTATCACCTCACCAAGCGTGGTTGGCGCGACGTCGTGCTCCTGGAGCGCCAGCAGCTGACCTCGGGCACGACCTGGCATGCGGCCGGCTTGGTGACCCAGCTGCGGGCGACCTACAACATGAGCATGCTCGCCAGGTACAGCGCCGAGCTGTTCGCGGAGGTCGAGCGGCTGACGGGGCAGGGCACGGGTTATCGACAGACCGGCTCGATCCTGCTGGCGACGACCAACGAGCGCTGGACCGAGGTGCGACGCCAGATCTCGATGGCCCGGGTGTGCGGCTTCGAGGTCCATCCCATCAGCGGCCGCGAGGCGGCCGACATGTGGCCGCTGCTCGATCCCTCGGAGGTGGTCGGCGCGGCGTACCTGCCCGCCGACGGCGTGGCGAACCCCACCGACGTGACGCAGGCGCTGGCTGCCGCCGCCCGACTGGGCGGGGCCCGGGTCTTTGAGCACACGCCGGTGACCGCGGTTCGGCAGCGCGACGGGCGGATCATCGGAGTGGCCACCGAGCGCGGCGACATCCGCGCGGAGGTGGTCGTCAACTGCACCGGCATGTGGGCGCGGCAGCTGGGCCTGCAATCGGGCGTGTCGATCCCGCTCCACGCGGCCGAGCACTTCTACGTGGTCACCGAACCGGTACCCGACCTCGCGCACGACCTGCCGGTCCTGCGGTCCCCGGATGACACGGCGTACTTCCGGGAAGACACGGGCAAGCTGATGGTCGGCTTCTTCGAGCCGGGCGCCAAGCCGTGGGCCACCAGGGGAATCCCCGAGGACGCGGGGTTCACCAGGCTCACTGAGGACTGGGACCACCTGGCGCCCTACATCGAGATGGCCGCCCGCCGCGTGCCCCGGCTCCGTGATCTCGGCATCCAGCTGTTCTTCAACGGCCCAGAGAGCTTCACCCCCGATGACCGCTACGTCCTCGGTGAGGCGCCGGGCCTGGACGGGTACTTCGTCGCCGCCGGGTTCAACTCGGTGGGCTTCCAGTCCGGTGGCGGGGCCGGCCGCGTGGTCGCCGACTGGGTCGTGGACGGCCATCCGCCGATGGATCTGTGGGAGGTGGACATCCGTCGCTTCATGCCGTTCCAGAACAACCGCCGCTACCTCTACGAGCGCACGACTGAGACGCTCGGCCTGCTGTACGACATGCACTGGCCGTTCCGCCAGGTCGAGACGGCGCGTGGCGTGCGGCGCACGCCCTTCCACGACCGGGTTGCCGCTCGCGGGGCGTGCTTCGGCGAGCTGGCAGGTTGGGAGCGGGCCAACTGGTATGCGCCGCCGGGCGTCGAGCCGCGCTACGCGTACAGCTATGGACGCCAGAACTGGTTCGAGCACTCGGCCCAGGAGCACCAGGCCGTGCGCAACGGTGTCGGCATCTTCGACCAGACCTCGTTCGGCAAGATCCTGGTCCAGGGACGAGATGCTGAGGCCGCGCTCAATCGGCTGTGCACGGCCGATATCGCGGTCGAGCCCGGGCTGATCGTGTATACGCAATGGCTCAACGATCGGGGCGGCGTCGAGTCCGACGTCACCGTGACCCGCCTCGACGAGCGGTCGTTCCTGATCGTCACCTCCGGGACGTCGATCGTCAGGGATCTCGAGTGGCTGCGCCGCCGGATGCCGGAGGACGCGGCCGCGGCCGCGGTCGACGTGAGCAACGCCCACGGCGTCCTGGGCATCATGGGTCCGCGGTCACGCGAGCTGCTGGCGAGCCTGACCGATGCGGACCTCTCGAACGAGGCGTTCCCGTTTGGTGCGTCGCGCGAGATCGACCTCGGCCTTGCGTTCGTCCGCGCGTCGCGCATCACATACGTCGGCGAGCTCGGATGGGAGCTGTACGTCCCGACCGACGTCGCCCTCCACGTCTACGACACGATCGTGGCTGCGGGCGAGGCGTTCGGCCTCCGACACGCCGGCTACCATGCGCTCAACTCGCTTCGCCTCGAGAAGGCATACCGCCACTGGGGCCATGACGTGACCGACGAGGACACCCTGCTCGAGGCGGGACTCGGCTTCACCGCAGCGTGGGACAAGCCGGGTGGCTTCATCGGGCGCGACGCATTGCTCCGGCAGCGCGAAACGGGACTGGAGCGGCGGCTCGCGGTGCTCAGCCTTGACGACCCGAAGCCGCTCCTCCAGCACAACGAGCCGATCTGGCGAGATGGCGAGCTGATCGGTCGGATCAGCTCGGGCATGTTCGGGCACACGGTCGGGCATTCCGTCGGCCTGGGCTACGTTCGGCGCGAGGGCGGGCCGGTCACGGCCGACTGGCTGGCAGCGGGCCAGCTTGAGGTCGAGGTCGCCAACGAGCGCTTCGCCGCGCGTGCCTCCCTGCGCGCACCCTACGACCCGGACAACGCGCGAATCCGCTCATAACCCGACGGTTACGCGGGCTACCGTTGCGGCATGAGCGGACCCGCGACCATCATCATCACGCTCGCTCTCGTCTTCTACTCCATCGGCGTCTGGAGCGAACGGTTCGCCGGCCGCCTGAAGCCCTGGCACCTCGCGTTCTTCTGGCTCGGGCTTGTCTGCGACACCGTCGGGACGGGGCTGATGATGGAGATGGCCGGCGGCCTGACATTCGACATCCACGGCGTCACCGGGCTGGTCGCGATCCTGTTGATGCTCGTCCACGCCGTCTGGGCGACGATCGTCATCGTGAGGCATGACGAACCGATGATCCGCAGCTTCCACAGGTTCAGCGTGGTCGTCTGGACGATCTGGTTGGTGCCGTACTTCAGCCCGATGGTCATCGCCATCGGCGGGTAGCCCCGCCCGCGTGGCGCGTTATCCGCTCTCTCCGCGAAGCTAGATCTCCATTCGGGTGGGCGCCATCACCTCCCGGACGGTCGAGTCAAGGTTGGCGATCAGCGCCGGCAGGTCCCGTTGATCTCGCATCCGCTCATAGAAGGCAGCACTGGTCGGTTCCCGTTGTGGCGCGATCGGTCGAAGCGTCGGTCGACCAGGAGCTGCCCCCCGTCGGAGCGGCTGGAACAAGGCGAACGCCAGGAGCGTGGAGGCGGCGACAGCCAGCGTCTCGCCCTGAGTGAATGTCGCCAGAACGGCCTCGAGCACGATGACCGCAGCGGCGAAGACGGCCACAAGGACACCCGTCACCACGGCGTACAAGATCGTCCGACTGACGATCCGGTCGATCTCGTAGAGGCGATACCGCAGGACGGCGACGGCGATGGCGACGGCGATCGGTATCGACGGGTAGGTCAGCAGCACCACCAGCCGCGCGCCACCGTGAGTGCTCGGGAGCAGCACCTGCGTCGCGATGACACAGATGGCGGTTCCGACACAGGCGAGGACGAGCGCCGCGACGAGCCAGCGGTCGGCGGGAATCTCGCACGGAAGGGACGGGATCCTGAGCTGACAGCCGATGTCAGGCTCCAGCCCCTCTTGCTGTCGTACCGGGGAGGAGCGACCAGGGAATGCGTCGCACGCGCCGCGTTACGGGGCGCTTCCATCAGGCTTCGAGCTCCCTGCCAGTGCGTCTGTCTCCGGCGGGATCCCGCGCCCGATCGTGAACCACACCCGGCTCGAATAGTGGGACGTCCCGACGGCGTCCTTGTCGCTGCTCGACCAGGTCGGGCTGCCATGGCCCTAGGCTCCCCGCTCCTCGTGGCCACCGAACCCGAGCCGCATCGCCGAGAGCACCCGGTCCGCGAAGTCCGCCTCGCCGCGCGACATGAAGCGCTCGTACAGTGCCGTGGCGAGGACGGGCGCCGGCGCGCCGACATCGATGGCCGCGATGCTGGTCCAGCGTCCCTCGCCGGAGTCGGACACGCGTCCCTCGAAGCTCGAGAGATCGCCGTTGCGCTGGAAGGCCTCCGCGGCCAGGTCCAGCAACCAGGAGGCAACCACGCTGCCGCGCCGCCACACCTCGGTCACGGCCGGGATGTCGAGCTGGTACTGGTACAGCCCGGGATCGCGCAGGGGAGTGACCTCGGCGCTGACCTCGCGCTGGTGCAGGCCCGCGTCGGCGTGCCTGAGGATGTTGAGGCCTTCGGCGTAGGCGGCCATCAGCCCGTATTCGATCCCGTTGTGGACCATCTTCACGAAGTGCCCGGCGCCGCTGGGGCCGCAGTGCAGGTAGCCGTTCTCGGCGGGCGTCGGCTCGCCCGTACGGCCGGGCGTCCGCGGGGCTGCCGCCACGCCGGGGGCCAGGGCACGAAAGACCGGATCGAGGCGCTCCACCGCGTCGTCGGGACCGCCGATCATCAGGCAGTAACCGCGCTCGAGGCCGGCAACGCCGCCGCTGGTCCCGCAGTCGAGGTAGTCGATCCCCTGCTCCGCGACCGCGGCCGCCCGCCGGAGATCGTCGACGTAATAGGAGTTGCCACCGTCGACCACCACATCGCCGCGCTCAAGCAGCGGCCCGAGCTCGTTGAGCGTGCCATCGACGGATGCGGCCGGCACCATCAACCAGACGACCCTCGGGGTGGCAAGCTGGCCCACGAGGTCCTTGAGCGACGTGGCCCCGGCCGAGATCGCCTTG
>Ga0315556_1002655_pt1 | contig 10086 bp, 3 predicted proteins | sample SalMarSW160310MG_FD_202112 | JGI IMG/M metagenome (GOLD analysis project Ga0315556, IMG submission 202112) | Salt marsh sediment microbial communities from the Plum Island Ecosystem LTER, Massachusetts, United States - Salt Marsh Sediment SW1603-10 ... | reverse complement strand
TTAGCGATTCGTTCGAGATTCTTCTGCGTTCGATCAAAGTACTGTTCCGAGCGCGACAGCACACCCTTTCCTACCTCATCGGTCCAGAACAGTTTTGCGAGCTTGTAGTGACGAATCGGTAGAATACCCCTTTTTCGCGGCAACAATTCCTCTAACGTCAACTGCTCGCCGTGCCGATACAGAGTGTGGAATCCCTGATTCAAATCGACTCCAATGTCAAACTGCAGCAGTGGAATCTTGCGCAAACAGTCGACGGTCCCGAATATTCTATAGCGCACATCCACGGAGAAAGCGATTGGCCACCGATCGCCAAACGCCCACTTGACAGGCTTGAGGCTCTGATAGCCGGTATCATCATTTGCGGGTCTTTGGTAATGCCAGTCCATCCTCTCTACGAAATTGGCTCCATCTAACGCGACACGCCCCGGTCGCGGCATCATATCAAGCAACAGTCCCGGAAAGTGGCTCCAGCTCTTACGATCCGCCATCGCGATCAAATCTCGAAGCGGCGAATTCCCAGTCTTACCCCCACCCTCGATGTCGAGAAATTCGTCGATATCGAGGGTCAAGACCCAGCTCCCGGGAAGCTGAAACGCCCCCATCAATGCCCTGAGCCAAAACACTTTCGACGTACGAAACGCTCCAAAACGTGGCTCCAGCCAGAAGATGTCGTCACCGAGCAATGCTTCACGCAATGGCGGCGACGACCCGTCATCGACAATCACGAACCGCTCCACCCCAAGCAACCGGTAATGGCGAATCCAAGGCTCTAGATACTGCAGATTATTCCGATTTACTGCGTATAAGGTAACTGCGTCATTGGGTTCCAGGCCAGCCGCCGGCAATCCGTTGAACAAGTAGCGCAGGTTCGAATAGCAACTTGCAGTTCGCACATATCGTCGCTGCCAGTCCTGCATTCGCTCCTCGAACACGGCCCTAGCGTCGCGCGTCATGGAAAATCGCCAGCACGTATAAGAGGCGTTGAGATTTTGGAAATGGTGCAAAACCTCGTCGTCATCCACGTAATTTTCTCCACGCGGATTCAATGGAGCTTGCTCGTAGCGAAAGTGGATGGCCCGCCGCTTTGGCGAAAGATTGTTCAACCTCAAAAAGTCGCGGCACCATTTCGACAGCTCGAAAATGTTAACCCCTTCGCGGGACACAAAAATCAAGTCTGGATCAGCCGCCAGAAGTCTCAGGATGACCGCCAACTCGTCAAATTGACGCGGAAAGGTCTCGTCCACATAAGGCCGCGTGCGATAGATGAGTGCGGGAATCGTGAGACGCCCCGAGGTACCATCACCCCATTGACCTGAAAAGTGATGAATGAGGAAACGGCGCGACGTGTCTGACACAATTTGCAGGGTTTTCTGTGCCTCGTCGACGGTTAGAAAATTATCGCCATCGAGACTTGAGTAGTAATCCCCGCTAATGAGGTCGGAAAAGGCGTTCTTTGCCCAGGAGAAATGCCAATAGGGAAGCGGTTGGAACCTCTCGAACCGCAATAGCCCAGCGTCCAGCGCCTGCCTGAAGTTCGTCTCGACCCAATTCTGACAATCGTCGCTCTCGTCGAAGTTTCCGATGACCAGCTCAGCTGCCCCGCTGAGCTGCGCCATAACGTCCACGTTATGGAAGAGCGTAAGCTTGAGATCATCTAGGCGGTTCAGGATAGGAATACAGTAGGAGATGCGCGCCCTACGGCTTTCAGTATCAATGTTTGTGCTCATGAACGTGCTCCAAGCGAAGTTTTCCTGACCTAGCTGTGCCGCACCCATGGGTCGAACCAAGTTCGGGGAAGAACCACTCGCATTCAACGGTGCTTGTCGGAGGCGCCTTACGTGTCCCCGGCCCCCGGAGCATCGCGCTGCTCCCGCAAAGCCTCCAGTTCTTCAAGTAGAAACCGAGCCTGAGTCTGCCAGTAATGAGCATCGTTCGGCGAATATTTCTGGGCCACCGTTGGTGCACCGATGGTTCTCGGTTCCGCATAGGGCAAGCTCCGGCCAAGGCCGGAGATGTCTTTTCGAGCCTCATTACGAACCGTGCCGCGTGTCGCGCCGCTTGGCGTACCGCCGATGCCTGCCGGTGCAATGCCGTCTCGGACGATGGGGATCGCCGAGGTCTGCCCGGCAGTTAGGAGGGCCTCCACGGCCAACGGCCTCACGAGCCGTTTGTCGATGCTACGGTAGCCCTTGGCACGCGACCGCGACAACAACAGCTTTGTAGTCCGCAGTGGGCCTGTGAGACGCCACGATGTGCTGCTCAGCACAGACTCCAGTTCCAGTTCGAGTTGTCTCAGGTACTGTGGGAGCTGCTTCATCATTGCATCAATCCGCACCTTCAACAAGCTGTTCTCTTCCTCCAGCGAATGCGACTTGACGTCCAGCATGCGCGCCCTCTTCTCCGAGTCGTGCAGGAGCTGCTCGAAATCCGCTGCCTGCCGCCTCGCCGCCTCATTGGCCTCGATGGCCGCATGAAGCTCTATCTTCGTTTGCTTGGACTCATGCTCTACTCTCGACAGCTTCGACTCCAGTTCGTTGCACTCTATCTTCAACTGCGTCGCTTGCTGCTGAGCGGCTTCTAACTTCGCCGCTGTAGACTCCCAGTGGTGTGCCGCTAGCGCCCACTGCTTTTGAGCTTCACTGACTCTTTGCTCGGATTCTACCGCACGCCGCTCCAACGCTGCCAGCCTATCGGCGGCCTCGTTAACGGTTCGAATCTGTCGCTTAAGTTCGGTTTCATAGTACCCTGCCCGTTGCTCTTCATGTCGCACGTTGGAGCGCAACGACGCATCCACGATTCGCTCAAGAACGGTGCCATCTGAATAGGTGATACCTCGCGCAGATTCCGGTGGGTGCGACACCCAATGCAAAATCTCTTCGGCACGCGCATCGAAAGTAAAGGATTCTTGAATCGACTGCCATTTGTCATGGACACGTTCGAGGACTGAGCCATACTCGGCCTCACAATAATCAAGGGCCGCGCGAAATTCGGCGCCACAGCCGGCATAAAGTAGCGCGTCGCCGAACAAACTCCGGAGTTCTGGAAAGTCGTCACTCAATACAGGAACGCCGCAGCTCAGGCAGTCAAAGATGCGGTTGTTAACATAGCCAGTAGAGCGCATGTCGAGCCAGTGATCGTTCAGCGCCAAGCGTGCGTTGCGATACTTTGTGCCGAGCTCGTCGTTCGCAATATGTTCTGCCTGAACAAGGTCCGCGAGACCGAAATGGCTCCAAGCCCGTCCCACGATTTCGACGGACGACTTCGACTCGTGTATCCATTGAGCCATGTCGCGCCGGATACCCCGGCTGTTTGCGACGTAGATCGTGCCCCTTCGCGTCAACACTTGTTTGCGGAGCAATTGCTGCGACCCATGGAACAGTTCGGGGTCCGTGCACTGCATGGCCACTTCCACCGGCGTGGACGAAAGTTGGCGGAGCAACCGCGCATGCAAGCGAGATGCCACCAGAACAAGGTCGTAGGCGTCCATTTCTTGTTGTGTCACGTCCAATGGGTGGCTAAGTATCCAAAGGATGCGGAATCCTCCGTTAGGGGGCGACCATGGACGTAGTCCCCGCAGAACCAGCACGATCCCGTTTTGTGGCTGATCGACCCAATTTGGCCAAAATTCCTGCACGACTTCGGCGCCGCGCCTCGCGAATGCGGCCGCAAGCGAGTGGCCGAAGTAGTCGTCTCCCCATCGCATCGGTCCGTTCAATTCCGGGGCAGGATTCTTGATGTAAACGTTCATTTGTCGAAAAGAGCAAGAAAGGGGGCGGAGCCGAATGGCACTAAGCTAAGGTCTTGATCTCAAAAATCAGTAGGTTACATGCTCTAGCAAATTGGAACCTCCTGAAAATACGGGAGGTTTTCGACGGTATTCCGGGACTATGGCAGGTCTCTCTTCCCTTCGTCGCTTGTCGGCTGTCAGAATTACCTATAACTAACTGTTTTCGAAAGAACAGGCCGCTTAATCTTGGTGCCATTCGGGTTGTCATTCGGGTCAGAGCCCTTTACTTCCAGTACATTCCCTTCAACACCTTTGGTCGTAAGCGTTCAGCCCCTGGCGTTCGTTCTGGCCAACGCCACGGTGTATGGTTACCCGATGGCAGCTGGCAGGACCGGAAGGGGATTGCCTCGGCGGCGCTCGCGTAAGGTCTCGGCAATGAATGCCCAAGGCGAGTGACCGCGTTGGCGGCAGGTCTCGATCACGCTGGCCAGCAGCGTGAAGGCACGCGAGCCCTGAGGGTTGCGGGTACCGTAGCTGATCCGTCGAGCGATCACCCAATGGCGCAATGCCTGTTCTGCGGCGTTGTTGGTCAGCGCCAGCTCTGGATGATTGAGCACGACCCAGAAGGTATCCCAGTCGTTGAGAAACTCGCGGGCGAGTGCACGGGTCTTCTCGTGCTTGGCTTCGGCGTGCTCCAAGCACAGATCGAGCAGCCCATTGAGCTGCTGGACATGTCGTTGGCGTAGCGCTGTGGGTGGGGGACCTTCGCGAGCGGCATAAACGGCGTCCATGACGGCCTCGATACCGTTTCGCAGGGCGGTACCGAAGCGCTGTGCCTGCCGATCGGCAGTGTCTTGGAGGCCGCGGGCTTTGCGCAGCAGATGGGTCAGGCAGCGCAGGCGATTGTCATAGTCGCGGTAGGCCCAATAGCCGTCGCTCATCAGCCAACCGTCGATGGCGGTGCCGAGCATGCCATGCAGGAGCTCTTGTGTGCGCCGACCGATCGCGAACACGGTGGTAGTGGCACAGGTGAAGACCCACAACCACAGCAGTCGGCCGCGCTCCTTCCAGCTCGTCTCGTCGGCATGGAGCAGATCGCTGTCGCCGATCTCGACCAGCAGTTGTTCCTCGACCACCGGCTCGAGCGCACGCCCGGCCTCGTGCAGGCACTGGTTGATGGTCGCCACGCTCAGCTGCAAGGCAAACCAATCGGCGAAGAATTCTTGGATCCGTCGACGTGACAGACGCATCCGTAACGACAAGGCGCAGATCAGCGCCACCAGCATCGCTCCGGCCAAATGACGCTCGCTGAGCGCGACCCGTCCACGCTGAATCACCGGGGCAGTGTCCGGGCTCGGCGCGCGTGCGGTGCCCACAGTGACATTCGTGCTCGTAGTAAAGGTGCTTGTCCTGAAACAGTTCCAGACCGGCACGTTGCGATGACGGTGCGATCAGATCGATCACCAGGTTGAGGTGGTCAGAGGTTCACTCTATCAGGTAATGTCCGATGCGTCATCGTGTCTGTACAGCCGATTGCGAGAGCGGGTGCCGCGAAGGTTGATCGTATTTGTCTAGCAGCGGTTCGATTAGGCCCATGAACTGCTCGACGCGTGCTTCCCAGCTGTGCTCGGCGAGTGTTGACCACGGGTCCGGGAGCATTCCGCTGCGATGGCGCTCGATGGCACGCTCGACCTCCGTTAGAAAGTCGTCTTTCGACTCCGTGACCGCCACCCAGTCCTCGATGTCGTTAAGGTTGTCTACGCGGGTCGAGACCACGGGTACGCCGACTGACGCATAGACATATGCCTTCAGAGGGTTCATAGAGCGCGTCTGTGGGGTGTCCAAGTGTGGGATGATGGCCACGTCGAGTTGTGCGATCCAGCCGCGGACCTGGGGATACGGAATCACGCCGAAGAAGTGAACGTTGCGATGACGCCTAAGCGCTAACACGGCGGGATTTGCATGCGTGGAGCCGATGAGAACGAACTGCCATTGCGGTCTTGCATTCGCCAGGAAATGGAGCAGATCGAGGTCGATCTTGGCCTCCATGTTGCCGACGTAGCCAACCTTCGGCCCTTGTAGCCGTTGGAATGACCGCACCTCGGGCGAGTCTCTAAGGCGGGGAGGGGGCTCGGTTTCGCACGCATTGGCGACCAGGGTGACAGGCTTGCCGAAGCTGCTCATGGATTGTTGGACCTGCTCGCAATTGGCGATCACCAGATCGGCGCAGGAGACCACGTCGCGATAGTGGGCGGTCAAAGTGTCCACCTTTTTCTGCGTCAGACCCGGCCAGGCGCGATGATCGTCGACCACATCGGCAACCACTAGACGGGGCCGGAAGGTGTCGATCAGTTTGCGAATCGCTTCGTTTTTCGGATAGACGAGGAACACTGCCTGCGTGGGGTCGATGCCGTGATCGGCGAAGCACTTGCGCAGAAACTGGGGATAGTCCTCTTCCGCCGGCCATGGCCAGATGCGGCGATGCGATACGGTGCGGTCATTCGAGTAGAGGAACAGGTTGCGCGACACGCCTTCACCATCGCACAAACCCCAGCGTTTGCGCCAAGTCTCGATGAAGATCTGCCGTGTGTGTGTGATGCCCTCCCCCCCCTGTCGCGTCATCAAGTGGCTGAGAGACATGGGCCGGTCTAGCACCAGGACTTGGCGTATCCGGGGATGGCGCGCTAGATACTTGGCGAACATATCCGAGCGGCGCCCGTAGAGCCCACTGTCGTTTTGCTTCCAGAACAGAACAATGTCGATACCGTCGCCGCGGGTGGCTCGTGGGCGTGCGTCAGTGTCGGCGAGCGAGCGTTGCAGCTCTAGGAAGGCGAGCGCACTGGGATCGAGTGGCCGAGCTCCCCGATCCAGCAGGCCGATGATCTGCTCCTCGAGCCGACTGCTAATCGCGGCGTAGCTGTACTCGCGCAGAAAAATGTCGCGGCGCTGGCTCTGCTCGCCCATCAGTCGCTCACTCTCGTCCAAGGTTTGGCGCAGCACCGAAACCAGCGTCTGCTCGTCGGCGGTGATCACCCCCCCAGCTTCGATGAGAGGACGCAAGGGACCTAGGGCGGTGGAGATCACCGGGGCGCCCATCGCCAGGGCATCGACGGCCTTGGCGGGTAGCTGGTACTTGGCAACCTCGCTGGTCGGATCCTGAAACAGGCAGACCACATCGGCGACCATCAAGTTCTGGGGGAGGTCCGCGAAGGGTTGGTCCGGCACCAGCTTGACCAGCTCGTCGCTATCCTGAAGCAGCGCATGCTCCAGAACGCGATCGTCGAAGCTGCCGATGATGCAGAGTTTGTAACGTGGATCGTTGCAGGCGCGGAGGGCTCTGGCAACATCCAAGACACCCTTGTGCCAACGCGGGGTGCCCAGAAAGAGGACCACCTTGTCCTGCGCTCCGTAGCCGAAGCGCGCGCGGGCGGTTGCTCGATCGTAGAGTCCGCGGTCGAACAGGATCTCGTCCCGGGCGTGGGGGATCAGCAATCCGCCGTACTTTTCCTGCAGCGCGACATTCGAGACCAGCACGCCGTCGGCGAGTGGCAGCAAGGATTCCGCATAACGTGTCCATGCTTCAGAGTACGGCAGACGGGTGTCCGGATCATCTGCCAGCGCGCTCAGTCCGGCCAAGTCCAGGGGAGTCCGATTCTGAAAGAACGACAGCTCGTAGCCGTCCACATCGACCAGCAAGGGGCGATTACGGAACGCCTTCATCATCAGCCCGAGCTGAAGCGACGGCATGCGAGCTTTGCAGGCGACGATCACGTCTGCTTCGATCTTCGATGCGAGCCGCTTCAAGGTGCGCGTGAACTCCGGCAGCTGGCCGCCCGGGAGCCTGATGGTGGCAATCGATGCGTCCCGCACGGGTGGCCACACGCTGGATCCGTAGCGCTCGAAGCCGGGACCGATCAAGAGAACATTGAAACGGCGTGCGAGGGCCTCCGCGATCAGATAAGCACGACCGAGCGGGTTGTGGCCAGTGTCCCAGGCGATAACCACGACGGTGATCCGGTGCCTCGGCAGCCGTCGGTTGGAAGGGGGTGCGCTTTGCACGGTGGCTGTAGTCGAAGGCGGCGCAGCGGCAGCGGCGTTCTCGGTATCCGCGGGTTGGGTGGGCGGTGTTTGCAACGAAGCTTCGGACGGAGACTGCGCGGCAGTTGTGATGCTGACGTTGACCTCGGATTGGATGGTCGAGAGCGCCCGCTCCAACCTCTGGCGCAATGGGGCAAAGGCACTCCCCGTGGCCCGGCGCCCGAGGGACCGCGCGACCGTCGTTGTCAAGGAATGGCCGAGGCGCCAGCTGCGTGATTCCTCCAGCTCCATGAGCTTGCGCTGAGCCATCACGATAAGCGAGGCGCATCGCCTGGTTTGTTTCCGATACCGGTCCCGGTCGGCCTTCAGATTCCGGTCCAACCTGCGGGTGTTAGCGGCGAGATCCTCAATGCGGGCACTCTTTCGTCGTCCTTCGGCGGTGAGGTCTTTGATTCGTGCGTCCTTGCGTTTGCCTTCGTCTAGGGCCTCTCTGATGCGCGCGTCCTTGCTGCTGTGTTCGTCGAGCAGTTTCTCGATGCGTGTCTCCCGGTGACGAGTCTCCTTCGCAAGCCCCTCGATTTGTTCCGCCTTGGCGATATCCGCCTCGAACATCCGCAGCACGTCCAGCTCCGGCTTCGGCAAATCAAGCATGTCCGCAAATGCCGCCCAATCACTCGCGTGCAAGGCGGCGAAGAAATCTGCCTGTGTTTGCGTCAGGTAGTGATGGCCTAGTGATTCTGTATTGCGTTGGCGATACAGACCCGCGTCGACGAACGCCGTCACCTCGGCTTCGGACGGCAGGTGCAATTCCTCGATGCCCCAAAGCCCCAGTTGGGCATGTATGTGACGGACAGTGCCCAAAGGATCGGTTATCAATTCGCGATGAGTGACGATCGCGCGCATCAGGCCATCGGACGCGCGAAGTAAGCGGCGGTAGTACGTCTGGGTCAGCGCCAAGCAAACCGGGATGGGGAAGTGGTTCCTGGCCTGCAGGGAGCGAGCGATCTCCAGCGGGTCGCGCACGCAGATGAGGCACACCGGGTGCTCCAGTACGGAGAGCCATGCCGGCAGGTTGATACACAACCGCGGTTCCTTCATCACCCACGGACTGTGGGCGTCCATTTCGGCGATGACTGCACGCGCTCCCTCTTCGAAGCGGGCCCTGGCATCCGCTGGGACTGCACTCGGTTCGTAGTCGACAATGCGATGCCAGTCAGCGCCGACCGAGAACAGCAGGTCGTCGTTGAGCTTGCGTACGTCTTTGCGCTCCCAGAAGCCCTTCGGGTTCTCCTCGTTCGCTTTGGTTGCGATGGAGCTCGGCCCGAAGTAGGCACCCATCAGGTTGACCAAGCGGGTCAACATGGAGGTGCCGGAGCGGTGCATCCCCAGGATCAGTATCTGCATGGCTTGTCCAGATGCGTAGGAGCTGATTTTCGGCGGAGCCGCACTCCGCTTCGGAGCCGCGCCGGGCGGCGGCATGAGTTTCGATATCGGTGCCCGTATCGGAAGTGTGCTCTGTGAAAGCCCGGGGCACGTTTCGGACGCCGGCCCCCCATAGGGAGTTGGCTCCGCCATAGCTGTCGTATTCGCAGCTCCTTCGCCCAGGCGGCACTTTCATCCGCGTTCAGTCGGGAAGTGGCCACGCGTATCGATCGGCAAGCCACCCGACCCATAGGCCGCGTGATCTGCGTCGCCAAAAAGACGGGAAGGCCGGTAGGCAGCCTAGTCCGCACGGAATATCCACAGACAAAATAGCAGTGCGGTAACCCGGCGGCAACTCGCTCGCCATCGTCCAACAATACCCGGGCGGGCAATGGTTGGCAGCGAGCGCTTGCGTTACAGCATTGCCTCCAAGCGTGAGGCGAGGATCCCGGCCGCGACCGCCCCTCCGCGCTTGGCCAGTAGTTTCGCCAGAACTCGTGTGTCGATGCCTGCCGAGTCGGTACTTGCGCGGGAGTAGGCAAGCATCGTTTCGCTCCAAGCATCCAACGACGGGGGAACGATCGGGGCGGGAGCGACATCGCCGAAGGTGTGGATCCGCGCCTCGTCATTGCTGGTAATTGTAATCGCCCCCAAGGCTGCGTGCTCGAGGATCGTCGTCATCGGACAGGGGTCGCGCGTGCCCGGCGGCAGCAGACCCAGGGGGTAGGGCCCCTTTTGTGCCAGCCAGGCGGCGAGCACCGGGTAGCTCGCCTCGGCCTCGCGCGGTACCGTGAGAAAGCGCACCCAGGAGTGCTTGCGCTCCCTGGACGGAGGGCCTGTGACGACGAGCTCGACGGGTCTGTCGATCCGTTGCCATCGTTCCCAAGCTCCGCTTGGGA
>Ga0315556_1002652_pt1 | contig 10091 bp, 8 predicted proteins | sample SalMarSW160310MG_FD_202112 | JGI IMG/M metagenome (GOLD analysis project Ga0315556, IMG submission 202112) | Salt marsh sediment microbial communities from the Plum Island Ecosystem LTER, Massachusetts, United States - Salt Marsh Sediment SW1603-10 ... | reverse complement strand
CTTCGCCACGATTTCCCTGGTTACCGGTCAGGCCGAAGGCACGTTCTTTGAGGATCGGGTCCTCGCCGTTCCAAAGGCCCAGTGCGAAGCAAAGATGCTGAGACTGATCGCTGATACCGCCGAGACCGTCCTCGTTCCAACGGTACGCGCGCGAGCGCGCCTGGTCGTGGCTCAAGTGCTCCCAAGCTGTTCCGTCCGCGCTGTAATCCTCGCGCACCGTGCCCCAGGCGCGTTCGCTGAGGTAGGGCCCCCACAGGCGCCAGTCCTCTTGTCCCTCCCGCTGCTTGGCCATCCGTTCGCGTTCTGCGCTCACCTTTCGTTCACTCCTGCCAGCCGTTTCTCAATTGGCCCTCCAGCCGCCACCAGGTGTCCAGGGTACAGGCGACGGACCAGGCCTGCGCCGGCGTTCCCCGGGACCTGTGCGGCCGGTCTCCATCGAAGATCTCGCTGATGTGTCCCAGCCCGGCCTGGGAGAGATGCGCAGGTACGGCCTCGAGCCGGGAAAGCGCCAGCGATCTGTCTGAAGTCACCCGGTGCTCGGCGAGCACATAGTGGCCCAGAAGCCAGCCCCAGACCGGTCCCTGGTGATAACAGCCGTCACGCTCCGCGGGACCGCCGAGGTACCGGCCGCAGTAACGGGGGTCGTCCGCCGCCAGTGAGCGCAGGCCGAGTGGCGTGAGAAGACGTTCACGGCAGGTATCGACGACCTCACGCCGCGCCGCAGTGTCGCCGAGCGGCGAATAGGACAGGCTGACCGCAAAGAGTTGATTGGGTCGCACGGAGGCGTCGTTGCCGTCTGGGCCGTCGAGCACGTCGAACAGACCGGCACCATCCTCGCGCCGATAGCGGCGGAAGCCGTCGGCAGCCCTCGCCGCGAGCCGATCGTGGTCTTGGCCTGCGCGCCCGAGTCGGCGAGCGAAGTCCCCCATCACGCGCAGGGCGTTGTACCAAAGCGCGTTGATCTCCACTGGCTTTCCGTGACGCGGTGTAACCTCGACCCCGTTGGCCCGAGCGTCCATCCACGTTAGCTGCTGGCCTGGAACGCCGGCGCGGATCAGTCCGTCGCTGGGGTCCATGCTGATGCCGAAGCGGGTGCCGTCGCGATAGGCGGCAACGATCTCGCTCAACGTCGGGAAGATCTGCGCCAGGGTGGCGAGGTCATAGGTGACCTGCACATAGGCGCGCCAAGCCTCGATAAACCAGAGCGCAGCATCCACCGTGTTGTATTCGGGCGTATCGCCGCTGCCAGGAAAGACATTTGGCAGCATTCCCTCGCTCACATAGGCGCCGAAGGTTTCGAGGATCTCTCTTGCGAGCTGCGACCGGCCGGTGGCCAGGGTCAGTCCCGGCAGCGCGATCATGGTGTCGCGTCCCCAGTCCCCGAACCAGGGGTACCCGGCGATCACCGAGGTGCGGCGCCGACCGCCGGACTCCAGACGTTCGAAGACGTAGCTGTCCGCGGCGCTGACCAGCTGCCGAACCCACCCTGGAGCGGCGGCCTCCGATACGCCGGGAAGGGCCGTCGACTGCAGTGACGCCAGGCGTTGCTGTTCTGCTGCCAGCGAATTGGCGATGCCCGGGCCGTCCAGCCCGTCGAGTGCGATACTGATGCCGACCCAGGTGTCCGGCGCGAGCGGGATCTCTGCCCGGCCAATTCGCAGATGATGGTCGATATCCTCCAGACCGCGCTCCTTCTCCCGCGCCAGAGAGAAGTTCTCGATCCAGGTGTTGTCAGGGGAGAAGCGCCCCGTGCCGCTGCGCACTTCCACGAAGCGCCCCCCAGGCAAATGCAGCCGGTAGCCGTCGGGCAAGGATTCGCGCTCCAGGCGAAACCCGCGGAGGCGGTTCACCGCATGGTGGTCGCGGAAGCTGGCCAGGAGACCGATCCGGAGCACGGGGGGCGTGTCGCGCACACCCTGGATCCAGCGAAAGGCGACGCGCGTCTGGTTTCGGCCGTGATCCATCCAGATGCGCTGCTCGACACGCAGATCCCCGAAGGCGAATTGCCATACTGGCAGCGTGTCCTCGAGATGGAAGGATTCGATCGAACGCTGGCCCTCTGGTGCGTAGACGCCGCCCGCCCACTGGTTGGCGTGCAGGGGCATCTCGGTTTCGCCGTCCCGGAGCACCGGGTCGGCCTTGGCGAAGAGCAGGCTCCGACCGAGGGGCGGATACAGCGGGGCGACCAGCAGACCGTGGTAGCGCCGGGTGAGCACCCCCGATACGGTCCCGGCGGCGTAGCCGCCGATACCGTTTCCCAGCCACCACTCGCGACGACTGGCCTCTTCGGGATCGACGCACGAGTTGCGGCTTAGTTGGACAAAGGGTTTGCGCATCATCCGGGCCGGTGGCGACGAATCAACCGCCTTCGCGGAATCCCGGGTACAGTGTCATGCCGCCGTCTACATAGATGGTCGTCCCCGTGACATAGTCGGATGCATCCGATGCCAGCCAGACGGCCACGTGACCGATATCCATCGGATCACCGACACGCTCATAGGGTATCAATCGTAAAAGCTCTGCCTCGGCCTCCGGCGTCTCCCATGCCATGCGGTTGATGTTTGTGCGGATCGCGCCGGGAGAGATGGCGTTGACGCGGATTTTCTGGTGCGCGACCTCCTGCGCCAGGCTCTTGACGAACATCATCAGTCCGCCTTTTGAGGCGGCGTAGTTGACGTGCCCCGCCCAGGGGATGACGTCGTGCACGGAGGACATGCTGATGATCTTTCCCGTCGACCGGGACACCTCGGGCATCAGACCACGGCGATTGAATTCCCGAACGGCCTCTCGCGAACAGAGGAATTGGCCGGTCAGGTTGACCTTCATGACGGTGTCCCACTGCTCCAGGGTCATCTTATGGAACGGAGCATCTCGCTGAATCCCTGCATTGGCGACGAGGATCTCGATGCTGCCCCATTCCTCGACAATCTGCTTGAACATGCGCTGGACGTCGTCCTCTCGACTGACGTCGGCCTGGATCGCCATGGCCTCCCCGCCGTCTGCGACGATCTCGTTGACCAGCAGATCTGCTTCTTCACGGTTCGATAGATAATTTACGACCACTCGCGCACCGGCTGCCGCCAGGGCCCGACAGACGGCAGCGCCGATTCCGGAGCTGCCCCCAGTAACCAGGGCACGCTGGCCGCCCAACGCATCAGATCGATAAACAGTCATGCTCTCGCTCCGCAGATGTTCCGGTCACTTTGGTTTCGGTTGTCCGCCTCATGGCAGGCCGGCACCCGCGACAGCGACCCGGACCTGCTCGATGCGACCGGACCTCTGCTTTGTCGCCTCCTGTGGGTCATCGGTCTCTGACGTGCAGATATAGAGGGTCCGACGATCCTCGCCGCCAAGCATACAGGCGTACGGTGTCCCTCGCGTGGTACAGCGATCGAGGATGCCGCCGCCCTGTTGCACCCTGAAGAGGGTCTTGGTGCCGGGTGAGGCGACCCACAGGGCCGCTTCCGCGTCCATGCAGATCCCATCGGGCGTATGCTTTCCAAGCTCGGCCCAGAGCCGCCGCGAGGACACCTGTCCGCCGACATCCAACCCGAAGGCGGATATGCGGTGAGCGAAGGTCTCGGCGATCAACAAGGTATCCCCCGACGGCGTAATGACGCTGCCATTCGGAAAGACGACGTCTCGTGCGAACACTTCGACGTTGCCGTCCTGATCGATTCTGATGATCTCGGCTGGCGCGACATCACCACCGCCATGTAGGTCGAACCCGAAATTCCCGACAAAGGCGCGGCCCGCCGCATCGACGACCATGTCGTTGCAGTGGAAGGAAGCCTGGTTCGAAAGGTCGGCGTATTCCGCCAGCCCCTCGCTGGTAAGCTGCATGACGCGTCGCTGGGTCATGAATACGACGAGAGCACGATCGTCGGGCAGCCATCCGAGACCACCGGGACGATCCTCTGTCGCTGAGATCGTCTCGCACTCGCCCGCAGTGTCCATCGCGAGGATGGCCCGGGCGTGCTGATCGGTGAACCAAAGTCGCCCGGCATGCCAGCGCGGCGCCTCGGGGAACGCCAGCCCTTCGGCGATGATGCTGGAATGGTAGGTCGTCATCGATGCAGCTCTCCGTGGATCGTTCGGATGACACTCTTGGCTTGCTCCTCGGGGGTCATCTCAATTGACACCATGATCGCGTCTTCCGGCGGCTCGAGCGCCGCGAGCTGGCTTTGGAGCAAGGCGGGCGGCATGAAGTGGCCGCGTCTCCCGCGCAAGCGCTGTGCGATCGCTTCCTCGCTGCCGCGGAGGAACACGAAACGCAGATCACTGACGTCTTCGGCAAGCAAGTTGCGATAACTCGCTTTGAGCGCCGAGCATGCCACCACTGCGCTCGCGCCCCGACGATCGAGCTCGACGATCCGTCGATGCAGGTGTCCCAGCCATGCGGCGCGGTCGTGATCATCAAGAGCCTTGCCCGCAATCATCTTATTTATGTTGGTGGCCGGGTGGTAGTCATCGCCCTCGATGCATACCCAGTCGAGAGCCGTTGCGAGAACTTTCGTGAGTGTGCTCTTTCCCGCGCCGGTGACGCCCATGACGACAATGATCAAGACCCCGTTCCTTGCTCGGTTGTGATGTGACTGCCCACGATGCCAACTTCGACGGAATCCTAGACGATTCGCATCGGAAACAAAGCGGCCCAGTGACCCGGGGTCCGCTTACCACACTGCTCCTGGCCCCTCTAATGCGGCCGAGGCCGACGGTTCCCAATCTTTGGGACACTATCATGACGAGAGGAGCCGACTGGCCGCTTCCAGCGTCGAGCCGTCGCGCGGGATCGGTCAGTCGTCAGGTGGTTTGGGCGGACACCGATTATCGGTGAGCATCCCGAAGGTTTGTGCCCTTCTTGCCACAACAAGGATTGACAAGGCGCGCTCGGTTGGTCCGCTTGCGAGCGGTTGAGGCCCTTCTCCCGGGCATCGAGATGGGTGTCCGCAATGCGTCCTTTGCGGTCACTCAGGAGAATGGCCGGAGCGTCTCCTTAGGGTCGGCTTCTGCCTCTGGCCGTCGTCCCAGCCCCCGAATCCCCGAACGGGCGCAACCGGCCACTTGCTGACCCCCGGCACAGGGGCGCTTTCGTCCGCAGACGGTCGGAAAGCGCCCACTCGGTGACGCGCCTTGGAGTTGGTCACTTGACCTGCGCCCGCCGCGTCGCCCCGTGCGAGTCGGCCGGGTTCTCCGCCATTCCGGCTCGGGTTCCAGGACTCAGCCCGGACTCTCAGCGGCTACCTCTCGGCACATCCCCGCGGGCGTTTGTTCCGCCGATAGTATGGGTGTAACCGGGCGGTGTCTTATGCCAGGGGTAGCCTTTCACCCCGAGCTGGTAGCCGTAGTCGAAGAGCTTGCGCATGTATTCGGTATCGAATTCCTCTTTGTGCGGATAGGTGAAGTCGGCTCCGATGAACGCGAGGTTGAAGTCCACGCCGTCCTTTTTCGTCGTGGCGTAGATCCGATAAAGGTCGCCGATGCCCTGGGTCTGGAGCAGGGAGTTTATCGCCCGGCCGACGATGCTGATGGTTTTCCGCTCGGTGCTCGCCCACTCGGGGCCGAGCATCGCATTACGGATGATGTAGGCATGCCGCTCGCGGACGGCAACCTGCTTGCCAGCGGTGCGTGCCCGATTCATCAGGCGCGGGGGATAGAGAAACACCTGCGCCATCGCGCCCCCATCCACGTGCATCTCTTGGTAAGGCTTGCCGTTCACCTCGACATCGATCATTACCGGCGAGAAGGCGCCGGGAATCGCGGCGGAGGCGAGCATGATGTTGCGAAACAGAGCGAGCGCCCGCGGGTCCGTGCTGGAGGCGATCGCGCCCATGTTCCACACAACCGGTCGGCGTGCATCGATGTCGGTGGTGCCGATCAGCAGAAAGCGCCCCTTCTCGTACTCCCGCGCGATTTTGGCGAGGAAGTCGGCGGTGACGTATTGAGCGATGAGCCGCCACAGCGGGCGGTTGTCCGCCATGCCATCGCTCGTGAGCGCGGCCAGAATGCTACGGGTTTCGTAGACGTCCTTAGGTCCGATCGAGGTGTAAACGCGGCGCAGCACATCGTCATAGCGCGGCCCCAGGTAAGCGAATGGCGCAATCAGTGCGCCGGTGCTTACCCCCGTCACCACCTTGAACTCCGGACGCGTCCCGTTTACGGTCCATCCGACCAGGAGTCCGGCGCCGAACGCCCCCGCATCCCCTCCCCCGGATATCGCGAGAAAATTGGCAGGCGGCAGAGCCTTCCCCGCCTTGCCGGCCGCGGCGAGTGCCGCTTTCTCGCGTTCAACCGCGTGCACGGCGTCCCTGACCATGGGATCGATGTCGCGGTCCACCCAGTAACGGGAATTGGGTGCGCCGGGTGTGACGGCCTGTTCGGTCAGCGCCGGCGGCACCGCGTCGCGGCGCTCCAGCGTCCCGCACCCTTGCAACGCGACGACGGCCAGCACCACCAGCGCCCACCACCCTTGCGAACCTTTGCCGGCGCGGCAACCCCCAAGGCGGATCACGCACATGAATATCGCCTCCTCTTTGGCTGGAAAGACACCAGCGTGCGCCACAAGGGTGCGGACGTGGCGTTTCGGCGCTGCTTCGGCATTATGTGTTAGCCGCAGACAACTGGTCGATCGGAATTCGTTAGCCGTTGCACCTGGATTCCGGATCAACGGCCTACGAAGGGGTACTTGGCCTGAGCAATCCCGCGATGCCGTTGGAGTTTCAAACCGTCGCGGAATGCTCTCGACCCGACCAGGTCGCCTCATGCGCTGTTGCTACGTCATTACGTTCCCCTCTGCGCCCCACGAGCCGAGCAGGTCGTTACATGCGGGTGGGCAGGAAGGCGGTGTTCATCGCCCCAAAGTGACGGGCCCGGTGCCGGCCAACCTACGGCGTTCGCGCGAACTACTCCCCCGCAGGCGGCTGGCAGCCGAGTCTCCTGTTATAGGCGAGGGATCAGTGGTCCGCTTTCTCGTCGATTGCCGCCGTCAGATGCATCGCGCTGATAGACCGCTTTGGGTCTGCGGACCTTCGGCCCAGGCAGGCCGTCGCGGTCAGTCCGACCGGTAGCAGCCGGCCATAAGCGGGGCCTTGCGGGAAGCGTGGACGAAGGGCGATATCGGCGGTTATCTCAGGGCCTCCGAGGGCTGGAAACGTATCAGGAGCTCCTTACCTTGCTAATATACGGGTCCATCTGAGATTGCAGGTGATGCAGGTTGTGCAAGGCGCGGAATTTTCTTGTGCGCTTGACGCGTGAAGGACAACGGGCTCAACAAGCAGGAGATCGCGGAGCTGCGCAGCGGGAGGGTCGGCACGTGCTGTGGGTGAGGCTCGAAGAGGGCCAGTGAACGTATGAGCCGATGAACAGCGGAAACCGGGGCGCAGGGACAGCCCGGCGGTGGTTGGTGGGATCGCTGCGCTCGTTCTACCCTTCACCCTGTGCCGGTGGGTTGCGCATCGCCGCCAAGCGATCCCGGGAGCCACAGCCTTCGCAGTGTGTGCTGGGCCTGGCTGCTGCCTTAGCGCTCCTGCCTGTGGTATCGGCTGGACAGGCATTCGATCCAGCCGCCGTTCTGCGCTTTAACACCATCTGCGCGCGCTGCCACGAAGGGGAATGCAGCGGGCGCTTGAGCTTCTCCAGCGGGCCGGAGGCAACCTTCGAGCACATCCGCCGTTACACCGGAGCGATCGAGCCCGCGATTGCACATCAGCTCTACGCGATCCTCGCATACATGAAACGCGAATGCGCCTACGTGCCGCTGCTACCCCTCGCTGCGCCGTCAAGGGCAACGCGCGAAACGCTGGATGGTTACCGAGAGCCGTCCGGCGGGAGCTACTTTATTCCCCTTGGCGTTCTCGCAGTTGGGAAACACCGCCTCTTGTTGCATCTGGCCCAGCCGGCCACGCTGCGCGCGGAAGTGCTGAGCGAGCACTTTGAGCCTCTCGTAGATGAGCTTGCGACGACGCGGGGGGCCTCGCTGGCGCTCGAGTTCCGCGTGGAGGAGCCCGCCCGCTGCTATCTGCGCCTGCGGGGCGCCCGGTTACCTCGCCTGGAGGGACTTCGACTGCACTCGCCAGACGGCAGCAAGGATGGGCCGCCCGCGCGAGCGCGAGGCGTGCGCAAACCTACGCCGACTGGGCACGCAACACCCGCGGACCCGCCCCCCGGGGGCGAGGCCGTGCCCGCAGCGCAGTGACTCACGCGTCCCTTTGTTACCCCAGCGGACAGGGAGCGCCACCGTAGGCGGGGACCTGCGCTGCGCATCTTGTCCGGCCCGCGGTGTGCTCGGTCTTCAGCGGAACCAGATCCATGATGCCGAAATAGTCGGCGAAGACCCGTGCCGCCGGATAGCCGCGGCGGGTAATCGCGATGATCATGTCCGGTCGTCAGCCCCCGAGGCTGCACGAGCAAGCGGGACAGCCCGAGCCGCCGCAACCGGGCGGGCTCGCTGCAGACGGCAGGCGTGGAGGGGCGAGGCGAAGGTGAGCTGGACGTTGACGGGGTCGGTGGCATGGCAGCTGCCGGCCATAAGCGGACCAAACAGGAGCGCTCCGGCAATCCTTGTTGTGGCAAGAAGGTTACAGACCATCGCGTCACTCATCGACTGCGAGGGTCCGCCCAACCCACCCGAAGACTGACCGATCCCCAATGACGGCTCAACGCTGATACCGGGCGCCCAGCTACCCCCTTGCGATCGCGCGACATCGCCCATTTACTCGCTTTCACTTCCCGCGCCTGATCGGCCGAGTGCCACCGCAAAGCGGACGCGTGGCGAATCGGGGTTAACCCTGATCCCGTGATTTTCTCTGTGTTCGTTTCGAATGCGGATGTAGCTGCCCCAAAAGCCGGAGAAGCACAACCAGTTCGACGTGACAACGCTCTCCCTGATGGCCTTGGAGAAATCATCCAAGCCGCCGGCATAACACGCACGCGCGACGATGTCGCAGCGGTGCTTGCGCTCATCGACATCACACCCCGCGCTCAAGCCGCGCCCTGCGCCAGCCAGCCGAGCATCAGCATTCCCACCGCCACGACCCAGCTCCCCGCAACGCGGACGGCTACCCGGGCCCAGAGCGCTCGCGCAGGTACCACCGCTGCCGCGGTCAGCAGGGCGAGCAAAAAGACCGTTAGCACGATCCCGAACAGGGTCGAGGGACCTGCACCCATCGCCGCCAAGGCCGTGCCGTTGAGCAGGCCGTGCAGCGCACCGTACGCCCCGCCCAACGAGGCGGCGGCAACTGCCGGCAGCCTGGTATCGGCCGCCACCAGCACGCCCAGGATCATGAACGACAAGACGCTGAGCCAGGTCAGGTCCGGCGCGACCGGAAGCCGCAGACCGATCATTCCCGCCAGCAGCCAGCACATCGGCAGCGCGATCACCGTCAGCCTGCCCGCTCTCGCGCCGCGCAGGCCGGCCAGCAGCGCGGCGGCGACCAGGCCCAGGAGATCGCCGGGCGACAGCAGCAGGTGCAGGGCTCCGTCATAAAAGGGTCCCAGGCCGGAGGTGACCAGGTGGGCCTGCGCAGCCGCCGGCAAGGCGAGCAATACCGCAGCGACCGACGTGAAAACGCCTGATCGGCTCATCCAACGGCGCCCCAGAGAAAATAGAGACCGCCGGCCGTGACCAGCGCACCGGCACCACGCAGGGCTTGGCGGCCAAGGTCCCAACGGTGAATCAGCCCCCCGGTGATGCCGGCGGCGTGCAGCATGCCGGTCGCCATCACAAAGCCCAGGCTGTAAAGCATGGCGTTCTGTCCCGGTTCCAGCTCTGTTCCATGCGCATGGCCGTGAAAGACGGCGAAGAATGCAACCATCCCGACCGCAGCAAACAGCGGCAGACGGACTTGGCCGAGCACCATGGCGCCGAGCACCACGGCCGACACGGCGATACCGATCTCGACGCCGGGCAGCGGGATGCCGATCAGCCCGAGCATCCCGCCGAAGGCCATGAGCATAGGAAAGGCCACGGGCAGTACCCACAGCGCCGGCATACCCAGCTGCGCACCCCACAGACCGACCGCCACCATGGCGATGACATGATCGAGACCCGAGACCGGATGCGACAGGCCGCTGAGGAAGCCGCCGGCCTCGCC
>Ga0315556_1002649_pt1 | contig 10095 bp, 9 predicted proteins | sample SalMarSW160310MG_FD_202112 | JGI IMG/M metagenome (GOLD analysis project Ga0315556, IMG submission 202112) | Salt marsh sediment microbial communities from the Plum Island Ecosystem LTER, Massachusetts, United States - Salt Marsh Sediment SW1603-10 ... | reverse complement strand
GACAGCCGGTGCAGGCAGCCGTCACGCCGCTGGCCAACGGTACGCCGGAGGTGGTCTCGGCAATCAACACATTGCCACCGCCGTCCAGCGGCGGTACTCCCGTCCGTTCCACGCCTGCATCGGACAGGACATCCCCCGCCGGGACGTCTGGCGTTGAACCGGCCCAGGCCGGGTGGGTCATCATCCTCGCTTCGCTGCCATCCAGGGAGTCCGCCGAGCGCATGGTGTCCAAAGTCCGTAAACGGGACATCCCGGCCAGCCATTACCGGGTCAACGTGAAGGGAAAGACCTACTGGCGGGTTCAGGCAACCGGTTTCGAATCCGCCGCACGGGCGCGGTCCGACATCCCCCAGATCGAGAAGTCGCTGGGGCTCAAAGGCGTCTGGGTCACGCAGCGGACGGAATAAGCGAGACACTTGCAGGAACGCCTGTCAGGCGCGATGCCGTGCCAGCGAAGTATCGCGCTCGATGAGCGCTCCTGCAGACAGATCACCGTGCGCAGGAGCGCCTCCCTGGCGGGATACGGTGCTGGAACAGATCCATCTGCGCGGTAGCCACCGGTGGCCGGAAGTATTGCGTTGCGAGCGGCGGAGACGCGCCGAATCCCAGCTTGCGACTCGCAATCCGGAAACGCCGGGCCAGCAATTCCGCATAGGGCCCGGTGCCGGTCATGCGGGTCCCGAACGTCGCGTCATACGCCTTGCCGCCGCGGGCATCCGTGATTCGGTTGAATACATGCGCCGCCATGCCCGGCCGGTGCGTGTCCAGCCATTCCCGGAACAGGTCCCGGATCTCGTGCGGCAGGCGCAGCAGCACATAACCGGCACTGGTCGCCCCGGCCTCCCGCACCTGTCCGAGGATGGTTTCCAGTTCCCCGTCCGTGAGCACCGGGATCAGCGGCGCGACCAGTACGCTGACCGGGATGCCGGCCGCGGAAAGCAGCCGAATCGTTTCGAGGCGACGCTGCGGCGCGGCCGCGCGCGGCTCCATGACCCGGGCGAGATCCGCCTGCAGGGTGGTCATGGACACCGCCACCTGCACCAGCCCCTGGGCGGCCATGGGCGCCAGGATATCCAGGTCACGTTCGATCAGCGCCGACTTGGTGACCACCGAGAACGGATGCCGGCATGCCTGCAGCACCTCCAGGATCTGGCGGGTGATGCGCAGTCTGCGCTCGACCGGTTGCCAGCCGTCGGTATTGATGCCCAGCGCAATGGGCCGGCAGCGGTACCCGGGCCGTGCCAGTTCTTTCCCCAGCAGTTCCGCCGCGTCCGGCTTGCAGAACAGGCGCGTCTCGAAATCCAGACCCGGCGAGAGGCCCAGCCAGGCATGGGTGGGGCGCGCAAAACAGTAGACGCAACCGTGTTCGCAGCCACGATAGGGATTCACCGACAGCTCGAAGGGCACGTCCGGAGAGTGATTGCGGGTTATGATCGTGCGGGCCGAATCCACGCTGACCTGCGTGGGGTGTGCAGAGGCAAATTCCTCTTCCTCCGCGCGCGACCAGCCGTCGTCGACCGGCACCTGCCGGCAGGGTTCGAAACGGGAGCTGTGGTTACTGCCTGCCCCGCGCCCTTTTTTCGCCCGGAACGGGATTTCGTCCACTTCGATGAGCCTGCAGGTCGGGTAGCGGTTAGTCTATACTGCAGAAACTGGAAATATCAGCCCTTTATCCCCGACTCCGGCCCCGGCTGTCAGCGAACATGGGGGCAACGAGAGGTGATATGGCAAACTTCCGCTACCCGGGTCCGATCTGTCAGACGCAGGACTGGTATGACGGGTTCGATACAGGCACGTTGATCCGGTGGCGATCGCCGCCACCCTCGACGGTCGGAACCACGCCCGGGGGCACGCCGTCCGCGATCCCTTCCGCGTGCACGTTCATCCAGCCCCGGATGCGGGGTACCGTCCATGCGCCAGCGGCGGCTTTCGAACGCCTGCGCCACAACAGCGGCGCCGCCACCATCACCCACGCGACGCCAAAGACGTCGCAGACATGGCCCGATGGAACGTCTTCCGGCGCGCTCGAGCAGCAGATCACGATCGACGGCCAGACGATCCATGTGATCCGGCCGACCCAGGCCGACGAGGCCGGGAAGAACCTGCCGTCGACTGCGCAACTCGCCGCGGCCCTGCGTGCGCTCCCGACGAGCCAGCGCGCCCACACCCGAACCGTTCTTCTCAGTCCGAGAGCCCACCCCCGGTCGACACCCACGGCGACGATCGCCGGCGAGGCAGGGAGTGGTGAGATCACGCTGTTCCCGGTAGGCTCCACGCAGTCCCAGAACGATTTCGACAACCGCGTGATGCACGAGTCGGGCCACAACCTGCAGGGCAGTCTGTGGAACAGCGGGACCGCGGTGGCCGCCTGGACTGCCGTCGCCACCGCCGACGGCAATCGTCCCTCGCACTACGCCGCCAACAACACCGGTGACGACTTCTGCGAGTTCGGCATCCTGTACAACACCACGAAGAGAACGCCGTGCGAGTCCGCGACGCAGCAACTGTATCCGCACCGCTGGGCGAAGATGGAAAGTTATCTCGGAAACAGTCCCCGCGCCACGAGCCGCCACTGAAGCCCGGTGGTGTTGCCTGACGGGTGTCAGAGCACATGGGTTACTGATACCAGCCGGAAACGCGCCTCGGCCGCACGCGTTTGCCGGGCCGGGCCCCGGTTGTTACCTGGCCCGCCGGTCGCGCGTGCTCAGATGATCGGCGGCTCATGCGGCTTGATTTCGTCAGTCTGGGGATCGAGTTCGTTCTGGAGCTCTTCCAGTTGCCCGGCCACCTCCCCGGCCCGGCTGAACCGGGCGACATGGAACAGGGCTTCGCCTTCGTTGACCAACGGGATATTGGTGCGTCCGATGATGATGCCCTGGGTTTCCGTGCGGACCTCCTTGTCGATGTCGCCGAAGGGATCGGAGATGATACCGAGCAACTCATCCTTGTCCACATGGGCGCCAAGCGACTTGAGGCTGCGCAGGATACCGCTCTGCGGGGCACGCACCCAGGTGCTGGCGCGGGCTACCAGCGGTTGATAGGTTGTGGTGGTTTTTTTCGCTTTCGGCAGCATGCCGATCTCACGCATGACCGATATGACGCCCTTGACTCCGCCACGTATTGATGCCTCGTCGAAGCGCAGCGCCTCGCCTGCCTCGTAGACGATCACGGTGACACCGGTCTGCTCGGCGGCCTTGCGCAGCGTGCCCTCGCCGATGCGGGTGTTCAGGACGACCGGCATCGAGAATGCCCGCGCGATGCGGCGGGTTTCCGGGTCGTCCATCAAGGCACGGAGATGCGGCAGGTTATCCCGGTGAATGGCGGCGGTGTGCAGGTCGATGCCGTACGTGCAGCGCGCAACGATTTCCCGCAGGAACACGTGCGCCATACGCGCCGCGAGCGAGCCGGTGCCCGAGCCGGGAAACGACCGGTTCAGGTCGCGCCGGTCCGGCAGGTAGCGGGTCTTGTTGATGAATCCGTAGATATTGACGACCGGTACGGCCAGCAGCGTGCCGCTGATCGAATTGACGGCCTTGTTCTTGAGGATGCGGCGGATGATTTCCACACCGTTGATTTCATCGCCATGCACGGCGCCGGACAGGAACAGCGCCGGGCCGTCCTTCCTGCCGTGAATGACATGCACCGGCAGGGTGATGCCGGTATGCGTGTACAGGTCGGGTACGTCCAGGTCGATGGTTACCCGCTCTCCGGGCCGGACTGACGAGCCACCAATCTCGAAGTCCGCACGCATGGATCAGCGCCCGCCTTTGGTGCTGGTTTTGCCGGGTTTCGCGTTCTTTTCCAGGAACTGGATGATGATCCCGGCGATGTCTTTTCCGGTAGCGCTCTCGATGCCTTCCAGGCCGGGTGACGAGTTGACCTCCATCACCAGCGGGCCACGGCTGGAACGCAGGATGTCAACGCCGCACACGTTCAGGCCCATGGTGTTGGCCGCGCGTAATGCGGTGGCGCGTTCCTCGCGGGTGATGGAAACGAGACTCGCGGTGCCGCCACGGTGAATGTTGGAGCGGAACTCGCCTTCCTTGCCCTGGCGTATCATGGCGGCCACCACCTTTTCACCGACCACGAAGCAGCGGATGTCCGCGCCGCCGGCCTCCTTGATGAATTCCTGAACCAGCACGCTGACCTTGAGGCCGAGAAAGGATTCAATGACGCTTTCCGCCGCCTTCTGGGTTTCGGCCAGCACCACGCCGATGCCCTGGGTCCCGGACAGCAGCTTGATCACCAGCGGTGCGCCACCCACCATCTTGATCAGGTCCCTGATATCGTCCGGCTTGTGGGCGAACCCGGTGACCGGCAGGCCGACGCCCTTGCGCGCCAGCAACTGGCTGGCGCGCAGCTTGTCGCGTGAACGGCTGATCGCGACAGATTCATTGAGCGGATACACACCCGTCATCTCGAACTGGCGCAACACCGCGGTGCCATAGAAGGTGACCGATGCACCGATGCGCGGAATCACCGCATCGAACCCCCCGACGGCCTTGCCGTCGATATGGATCTCGGGTTTCGAGGACGTGATGTTCATGTAGCAACGCAGCACGTCGAGGGTGACCACCTCGTGGCCACGCTGCTCGGCTGCCTCGACCAGCCGGCGCGTGGAGTACAGTTCCCGGTTTCTAGACAGCAGTGCAATCTTCATGGCTTCGTTCCCCTGTGTGTCGCGTAGACGCGCCCCGCCGTGTTGCCGCATACACAGGAGATCGACGGGTCGACGGTGATCCCCCCTGCTGTCATGGCGGTGCGGCCGAGCAGCATGCGAAACAGCATGTTCTCGCGGTTGGTCAGCGTGATTTCGATGTCCCACTGGCGGGTGCCGATGCGGACCTGGGTGGCGATCACGTAGCGGAGTTCGGCGTGCCCGCCGGAGTCACGGACAAGCCGCCGATCCAGCACCGGCGCTTCGCGCTGCAGATCGATACGGGCATTCCTGCGTAGCGGGTGCAGCCAGAAACGTACGTGTTCAGCCCCGTGCCGGGTGAACGGTTCGACGCGATAGGCATGCAGTGCGGAGGTACGTGCACCGGTATCCAGTTTGGCCTTGATCGCAGGTATGTCCAGGCCCGGCAGGGCGACCCATTCACGCCAGCCCAGTGTCAGCATCGGCGAGACGGGCCGGTCCGTTCGGGAGGATGATGGGCACTTATGCATGCAGGTAAGGTTTCACCGGTTCCTGACAGGGCCATCATACGGCAGTATCCGCCGGTTGTCCCTGTGCCTGTCCCGAAATCAACGGCATCAGACAGCACTGTCGGGCCGCTTTACCGTCAGATCAATCGCGTTCTGCCCCGTTGCATCTGAAACCGGGCCCGGCCCGTCGCTTTGTCCGACCCCGTTCATCCCCCGAATTTCCTGTCCCGGCAACTTTCCATGTTCCGGATCCGCCCACTGGCGCTCCTCACGAGCGCGCTGACACATTTCGATACAGACGGAGTACACTTTTAACTGGATTTTCCAACGCCCCGTCACAAACGGGATCGATGGACCCGGGCAGCATCGGCATTCCCGACGAGGCTGGCCCCGTTGATTCCTCAGCAGGGGGGTAAGCGACCCGTTTCTGCCATGCGCAAGAATCGTGAGTGTACGGCCGCATGTACGGCGCCCGCGTGCCTGGCCCTCGGGCTGTGCGTGTTTGTGTCGGCCCTGTTTCTGGTTTCCTGTGACAAGCCCGATACCCGGACGGCACCGCTGCCGGAGCAAGCCCAGGCCAGGGATGCCGGTTATCGCGTATTGCGCAAGCTGCTTGGAGACGAGCAGCACCTCAAGGCGCTCCGGCTGGCAAAGATGGTCGTTACCCTGCAGACGATCAGCGAACCGACCGGGCAACTGATCGACGACATCGCTGCGGCGTCGTCCACGAGTTATGACCGGCTGGAACAGATGGCTGCGCTGGAACCCGGCATCCGCTTTGATACGTCCTGCTCAACCATACTCGAACACGCAGTGCTCGACCCCCTGCGCCTGGCCACCGCGAAGGATCTGGTGACGGTGCCTGGCGACAAGTTCGAGATCAGCCTGCTCGTCAGCCAGGTCCAGGCCTTGCGCATGATCAGCCAGCTCGTCATGGAACTCCGGGATCTCGATCCGAACGCACACCGGCAGGCCTGGCTCGACAAGCTTGCGGCCGAATACAAGGCACTCTACAAACGTGCCATCGCACGTCTGGTACTGGCCGGCTAACCGGGGCGGCTAGTAACCCACCGGCCATCCCGCAGATAAAGGGCAGGCTGGATGCCAGGGTCAGATCCGGGTTTCAACGTTTGCTCTCCGACTCTGTGCATTGCATTGATTTGTTCGATAGATGAAGCGTGCGGTGCGTCGTCAGCCGGAAAGCCAGTTCGGCCGCCAGTGCCGTGCCGGCCATGAGCGCCAGCACCCAGAGCCGGGCCGGACTGCCCTGTGCCGTCTGCCAGAGCAGCGTGCCCAGGGCGCCCAGGCAAAGCCCGACGCCGAGCAGCGACAGCCCGCGTCTGCTGCCCGTCCGGCCAGCAAGCACGACATTGGCGCCGTTCACGGCGGCGAAGATCAGCAGAAATCCGGCGCTGCCCAGCGTCGACAGGCTGGACAGGTCGGCGATATTGGCAATGACAAGCGTGACCGCGGCGGTGATCAGCAAGCCCTCGACAGGCCTCCCCCACACCCGGTGTTCCAGCACCTCGGGTAGCTCGCCATCCCTGGCGATCACATAACTGAGTCGCGCCGCCCCGTAGAGGGTGGCATTGATGGCGGAGGCGGTCGAGAGCATGGCCGTCACCGCGATCAGCACAAACCCCGCCTGCCCGAATACCGGGCGTGCCGCCTCGGCCAGCGCGTAATCCTTCGCACCGACGATCTGCGCGACCGGCAGTGTCCCGACGGTGACGATGGCCACCAGCACATAGAGCAGGATGACGAAACCGACCCCGGAATAAAATGCGCGCGGCAAGGTACGCTGCGGGTCACGCACATCGTGCGCGGTATTGGCGATCAGCTCGAAGCCTTCATAGGCAAGAAAAATAATCATCCCGCCGGCGATCAGATGGACGGGCGGCGACCACGTTGCCGGCATCAGGCGGGCGGGCTCGATACCGGTGATGCCGACGGCGACGAACAGCAGCAGGATCGTCAGCTTGACCAGCACGATCCAGTCCTCTGCCTTGCCGATCAGGCTGGCGCGCAGCAGGTTCAGCCCGCTGATCGCAACGACACTGCCGGTGATCAGCAGATGCTTCCACAGCACCTGCGATGCCGCCGGAAACAGCGAGGCGCCATAGCTGCCGAAGGCATAGGCGTACACGGACAGCATCACCATGTAGCTGATCCAGAGCAGGATATTCAGGCTACCCGTCACGACACCGGAGCCAAAGGCGCGGTCGAGAAACGAGACCGTACCGCCCTGGCTCGGAAAGGTAACGGAAAGCTGCACGTAGGAATAGGCGGTCACGAGCGCGACGCAGCCCGCGATCAGGAACGCCAGTGGCGCGCCGCCCTGCGCAAGGTGCACCGAAAGGCCGAGTACGGCGAAGATCCCGCCGCCGACCATGCCGCCGACGCCGATCGAGGTCACCTCCCAGTACCCGAGTCCCCGCCCTGTCGTGGTCAATGGAACCTGCCCCTGCCGCACCGGCCGTCGTATCTGCGGGTCATCCGCACGTGGAGAAGAATCGGGTCAGAGCGCAATCAAATCCGGCATTAGCGAAATTGTTCTCTGACCCAAATCGCCCTGTTTAAGGAATTGTATCCAGTCCCGCTACTGTCCCACAAACTCCGTCTCCCGCCGGGAGCCGGCCCCGGCTAACGGCTGTGCCGTGACCAGTAGCCCGCCAGCAGCGAACCGGAGAGGTTGTGCCAGATGGAGAACAGCGCACCGGGAAGCGCTGCCGCGGCGGAGAAGTATTTCACGGCAAGTGCCACGCCCAGCCCGGAATTCTGCATCCCGACCTCGATGGCCAGGGTCCGGCAGATACGTTCCTCGAATCCGAGCAAGCGCGGCAGCCCGTAACCGCAGGCCAGCCCGAGCAGATTGTGCAGAACCACCGCCAGCGCCACGGCAGCGCCCATGGTGGCGAGATTGTCCCGGTTGAGGGCCACGACGATGGCGATGATGGCCACGATCGCCACCACCGACAACAGGGGGAACAGAGGTTTGACGCCGTGCAATCGCCCGCCCAGCAGGCGGTTGGTCAGCGCCCCCAGCGACACCGGCAGCAACACGATCCTGAAGATCGACCAGAGCATGCTCTGCACGGGCACCGCCACCTGCTGGCCGACGTAGAGCCAGGTGAGCAGCGGCGTCATGACGATCGCCAGCAGCGTGGAGGCGGTGGTGAGGGTGATCGAGAGTGCGACATCGCCCCGCGCCAGATAACAGACCACATTCGACGCCGTCCCGCCGGGACAGGCGCCGACCAGCACCAGGCCCGCCGCCAGGTAGGGCGGCAGACCCAGCAGCCTGGCAACCAGCCAGGCCGCCAGTGGCATCACCAGGTACTGCAGAAACACACCCAGTCCCACGATACCCGGTCTTGTCAGCACCGCGGCGAAGTTGCTCCAGGTCAACGTCATGCCCATGCCGAACATCACCACACCGAGCAGCGGGACGATCGCCGGCTTCAGCCCCGCAAACAGCCACGGCATCCCCCAGGCGAGCGCCGAGAACAGCACGGCCCAAAGGGGAAAGAGGCTGGTGACTCGATGGATCACAGTTAACAGGTGTCAGAGCACAATGGTTGCTTATCGCTGCTTGAGCGGGCTTCCGCGCTTACCCATGGTTGTTGATTCAGGATAAAGTATACGTCATTCAACAGGATAAATCGGGAAACCACAAATGGAAGCGCTGTCGGTCAATGCCCTGGTATGGACGGGTATCCTGCTTTGCATCAGCCAGTCGGCCATGTTCTCCGGCCTGAATCTGGCGTTACTGGGTATCAGCCGCCTGCGACTGGAGGTGGAGGCTCATGCCGGCAATCCTGCCGCAGTGAAGATCCTGTCACTGCGGCAGGATTTCAATTTTCTCCTGACCACGATTCTCTGGGGCAACGTGTCAATCAACGTCCTGTTGACATTATTGTCCAATTCCGTGATGGCCGGGCTGACTGCCTTTCTTTTCTCGACATTCCTGATCACGTTTGCCGGTGAAATCGCCCCCCAGGCCTATTTTTCCCGCCATGCCATGCGCATGGGCTCATTGCTGGCGCCCTTGTTACGTTGTTACCAGTTGCTTCTTTACCCGGTGGCAAAACCCAGCGCCATGGTGCTGGACTGGTGGCTGGGCGAGGAAGGTATCAAATATTTCAGGGAACGGGACCTGCGCGCGTTGATTCACCGGCATATCGAGGCGGAAGAGACGGATGTGAGTCGCCTGGAAGGCATCGGTGCACTGAATTTCCTGGCACTGGATGACGTTGCCGTTACTCAGGAGGGCGAGCATGTGGATCCTGACAGTGTAGTCAGCCTGCCTACGCAAGACGGTGTGCCGGTGTTCCCGCAGTTCGAACGTCGCACCCAGGACCCGTTATTGATGAAAATCAACAGCTCTGGAAAAAAGTGGGTGATCATCGTTGACGAGCACGATCGACCCCGCCTGGTGCTGAATGCCAATGCCTTTCTGCGCGAATCCCTGTTTGGCGAAGGACCGGTCAATCCTTATAAATATTGTCACCGTCCCATCATCGTCGAGGATTCGAGTACCCTGCTCGGCAAGGTTCTGTCCAGTTTGAGGGTGTATCCAAAATCCGCAGTGGATGATGTCGTCGATGATGATCTGATTCTCATCTGGTCCAGGGAAAAACGTGTGATTACGGGGGCCGATATTCTTGGCCGCTTGTTGCGGGGTATAACGCTGCGCGATATCGGAGGTGCATCAGCCTGATTTTGTAGTGTGCGTCAGCAAAAGAAACTGGACACATGCCCGGTCATCCAGGGCCACAGCGTACCAGCCAGGGAAGTATCCCGTAACCAGGGCGCCCGGTGTTTATCGAGTCTGGCATAAGCCCTGAACAAATGGCAGGAGAAAGTTCGCTCGTATCCGATGTTTGATCGAGTGCCGGCGGATGATGTCCTGATCCAGTATGGTTCGCGAGCAAGGATAGCCCCGCG
>Ga0315556_1002647_pt1 | contig 10096 bp, 6 predicted proteins | sample SalMarSW160310MG_FD_202112 | JGI IMG/M metagenome (GOLD analysis project Ga0315556, IMG submission 202112) | Salt marsh sediment microbial communities from the Plum Island Ecosystem LTER, Massachusetts, United States - Salt Marsh Sediment SW1603-10 ... | reverse complement strand
AGTCCGGCATGCATAGCGTAAATGGCATCGACCAGGTACCACATGACCTGTGCGAACGGCGACGAACTGATTTTGCTCATGTCGCCGCGCTGTGTTTCAAGGATGATACTCGCCTGGGCGAGGTCTCCACGCCAGATGCAATTCTTGGCCAGATGCAATGTGAGCAGCATGCGCAGAGTTGGATCGATATCGGACGCGACCAGTTGTCTGGCGCGTTCTTCCGCAAGCGCCATGCGTGGATGATTGGGCTTCCAAAACATCATCGCGGTAAACATGGTGAAGGTCACACTTCCCGCGATTTCTGGCGACGGCATCTGTTGATAGCGCGTCAGCAAGGTGTCCATCTCGTCGATGCAATGTTCCGCCTCTTTAAGATCACCGTAGGCATAGACGATTGAATCCATGACACCCGCCCAGCTCAGAAATATCCCCTCCGCGTCTTTGTTATTTTGAAAAAGGGTGTATGCATTTTCGAAACAAGGCCGGCTTAGCACCGGATCGTAAAACAGCAAACTCATCCCCAGCCAATAACTCAGGTAGGGTTTCTCATCAACGATATGTTTTGGAAACATCCGCAGCCAGGTTTCCAGAGTCTTGTGGCGACCTTGTTCGTGTAGCTTCGCAGCATGCTTATAGATTACTTCCGCGGCCGCATCCCAGTCATGGACCTTAAGGAACATCTGCACGCCGTCTTCAACATAACCTGAGCCTGTCAATATTTCCGCCGCCCGGTGGCGGATATTTATCAATGTTTCGGGGGAGAGCGTCGCCTCCGCTCTATCCAGCAGAAATTCACGGAACAGGGGGTGATATTGATACGTGGGATTTTGATCACCGTGCTTCGTGGTGAAATAATTTAACTGGGCGAATTGAGCGACCATGCGGCCGGCCTCGGAAGAGCCGATCAGTTCATCGACGGCTTGCGGCGTCATGACGGGCAGAACCGCAGTATACTGCATGAGACTCTGGATCTCCGGCGGCAGACTATTGAAGACCTCCTCGGCGAAATAATCGAACACCACGGAGTCGATCGCGCCTGAGGAGTCACCTGCAAAACTATCATGGGATTTCATCTGCAAGACCAGTGACAGTCCCGCCGCCCAGCCGCCCACTTTTATCTGCATTTGTTTAGCCGCTTCTTCCGATGGCAGGATCATGCCATGCAAGGCCGCGATAGCCTTCACCTCATTTGGACTCAATTGCAGATCATCCCACTCAATCATCGCCACCATATTGTTGGCACGCAGCCTGGCCATGGCGGGCGGATATTCATTCCTGGTGATGATGACAATCCGGCCACCCAGTGGTAGTTCACTGCACGCAACACGTATTACCTCGTGCAGAGCGGCATCTTCTGCTACCTCCTGATAATTATCGAGCACGATGAGAAACGGAACTTCGAACTGTCGGTAAAGTTCTCTAAAGTACTGTCTGGCGAATGCCGTGATCCCCTGGGAAAACTCCGGAGTGAGATGCGGCATGGCCGACTTGTTGTGAGGGATCGCTTCGCGCGCCGCAACGCCCAAATAATGGAAAAACGTCGCCAGATCCTTGTCGCACTTGTCGACCTGATACCAAAGGCTCGGCAAATTAAGACTTTCGATATAGGTCGCGACCAAGGTCGATTTGCCCGCGCCCGGCGGACCACTGACCACGACGAGTTGCCTGGAGCGCATCTCGTCAAGCAGATTGTGGAGATCGGTACGGTGATAAGTGAGCGCGAGTCGTGGGCGGGCAATTTTTGGTATTGCTGCTTTATCAGCGCTCATATCCTATCCCCTATATATTTATACTTATTGGCGACATATGCGGGCACTGCCATAGCGGGTAATATTGCATTACCGAAAAATCACGACGAGCCCTTAAAATATGAACAATACTGCTGCATGCTGATCAATGCAAGACAGGTTTCGAGGTTTCAGTGGGCCATATTATTTTTTCCTGATACTACAACACCCTTCCCCAAGCAATTCTCCCTGTTTAGTCATAGGGTATTTATACGTTCACGTGATACCCCCCCTGCAACAAGCTTTATCGTAAGCTTATGCCAATTTATTTTAAATTAAAGCGGATTTATGCGCAGCTTCGCGCCCGATTCGGACATCATGCGACGGCTCGCCGCCAGCGGCAAATTCGTCTTTAAATGAAAAAAATTAGTTTATCAGGGAATATGTACCCAATATGTAATGACTCATGTATTACAGTGCATGCGTCAGGGAAGGCGAGAGGCACCATGGCTAAAAACCCGAGGATCGGCGTGTAGGCGCGTACCTGTTAAACATTGACAGGTACCTGCCATACACGGCAAAGAAATGTCGCAGGCATAGCGACACGCCACAAGCGGTGCAGGGAAGCACATCAGGGAGCCTAGGTGAAAATTTGGTGCCGCGTGTCCCGGTGCGCGAGACTTGGCAGGGAAGTCACATTGCGTTTCACAGGACCGCGGCACACTCATCTTGTGTCTCTATTGGGGTAAAGCTATCCCGGTAGCGTCATGGTATCGGTGCGCGCAAGATACGCTGATTATATCGTCATCCTTCCTGCACAGCCTGGTGGCAACCGCCATACCAGGCCGTCACCTGCTCAGCCACGGCAGATTCGGACCTTACAAGGCTATGGTAGAAAATAATGGGCTTCGCAATCGGTAAAGGCAGCGTCCTTGCCGCCAACGCTCATTCCGAACGTAAAATCAATATACAGGACGCCTGGTCACAAATCGGTCACTACATGGAATATATCCGCCCCCCTTTGAGGGGGTCTATCATCCCTATGGATGGTGCCATGATTCTAGATTTTTAATATCTCCAAAGTTCAATAATATACTGATAATATACGCCAGCATCCGGCCTTGCACAGCGGATTTACGCCTTGGGCTGGCGAGTGATTAGCAGGACAGCCGGATACTTCTAGTTAAGGAAATGCCATGGAATCCCAGACCAGCTTAATTGAGGCATTGCGCGACACCCTCGGCCAGGCCCTCCATGGTTTGATCAATCTCATTCCCAATGTATTGAGCGCGGCCTTCGTGGTGGCGGTGGGCTGGCTGTTGGCCCGTTTAATCAGGGGGTTGATCATTCGCGGCATCCATGCACTGGACAAACTCCTGCGCAAATTCCATTCCCATCAGGCTTCCCGTCCGCCTCTGGTACAAGAGCGCTCCATTAAGGCGGTAGGTGCCATCTTCTATTGGGCAGTTATCCTGCTGTTCCTAACCGCGGCAACCCAGGTCCTGGGCATGGGGGTATTTTCCGACTGGCTGAGCGGCATCATGACCTATCTCCCGGCAGTGATCGCCGGGATTCTCATCCTGCTCGCCGGCTTTGTCTTCAGTCTCTTGGTGAAGGATCTGGTCACCGCCGCCGCCAACTCCGCCCACATCGCCTATGCCGATCTCCTGGGGCAGACGGTACAGATATTGATTTTTTCCACCGCCGTAGTGGTGGGTATCGATCAAATGGGGATCAATATCACCTTCCTCATCGTCATCGTCTCCATCATCCTGGGCATGATCTTCGGTGGCTTGGCCCTGGCCTTCGGCCTGGGGGCGAAAAATGTGGTTAGTAACGTACTCGCCGCCCACTACGTGCGCCAAACTTACCAGATCGGCGATAACGTCGACTTCAATGGCGTCAAGGGCCGCATCATCCAAGTGACCAATGTCGGCATCCTGGTGGAACATGACCAGGGACAGACCCATATACCCACCTCACTCTTTTTGACCGGGCAATCCACCCGGGTCGAGGATCATCGCGATCATGAGCAACGACCTGGCCCTTAGCCATCTGTTTTGCGAAAAACATCCCTCCGACGCGGCATCCATCCTGGTGCGGTTGCCACCCGAATATGTCGCCGGCTTTTTAATTTCCCTGCCCCCCAGCCAGGGTATCAATCTCATCCTGCACATGCCCACGGCATACACCACCCAGTTGCTCAACTACTGCGAAAACGAGTTCAGCGCGCGCCTGCTCGCTCACGCGGATATTTCCACGGCGGCCAGACTGCTGCGCCCATTTACCTCCCAACAGCGCGAATCGCTCATGATGCGCATGGATGCCGCACACAGCATGCAATTATCGCGCATGTTGAACTATGCCCCGGGCAGCATCGGCCACCTGGTAGAGATCCCGCCCTTGACCGCCCTGGGCGATTGGACGATCAAACATACCCAGCGTGAATTAAAGAAGATTCGGCGCCGCTCACTCTTCGACTTTCCCGTCGTCGATGACGAACATCGCTTCCTGGGCCTGGTGACCGTCCATGCTTTATTGATCGCCGGCGAAAGCGGCCGTCTCGCTGATTTATGCACGGATAAGGAACATGCCCTACCCGCCTATGCCACGATCGCCTCGGTAATCAATCACCCGTTATGGACGAAAAATCTCTCTCTGCCGGTGGTCGACCGCGGCGGGATATTGCTGGGGATCTTGTATCACACGGTTCTGACGTCCCATATCCACGGCTCGCCCAGCGCCCGCACTCAGGACGTGCTGGCGCCGGTTATGGCCCTGGCCGAACTTTATTGGGCCGCGTCATCCTCGATCATCGAGACCATCGGTAAAAAAAAGGCATCACAGCCTAAAAGCACTTGAGTACAGGGAGCCCCCATGGCTAACGCCACCACCACTGCCGTAAACGCCCTCAATCGCTTCTTCATCCGCCAATACCCGGGCGAAGTTGCCGCCTGGCTGAGCGAACTGTCCCCCAAAGAAGCGGTCACCGCCGCCGTTCGCATCCCGGCTAATATGATCGCGGCGGTATGGGAAAAATTACCCGCCCATGTCGCCCGCTCCCTGCTCAGCAACCTGTCATTGGAGCAGGGCCGCAATATCTTGATTCGCGTCGATCCCGCCCATGCCGCCCTTGTCCTGCGCAGTCTGGAATCCGAATTGCGCCAGCAGTATCTGGAAAAAGTCGAACCGCTGCTGGCCAAAGAATTGCTGCGGCTGATGAATTATCCGCCCGATAGCGCCGGCGCCTTGATGGACCCCGCCGTTATCACCTTCAAGGGCGACGCCGTGGCGCAACTCGCATTGAAGCAGTTACGCCGCCATCGCGGCAACGTCGGCCGCTATGTGTTTATCGTCGATGAACAAGGCACTCTCGAAGGTCTCGTCGAAGTTCAGGATCTGGCCCTCGCCAACGGCAAGACCCGGTTGAGCACCCTCACCCGCCCGGCAAAGGCCGTGGTCGACGTGATGGCGAGCCGGGAAGAAATCACCGACATCCTGGAGACTCATAAGATCAGCGAACTGCCGGTCATCGATGCCCGCGCTTGCCTGGTCGGCAGTATTCGCTACGATGCCCTCATCACCGCCGTACAGAACGAAACCAGCGCCGACATTCAAACCATGGTCGGTGTCAGCAAGGACGAACGCGCCCTGTCACCCATTCCCTTCGCGGTGCGCAAGCGCCTGCCCTGGTTGCAGATCAATCTCGCCACCGCCTTCCTCGCCTCCGCGGTGGTCGGCCTCTTCGAAGGCACTATCGCCCACTTCACGGCCCTGGCGGTGTTGTCGCCCATCGTCGCCGGCCAGGCGGGCAACACCGGTCAACAGGCCCTGGCGGTGACCATGCGCGGCCTCTCCCTGCGCGAGATCAGTGCCCACAATTGGTGGCGTATGATCTATAAGGAGATGAGCACGGGCTTCATCAACGGCGTCGCCATCGCCCTGACCACCGCCTTCTTCGTGTTCCTGTGGTCCCATTCCATAAGCATGGCGGCGGTCATCGCCAGTGCCATGGTGCTGTCCATGGTGGCGGCGGGTTTCGCCGGCGCCCTCATTCCCTTGATCCTGACAATGCTCGATCAGGATCCGGCGCAGGCTTCCTCCATCATTCTGACCACTATCACGGATTGCACCGGTTTCGGCACCTTCCTCGGCATCGCCACTCTGGCAGCTTCGGCGGGATTGCTTTAGGTCAGCCATGGTTAATATCCAACCCAAGTCATGACGTAAAATGGTCTTGAAGAACCGCTGTAGAAACCTGAGGATCACGACCAACCCCTACAGACGCGAACCGCCGCCCCGGGAACATGACAAACATGATGAAATACTTTAGAAAGGCGCCACGAGATGTCTATGAACAAGAAGTCGTCCAAGCGTGACGCAAAGAATGGGCGCCCCGCCACAGGCGCCATACCCAGCCAGGAAGCAATGGACAAGCTGGTAGGCCTGTTCAATTCCGGACAATTGCCCATAGCGGAGATTGAGGCCCGCCGCCTCATCGAGCGGCACAAAAGGATGCCCGAGCTATACAACCTGCTGGGCATGATCCTGACCGGCCAGAGCAAACTCGATGAGGCAGTCGAGTGCTATCGCCAGGTGCTCAAGATCAAGCCGGATGCTGTCGGGGCCTTTATTAATCTGGGAAATGTGTACCAGCGGCTCAATAAACTGGAAGAGGCGGTGGCCAGCTTTGAGCAGGCGCTGAAGATCAACCCGGATATCGCACAGGTGCACAACAACCTGGGCGCCGCACTGGCGTCACAGGGCAAATTCGCCGAGGCGGTAGACAGCTATCGCCGCGCACTCAAGATCCAACCGGACTATGTCCAGGCGCACAATAATCTCGGCAATGCCTTAAGAGACCTGGGCCTGCTTGCGGAGGCCCAGGCCAGCTTCGAGCAGGCACTGAAGATTAAACCGGACAATGCGGAGACATTTTACAACTTACATACACTATTACTTGATACGGCGGATATGTCCTCTGCCATCAGGAGCCTGGAGAACGCCGTCAAACTGCAACCCGGCAATGCCAATTACAGGCTCAATCTCGGAATGTTATTGATGTACTGCGGCGATGCCGCAGGCGCCGAACCTCATCTTCAGGAAGTTGAGCACGGATCGGCCTTAGACCGTGCCCGTCTCGATGCGTGGCAGTACATAAAATCGGCCGCCCCCGCCATGCCGAAGATGATCGGGTCCTACCTCGAAGCCTTCCGCCTAGGCGTGCACGCCGCCCGAGCTTCAGGATTGGTGCTGGAATTCGGCGTGCGTTTCGGAACGACCATCCGGCAAATAGCCGGTTTGGTCGAGCAGCAGGTGCACGGTTTTGACAGTTTCGAGGGGCTGCCGGAAGCCTGGCATCACGAACAAAAAGGCAGTTACACCACCAAGGGCGTGATGCCCCGGGTACCGGATAATGTGCTCCTCCATAAGGGATGGTTCGAGGAGACGCTGCCGGCGTTCGTGAAAACGCATAAAGAGCCGGTGCGTTTCATGAATATCGATTGTGATCTTTACAGCGCCACCAAGACCATTCTCGACACCCTGGCCGCGCAAATCGGTCCCGGAACCGTCATCGTCTTCGATGAATACATCGGCAACGAGCATTGGCGCGAAGACGAATACAAGGCTTTTCAGGAGGCGGTCAGCGCTTACGGCTGGCGCTATGAATATCTGGCCTTCAGCCTGTTTACCAAGCAGGTGGTGGTGCGAATCCTGTAGCACCGCCGCTTGACGGCGCTTGTGTATAGCCGGTGTCGGGCCATGACATTAATGCTGGGTCGCCTGGGCCTTGCAGCGCCATTCGTTGAGCTGCTCGCGGATTTGGCCTATGGCCTGTCGGGTCAAGACACTGCGGCGTGCATCGCGCACTTCACCACCCAGTGCCTCCGCCAGCCGCCGGGTCTTGGCCAGCATGGTATCGAAGGTGACGATGTCCTCCTCATCGCCGGCCGGCACCATGAACAGCGACAGACCCGCGGTATTCATGTCGTCCATGTGCTCCAGGTCGAAACTGCCTGGCTTGACCATATTGGCCAGGCTGAATAAGGGCGGGGTATCGCCGCGGGCGGGGGAATAATAATGAAAGATCTGCCAATCTCCGTATTCAAAGCCGGTACTCTCCACGGCCCGGCGCACGGCCTGGCCGGAAAACACCTGATCATCGTTCGCCATGACGTTCAACACCACCACGCGATGAGGGTCCTCCGCCACTCGTGGCGCAGGGCGCTTGGCGGCGGCTGAATGTGGCGCTGCTACCGAGTCACGAGCACCGGGATCGGAGTGCATGTACGAAGACGGCTGTAACGGCGCTTCCTGCTGTTCCGCGATGATTCTGCCGACACCGGCCAAGGCACGCTCCGAAACATCGGAGACCTTGGTATCGACAGCAAACAGCGGATCGAACTCCGGCTCCTCGTTACGGGCATGGCCATCGCTGTGCACTGCCGGCGGCAGTTGTCCGGAACTGCGCCGCCGCAAGCCCAAACGTAATAGCAGCACCACGACGATGATCACCGACCCAACCACGATTAATGTCATACTCACCGATTCCATGGATCAACCTTCTCAAGCAGAAGAAAGATAACGGGACAAAAAACAAAGTTAATAGAGGATCCCTCTTTTACTTACCCCATTTCGCTTTGCTCTAGCCCGTCAAGAAGCAGCAGCCATATCCACCGCCTCATCGATATCCACCGACACCAGGCGCGATACGCCCGGCTCATGCATGGTTACGCCGACCAGTTGTTCAGCGATCTCCATTGTACCCTTGTTGTGGGTGATGTAGATAAACTGCACCCGATCGGACATATCCTGCAACAAGCGGGAAAAACGCCCGACGTTTGCATCATCCAAAGGCGCGTCCACCTCGTCAAGTATACAGAACGGCGCCGGATTCAATTCAAAGATGGAGAATACCAGGGCCACCGCCGTGAGTGCCTTTTCACCGCCGGAGAGCAAATGAATGGTGCTGTTGCGCTTGCCGGGTGGGCGCGCCATGATGGTCACGCCGGTATCCAGGATGTTTTCGCCGGTCAATTCCAGGTAGGCGTGGCCGCCGCCGAATAGACGGGGGAACATGGCCTGCACGCCGGCATTGACCTTATCGAAGGTTTCCTGAAAACGTTCCTTGGTCTCGCGGTCGATCTTGCGTATGGCGTTTTCCAGAGTGGTCAGCGCCTCGGTGAGGTCGGCATGTTGCGCATCCAGATAGGCCTTGCGTTCCGATTGTTCGGCGAATTCCTCGATGGCCGCCAGGTTGATCGCGCCCAGGCGCTGAATATGCGCGGCCAGTCGCTCCGCTTCGCTATGCCATTCCGCCTCATTGGCACCCTCCGGCATTTCCTGCAGCAGTTGCTCCAAGGTGAAATCGGATTCCGCGATCTGCTCCTCCAGGGTCTGGCGGCGCACGCGGATTTCCTGGAAGGCGAGACGAGCATTGTCGAGATCGCCGCGCACCGTCTGCATCTGCTGTTCGGCCTGGTTGCGCCGCTCCGCCAATTCTCGCAACTGGTGTTCCACTTCCGTCAAACGCCGCCGCGCCGCGGCCAATTGCTCATCCACCTCCAGGCGCTTGGTGAGCAGCGCTTCCAATTCTCTCTCCATCTGCTCGATGGGTGCGCCGCCGCTCGCCAGGGCGGTGGTGAGTTCCTCGCGGCGGTGGGTCAGGTGATTCAGCTGCCCCTGCATCTTATCCAGATTGTCGCGGGTGGAATTCAATTGCGCCCGCGCCGACTCGACGCGCAGGGCCACTTCATGGCGGCTCTCGCGATCGCTGCGCGCCTGCTGGCGGATCTCTTCCAGGGTGCGACGCTTGTCGTCGCGCTGTAACAGCAACTGCTCCCGCAACGCGCTGTGATCCTCAGTCGCCGCCAAGGCCTCCTGCAAGCGCTCCTGCGCGGCTACCCGCTCCTGTTCGTCGCGCTCCAGATCCTTGCGCACTTCTTCGATCTCCGTGCGCACGCGTTTATCCCGGGCCCACAGCTGGTTGAGGCGTTCCTGCTTGGTGCTGAGCTGTGACTGCAGCTCGGCGCGCTTGTTGGTGACATCGCGCACCTGGCCCTGGAGGCCCTCGCGCGCCTGCTCCAGTTCCCGCACCGTCCGGGCCGTGTGCTCCAGTCTTTGCTGCAAGTCGCCGATGCGGCCGCTGAGGGTTTCAATCTGAGCCGCCAACTCCTGCAAGGCCTGCTCGCGGATCAATACGCTGGACTGTTCGTCGGAGCCACGCACCACCCGCAGCCAGCCGTTGCCTATCCACACCCCGTCGCGGGTGATCACCGACTCCTGTCCCTCCAGGCGCGGACGCAGACTTAAGGCCTGGTTCAGATCCTCGGCGACGTAGACCCCGCCGAGCAGGCCGTCGAGGCTCC
>Ga0315556_1002645_pt1 | contig 10100 bp, 12 predicted proteins | sample SalMarSW160310MG_FD_202112 | JGI IMG/M metagenome (GOLD analysis project Ga0315556, IMG submission 202112) | Salt marsh sediment microbial communities from the Plum Island Ecosystem LTER, Massachusetts, United States - Salt Marsh Sediment SW1603-10 ... | reverse complement strand
GGCGATCTGCTCTTCGGAACGGCCGGTCAGGCGCATGTAAGCCAGGGTCTCGTCGTCGATGGGGAACAGGCCGCAGGTGGCCCCGTACTCGGGCCCCATGTTGGCGATCGTGGCGCGGTCGCCCATGGGGAGGTGGGACAGGGCGTCGCCGTAGAACTCCACGAACTTGCCGACCACGCCGTGCTTGCGCAGCATCTGGACGATGGTCAGCACCAGGTCGGTGGCGGTGGCGCCTTCGGGCAGCCGGCCGGTGAGCTTCATGCCGACCACTTTGGGCACCAGCATGGAGACGGGCTGGCCCAGCATGGCGGCCTCGGCCTCGATGCCGCCCACGCCCCAGCCCAGCACGCCGATGCCGTTGACCATGGTGGTGTGGGAGTCGGTGCCGACCACGGTGTCCGGGTAGGCCTGGGTCCTGCCGTCGACCTCCTTGGAGAACACCACCCGGGACAGATATTCGACGTTCACCTGATGGACGATGCCGGTATCTGGTGGCACAACCTTAAAATTATCAAACGCTTGCTGTCCCCACTTAAGAAATTGGTACCGCTCCTTGTTGCGTGAGAACTCGATGGCGGCGTTCAGGTCGGCAGCGTCGTCACTGCCGAACTTGTCGACCTGCACCGAGTGGTCGATGACCAGCTCGGCGGCCTGCAGCGGATTGATCTTCTGCGGATCGCCCCCCAGGGCTTCCATGGCGTCGCGCATGGCGGCCAGGTCGACCACGGCGGGCACGCCCGTGAAGTCCTGCATCAGCACGCGCGCCGGCCGGTACTGAATCTCGTCGGCAGGCTCGGCCTGGGGATCCCAGGCGGCCAGCTTTTCGATATCGGCCTTGGTCACGGTCACGCCGTCTTCGTGGCGCAGCAGGTTCTCGAGGAGGATCTTCAGTGAAAAGGGCAGGCGGTCGCTACCGGCCACTCGATCGACGCGGAAGATCTCGTAAGACGTGCCGTCGACGTCGAGGGTGGACCGGGCACTGAAACTGTCGCTCATGAATCGAGACTCCGCTAAAGGCTGGACGGGGATGCTGCCGGCGGCCGGGCGCGTGATCAGCGGGGAGCCGAACGGTATGGGGCAGCGCCGCAAAAGCACGAAGTTTACCGGCGGGAATGCCGAAAATCACCCGGCGCAGGACGAGGGCACCAGCGGGCCCTGGAGTCTCGCCCGCGCAGACAGCGTCGAGGACTGGCTTCGCGCGGGGGGGCTATCGGACAGGCAGCGGAATCCTTCGCGCTCGTGCGTCTTGGCCGGAGCCGTGCCTTAAGCGGGCCAGGGGAGGACGAGACTCGCCGAGGCAACGGCGGCCCCGAGCAGGGCGCCGATCAAAACGTCGCTGGGGTAGTGCAGGCCGAGCGCCACGCGCGAGGCGGCGGTGAGCAGCGTAAAGGGCACGAGCAGCGCCCCCAGTGCCGGGAAGTACGAGAGAGCGACCAGGGTGAAGCCCACCGCATGCAGCGTATGCCCGGAGGGGAAGCTGTAGTGGTCGAGCGGTGGCACGCCGGGACGGATGGCGGCCTCGAAATCGCAGGGGCGCTCCCGGATGGTGTTGCTTTTCAGCAGCTTGTAGAGCGCCAGCGAGATCCCGCCCACGAGCAGCATGTGCAGGGCTGCGGTGGCTCCGACCCGCCCCTGGCTGAGGGCCAGGCTGGCCATCAGGCTGTACCAGAAGATGCCGTTGCCGAGCCGGCTGACGATCCTGAACAGCAGCAGCACCGGCCCGTAGCGGGTCCAACGGTTCCAGGCAAGGCAGAGCACCACTTCGGACTCATTCATTCGTCGCAGCAAGGCGCGCATGGGACACCTCCTTCGCCCGAGGCTGGTCGGAAACTTGGTACAACAGCTCTTCCAGCTCGCCGATAAGCCGGGGCCACCCCAGGGTCTCGGCGGTCGCCCGGGCGCCGGCTGCCGCTTTGGCGACCAACGCGGGACTCTCGGCGAGCGCGAGCGCACAACGCACGAAATCGGCGTTGTCGCCGAAGCGCGCCAGCATGCCGTCGCGCCCGTTTCGGATGTGCTGGCGGGCGGCGGCATAGTCGTAGGCGGCGATCGCCAGCCCGCTGGCCATAGCCTCCAGGACCACGTTGCCGAACGTCTCAGTGATGCTCGGAAACAGGAACAGATCCCCCGAGGCGTAGTACTCGGCGAGCTCGATGCCCGTCTTGGGGCCGGTGAACACGAAGTCGCGGTGCCGTCTCTTCAGCCGCGCGAGCTCGGGGCCATCGCCGACGAGCACGAAGCGACCGCGCCCGAGTCTGGTCCGCAGGGCCTCGAACGCTCGCACGGCCAGGCCGAGGTTCTTCTCGGCGGCCAGGCGGCCGACGTACAGGACGACGGGCTCACCGTCCGTAACGTCCCAGGCGGCGCGCAGCGCATCGGAGCGGCGCGCCGGGTTGAAGAGCTCGGTGTCGACGCCGCGGGGAAAGACGCGCAGGCGCTCGATGCCGCGCTGCCCGAGCTGGGCAGCCAGGTCTTGGGTCGGCACCAGCGTGAGCCGGGACCGATTGTGGAACCGTTTCAGGGAGCCCCAGACGGCGGGCTCGATCAGGCCCAGGCCATAGTGTCGGCAGTACTGCTGAAAGTTGGTGTGATAGCCGGAGACCGCGGGGATGCCCAGCTCGCGCGCGATCCTCAGTGCACAGCGCCCCAAGGGGCCTTCGGTGGCGATGTAGATCGCGTCAGGCGAGCGCTCCGCCCAGGCGCGTCTCAGCCGCCGCGGGATCGGAAGGCCAAATCGCAGCTCCGGGTAGCGCGGAATGGGCAGCCCCGGCGCCAGGATCTGGCGCAGGCCGCCTTCGGTGTCGGGCTGGTCGCCGCGGCCCTGGCTGGGGCGGATCAGGGTGAGGCTATGACCCTGCCCGCGCAGCCCCTCCACCATGGCGCGCAGGGTGCGGGCGACGCCGTTGATCTCCGGCGGATAGGTCTCGGTGATGACGGCTATGTCCATGAGCAGGGCAGCGGTTGGGGTGCAACGGATTCGGGCTCGGCCTTGCGCTCGTGTCGCCGGTGGCGGAGAGCCCGCCGGGCATACCGGCCAGGCCCTGGCGGGTGAATTGCCGGGCCTCCAGGGCTAGGCTGCGGCGGGGTCCCGACCCGGGTGGCCAGCCAGCCGGCGAGCGGCCAGCATCGTACCTCGGACTTGGCAATGAAGCGCAGGCTGCGCAGCGAGCCGAGCACCGGGATATCCAGCCAGGACACGTGGTTGCAGACCAGCAGGCCGCCGGTCCCGCTGGCCTCATTTTCCAGCAGGACGCTGACACGCAGGATCCGGCAGAGCCGGCTGTGCCACCAGCGCGCGATACGCGCGGGCGGGTGCCGAACAAGGCCCAGGGCCAGGGTGAGCAGTGCACCGAGCATCAGGTGCTCGCCGACCCGGCACAGACGCCAGAGGACCTGCAGCCTGACCATCTCGGCTCAACTCTCCCGCAAGCGGAAGTGGCGCTCGTAGGTTGGGCCGAGGTCGTTCATGTCCAGCAGCATCAACAGGTCCGCCACTCCAAAATCCGGATCGAGGCAAGGCCCGCCGCAGACGCGTGCGCCGAGGCGCACATAGGCCTTGAGCAGCGGCGGCATGGTGGCGGTGATGGTGTCGTCCGCGACGGACGGCAGATCGACGGCCCGCCGGGGAAAGACCCGCAGCTGGGGTCCGCTCTGGGCGTGCTCGCACAAACGGTCGAGACGACTGCTGCCGCAACGCGATTGTCGCGCAGCTCGACGCTGGCGCAGCCGAACAGGTAGTCGAAGCCGTGCAGCTTTATGTACTCCACGAGACCCGACCAGAGCACGGCGATTGCGGCGCCGCTGCGGAAGGCGGGATTGACACAGGTGCGTCCGATCTCGAGCAGACGAGCCCCCTGAGCTCCCAGGCGCCGGATGTTGGTGAGATCGAGCTCGCTTTCCGAATAGAAGCCTCCCGCTTCGACTGCCTTGGGCTCGGACAGCAGTCGCGTCGAGGCGACCACCTCGCCCGGGTCCAGCTCGCGCACGAGCAGGTGATGGCAGTAATCATCGTAGGGGTCTCGGTCGAGCCTTGCAACCGCACTGTCTAAACGGGCGCCTAGCTCTTCGGCGAATACCCGATAGCGCAGCGCCTGAGACTCCCGCACCTCGGTGTCGCTCGCGGCGAGCTCGACGAACAGACGACCTGCGCGTCCGGGACGCTTGGACTCCGGGATGATGATGGCGGTCACGGACCTGGACTCCCTCTTGGATGGAAGGGATGCTAGGTCCAGCGCGTGTCAGCACCGGGGCAGGATCATGACAGGTCGACGAAACTTTCGTTAACGTCCCGTGACGTCGGCGCTCACGCCTCCACCAGCAGGCGCTCACAGCCGCGAAGCAGACGCCGGCGCTGAAACAGGACGCCCAGGCGCGTCCCACCGCATTGGCGCCAGAGCAGTACGGAGCGGATTCCCGCGAGCAGCAGCGAGCGAATGCGGGCGACGTTGATCGAATCGCTCAGATAGCGCGGCTCTCCGTGGACCATGATGCGCGGCTGCAGGGTGCCGATGCTGGCACTGTAGATCTCGGCCAGATCGGAGAGCATGGCGGGATGGGTCAAGTCCAGCAGCTCCAGGTGAGCGCCGGCGCGGCCTATGTCTTGAGCGATCCTGTCCATGAGCTGCGGGCTCTTGGCCGCCTTTCGCTCCAGATCCAGCAGGCTCAGCACGTAGCGGACGATCTCGATGCTGCGCCCCGTGCCGCCGACCAGCTGGTCACGCAGACAGGTCAGGCCCCTGGTGAGGCCGGCCAGGCTGCCGTACACGGCCTCGACGCTCGGCGCCTCGACCTGAAACAAGCTGTAGATGCTCGCTTTGAGCGGCTCCGCCGGAACGTTGCCGCGCCGGGCAATACCCTCGACCAGCGAGGCGGCCTGGAAGATGCCTGCCAAGGCGATGATCCTGTCTCGCTCGGTCTTCATGCCTTGCAGCTTCCCCGATCGGCCGCCTCGATGACGCCTCCTCCCAGGCAGTCCTGGCCGCGATACAGCACCACCGATTGGCCCGGGGTGATGGCGCGTTGGCTCCTGGCGAACCGGACCTGGCAGCGCTCGCCGGGCAGCAGATGCACGGTACAGGCCTCCAGGGGCTGGCGGTGGCGGATGCGGGCCTGACAGTCGAAGGCAGCACCCGCCGCCGGCGGACGACCGGCAATCCAGTGCAGCCGCGAGGCGCTCAGGCCTGCGGACATGAGCAGTGGATGGTCGTGCTCTTGGGCCACCACGAGGCGGTTGCGCTCCAGGTCCTTGGTGACCACGAACCAGGGCGCCTCCCGGGCGCTCGCCATGCCGCCGAGGCCCAGGCCTTTGCGCTGGCCCAGGGTGTAATACATCAGCCCCTGGTGCTCGCCGACGACCCGTCCGTCGTCGGCCGTGGCGATCGGTCCGGGGCGCGCGGGGAGATACCGGCTCAAGAAGTCTCGCAAGCGCCGCTCCCCGATGAAGCAGATGCCCGTACTGTCTTTCCTGGCGTGGTTGGGCAGCCCCGCGGAGCGGGCGAGGGCGCGGACCTCAGGTTTGGTGAGCTCGCCCAAGGGAAACCGGCTTCGCGCCAGCTGGTCCTGATCGAGCTGGTGGAGAAAATAGGTCTGGTCCTTTGCCTCGTCGCGGGCCCGGCGGAGCCGGTGAGCGTCCGCCTCGCTGTGGATGAGCGCATAGTGTCCGGTGGCGATGCAGTCGGCCCCCGCCGCCAGCGCGTGATCGAGGAAGGCGCGGAACTTGATCTCCCGGTTGCAGAGCACGTCCGGGTTGGGTGTGCGCCCGGCGCGATACTCGTTGAGGAAATAGCTGAACACGCGATCCCAGTACTCGGTGCTGAAGTTCACAGTCGCCAAAGGGATGTCGAGATGCCCGGCCACGGCGCGGGCATCGGCGAGGTCTTCGGCGGCGGAGCAGTAGTCCTTGGTGTCGTCTTCCTCCCAGTTCTTCATGAACAAGCCGCGCACACGCCAGCCTTGCTCGCGCAGCAAGAGGGCGGCTACGGCCGAATCCACCCCCCCAGAGAGACCGACGAAGACCAGTCGATGATGGGAGTCGCTCACTTGGAAGTCCGGCACTCGGAGTGAGGGCAGGGTCAACCCATCTCGACGATCAGTCCGAGAGGGTGACGGATGCCGGCCAGATAGTCCTCCAGGGCCCGCAGCACCAGCGGGCTGCGCAGGCGCTCGGCCGCTGCCCGGATCTCGGCAGGGCTCATCCAGCAGGTACGCAGGATGTCCGGGTCGAGACCCATCTCGGGCCGGTGGTCGTCGACGGTGCCGAAAAAGCAGAATCGCACGTAGGTGTCGCCGCCCGGGGAGACCTGCCAACGGTAGATACCCACCAGTCCTTGGGGAGAGAACCGCCAGGCGGTCTCCTCGCGCACCTCCCGGATCACCGCCTGCTGGAAGGACTCGGCTACCTCCAGGTGTCCGGCCGGCTGGTTGAGCACCTGGCGCCCGCCGGGGCGCTCCTCCACCAGCAAGAAACGGTCGTCACGCTCGATCACCGCGGCAACGGTGGTCCTAACGCTCATCTTTCACCAACCTCCTGCTGCGGCGCCCGATCGCTCGTGCGCCTTGTACCCACGCGCACCTCGGGCGTCTCGCGACGAATCCTGGTGAGAAGTGCAGGCTGGGGCACCAGTCCATGGGGTCTATCTTATCCGACGGGCTTTCCGCGCGGCAGCCGGAGTCTCGGATCGTGCGCGGGAGTCGAGAGAAGTCCATTCGCCGGGCTGAAGGGAGCCGAGGCTCCAGCGACCCACGGCGACGCGCACCAGACGCAGGGTCGGGTGGCCCAGGGCGGCGGTCATGCGCCGCACTTGACGGTTGCGGCCTTCGCGGATCGAGATTTCCAGCCAACGGGTGGGCACACTCTCGCGGAAGCGGATCGGCGGATCCCGCGGCCAGAGGGCTGGCTCGGCCAGGGGCCGCACCCTGGCCGGCAGCGTGAGTCCATCCTGCAGGTCGAGCCCAATGCGCAGCCGCTCCAGGGCAGCCGCGTCGGGCTCGCGCTCTACCTGTACCCAATAGGTTTTCCACGTCTTGTGGCGGGGATGGCTCAGGCGGTGTTGCAGGGCGCCGTCATCGGTAAGCAGCAGCAGTCCCTCGCTGTCGCGGTCGAGACGCCCGGCGGGGTAGACGCCGGGCACCGGGATGAAGTCGGCGAGGGTCAGGACCTCCCCGCTCCCGGAAAACTGGCACAGGACGCCGAAGGGCTTGTTGAACAAGATCAAGCGGGGCATCGGGAAAGCAGTGAGCGGTTAGCCGATCGTCCGGGGCGGGTGGTAAACTGCGGCCATTTTGCGGCATCCAAAATGGGGTGAAACATGGCTTACGACAAGATCGAAGTGCCGGCGCAGGGGGAGCGTATCGGCGTCAACGCGGATTTTTCGCTGAGCGTGCCGGATGTGCCTATCGTACCGTTCATCGAGGGCGATGGCATCGGCGTGGACATCACCCCCGTGATGAAGCGCGTGGTGGACGCGGCCGTGCAGAAGGCCTACGGAGGGCGCCGGCGGATCGCCTGGATGGAGGTCTACGCGGGCGAGAAGGCCAATCGGATCTATGGCCAGGACGTCTGGCTCCCCGAGGAGACCCTGGAGGCGGTCAAGGATTTCACCGTGTCCATCAAGGGCCCGCTCACGACACCGGTGGGGGGCGGCATCCGCTCGCTCAACGTGGCGCTGCGCCAGCAGCTCGATCTCTACGTCTGCCTGCGTCCGATCCGCTATTACGAGGGTACGCCGAGCCCGCTCAAGAATCCGGAGCGGACCGATATGGTCATCTTCCGCGAGAACTCCGAGGACATCTATGCGGGCATCGAGTGGGCGTCCGGTTCCGCGGACGCGCAAAAGCTGATTCGTTTCCTGCAGGAGGAGATGGGGGTCACCAAGATCCGCTTCCCCGGCACCTCCGGCATCGGCATCAAGCCGGTATCCAGCGAAGGCACCAAGCGTCTGGTGCGCAAGGCAATCCAATACGCTGTCGACAACGACCGCGCCTCGGTCACCCTGGTGCACAAAGGCAATATCATGAAGTTTACCGAAGGGGCGTTCAAGTCCTGGGGCTACGAGCTCGCCAAGGAGGAGTTCGGGGCCCAGGAGGTCGATGGAGGCCCCTGGTGCGCGTTCGCCAACCCGAGGACCGGCAAGCGCATTCTCATCAAGGACGTGATCGCCGATGCGTTCCTGCAGCAGATCCTGCTGCGGCCCGCGGAGTACGACGTCATCGCTACCCTGAATCTCAACGGCGACTACATCTCCGACGCCCTGGCCGCCCAGGTCGGAGGGATCGGCATCGCGCCGGGGGCGAATCTGTCGGACAGCGTGGCCATGTTCGAGGCGACTCACGGCACTGCGCCCAAGTACGCGGGCCAGGATAAGGTCAATCCCGGCTCTCTGATCTTGTCGGCGGAGATGCTGCTGCGCCACCTCGGCTGGTCGGAAGCCGCCGACTTGATCGTCAAGGGCATGTCGGCGGCGATCGCCGCCAAGACCGTGACCTACGATCTGGAAAGACTAATGGAAGGAGCCAAGCTGATGAGCTGCTCGGGCTTTGGCGAGGCGATGGTGTCCCGCATGTAACCCTCCGGGGGGCGCCCATCCCGGTCACCGACCGGTGGGCGCTACCGGGGAGGCGCGCTTACTCGGGCACGGCGTGCAGGTTCGTCGCGTGCAGTCCTTTGGGGCCTTCACCGATCTCGAACACCACTTTCTGACCCTCTTTGAGGGTCTTGTAACCGTCCATGGTGATCGACGAGAAATGGACGAACACGTCATTGTCGCCCTCGTCGGGTGTAACGAACCCGTAACCCTTTGCGTTGTTAAACCATTTAACGACACCGGTGGCCATCGCTGCACTCCTCCGACTGGATGGGAACCGCGGGCGCCAGCTTATTGTTTTTCTGGGCGCCGATCGGGCCTGTCAGGCATACCACCAAGCGCCGAGTAGCTGGACTCCGCTAGGCGGAAGTATAGCGTTCCGGGCGGAGCGGTCAATTTTTACCCAATCGAAATACTGCAGTATAGTTATGAGGGAAAATGGACGCTTCCCGGCGGGGCTGCTGTGGCGCCGGGTTCTGGAAGGTTAACCGTCAGGATTTCAATGGGTTACGGATAGCTGGCGCTCAATGGCCAGACCCCGCCGCAGCTGAATTGCCGAGGTGACGGTCAAAGGCGTGAGCACCGGATCTCGTCTAGAATCGACAGCAATGACAATTCAGAGCGACCATGACGATCACGGCTTGGCGGTGCAGGAGAGCCAGCCCAAGCTCAAGCGGCCGCCGTTGTACAAGGTGCTCTTGCTGAACGACGATTACACCCCGATGGAGTTTGTCGTGCAGGTGCTGGAGACCTTTTTCCAGATGGGGCGGGAGAAGGCAACCCAGGTGATGCTGCACGTGCACACGCGCGGGATGGGGGTCTGTGGCGTGTATACGCGGGACATTGCCGAGACCAAGGTTGTGCAGGTGAACGAATACTCGCGGAATCATCATCATCCGCTGCTGTGCACCATGGAGGAGGCGTGAGGGCCTGGGCGAACTCCCTCGGCCATCGGGATGTCCATTAGGGGAGCGTGCAGCGGGGTATCTAAAGCAGCACGGGCCGGACTTCAGCCTTCATTTGAAACGAGTTGCCACCATGTTGAGCAAAGAGCTCGAATTCACCCTGAACCAGGCCTTTAAGGAAGCGAAGGTCAAAAAGCACGAGTTCATGACCGTGGAGCACCTGTTGCTCGCGCTGCTCGATAACCTTGCTGCGATCGAGGTCCTGCGGGCCTGCGGCGCCGACATCGACAAGCTGCGCAAGGACATCGACGAGTTCATCGAGGCGACCACTCCGGTCATCCCGCATGAGGACAGCCGCGAGACCCAGCCGACGCTCGGGTTCCAGCGGGTGCTCCAGCGGGCGGTGTTTCACGTCCAGTCCGCCGGCAAGAAGGAGGTGACCGGTGTCAACGTGCTGGTGGCCATCTTCAGCGAGCGCGAGTCTCAGGCCGTTTACTTCCTCGATCAGCAGGGCATCACCCGCCTGGACGTGGTGAACTACATCTCCCACGGAATCTCGAAGGTGCACGGCGAATCGGAGCAGCCGGAGAACGCCGCTCCGCAGGATGACGAC
>Ga0315556_1002642_pt1 | contig 10107 bp, 8 predicted proteins | sample SalMarSW160310MG_FD_202112 | JGI IMG/M metagenome (GOLD analysis project Ga0315556, IMG submission 202112) | Salt marsh sediment microbial communities from the Plum Island Ecosystem LTER, Massachusetts, United States - Salt Marsh Sediment SW1603-10 ... | reverse complement strand
GCCTATCATGGCGCCTGCGAAGCGGGAATCGCTTTCTTTGAGGAGCAGGTGGTCCGCCCCATCGAGCGAGATGAAGCTCTTCGGATGTCTGGCGGCCTGGAAGATCCGGGCGGCGTTCTCTATGTCGACCGTGTCGTCCAGGGGCGAATGAAGGACGAGGAGAGGGCGGCCCAGATTCTCGATGTCATCTTTCAGCCCCGTCCGTGCGATATCGTCCAGAAATTGTTTCTTGAAGGTGAACGGGCGCCCCGCAACCAGGACAGACGCCTCTCCCGACTTCGCCAGTTCGTCTTCCTTCCCTTCGAAAAGACCCCTGAGGCGGGCGGGATCCGAAGTGGCGGCGATCGTCACGACGGCCCGGCATTGGGACATGCGCCTTGCCGCCTTGATGACCGCGGCTCCCCCCAGGGAGTGTCCGATCAGGAATTGAGGCGCCTCGTAACGGGCCGCCAGAAAATCCGCCGCGGCCAGCAGGTCTTCGACGTTCGTGGAGAAGTTCGTGTCAGAAAAGCGCCCGCCGCTCTCGCCGAGGCCGGTGAAGTCGAAGCGGAGAACGGCCAGGCCGTGCCCGTTGAGGGTCCGGTCGATATTCACGATGGGCTTGAGGTCCTTACCGCACGTGAAACAATGCGCGAAGATCCCCCACGCGCTGAGCCGCCCTTCGGATGGCAGATCGAGAATACCCGCCAGCACGTGCCCGTTTCCCCCCATAAATTCGACGCGCTTTGAAGCCATCGCGTCATCCTTTCCCGGCACGACCCGTTAGAGCAGATCGGGAACCATGACGGAAACGAGGCGGACTTGTCTTCTCCCGCCTTCGAAGCCGGACCGGAACCACCAGGCGGAGCCCTTGGAAATACTGATCGGCAGCGCCCCCCCCGTCAGAATCGTCGCGGCGGTTTCCCCGAGATCGGGCTGGTGACCCACGATAATCGCAACACCCTTGCCGCCCGGCCACCCCACGGCCGACAGGAGATCGTAGGGCGAGGCACCCGGCGCGGCTTCCGTCAGAATCTCCACGCCCGGCCCGAATGCCATGGCCGTCTGCCGAGCCCTCGTCAACGGGCTGGAGAACAGCTTCGCGTCACCGCTCACGCGTGCCTTGAGCCAGTCGGCCATCATCGCCGCCTGTTCCCGGCCTTCCTGCGAAAGCGGGCGTTCCTCGTCGGGCGCGCCGTACGCCGCGTCGGCGTGGCGCCACAAAATCAGATCCATGTCACCTCCTTGCTGCAGGCGCCGCTTCAGATGGACGCCTGGTAGGTCCCGAAGGTCTTCTTGAGGGTTTTGATGATCTCGCCGACGGAGGCGTAGGCCTTTACGGCCTCCATTGTCGGACCCATGAGGTTGCCGCCATCCTTGGCCGCCGCGTCGAGTCTCTCCAGGGCGCGCGTCACGGCACCCGCGTCCCGCCTTGCCCGAACGGAACGCAGACGCTCCGCCTGCTCACGTTCCAGCTCGGGATCGACCTTGAGGATCGGCGTAGCCACCGACTCCTCTTCCGCGTAGCGGTTGAGGCCGACGACCACCTTCTCACCCCGTTCCACCCCCTGCTGATACCTGTAGGCCGCGTCCTGGATCTCCCCTTGAACGTAACCCGACTCGATGGCGGCTATCATGCCCCCGCGCTTGTCCACCGCCGCCATGATGTCCCCTGCCACCTTTTCGAGGTGATCCGTGAGGTACTCCACGGCATAGGAACCGCCAAGCGGGTCGGCGGTGTCCGTCACGCCGCTCTCGTGGGCTATGATCTGCTGAGTCCTGAGGGCCAGGGTCGCCGCCTCGGTCGTGGGCAGTCCCAGGGCCTCGTCGCGCGAATTGGTATGCAGCGACTGCGTACCCCCCATGACGGCCGCCAGCGCCTGCAGCGCCACGCGCACCACGTTAATGTCGGGCTGTTGCGCCGTCAGGGTCGAACCCGCCGTCTGGGTATGGAAGCGAAGCATCACGGCGCGTGGATTGGTGACGCCGAATCTCTCCTTCATGAGCCTGGCCCAGAGCCGGCGCGCGGCTCGGTACTTGGCCACTTCCTCCAGGAAGTTGTTGTGGGCGTTGAAGAAGAAGGACAGCCGTTCGCCGAACGCGTTCACGTCCAGTCCGAGATCCACGGCCGACTGCACGTAGGTCATTCCGTCCAGGAGGGTGAAGGCTATTTCCTGGGCCGCGGTGCTACCGGCCTCGCGGATATGGTAGCCCGAGATGGAGATGGTGTTGAAGCGGGGCAGTTTCCCGGTGGCGTACGCAAAGATGTCCGTGATGACGCGCAGCGAAGGCCGCGGGGGGAAGATGTAGGTTCCCCTCGCGATGTATTCCTTGAGAATGTCGTTCTGGATAGTACCCGTCAGCTTTTCGGGTCGCACGCCCTGGCCTTCGGCCACGGCCATGTACAGCGCAAGGAGGATGAATGCCGTGGCGTTGATGGTCATCGACGTGGACACCCTGTCAAGCGGGATTCCGGACAGCAGGGTCTCCATGTCCTCGAGCGTGTCGATGGCGACCCCCACCTTGCCCACCTCTCCTTCGGCGAGCGGATCATCCGAGTCCAGGCCCATCTGCGTCGGGAGGTCGAAGGCCACGGAGAGTCCGGTCTGGCCCTTGTCGAGAAGGTAACGGTAGCGCTTGTTGGATTCCTCGGCCGTCCCAAAACCGGCGTACTGGCGCATGGTCCAGAACCGTCCGCGGTACATGCTCGGCTGGACACCCCTCGTGAACGGGTAGTCCCCGGGGAACCCGAGTTTCTCCATGTAGTTCCACTGCCCGAGGTCCGCAGGTGTGAAGAGAGCCTCCATGGGAACGCCGGATTCCGTCTCGACGTGCTCTCTTCCGTTCCCGGCCAGTTGCTTCCGCAGGCGCTCGCGGTAGCGGGCCTGGCTTTCCGCATGATTCGAGTCTCTCGTCTTGTCGGTCATGGCGCCGTCCTCCACATAGGCTACCCTTCAATTATAAGTGTTTTATTTTAAATGTTTAATGCCCCGCATGTCCGCGTCCTTCCCCGGTTGAACCGGGCCGCGGAACACGGCATGCGGTATTCCTACAGGCGTTCTCGGATATCCCGGGATTCTATAGAAGTCATATCTGAGTCGCCTGCATGAGCACGGGCCTGAGGCAGCCGAGGGAAACGGGCGCGGCGTCCAGGAGCGACAGCGCCTGCGTGGCGGTGGGCCGGATGAACTTGAGAAAGCGCACCTTCTTCTGTCTTGTCACCTGGTAACCGAACGTCCCGAGGGCCTTCAGGGCGCGCTGGAGAGCCGTCATCCTGAATTCCTCGGCGGTGGCCTCGCTTCTCTCCAGCCATCCGGTCATGAACCTCTCCGCTATGCGCCTGTCCTGCAACCTGTAGGCATCGACGGCCAGGGAGGCCGCGTCGTAACAGCGCGGGGCCATGAGAGCATCCTGGAAATCCACGAGGACGAGCCGTTTGTCACCGGTGGCGATGACATTCTCGGAATGGAAGTCCCTGTGCGCGAGCTTGAGTGGAAAGGTGCCGATCTGCTCGACCAGGGCGGATAAGGCCTGCGGCAGCTCAGCGGGCACGGGCGTATTGAGAAAGTCCTCCATGAAATGCAGCCTGAAGAAGGACAGTTCGAAAGCCATCCTGGCCTCGTCCAGCTCGAGAATCTCTGGTCCCTCCCCCCACGATTCAATGTCCCCGATCTTTGATGCGGTGTCCAGGAGGGGATCTTCGAGCCTGCGTGACCACTTCACCTTCGCCAGCGGCCAGCCCTCGATCCACTCCTGGATAAGGTAGGACTCGCCCTCCGGGCATTCGATTATTTCCGGAACGTAGAGGCCGTGGCGACAGAAGAGCGAAGCGACATGCACGAACCTTGCCCGTCCGTCCAGGTCGGCGCGGAAATCCGCCAGCAGAGACTTCTTTCCTTTGTAGGTGCCCTGGAAGTAGCGTCGCGCCGACGCGTCCGTCGCCACGGGCACCCATTCTCCCGGTGGAATGGCCACGTACCGCTCCGCTCAGGGTTGGGCCAGGAGTTTCTTGGCCTTGGAGGCCGCCTCGGAGTATGGATAATAATCGCGCAACTTTTCGAGGGTCTTTTTCGCCTCGGCATTCTTACCGAGTTTCTGCTCGCACATGGCCTGCTTGTACAAGGCATCCGGCACCTTGTTGCCGAAGGGGAAGTGGTCGGAAACGGCCTGGAAGGACGCCAGGGCGTCTTTGTAGTGGCTCTCCGCGTAAAGGCACTCGCCAATCCAGTACTGGGCGTTGTCCGCCAGTTCGGACTGGGGGAACTTCGATACGAAGTCTGCGAAGGCGGCCTCGGCCTGCCCGTACTTCCCCGCTTCCATCAGGTCGAACGCCTTCTTGTAACGGACCGCGGGGTCCGACGCCATGTTCGTCGCTTCCTGTTCGCCCGAGGGCTCCTGGACCTTGACCTCGGCTTGGGGGGATGGATTCTCAACCTTCGAGGGTGCGCCCTCGCGCAGCTGACCGCGGAGCTGGGAAATTTCTTCGGTGAGCGCCTTCTGCTGTTTCGTGAGGTCTTCCACGTCCTGGCGAAGGTAGTCCACCCGCTTCGAGAGGTCGTCTCCTGAGCTCATCAGTGTGGAACAGCCCACCAGGCTTACCAGTCCAACTATGCCGCATGCCACGGCCAACTTCCTCATGACTTATCTCCCCTCGGCGAGGCGCGCGAAGACTTTCCGGAAGAAGCCGCTCCCCCGCTCTTCCCTCTCTTTCTCCAGTTGCATTAACTCGGCGTAGAGGTTCTTCTCCTCCTTGCTCAGGCGCTTCGGAGTCTGGACGTCGATCCCGACGTACAAATCGCCCCTGCCGTGATTGCCCATCCTGGGCATGCCCTTCCCGGAAATCTTGAAGCGGTGGCCATGCTGGGTGCCCGCCGGGATGTTCAGCTTCTCTTCTCCGTCCAGGGTCGTGATGACCATCTCCGTTCCCAGGGCTGCCTGCGGGAAGCTGAGCGGCACCGTGCAGAATATGTCCTCTCCGGACCGGTTGAAGAACGGGTGGTCCTCCACCTCCAGGAAGAGATAAAGGTCGCCGGGCGGTCCCATCTTCTCGCCGGCGTCCCCCTCCCCCGCGATGCGGAGCCGCATACCCGTATCGACGCCCGCAGGAATCCGGACCTTGATAGTCTTCTGGCTGCGCTTTCTTCCGCTGCCGCGGCATTCCTGGCACGGGTCCCGCACGATTTCGCCCTCGCCCCCACATTGCGGGCAGGTCCTGCTTACCGTGAAGAAACCTTGCCTGAAAGCCACCGTACCGCGTCCCCTGCAGGCGCTGCAGGTTATGCGCTGGCCGCTCTTGGAGCCGCTGCCGTTGCAGGCGTCGCAGGGTTCTTCCTTGGGTATCTTGATCTCTTCGTCCTTGCCGGTGAAAGCTTCTTCGAAGGTGAGACGCAGGTCGTGGCGCAGGTCCGCGCCGCGCTGGGGCCTGCGCGCCCGCCGGCCGCCTCCGAAAAGATCGCCGAACCCGAACAATCCCCCCAAGAGATCGGCAAAATCGTCGAAGAGGCCCGAATCCCACGGGATTCCGCCCTGGCCGACGTCGCCCACGGTGCCGAAACGGTCGTACTGAGCCCTTCTCTGGGGATCTCCGACGACCGAATAGGCTTCGGAGGCCGCCTTGAACTTCTCCTCCGCCTCTTTGTCGCCGGGGTTTCTATCCGGGTGGTTCTTGAGAGCCGCCTTGCGGTACGCGCTCTTGATTTCTTCCTGGCTGGCGTCGCGCGAAACGCCCAGGATCTCGTAGTAGTCGCCCGATGGGGTCATATTTTTGGGCCTCCCATGGCGTTGGGATCGTAGAGTATCACTTCAGAGAGTGTCCTCGATACCTTGGTAAGCTGTTCCAGTGATTCCTGCATACGGGAGAGATTGTCCACCGAGAGGCTCCGCTGTGCTTCCTTCAACGCCGTTTCAACCATGGCGATCTTTTCCTGATCCAAGAGCGATCCGAATTCCTTGAAAGACTTCTGGTTGCTCTCCAGGAGTCGTTCGAGCTTGAGTTTGAGTTTCTGGATATTAATGAGATTTCGATCTTCCACGGCCTTTGCCTGCGCTTCGTGCACGATACGCTCGATCTCCTCCTCGGTGAGCCCGGAGGACGGGTTGACGACTATCTTCTGTTCGTTCCCGGTGATCAGATCCTTGGCGTGGACCGATACGATCCCGTTCGCGTTGATGTCGAACGTTACTTCGATCTGCGGTATTCCCTTCGGAGCGGGCGGGATTCCGACGAGCTCGAATTTGCCCAGGCTGATGTTCTCGCTGGCAACCTCGCGCTCGCCTTGGAGCACGTGAATTTCGACCGTATCCTGGTTATCGAGAACGGTCGTGAAGATTCGTGATTTCTTGGTCGGGATGGCGGAGCCGCGCTCGATGAGCTTGACGAACATGTCCCCCTTGGTGCTCACGCCCAGGCTGAGAGGAATGGCGTCCAGAAGGACGATTTCCTTGACCTCTCCCTTCATGATGCCCGCCTGCAGTGCGGCACCCAGCGCGACCACTTCGTCGGGATTCTTGTCCCGTCTCGGCTCCTTGCCGAAGATGTCCGTGACCGTCTTGATCACGAGGGGCGTTCTCGACTGGCCCCCTACGAGGAGGACCTCGTCGATGTCCTGCGCTTTCAAGTCGGCTATATCCAGGGCCTCCTGGCAAGGCTTTCTCGTCCTTTCGACGATTTCACGGATAATGTCCTCGAGTTCCTCCCTCGCGAGTGTCGTGACAAGGTGGCGGGGCCCAGACGTATCGGCCGCGATGAAGGGCAGGTTCACCTCGGTTGTGGGCATGGCCGATAGCTCGCACTTGGCTTTTTCCGAGGCCTCCTTGAGACGCTGGAGGGCAAGCCGATCCCCCATGAGGTCGATGCCTGTCTCGCGGTTGAACCGCTTCATCAGCTCGACCATGATCGCGTTGTCCATGTCCTCGCCGCCGAGGTACGTGTCGCCGGAGGTGGCTACGACCTCGAAAAGGCCTTCGCCCACTTTCAGGATGCTGATGTCGAAAGTCCCCCCTCCGAGGTCGTAGACGGCCACGGTCTTGGCCTTGGTTTCCTCGAGGTTGAAGGCGATGCAGGCCGCCGTCGGCTCGTTCAGGATGCGGAGCACCTCGAGCCCGGCGATGCGCCCGGCATCTTTTGTGGCCTGCCTCTGCGGATCTGAAAAATACGCGGGCACCGTGATGATCGCTTCCTTGATCTCTTCCCCGAAGAACTCCTCCGCACTCTTCTTGATTTCGGAGATTATGAAAGCCGAAACCTCCTGGGCCGAGTATTCCCTGTCGCGGATCTTGATGCGGACGTCGCTGTTGGGCGCTTCCGTAATCGTGTAGGGCAAAACCGTTCGCGCGCTCGCCACCGTCTGATCGCCGAACTTCTTACCGATCAGGCGCTTGACGGCGTAGATGGTGTTTGTGGGGTTCGTCACGGCCTGCCGCTTCGCCAGGTTGCCGACCAGCCTGTCCCCCTGCTCGGTGAATGCAACGATGGACGGCGTGGTCCGGCCCCCTTCCTTGTTGGGGATGACCATCGGCTGGCCCGATTCTATGTAGGCCATGCAGCAGTTTGTCGTTCCGAGGTCGATACCGATTACTTTAGGCATCGGTCTCTCTCCGTGTTCCCTGATCGCCCGACTCCTCGCCGGTAACGACCACCCTGGCCGGCTTCACCACTTTTCCTCCGAGGGAATAGCCCTTTTCGAAAACCTCCGAGATTGTACCGGAGGGCAGGTCCGGCCGGGACACGACCATGACCGCCTCGTGAAGGTTGGGATCAAAAGGATTCCCCAGCGCGTCGATTTCCTCCATGCCGAGCTTTCGAAGCGCCTCTCCGAAATGCTGCTGCACCAGTTCCAGCCCCTGGCACCATTCCCGGGGCGCCTCGCTCTCGAGCACCTTCAACGCCCTGTTGAGGTTGTCGAGGACGGGGAGCAAGAGGGACACCACGTCCGCAACCGCCAAGCGCCTGTATTCGTCGCGGTCGCGGTCAACGCGCCTCCGGTAGTTTTCGAAATCCGCCCGCAGGCGGATGTACCGGTCCCTAGCTTCTTCCAGGCGCTCCCTCAAGTTTCCTTCTTCTTCGGCGGGCTGTGGCTCGCTCTCCGCGATGCCCTTGCGATCCGGCTCATCCGGAGATACATGTACGTGCGACGCCGGATCCGCATCAAACGGCCGGCCCTCGTCATCGAGGAACTCGATGGAGATTTCCTCATCCCCGGAAGGAGGCTCCGGAGGATCGTTCCGTCCATTTCGGTCGTTTTCGCTCATTCCCCTAACCCTGTTTCCGGTTCCACCGGGACAACCGGCTCTCTCACAGGCGCGAACCGGCCAGCGTGGCCAGGCGTGCCGTCTTTCTTACACTGGATATGGCCGCATCGTACCGGAGCGACTTGGGTCCGATGATCCCGAGGATTCCGAACCCGATATCCGCGTTTCCAAAGGGGGCGGCCACCATGGCGAGATCCCGGACCTGCGGATCCGGCCAATCGCTCCCGAGAACCACTTTCAGCGAGCCGCCGCTCTCGACGAGCGTGTCCAGCAGTTCGAGCAGTCTGCTCTTCTTCTCGAGCGATTCGAGCAGCCGCCTCACCCCTTCCAGGTTGTCTTCCAGGCCGGCAGATTCCAGAAGCCAGGTGGCACCGTCCCAGAAAAGCTCCCTGTCGCGGGGAGCATCTCGAAAGTAGAGTGATACCAGTTCAAGCGCATTAAGCACCCTGTGGTTATACCTGGAACGTTCGATCTCCAGTTGGGCTCGGAGCTTCCGCCGGATCTCCGGAAAGGTGCAGCCTGCGTACCTCTCGTTCAGATATCCGCTGAACCAGCGAAGCTGTTCGGGGCTGTAGGCCTCGCCCGCCCACAGGACCTTCTCGTGCATCTGCCCGGCCTGCGAAACCACGAGACACAGGACACGGTTCTCACCGATGGCGATGAGTTCGCAGTGCCTCATGCGCATGGTTTCGACGGGCGGCGTGACCGCAAATCCCAGCGCCCGCACCGACCGGGCCAGCACTCCGCTTACGTCCCTCGCCACCGCATTGAGGCTGCCGTCCGACACAAGCCTTTCCACCTCCGCCAGATTCAAGGGCGGATCGCCTCCTGTTTCGGAGAGGATGCGCCTCGTCAGGTAGCGGTAGGAGTGGTCCGTGGGGATGCGGCCTGCATTGGGGTGCGGCTGCTGAAGAAAGCCCTTCTCTTCCAGGCGGGCCAGGATCGAACGCACCGTGGCCGAGGAGATCCTCTCCGGGCTCTGTTCGGCCAGCGTCTTTGAACTGACCGGCTCCCTCGTCTGGATAAAGTGCATGAGAAGCCCCAGTAGGATACTTTCCTCGCGCGGGCTGAGCTTATCCTCCATGCCGGAAGACCTCCATTTGATTATTTATAGCATTCCAAGCCTTCTCTAATCAAGTTTTCAAACCTTTGCCTTGATGTCCTTAACACCCTGCCGGAAAAGAAATTCGCCCTCTCCCGCGGGCGTCGCCTTTCGTTGTGAGGGCCGGCGATCCGGACCTCCTGAAATCCGAAAGCCCAAGGCCAGGATCTCCGTACGCCTGGTGCGCCTGCAGGCACGACGATCGAGGGATGAGGCGATCAGGCGATCGAATCGCAGGCAGGCCCGCGTAGCTTACTGTCCCAGTCGTTCGCTTCCGCCTTCGACCTTCCACTGAGCCCTTCGGCCTTAGGCATCGGCATTTCTTTTGACCGGCCTTCCCGCTTTGCGCTATCCTTCGCTATGGAGAACCGGTATGTCGAAGCGACAAAAAATTTCCCGCATCATGGCCGTGTTCGCGGCCCTGGCCCTCTTTACCGCGGGTTCTGCCGCCCAGGAGCTCTCGACCTTCCTGGCGCACCTTCCCGCGCCGGGCGCCTGGGCGCGCTACCGCATCGAGACGGACAGAGGCACCTACGTAAAGAAGGAGCCCTTCGATCTCCTGGTGACCGGCGGAGAAAAGATCCACGGCGTGCCCTATGTCTGGCTTGAAGCCGGCCCGACGAATTTCGCAGGCTACAGGGATGGCTACCTGCGCCTGCTGATGAAGGCGGATCCCGGCAAGGACGAGGCCATGAATCCCTTTCTGGCAGCTCTCGCCCTGGCCTACCAGGAACCGGGTGGTGAACCTTTCAGGCTCTCCAGGGGAGCACTCGGCT
>Ga0315556_1002641_pt1 | contig 10108 bp, 9 predicted proteins | sample SalMarSW160310MG_FD_202112 | JGI IMG/M metagenome (GOLD analysis project Ga0315556, IMG submission 202112) | Salt marsh sediment microbial communities from the Plum Island Ecosystem LTER, Massachusetts, United States - Salt Marsh Sediment SW1603-10 ... | reverse complement strand
CGTCAGCAGGGCCCCGGATCCCAGCAATGCGGTCGCCGTTTGAGCAAATCGTGCCGAACGACCCCGCAGCTGCAGCGCGACCCAGATCGTCGCGAGCAGCACGAGGGCGTCGAGCAAGCTGGCAGAGAGCGCCGAGCCTGCCCCCCCGAGCACCCGGACCCCCGCTGCCAGCCCCACAAGCACATACGCGACAAGCGTGAGCCCCAAGAGTCCCTGGGAGGCGGGGGCATCCTGTGGGGCAGCCTTGAGCAGACAGAGGTCCAGGAAGAAGCGCAGCAGTCGGTTCAAGGCCGAGCGGGACCGATAAGATTGGGATCACCCATCCGAGCAATGATAGCGCCCGCGCCGGGTCCGCCGAAACCGACCCGAGACGTTGAGTGTTAAGCTGCACCCTCATTTCGTGAGGAAACCGGGCATGCGAAGGCTCTATGTCGACTCGGTCGGTAAGCTGCACGAGCTGTGCTCTCTCCTACGGGACAGCCGCTGGCTGGCAGTCGATACGGAGTTCATGCGCGAGAAGACCTACTTTCCCCGGCTCTGCCTGCTACAGGTCGCCGACCAGACGACGGCCGCCTGCATCGACCCCCTGACGATCGGCGACCTGTCGCCGTTGCTGGATCTGCTCTACGAGCCCGCGTGCATCAAGGTCTTCCATGCCGCTCGCCAGGACCTGGAGATCTTCCTCAACCACTGGGACCGACTGCCTGCGCCGATCTTCGACACCCAGATCGCCGCCATGCTCAGCGGCCTCGGAGAGCAGATCGGCTACGGCGCCCTGGTCAAGGTCCTCGTGGACGTCGATCTGGAGAAGGGACACACCCGGACCGACTGGTGCCGGCGCCCTTTGGATGCCGACCAGCTCGCCTACGCCTACGACGATGTCATCCACCTGGGCGAGGTCTATCTGCGCCTGCACGCCCGGCTCGAGTCCCTGGGCCGACTCCGCTGGCTCGAAGAGGACTTCGGGAGCCTGGCGGACCGGGCGACCTACCGCACCGAGCCCGAAGAGGCATGGCGACGCGTCAAAGGTCGCCAGGTACTGCGAGGCGTCCAACGCGCGGTCCTGCAACGGCTGGCCGGCTGGCGGGAAGGCGAGGCCCAGTCCCGGGACCGACCGCGCCGCTGGGTGCTGGGAGACGAGGTGCTGATCGACCTCGCCCGGCGCATGCCCCGGGACCTGGGCACGCTTGCGCGCATTCGAGGCCTGGAAGGCGGCGCCGTCGCGCGCTGGGGCGAACGGCTGCTCGCGCTGATCGCGCAGGGGCGCGGCGCCGCTAGGGAGGACTGGCCGGAGGAAGAGGGCCGAGGGCCCGTCCCTTCGGCGGCCGAAGAGGCGCTGGCGGATCTGTTGTCGGCCGCCCTGCGCCTGCTTGCCGAGGCCCAGCACATCAGCCCCGCCGCGGTGGCCAGCCGCGGCGACCTGACCCGGATCGCCTGCGGCGAGCGTGCGGGGCCGCTGCTGCACGGCTGGCGGCGAGCGCTCGCCGGCGAGCGGCTCCTGGATCTGGCCGAAGGCCGGAGGGCCATGGGCGTGGTGGCCGGACAGCTCCAGATCCTGCCGGCTATCGAGTAGCCTGGCCTAGCCGTTCAGATCCGAGCCCTCGCGATCAACGCCGGCAGGCCGAGCCCGCACCAGCTAATATTTAGTGCCGCCACGCATCGCAGGAGTGCAACCCGGCGGGGAAGCGGTCTTGGTCAACCCAGAGGAGGCCCGATCCGATGAGAAAGCTTGCCATCAGCCTGGCGCTGGTCCTGCTCGCGGGCTGCTCCCGCCACCAGGCCCCAACCGGGGATGTCACCCACAATCCGGTCTGGGGACCCCAGGTGAAGGCGTTGAGAGAGACCGAGGACGTGGCGAAATTCGCCGAGGAACAGCAGCGCATCAACGACAAGTCCCTGAAAAACCTGGGCCTCGCCCCGGATCAGATCAAGGAAGGACACTGATCGGCCGCTGTCGCCGGGCGATCAACGCAGCGGCGCCCAGGGCCGCGAGCGCCAGAGCCACCACCAGGCGGTTGCCGAAGCGCAGATAGGGGGTCATCCCCTTCATGGGGACGACGTCGCCGCTCAGCACGTAGGGCACGAACAGCGGAGAGCGCTCCCGCACACGACCCTTCTCATCGATGAGCGCGGAGATGCCGCTGTTGGTGGAGCGCAGCATCCAGCGCCCTGCCTCCAAGGCCCTCATGCGCGCGATTTCCAGGTGCTGATGGGGCGCCAGGGAGTCACCAAACCAGGCATCGTTGCTGACGTTGACGAGAAAGGCTGCGTCGGGGAAGGCCCCGAGCATCTCTTCGCCGAAGGCGTCTTCGTAGCAGATCGACAGTGCCGCGCCATATCCGGCCATCCGCAGAAACGGCCTCGCCGCATCGCCCGCAGAGAAATCCGACATCGGGATGTTGAGCGCCCGACCCACGGGCTCGAAGATGTTGCGCAGCGGCACGTACTCTCCGAAAGGCACCAGATGGTGCTTGCGGTACACCCCCCGCTGCCCACCGAGTGTCAGCAGGGCGTTGTAATAGAGCCCGGTGTCGGCATCCACCACCGGGGCGCCGAGCAGCAGATCGGTGCCGTGGCGGCGAGCCTCCTCGGACAATGGCTCCAGGAAGCTGCGCTCCACCTGACGGGCAAGCGTCGGCACCGCGGTCTCGGGCCAGATCACCAGGCGGCTGTCCCAGTGCTGGCGGGTCAGGTCCCGGTACAGGTCCAGGGTGGGAAACAGCCGCTCAGGCTGCCACTTGAGGCTCGGCGTGATGTCCCCCTGGATCAGGCTGACGCGAAACGGCTCGCCGGCGGGCTCGCTCCAGTCCAGGTTACGCAGCCCCCACCCCACCAGCCAGAGCAGAGCGAGCGCGGCGACGGCCGGATAGAACCGGATCCGGAAGTCACTCAGCGCCCAGGCAGTGAGACCGGCCGACAACGCGAGCAGGCCGCCCACCCCGTAGACGCCGAGCAGCGGCGCAAAACCGGCCAGCGGGGCATCGATCTGCGAGTACCCCATCGACAGCCAGGGAAACCCGGTCAGAAACCAGCCCCGTGTCCACTCTCCGAGCACCCAGACCGCCGGAAAGGTCAGCAGCAGGCGCACCCAGTCGGGGCCATCCAGGCGAGCGGCGAGCCAACCGGCCAGACCGTAGAACAGGGCCATGGAGGCAACGAGGGCCCCGGTGATTGTCCAGGCCAGCACCGGCCCGCCGTCGCTGAACCGATCGATGCTGATGTGCACCCAGGACACCCCCGCACCGAGCAGGCCGAGCCCGAACAGATAGCCCAGGCCGAACGCCCGACGCGGCTCTGCGTCGTGCCACAGCAGAAAGAGGCCTGTCAGCGCGACCAGGGGGACGGGAAAGAGCCCGAAAGGGGCGAACCCCAGCACGCTCGCCGCCCCCAAGGGCAACGCAGCGAGCCAGAGCCAGCGCCTGAGCGCCCCGATGCTGAGCCGAGCGGGCAATGCGCAATCCCCAGCGGACATCAGGCCTGGCCGGGAAGGCCTTCGCGGGCCTCCTGGAGACGACGCGCGTAGAGCAGGTGGATGCGGCGGCTGTCGGCGCGCATCACCTGGAACTGAAAGCCGCCCAGATTCACCTTCTCCCCGCGCTTGGGCAGATGGCCCAGGGCATTCATGACAAGCCCACCGATGGTATCGAACTCCTGGTCATCGAAGGCAGTGCCAAAGTGCTCGTTGAAGTCCTCGATCGTGGTCTGGGCCTTGATCGTGAACTCCCGATCACCGCGCTTGAGGATCGCTGCGCCCTCGTCATAGTCGTACTCATCCTCTATCTCCCCGACGATCTGCTCGAGAACGTCCTCGATGGTGACCAAACCGGCGACCGAGCCATACTCGTCCACGACGATTGCAATGTGATTGCGGCTACCGCGGAACTCCTTTAGCAGTACGTTGAGGCGCTTGCTCTCGGGCACGAACACCGCCGAGCGCAACACCTGGCGCATATCGAAACGGCGTCCCCCGTCGCTCCCACAATAGGGCAACAGGTCCTTGGCGAGCATGATGCCCACCACCTCGCTGCGGTCGTCGCCGATCACCGGGAAACGCGAGTGCGCCGACTCCACCACCACCGGCAGGACCTTGTCGAGGGGGTCATCGCGGCGCACCACGGTCATGTTGGCCCGCGGGATCATGATGTCGCGCACCTGCAGGTCGGAGACCTCCAGCACGCCCTCAATCATGCTCAAGGCCTCGCTGTCCAACAGGGCCCGGTTCCTTGCCTCCCGGAGCACGCAGAGCAGCTGCTCCCGGTCTTTGGGCTCGCCGCCGAACAGCTGGGTCAGCCGCTCGAGCCAGGATCTCGGACCCGATCCACCGCTGAGTCCTTCGCTACTCATGGTTCTCCGGCTATTGATTGAAAAACACTGGGAAAGCCGTCCCCACCCGCTCAGCGCACACGTCCATGTAGCGCGAGAAACACCGATTCATTCGGCGTTTCCGTAAGGGTCTGGCAGCCCGAGACCAGCGAGCACCGCCGTCTCGAGCGACTCCATCTCTCTCGCGTCCGCATCGCTCTGGTGATCGAAGCCGAGCAGATGCAGGACCCCGTGGGCGACCATGTGCGCCCAATGGGCCTCCGACGGCTTGCCCTGCTCGACGGCCTCCCGCGCAACCACCGGTGCGCAGATCACGATATCACCCAGGTGCTTCGCTGGCACGCCCGCGGGGGGCTCGAAGGGGAAGGAGAGCACGTTGGTCGGCCGGTCCACGCCCCTGAAATCGCGGTTCAAGGTGCGGCTCTCGGGCTCGTCCACAACGCGGATGACCAGCGTCCCCGAGCCCTGGCCACCCCGAAGGGCGGCCCGCGCCCACAGACGCAGGCGCTGGGGCGCAGGAACCGGGGCATCCACGGCGACCAGCTGGCATTGGATAGGGGCGCTCACCGGGACAAGCCGCGGGCGCCGGGCGCCGGCTTCCCGCGGCCCTGGGCTCCGGCCGGAGCGCAGGCGATACGCAAGGCGCGCATCAGGCCTCCGGACCCCGCTCGCCGAACGCCTCGTAGGCATGCACGATTCTCTGGACCAGGGGGTGGCGCACCACATCCTTGGCATTGAAGAAGGTAAAGCTGATGCCGTTCACCTGACCCAGGACCTCGATCGCCTGGCGCAGACCCGACTGCTGGCCCTTTGGCAGATCGACCTGGGTCACATCTCCGGTCACCACCGCCGTGGAGCCGAAACCGATTCGGGTGAGGAACATCTTCATCTGCTCGGGGGTGGTGTTCTGCGCCTCGTCCAGGATGATGAACGACTCGTTCAGCGTGCGCCCGCGCATGTAGGCGAGCGGGGCCACCTCGATAACGTTGCGCTCGATCAGTTTGGCCACCCGCTCGAAGCCGAGCATCTCGTAGAGCGCATCGTAGAGCGGACGCAGATAGGGGTCGATCTTCTGGGCGAGGTCCCCCGGCAGGAAGCCCAGGCGCTCGCCGGCCTCGACCGCCGGGCGCACCAGCAGGATACGGCGCACCTGCTCACGCTCCAGGGCCTCCACGGCGCAGGCCACCGCCAGGTAGGTCTTGCCGGTGCCGGCCGGGCCGACCCCGAAATTCAGGTCGTGGCCCAGGATCTTGTACATGTAATCGCGCTGGTTCGGTCCCCGGGGGCGGATCAAGCCGCGCCGGGTCTTGATGACGACCTCGGGGGTCTCCTCCGGCCCCGGCTGCTCCAGCAGCTCATCGACCCCCGATTCCTGCAAGAACAGGTGGACCCGCTCGGGGGTGAGCGCCTCCTCAAGGCTCGCCGCGTACAGATCGTGGATCAGCTCCCGGCCCGCCGCGATGGCCGGAGGGGCGCCGAACAGCCGAAACAGGTTGCCCCGGTTGGAGATCTCGATACCGAGCCGCCGCTCGATCTGACGCAGGTGCTCATCGAGCTGGCCGCACAGATTGGCCAAGCGCCCGTTGTCGATGGGCTCGAGGACCAGGTCGATGGTGTCAGGGTGGTCGGAGACTGCTGCCATGCTAAGGGCGCAGAGGAAGATCCGCTCGGGTCGCTGGGCTTATGAACACAATAGCTCGGGTCGACGCCGCCGGCGAGGCGGGTCAGGCCACCTGGACCCCGGCCGCCGGCTCGGCCAGCTCGCCGCGCAGGGAGTTGGGCAGGGCCTCGGTGATACGCACGTCGACGAACCGACCGATCAAGTCGGCGCCGCCGTCCAGGTTGACCACGCGATTGTTTTCGGTGCGTCCGGCAACCTGGCGGGGGTCCTTGCGGGAGGGGCGCTCGATGAGGATGCGCTGCACGCTGCCGACCATCTGCCGGCTGATCCGCTGGGCACTCTCGTTGATCCGGTGCTGCAGGCGCTCGAGTCGCCGCTGCTTCACGGCGAGCGGGACCTCGTCGGGCAGCTCGGCGGCGGGCGTACCCGGGCGACGGCTGTAGATGAAGCTGAAGCATTGGTCGAAGCCGATCTCCTCGATCAGCCGCAGGCTGTCCTCGAAATCGGCGTCGGTCTCCCCGGGGAAACCGACGATGAAGTCGGAGGAGACGCTGATGCCGGGGCGCACGCGGCGCAGGCGCCGAATCTTGGCCTTGTATTCCAAGGCAGTGTGGCCGCGCTTCATCAGCGCCAGGATGCGGTCCGAGCCACTCTGCACGGGCAGGTGCAGGAAGCTCACCAGCTCCCGGACCTCGCCGTAGACGTCGATCAGACGGTCGGAGAGCTCCACGGGGTGCGAGGTGGTGAAGCGGATGCGCCCTATCCCCTCGACCGCCGCCACGTACTGGATCAGCAGAGCCAGGTCGGCGCTCGCGCCGTCGTCCATCCGGCCCCGGTAGGCGTTGACGTTCTGGCCGAGCAGGTTGACCTCGCGCACGCCTTGGGCGGCCAGCTTGGCGACCTCCGCAACGACATCATCGAACGGGCGGCTGACCTCCTCGCCCCGCGTGTAGGGGACCACGCAATAAGTACAGTACTTGGAGCAGCCCTCCATGATCGAGACGAAGGCGGTGGGACCCCCGGCCCGCGGCTCGGGCAGGCAATCGAACTTCTCAATCTCAGGAAAGGACACGTCGACCACCGGCCGGCGGGCTTCCCGCGCCTGCTCCAGCATCCGGGGCAAACGGTGCAGGGTCTGAGGACCGAACACCAGGTCCACGTAAGGCGCCCGCTCGCGGATCGCCTCGCCCTCCTGGCTGGCCACGCACCCACCGACCCCGATCACCAGCCCCGGCCGGCTGGCCTTCCACGGACGCCAGCGCCCGAGCTCCGAGAACACCTTCTCCTGGGCCTTCTCCCGGATCGAGCAGGTGTTGAGAATGAGGACATCGGCATCTTCGGGCCGATCGGTGGGCTCCAGCCCGTGGGAGGCGCGCAGCACGTCAGCCATCTTGGCCGAGTCGTACTCGTTCATTTGGCAGCCGAAGGTCTTGATGTAAAGTTTGCCCGACATGTCGCACGGCGGCAGGGGATGGACTAGGCAGTTTACCGTGGCTCCCCCCCCACATCCAGCGCGCGCGAGGCCACCGGCAAGCACCGAGGAGGACGCGACGCGGGGTGCGCGCGGAGCGCTCCCCGTTCGACCCCAGTTCCCTGCATCACCGACGGAGATTGGCATGCGCATCCTGGTAGTGGAAGACGACGAGAAGATCGCCTCCTTCGTCGTCAAGGGCCTTCGACAGGCCGGTTATACCGTGGACTGGGCCTCCGACGGGGAGCTCGCGCTGAGTCGTCTGCGCGGGGGCGATTACCAGGGCGCCGTGGTGGATATCATGCTGCCGTACCGCGATGGGCTGTCCCTGGTGGAGGCCACCCGCCGGGCGGGCATCGCCACACCGATCATCTTCCTCTCGGCCAAGCGCGAGCTCGACGACCGCATCCGCGGCCTGCAGGCCGGCGGAGACGACTATCTGGTCAAGCCCTTCGCCTTCTCCGAGCTGCTGGCGCGCATCCAGGCGCTCTTGCGCCGCGCCTCGGGCACAGTGGAGCCCGTGCGTCTGGGTGTCGGGGACCTCGAAATGGACCTGGTCCGGCGTCGGGTGAGCTGCGCGGGTCGCGAGATCGTGCTGCAGCCGAGGGAGTTCGCGCTACTGGAGTATCTGCTGCGCCACAAGGGCAGCGTAGTCTCTAAGATCATGCTCATGGAGCACGTCTGGGATTACAGCTTCGACCCGGAGACCAGTGTGGTCGAGACCACCGTCAGCCGGCTGCGCGCCAAGCTTGCCGAAGGCTGCGCCTCGGACGGGAACCTGATCCGCACGGTGCGGGGGATCGGTTATGTCATCGACGCCTGAGAGCCGACCGGGCCGGCATTCGATCGCGATTCGGCTGACGCTGTTTCACGCCCTGTTCTTCGGCCTTGTGACCACCGCCGGAGGGATACTGCTCTACCATCTCGTCGAGGTATATATCGTCGACGAGATCGACCAGGACATCCTCAGACAGAAGAACGACATCGTCCGCACCTTCCAGACCGACGGGCCCGCCTCGGCCCGGACCCAGGTGGCGGCGGATGCCCGCAACGGAGACAAGGAAGACTATTTCGTCCGGGTTAGCGACCGCTCGGGCCGCCTCCTGTCGGCCTCCGATTTGACCGGCTGGCCCGCCGCGGGCACCCTCGACGCCCTCAGCCGAGACCTCGGCCCCGGCGAGCAGCGCTTCGACACCCTCGACCTCGCGGACGCCCGCCGTGCGGCGAGGGTGGTGACCGCCGCGCTGGCCACCGACCGGTTTCTCCAGGTCGGCATCTCTATGGGAGACAGCGTCGCCCTGCTGGAGCACATCCGCCGCTACGGGCTGATCATCCTCGCCACCATGCTCTCCCTGGGCGCGGCCGCCAGCTGGGGGCTCGCCCATCGGGCCATGGCGGGCGTCCAGGCGGTCACCCAGGCTGCCGAGCACATCGCCGGCGGACACTATGCCGAACGGGTCGTTTCGGCCGGCCAAGGCCAGGAGATCGACGACCTCGTCCGGACGTTCAACCGCATGGCCGACCGGGTGCAGACCGTGATGCAGGAGATGCGCCAGGTCAACGACCACATCGCCCATGACCTGCGCAGCCCGCTTACCCGAATCCGGGGCCTGGCCGAGGCGGCGGTGACGGATCCGACGATTGGCGAGGAGGCCGCGGAGCTGGCCGGCGGCGTCGTGGAGGAATGCGACCATCTCATCGGCATCATCAACACCATGCTCGACATCGCCGAGACCGAGGCGGGAGTCCAGCACCTGCAGGTCGAGCCGGTGGATCTCTCCGCACTGGCCGCCCAGGCCGTGGATCTGTTCTCGGGGGTAGCCGACGACAAGGGCGTCGACCTCGACTACCGCGCAGACTCGCCGCCGTTGCTGCGCGGCGACCGGCGGCGCCTGCAGAGGGCCCTGGCCAACCTAGTGGACAACGCCATCAAGTACACGCCTGCGGGCGGGCGAGTGGAGCTCAGCGTAGGCACCGACGGCGGCAACGCCCGCATCGCAGTACGCGACACCGGATCGGGGATAGCGCCCGAGGCGGTACCGCATCTGTTCGAGCGCTTCTATCGCGGCGACGAGAGCCGGCAGCTGCCAGGCAACGGCCTGGGGCTCAGCCTGGCCCTCGCCGTGGCCCACGCCCACGGCGGCGACATCCTGGTCGAGTCGAAGCTGCACGCCGGCAGCCGGTTCACCCTGGTCCTGCCGTTCGAGCCGGAGCTCGGGCGCGCGTAGCCGCAGCGGCGCCGGCCATCCTTACAAGACCGTAAGGTTCACCGGCGAGCGGCGAGCGGAAGTATCCGCCTCGCCTTGCCTCGCCCCGCCATCCCGGCGTCGCCGCTCCACGTCGCTTGGCCTTACAAATCCGTAAGAGACCTGAGCTGGGGGTTTTCCCTATCCTTCCTCCTGTGAAAAGCCTTCGGCCATTCGTTCTGACAACAGCGCGCCGCGGACGGGGTCGACCTGCCGCCGCGGCCCAATGGAATCGGCCGCGAACGGCAATTGTCAACGGCCCCTAGCCACGCCTATCTACGACCCTCTCCCGAACGTCCGTTTTCGGGCTCGATTTTCGCCCCACCCATAGGACAGCGAACAATGAAAGTGACGGCTCCATACCCCAGATCCCTGCTCCTGAGCGGCGCCGCCCTGCTGCTCCTCGCGCTGCAGACCGGACCGGCCCAGGCCCTGCCCAGCTTCGCG
>Ga0315556_1002640_pt1 | contig 10109 bp, 10 predicted proteins | sample SalMarSW160310MG_FD_202112 | JGI IMG/M metagenome (GOLD analysis project Ga0315556, IMG submission 202112) | Salt marsh sediment microbial communities from the Plum Island Ecosystem LTER, Massachusetts, United States - Salt Marsh Sediment SW1603-10 ... | reverse complement strand
CGCCGCGGCAGCGTCTCGTCGCAAACAGTAACCTTTTTAAGCGCCGCCGCGTGTCGCCACGAGCATGTTCTTCAAGAAGCAGGAGAAGAAAACCAGGGGGGAGGACGCGCCGCAGGAGGCCCCGGAAGAGGGCGCAACGCCGGAACCGGCCGGGAAGAAGGACGCGGGAACGCAGGCGCCGGAAGCGGAAGCCGCGGCGGAGCAGGCGCTCGAGGAGCGCAAGCCCCTCACTGAGGGGGAGATCCGCGAGCGGCAGAAGGAGGGCTGGATCCGCGCCCTCATCACGTTCGAGCTCGTCGGGAAGCCGAAGGAACACATCGAGCGGACGCTCCGCGCCTACCTCGAGAACATCAAGAACGACGGCCGGATCGTGACGATCACCGAGGAGTACGCCGACGCCCTGGAGCACGAGGACGGCCTCTTCTCCGCCTTCTGCGAGACCGAGGCCATCGTCGAGGATCTCGAGACCTTCACCTGGCTCGCCGTCAACTTCATGCCCGCCAGCATCGAGGTGATCGAGCCGGAGCAGGTACCCGTCCTGGCCCGGGTCGTGACGAACTGGTACAACGACCTCCTGAGCAAGCTCCACGAGACGAGCAACATCCTCCGCGAAGAGCGCGCGGTGAACCAGCACCTCACGGAGAGCCTGAACGCACTGATCAAGAATTCCGTGCTCAGCGCCCTCCGGGACGGACCGAAAGGCACCCCGGAGCTTGAGAAGCTGACCGGCATCCGGAAGGAGCAGCTCGCCCCGTTCATCGCGAACCTGCTCGAGAAGAAGCGGATGGTGCAGCGCGGCAAGACCTACGCCCTGCGGTGAGAGGGATGGACCTGAAGAACCAGCTGGAAGCGCTCCTCTTCTCCAGCGGCAAGGCGATGGAGGAGGCGCAGCTCTGCCAGCTCACCGGCGGCACGACGCGCGCGGTACGGAACGCGCTGCGGAAGCTGCGCCAGGAGTACGCGGACCGGGACACCGCGCTCAAGGTCTTCAATGAAGGCACGGCGTGGAAGCTCCTCGTCAAGGACGCCCACGTCCCCCTCGTCCGGCGGATCGTCGCCGACACCGAGCTGAGCAGGGCGACGATGGAGACCCTGGCGGTCATCGCCTACCACCAGCCCAACGTGCTCCAGAGCAAGGTCGTCGAGCTCCGCGGCGGGAACGCCTACGAGCAGATCAAGGAGCTCGAGGGGCTCGGCTTCGTCACGAAGGCGAAACAGGGACGCTCCTTCTCGCTCAAGCTGACCGAGAAGTTCTTCGACTACTTCGACGTGGAAGGTGAGAAGGGGATCCGGCAGGTCTTCAAGGAGGTCCAGGCGCCCCTCCCCGCGGAGCGGCAGCGGAAGCTCGGCGACCTCGAGGTCGTCGAGGCGCTCCCGGACCGGCCGGAGCAGGAGGCGAAAGGCGCGTTGGGACCGCTCGAGGTCGTGGACGAGGCGGCCGAAGAGCCCGCATCGGAGGGTGCGCCCGCGAAGGTGGAGCGCGACGACGAGGCGGAGAAGGGCTTCCTGGCGAAGATTGAGGCGCAGATCGACGAGATCGCGAAGCGGAACGACGAGCGCGCCGAGGACCCGGACTTCCGGCCGAGCGCGCCGCCGGAAGGCGCGGCAGGGGACGAGGCCGCTCCGGAGGGAGGAGAGGCCACGGCTGAGGAGCCGACGGAATCCGCCGAGACCGCGCCGGAAGCAGAGACGCCGCCTGAGGAAGACGCGCCCGCAGCGGAAAAAGCGTGATATGCCGCTCCCGCCGCCTTCTGCACTGGACACGGACACGCAGCCCATATAAAGCGCGTTCCCTTCTATCGGCCCATGCTCATCGTCAGATGCCCCGGCTGCGGCCACGACCAGCGGTACCGGCCGCAGGGCGGCCTCCTCACCGCGAAGAGCAAGCGGTGCGTCTACTGCGGCCGCACGTTCAAGGTGCACGGCTCGCTGCCGAAGAGCAGGATCGTCAAGAAGCTCTAGGCGCGCACCTTCTTCCTGATCTCTGGAGAACCTCGCGCGGATCCATCCGGCATTGCTGCGTGACCGCTATATCTGAACTCCCTCCGGGACGATGTTCAAGGCCCATGCGAGCCTGCCGAGGTCGTGCGCAGGGAGTGGCCGATCCGCCGCAGCTCCAGGGCATCGTAGGCCTCTTCAAGCTCCCCTCCCGGTGCGGCGAGGTACGTCATCACCACCGGTCTTTGTGTCTTGAACTCATAGTAGAACGGCACCACCCTGCCACGCTGTTCGAAACCGGCCCGGAAGAGCCGCGCGCCGGTCCGACCGAGGCGCACGTCCCCGACAACGCGGTCGAGGCGTCTTTTGCCGGGCGCCGGTAGAGCCTGGCGAAGAAGGCCATCACTTTCTCGTCGCCGAATATCCCGTGCATCAGCGCGCTGACGCGGGGATGGTACCAGAAGAAGGAATCGTAGAAGAGGACGTTGTTCCATTCGCCGAAGTACTCGAGCGGCGGAACCTCCAAGCTACCCCTCCGTCTCCTCGATGATGTCGCCCTCCTCCTTCGCCACCTTGGCGCACGCCACGACCTGGTCTCCGGCGCGGAGGTGCATCAGGCGCACGCCCTGCGTGTTCCTGCCGATGATCCGGATGTCGGACATGTCGAAGCGGATGACGATGCCGTGCTTCGTGCTCAGCATGACGCCGTCGTCCGCCTCCACCGCCTTGACGGAGACGACGTCGCCGTTCCGCGCCGAGCAGACGATGTTGATGACGCCGCTGCCGCCCCGGCTGATGAGCCGGTAGTCGCCGACCGGCGAGCGCTTGCCGTAGCCGTGGGCCGTGACGGTGAGGAGGGACTTCCCGTCGGTGGCCTTGACGGCGCCGACGACGTAATCTCCCGGCTTGAGCCGGATGCCGCGGACGCCCGTAGCCGTCCGCCCCATCGGCCGGACGTCCTGCTCGTTGAACTTGACGGCCTGCCCCTTCGCGCTGGCGATGAGGACCTGGTCGCTGCCCGAGGTCTTGAGGACGGCGACGAGCGCGTTCCCCCCGTCGAGGTTGATGGCCCGGATGCCGCCCTGGCGCGGCCGCGAATAATCGTCCAGCGTGGTCTTCTTGACGGTGCCGTCCCGCGTGACGAAGAGGAGATACTCCTCCTTGCTGAACTCCTTGATCGGGATGACCGCGTTGATCCGCTCGCCCGGCTCGAGCCGGATGAGGTTGATCATCGCCTTCCCCTTGGCGGTGCGTCCGCCCTCGGGGAGGTAGTAGACCTTCTTCCAGTAGACCTTCCCCTTGTCCGTGAAGACGAGGAGGTAGGCGTGCGTGTTCGCGATGAAGAGGTGCTCGATGGAATCCTCCTCCTTCGTCGTCGCGCCGCGTGCCCCTGTACCGCCGCGGCGCTGCTCGCGGTAGAGCGCGAGCCCGGTCCGCTTCGCGTAGCCCGCGCTGCTGATCGTGACGACCTGGTCCTGCGGCTCGATCAGGTCCTCGAGGTCGATCTCCTCGTCCTCGACGTCGAGGATCTCGGTCCGGCGGCTGTCGCCGTACCGGGTCGTGAGCTCCTCGAGCTCCTCCTTGATGATGGCGAGGATGCGCGCCTCGTCGGCGAGGATCTCCTTGTACGTCGCGATCTTCCGTCGGAGCTCTTCCAGCTCGTCGCGGATCCTCTCGCGCTCGAGGCCAGTCAGGGTCTTGATCCGCATCTCGAGGATCGCGTTCGCCTGTATCTCGGTGAGCCCGTAGCCCTCAATCAGCGAGGAGCGGGCGATGTCCGTGTCGCGGGAGCCCTTGAGGAGCGTCACGATCTCGTCGATGTGGCCGAGCGCGATGGTCAGCCCCTCGAGGAGGTGGGCGCGCTGCTCTGCCTTCCTGAGCTCGAATTCGGTGCGGCGCCGGACGACCTGCCGGCGGTGGAGGAGGTACTGCTCCAGGAGCTCCCTGAGGCCGAGGGTCCGCGGCTTCCCGTCGACGAGCGCGACGACGTTGATGCCATACGTCACCTGGAGCCGCGTGTGCATGAGGAGCTGGTTCTCCACGATCTCGGGGTTCGCGTCCCGCTTCAGCTCGATGACGATGCGCATCCCCTTCCGGTCGGACTCGTCGCGCAGGTCAGAGACGCCGTCGACGCGCTTCTCCCGGACGCAGTCCGCGATCTGCTCGACGAGCTGCGACTTGTTCACCTGGTAGGGTATCTCGGAGACGATGAGGCGTCTCTTCCCCTGCTTCTCCTCCTGGGAGATGACCGCGCGGATCCGGATGCTGCCCCTGCCCGAGGCGTAGGCCTGCATGAGGCCGGCCTTGCCGACGATCCGGCCGCCGGTGGGGAAGTCCGGGCCGGCGACGTGCTCGAGGAGCTCCGCCGTGTCCGTCTCCGGGTTCTCGATGAGCGCGATGGCCGCGCGGTTCACCTCCGCGAGGTTGTGCGGCGGGATGTTGGTGGCCATGCCGACCGCGATGCCGGCGCTGCCGTTGACGAGCAGGTTGGGGAGCTTCGCGGGGAGCACGCCCGGCTCCTTGAGCGAGCCGTCGAAGTTCTCCTGGAAGTCGACGGTCTCCTTGTCGATGTCGGCGAGGAGCTCGTCGGCTATCCGGGCGAGGCGCGCCTCGGTGTACCGCATCGCGGCCGCGGAGTCGCCGTCGACGGAATTATGAACGAAAACGCCCGCGGCGAGAGGGAAATTGTGCGTCCCGGCGATGGTGAGATCATAGACATCCTCCCGTTCCGGCAAGCGTTGCACGCTGGCGACCTTGTGGTTCTCGCAGGCGTCGGCGAGCAGGTCTCGGATATCCGCGCCCGCATAGTATCGCATGCCGGTCTCCCATTCCGGAGCACGGCCATACGGATAGGCCTCGTTCCGATGCAGCTCATAGAGGGGTCCGTTGAGCGTTCCCTCTTTCTCAAGGACGGTCTTGCATACCCTGAGGAACTTCTTCTTGCCGGTCGCGTTCGTCGTGCGGTTCTTGTTCCCTTTGACGATGCGTTCCCGCATCTGGGCGCGGTACGCCGGATCCTTCCAGAGACGCTTGAGCGTCGCGCTCGTCCGTCTGCTGAAGACTTTCCGCAGTTCCGGGTGACGGGCGATATGTTCCTTGTTGACCCTGCTGAGCATCGCCCGCATCTTCGCAGCATAGCCGGGATTCCGCCAGTTCCGCCGGTTACGCTCCGCCAGCCTTCGGGAATTCGCTCTCCTGCTCTCGGGCTTGGCCGAATACGCCCTGCGCCCCTCTGCAAGCTTCCGGACGTAATCAGGATCTGTTGCGTGACGCTCACGGGTCAGATCGGAGTGGAGCTTCCAGTGGGCCGCCCATTTCATCCTGACGATGTTCTCGGGGCTGTTGTTGAGCTTGTTGAAATCCCTATGATGCTTCACCCTGCCTGCGGAACGGCGATAGGCGCCGCTTTCCAGATTATACTGGTCCGCGAGGTGGTGGGTCAGGACCCAGGAGCCTGCTTTCGGCTGGAAGATGAGCTCGTAGCCGTCAATCTCCGGTTTGAGGCCATCTTCAGGGACCGAGAGTCGGGAATAGAGTGGCATCAGGGAATCGCCCGGCCGGAGCAGTTGCGCCTCTTCATACGTTCCGTCCCGGAGCATGAACCGGTGATTGGGGGTGCATCTGATCTCAGCGCCAGTATCCAGCGTGACGTTGACGAGCTCCGCGTTCTTTCTTGTCAGACGCGGCGTCTCTATCTTCGCGATCCGGATGGTGCCGTCGACGGTGACCGTGTAGGTGTAGTTCTCCTTCCCTTCTTCAGCCTCCGCCATCAACTCTCCGAACGAGAGCGACCTGCCATCTGCCAGACGCACCTTCGTCTCCTTCGTGAAGCACCCCCAGTTGCCCTGGCCGTCGATGAGCGGGTAGCGGAGCGAGAAGTCCTGCGCCATCCGGACGAGGGTGTCGTAGACCGCGGCGTCGCCGTGCGGATGGTACTTGCCGAGGACCTCGCCGACGATCCGTGCGCTCTTCTTGTACGGGCTCGTGTGCTTCATGCCGAGCTCGTTCATCGCGTAGAGGATCCTGCGGTGGACCGGCTTCAGCCCGTCCCGGACGTCAGGGAGCGCCCTGCCCACGATGACGGACATCGCATAGTCAAGGTACGAGCGCTTCATCTCGTCCTCGATCACCTGCTGCCGGATGCCACCGTCCTGCGGCGGCTCGCCCTGCGGGGTCCCGGGGACGCGCGGGGCGTCCGGCTCTGCGGGGGCGGGTTCATCCGTCTTCTCCGCTTCGGGGGCATCCGCTTCCTCAGGTTCCGCATCTTCGGGCTCGGGAATCTCGTCGTTCTCGGTTTCGTCCGCATCGTCAGGACCGGACGTATCGGCGCTCTCGGGATCGTCCGTATCTTCAGGCGCGGAGACTTCATCGTCAGCGCCAGGATCGCCCTGCTCGTCGGTTTCGTTAGAACTGTGCGGTTCGTCAGGGACTCCGGAATCGTCCTGTTCATCCTGGGCGTCAAGGTCAGCGGAGATGCCAGGCATGTCCTCCTCGTCCTGCTCTTTCAGTTCCGGCGCTTCGGGCGCGTCAGGCGCCGCTATGGCGTCTTCAGCGCGCTCCGCAGCATCTTCTGCCGGGGCTTCGGACGCCGTCGCATCAGTCGCTGGCGCGTCCTCCTGCGCGTCCGTTTCCAGGACCTTGTCCGGCGCGTCCTCCGGCGGCCTGTTCCGTTCCTCTCCACCCATCATCTTTTTCACGAGAATTCTTCTTGTTTTCCGTCGAGAAACCGGGACGCGGGACGGTTTATAATGCTTTGGGTGGACCTATTTGTTTTCTATAAGGAAACGAATATTTATTTCCATAAGGAAAATATTCTATCAGGTAAGCTAAAATGTTAAATAGGGGGAAGCCATGTCAGGAGCAAAAGACGCAAGGGGGTGCGTATGGTGGGGTTAGAGAAGAAGACGGCGGACATCTTCGTCAAGATCTATGCGGTCCTGTTCTGGATCGGCGCGCTGTTCGGCGCGATCGGCGGCATCGCGATGCTCTTCGGCGGCTCGCTCATGGGCGGCGCGATGGGGAGCATGATGGGCTACGGCGCGGTCAGCGGCCTCTTCGGCGGCCTCTTCGTGGTGCTCGCGATCATCCTGCTGGCGCTCGCGGTCCTGGAGTTCTTCGTCGGGCTGCACCTCTGGCAGCACCGGAACTGGGCGCGGATCGCGGCGATCGTCTTCAGCTGCCTCGGCGTGCTGTCGATCTTCAGCCTGAACATCCTGGGCCTGATCATCGGCGGCTTCGGGCTCTACCTGTTCGCCTTCGACGACGGCGCCAAGTCGCTCTTCGCGTGAGCCCAGCCAAATATTTTTAAACCCCTTTTTACCCGTTTTTCTCCATGCGCATCCGACACGCACGCCTGCGGGCGAAGGGCTGGACCGACGAAGAGATCGCCCAGGCAGAGGAGAGCCTCAAGCGCGCCGAGGAGCGGAAGCACCCGGCCCTGTCGTGGCTGGAGAAGGCCGTCTTCTGGGGCCTCCTCTTCCTCACCGTGGTGGGCATCTTCACCGTCAGCCTCGTCCTCGTGCCGCTCCTCGTCGTGCTCGACACGGCGATGCTCGCCCTCATCCTCGCGCTTCTCGGCATCTGCCTCGGCAGCCTCTTCGCCATCATCATCCCGGACATCGAATGGGTGGAGCGGAAGCACCACGCGCTCAACATCCTCGTCATCGCCGCGGTGGCGGTGATCAACGTCCGGTTCATCGTGACGAGCGTCGACCGGCTGAGCGGCGCGGCGCACAACCCCTGGATCCTCGGCGCGGTCTTCGCGGTCGCGCTCCTCGCGCCGTACCTCTTCCATCTCGTCGGCGAGGAGGCGCGGGAAGCGGCGCAACGGTGACAAGCATGGCGATGACGCTGCAGGAGTGGGCGGAAGCGTACGTCAGGCACAAGGACCTCTTCGAGCGGCAGATCGCCCGGATCGAGAGGAGCGGGCGCGGCTTCACCATCAGGCGCACGGACGGCACGACCCGGCAGTGCGTCGTCGCTGACGTCCTCGACGACGGGCTCGTCCCGCTGCTCGAGGACCACCTCCTCATCGTCGACCGGAACCGGAAGGAGAATCTCGACTGGGTGCTCCGCCACTGGAAGGCGCTCGCGGCGCTCCCCGGCCTCAGGATCGTGTTCGCCAACGTGGCGAAGAACGAGAAGTGGGTGCTCGCGCCGCACACGCACGCACGCGTGGCGGATCCCGCGACGCTCCGGCAGGGCCTCGTCTCGCTCTTCGGCAGCGTTCCGGAGGAGTAGGCGGAAAAGATAAAAGCGCGTCCTGCGTTCTCGCGCCCGATGGAGACGAAGATCGGCAGCGGCTGCGACGCCATGGACTGGCTCCTCGAGGGGGGCTACGAGAAGGACGTGCTGACGTGCATCTACGGCCCGCCCGGCTCGGGCAAGACGAACTTCCTCCTGCTCGCGCTGGCGAACAGCGAGGCGCTCGCCGCCAAGAAAGTCGTCTACATCGACACGGAAGGCAACTTCTCGCTCTCGCGCTTCAAGCAGCTGACGCCGGAGTACGAGAGCATCCTCAAGCGCGTCGTCTTCCTCAAGCCGACGACCTTCGAGGAGCAGCGGAAGGCCTTCGAGAAGCTCAGGAAGCTCGTCACGGAGAAGGTCGGCGTCATCATCCTGGACGGCGCTGCCATGCTCTACCGGCTCGAGCTGGCCAAGGAGAAGGACGCGTTCAGCGTCAACCGCGCGCTCGGCCTCCAGCTCAGCTACCTGACCGAGATCGCGCGGAAGAAGTCCATCCCCGTGCTCGTCACCAACCAGGTCTACGCCGACCTGGACGCAGGCGTCGAGGGCCGCACGAAGATGGTCGGCGGCGACATCCTGAGGTACGCGTCGAAGTGCCTCATCGAGCTGAAGCGGTTCGCCGCAGGGAAGCGCGTCGCGGTCCTGCGGAAGCACCGCTCCCTGCCGGAGAAGGAGGTCTGGTTCCGCATCACGGATTCGGGCGTGGAGCAGATCGAGGAGAAGGCCGTTTGAGGGATTGCCTCCGGCGCCGCCTCGGCGCGGAAGCGATGCCCGGCAGAAGACATGAAGGCTCGGTGAACAAGCGAATGCTGAGGCGGATGAGCGCCGCGGCGCCGGGAGAAGGAGTGATTGGGTGATTATGAGCATTCATATCCGCGGGCGAAGGGAACAGAATGAGTGACGCAAAACGTGTGAAGCACCACGGCTTCGCGCACCTCGTGCTGACGGCGCTCCTCTTCGTCCTCGCGGTCTTCGTCTTCGGCGGCTGGACCCAGGGGCCGCTCGCCTCCGGACTCTTCCTCGGCGCGCAGGCCTACGCACTCGTCGCCGGCACGGCAGCGGGGGATGTCGCCGGCGCCGCCGCGGGCAGCGCGGGGCTGCTCGCGCTCATCCTCCTCTTCGTCGTCAATCTCATCATCTACTACATCCTGGCCGCGATCCTGATCTTCCTCATCAACCTGCTCTTCGGAAAATCGGAGTGAGCGCCCCGGGCACTCAGTCATCCTCTCCGAGCATGGTGACGGAGCCCTTCCCGGCGTCGACGCGCACGCGTTGCCCGTCGCGCAGCTGCCGCGTCGCGCGCTGGACGCCGATGACGCAGGGCTTGCCGAGCTCGCGCGAGACGATCGCGGCGTGGCAGGTGAGGCCGCCCTCGTCCGTCACGATGGCGGCAGCCTTCCGCATCAGTGGCACGAACTCGGGGCGTGTCATGCTCGTCACGAGGACATCGCCCGCTTCGAACTTGTGGAAGTCGTCGGCGCTGATGATGATGCGCGCGGGCCCTTCCGCGACGCCGGGGCTTGCGGGCCTGCCGGAGAGCTCCTCGGCGCCTGTCGCGTCGAGCGCTTCCGCGAGGCCGGCCATCACCCGGTCGTAGTCGAAGGACCATTCCCGGACGAGCGCGCCGTCCTCCTCGTCGACGTACTTGCAGACGCCGCGGGAGCGTTTCCGCAGCAGCGCGACGTAGCCCTTCTCGCGGTAGCGCGCGGGAAAATCCTCGTAATAGGCCAAGGGGAGCAGCTCCTCCGGAAGGCGGCGGCGCCGGAAGAGCTCGCGGACGAGGTCGGAGAGGAGCGTGCCGAACCGGATGAAGAGGTCGCTCCGCTCGTCCCGCATGCGGCGGACCAGCTGGACGTAGCGGAAGAGCGTCGCCACCCCGGACGGGGCGCGGGCGAGGTACGCCTCATGCTCCGCGCGCGTCGTCG
>Ga0315556_1002638_pt1 | contig 10111 bp, 12 predicted proteins | sample SalMarSW160310MG_FD_202112 | JGI IMG/M metagenome (GOLD analysis project Ga0315556, IMG submission 202112) | Salt marsh sediment microbial communities from the Plum Island Ecosystem LTER, Massachusetts, United States - Salt Marsh Sediment SW1603-10 ... | reverse complement strand
TGGGTGTCGCCGCTGGCGCGCGCCCTGCTCAAGGCACGCGAGGCCGACGTGGTGAAGGTACAACTGCCCGGCGGGATGCAAGAACTGGAGATCATGGAGATCAGCTACCGCACCGTCTCCCTGGAATAAGCCGCAAAGCCGAAATTCACGATGTTTATCATCACACACCAATCGGAGGAAATACCATGATGCATCGACGCAAATCGACTGACTCCGTACCGGGCCGCCCGGCATGAACGCCCGCCGCAAACCGCGTATCGGGCTTGCGCTGGGCAGCGGCTCGGCACGCGGCTGGGCGCATGTAGGCGTGATCCGCGCCCTGGAACAGGCCGGCATCCGGCCGGACCTCGTTTGCGGAACATCGACCGGTGCGCTGGTGGGCGCCGCCTATGCGGCCGGCGAACTCGACCACTTCGAGGAATGGCTGCTCGGCCTGCGCCTTACCGACCTGATTTCTTTCATGGATGTAAACCTGAACGGCGGCCTGATCAAAGGCGAGCGGCTGATGGATTTTTTCCGCAGCAAGTTCATCGATCGCCCGGTAGACGAACTGGATATGCCGTTCGCGGCAGTAGCCACTGCGCTGCACTCGGGTGCGGAAGTCTGGCTGCGCGAGGGTTCGACGATAGACGCAGTGCGCGCCTCGATTGCCCTGCCCGCGCTGTTCACCCCGGTGATGCGCGAGGGCCGGATACTGGTGGACGGCGGGCTGGTCAACCCGGTCCCGGTTTCGCTGGCACGTGCGATGGGTGCCGATGTGGTGATTGCAGTCGACCTCAGTTCGGATATCCTCGGCCGTCATTTGCGCAAGAACCATGAGCCGGAAATACACGCCGCGGAAACCGGCGAGTGGATGAGCAAACTGCAACAGAGCCTGAGCGCACTGATGCCTGCACCGGCGGACGACGGGCCTCAGACACCCGCCATGCTCGACGTGATCACCACCAGCATCAATATCATGCAGATCCGCATCGGCCGCAGCCGCATGGCGGGTGAACCACCGGACCTGATCGTAACGCCGCGACTGTCCCAACTCAGCCTGCTTGACTTTCACCGCAGCAAGGAGGCCATTCAGGAGGGCAAGCGCGCGGCAGAAGCCGCGCTGCCCAGCCTGCGCACGCTCGTCGACGAATTCAGCTGAATATCACGCGGGGCACCGATCCCGGGCGCACCCGCGCCCGGCCGGGAATCAATAGCTTTTGCGGAAGCGGGTGCCCTGGCACTCCGGGCACGACGGCACTACGGAAGTTTTTTTCAGCTGGATTTCATGACCGCAGGCCGAGCATGTCAGGGTGCCAGCCATGGTGATCTCGCCAGTCTGATACACCAACGCACCCTCTGCCTTTTCCGAAAGCGCGGTTAGCGCCACACCGGCGGCATGCAGCAATTTGGCCAGCGACGACAAGGCGCCCGCTCCCACCCGTGCCGGATGGAGACTTTCTTTCGCCACCGTGCCCAGTTGCTGCATCTCGACCATTGTCTGTTCGAGGTCGCGGCGCAGATAATGCTTGAATACCTCTCCCTGCTCGGCACTGAATTCACCGGCCACCGCCATCTGCTGGCGAGCGAGTTCCATCGCCTTTTCCCATGCCTCCTGGCCTTTTTCCTGGCCGGAATCGAAAATTTCGCGAGACTTTTCGACAAAGCGATCATAAAGCATCGCATTGGGCGAACGACCACTATCGGCTTCCGGTGTCTGAACCGGCGGTTCGGGTTTCGTGGCATCGGTCATGATTGTTCTCCTTAATACTTAATAGTTGACAGACATCCGGAAAGAGCCTTTTTCAATGACATTGATCTTCAAAGAGAATACTACTCGCGCACAACAGATCATGCAAAACCGCAATCGAACAATAAGCAGCCACCGCCGGGCAGGATGGAAGAGCTCAAGATCGCGACACAGCTACTGCAGCATCTCATCCGGGCATGCGCAGAACGCCCCCCTCAAGCCAGATCGCTGACCAGAGCTTCCCGCACTGTCGCCGGAACTTCCACTACATGGTTGTATTGCGGGTGGTCGATGCCGGCCCGGATAAACGCGCCGCTTTTTGCGGCCGCCACCATTTCCGGCGTCAGCTCGAAGCGCAGGAAATGCACCGAGGCGGTCTTGTCCTCGCTGCTGCGATCCAGGTCTTCATTGGCGATCGGGCGCACCGGATCGAAACCGTCCACGCGCATCCAGATGGTGTTTTCTATGCCGATCAGCCTGCTCAAAGCCTCGCGGCGCTCTTCGGCATCGGCGTATTCGAGCATGAAGGTTGCCTTCCAGTTGTGCCCGTCCGGAATAAGCGGGTTATACACGTCGAGCTCTTCCTGAATCGGCTCCGGCTCGAACATGCGCTCCAGCCGCAGCATTTCCTGCACCTGGTATTGCATGGTCAGGCGGTCCTCGAAATACAGCGCGGCATGACCGCCGATGGCCAGGCGGCGCTGCTTCTTGTGCTCGATCACCTTGTCGCGAAACTCGTTGCGGATGCGCGCATAGTGCTCAAGGCTGTAAAGGTCTTCATGTGTCAGCTGGTTCATCATATTCATCTCCTTGGTCAGATGCCGTAGGCCCGTCGCAGCAGGGTAACCGGATGCTCGGGCGCCCTGCCATCCTTGAGCCCGTTCTCGATGTGGTGCCCGGCCATCGCGCAATCACTACCGTAATGATCGGCTTCCGCATCACTGATACGTTTGGCTACCGGCCTGACGATCTTCATCGCATATTCGTGGAATTCATTTTTCACCGCATAGGTACCGTCGTGACCGGAACAGCGCTCGATGATTTCCACCGTGGTGTCCGGAATCAGGCTCAACGCTTCGCGGGTTTTCTGGCCGATATTCTGCACCCGCTGGTGGCAGGCGGCATGGTAGGACACCTTGCCCAGCGGCTGTTTGAAGTCGGTGCTGAACTGGCCTTCCCTGTGGCGCAGCATCAGGTACTCGAACGGGTCGTAGAAGGCATTCTTTACCTTTTGTACGTCCGGGTCGTCCGGGAACATCAGCGGGATTTCCTGCTTGAACATCAGCACGCAGGATGGAATCAGGGCAGTTAAATCCCAGCCCTCGTCCACCAGTTTCGCAAGCACCGGAATGTTGGCTTCCTTGGCCTCGCGTACCGCTTCCAGGTCGCCCAGCTCCAGCTTGGGCATGCCGCAGCAGCGCTCCTTTTCGGCAATCGTCACCGGAATGCCGTTGTGCGCGAACACTGCGGCAAAGTCCTCGCCGATGGCAGGCTCGTTGCGATTCATGTAGCAGGTGGCAAACAGCGCCACCTTGCCCGTGGTTTTGCCGGCCGGCTTGCCCACGGTATCGGCGGGCAATTGCTGCAGCCGGCTGCGCAGCGGGCTGCTGGAAAACTCCGGCAGCCATGCCTCGGCATGGATACCGCCTACGGCTTGCAGCGCCTTGCGCGCAACGCCGACCTTGTTGACGGCGTTTACCACCTGCGCCACGACGGGAATGCCCGCCAGGTTGCCCACGGCATCCGTGCTGGTGAGGATACGGTCGCGCAGTTTTACGTCGCCCTTGCGGTGCTTCACCGCCTTGGCCCGCAACATCAGGTGCGGGAAATCCAGGTTCCACTCGTGCGGCGGCACGTAGGGACACTTGGTCATGTAACAGAGGTCGCACAGGTAACAGTGATCCACCACCTTGTCGTAATCGGCCTTGGCCACTCCGTCCACTTCCATCGACTCGGAGTTGTCCACCAGGTCGAACAGCGTGGGAAACGCCTGGCACAGACTGACGCAGCGGCGGCAGCCATGACAGATATCGAACACCCGCTCCATTTCCTTGAACAGGGACGCCTCGTCGTAAAAGTCGGGGTTTTCCCAGTCCAGTGGATGGCGGGTCGGGGCTTCAAGGTTTCCTTCGCGGGTGGACATGCGCCTCTCCTCTCAATTAAACAGCCGCCCACCCCGGCCGCCAGGCGGCCAGGGCGAACGCGACTCAGCCAGCGAACTCGTTAAGCGCCTTCTGGTAACGATTGGCATGGGAACGCTCCGCCTTGGCCAGGGTTTCGAACCAGTCGGCAATTTCCTCGAAACCTTCCTCGCGCGCGGTCTTCGCCATGCCGGGGTACATGTCGGTGTACTCGTGGGTTTCGCCTGCAACTGCGCTCTTCAGATTGTCCTCGGTGCCGCCAAAAGGCATGCCGGTTGCCGGATCGCCACATTGCTCCAAGTGCTCCAGGTGACCGTGGGCATGCCCGGTCTCGCCCTCTGCGGTGGAGCGGAACAGGGCCGCCACATCGTTATGGCCTTCGATGTCGGCCTTGCCCGCAAAATACAGATAACGACGGTTGGCCTGGGATTCACCGGCAAAAGCATCTTTCAGGTTCTGTTCGGTCTTACTTCCTTTGAGTTGCATGATTCATCTCCTTGGTAATGGATACCGGCTTGCAGCCCGTGCCGGAAATACGGGTTGAGATAGCTGGGATTCTGCCTGGGCAAGAATGCCGCAAGATTGTTACAGCCATCCTGTGCATGAACTTCTTCGGACTTATGAAACTGAAAAACGGGTGAAATTCATTACGGGCCAAGTCTGGCCCCTTTTTTCTGATAAATCCAATTGGAAATTCAAATTGTAATGATTAATAATATTAATCACCATAATGGCGCCATGCAGCTTATCTCCGCAACGCGGGATCAGCGTAATGTTGGCGCCTATTGCGTTTGCTTATCGACTTCCTGCTGCTGTTGCTGCGCCGATTGCTGCAGCGTGTCCTGAACGCCTTTGGCCTTATCCAGTGCCTGGCGCTGTTGTTCCATCAGCTTTGGTTTGTTGTCGCTACCGCCCGGACTGCATGCGGCAAGCAGCAAGGCCATCAATAAAATCCCGCCTGATGTTTTCATGTCACTCCTCATGAGATCAGTCCCGGAAAACGAACAATGACGCGCTCAGCCCCACGCCGAGCAGGTAAATCAGCCAGGTCTGGCTGACGACAAAGGTATACCCCATCAAGGCGCCGCCGATGGCCATCGGCTTCCAGCTCGCGGCTTTCTTTCCATAAGCAAAAGCAGCCATGCCTATGGTGCTGAACAGGATTGAAGCAAACAGATTGGACATACCCGGTAATTCCATCGGGATCACTCCTTTCTCACGCGTTGACTCAAACGGTAAAACAGGCCGGGGGCCAGCGCAACCCATGCCAGCAGCAACACCCAGATGCGGCCACGCGTTACATCATAATTTGACAGTAGTACCGCCCATGAGTGCCCTGTGACGAAGTGAAAAAACAGAAACTCGAATGCCACGGTCAGCAACATCCAGAACAGGCCGATAAACAATGCCTGTCGTACCGAAGCTGGCGGCCAGAAATGTACATAGCCCCAGATCACCACACCCAACAGCACCATGCCACTCAGCGTGGAAAGCTGGTGTGCGTGCAATTCAGAGAAATATCTGCCATAGGCAAAGTCGCGCAATGTGCCGTTGATGATCGAGACCAGCAACATCACCAGCCAGGCCAGCAGGTAGCGCACCATCATTTCATCCGCGACGGCAGCTTGAGCACCTCGCCCGCCACACGGAAACTGCCCATGCCCTGGTGATGCAGCGTGCGCGGGGCCTTCTGTGCAGGATCAACCCACGCTTTCACCACCTCCAGCACGAAGAAGTTGTATTTGTTCACCATGCGGGTGTCGGCCACCGTGCATTCGAGGTTGGCGTAGCATTCGGCGATCAGCGGCGGCGCCACCTTTGACGCCGGTACCGGCGTCAGCCCAAAGGCCTTGAACTTGTCCAGCTTGCTGCCGGAACTGTTGCCGACCTTCACCACCTTTTGCGCCAGCTCGGCAGTCGGGATGTTCAGCACGCATTCTTTGGTCTTGACCAGCGCATCGAAGCTGTAATTACGCCCGCTCAGCACACAACCCACCAGCGGCGGCTCGAATTCCATCATGGTGTGCCAGGACATGGTCATCACGTTTGCCCGGCCCTTGTGCGCAGTGGTCACCAGCACCACCGGCCCCGGCTCCAGCAGGCGGTACACACGGGACAAGGGTAAGGATTTTTTCGCCATCATCAACCTCCGTTCTTGGCCAGGAACCTGTCCAGTTGATTGGCAAATGCCTGACGATCACCCTGGCTGAACGACGCCGGTCCGCCGGTCTCCACCCCACTGCCGCGCAGCCCCTCCATGAAATTGCGCATGGTCAGCCGCTCCTGGATATTGTCTTTGCTATAGAACTCGCCGCGGGGGTTCAGCGCGTGGCCGCCGCGCTCGAGCACATCGGCGGCCAGCGGAATGTCGGCAGTCACCACCAGGTCACCCCGCTCCACCATCTGTGCGATCTTGTTGTCGGCCACATCGAAACCCGCCGGCACCTGCATCGCCCGGATCACCTTTGATGGCGGGCAATACAGCATCTTGTTCGCCACCAGCGTCAGTTGAATCTGCCGCCGCTCCGCCGCGCGGAACAGGATTTCCTTGATCACTTTTGGACACGCATCGGCATCCACCCAAATCTGCATTACCCAGTCTCCTGCCGCTGAATCGTAAATCCCTGAAATGCACGATACCGCACAACAAAATCCCGGAGCAAGCCACTTTCGGATACCATCTCAGCTGTAAATTATTTCTGCCTGCATCGTGTCTGCCGAAGTCGAACGTTTCTTTTCCGAGCAAAGCCCGCTAGCCAGCGAAATCGCGTCGTTTCGGCCGCGCGCGCAGCAGCGCGACATGGCGCTGGCGGTAGCCGAGGCGATACGCGACAACGCCATCCTGGTGGCCGAGGCCGGCACCGGCACCGGCAAGACCTTCGCCTATCTGGTGCCAGCTCTGCTGGCCGGCGGCAAGGTGATCGTTTCCACCGGCACCAAGAACCTGCAGGACCAGTTGTTCCAGAAAGACCTGCCCACGGTGCGCGATGCTTTGCGCGCGCCGGTGTCGGTAGCACTGCTCAAGGGACGCGCCAATTACGTGTGCCACTACCATCTGGAACGCGCGCAGTCCGACGGGCGCTTCGCCACGCGCGAGGATGTAAAACACTTGGGCAAGATCGCCAGATATACGCAAGTCACACAATCCGGCGACCGCAGCGGGCTGGCCGACGTGCCGGAGAATTCGCCGGTGTGGATGCAGGTGACCTCCACGCGCGATAATTGCCTGGGGCAGGAATGCCCGCAGCACAAGGAATGCTTCGTGCTGAAGGCACGCAAGGAGGCGATGGAGGCCGACATCGTGGTGGTCAATCATCACCTGTTCTTCGCCGACGTGATGCTGCGCGACGAAGGCGTGGCCGAGCTGCTGCCTGCGGTCAATACGGTGATCTTCGACGAGGCGCACCAGTTGCCGGAAACTGCCAGCCTGTTCTTCGGCGAGAGCATCTCGACTTCGCAACTGATGGATCTGGCACGCGACACGCGACTGGAAGCGGTGACCTCGGCCAAGGATTTCTCGGCACTCCCAACCGCCACCGATGCGCTGGACAAGGCCGCGCGCGATTTGCGGCTGGCGTTCAAAAGGGAAGGCCGCATGCCGGCCCATGCGGTTGGCGACATCAAGGATTTCGCGCCTGCGATGAAGATGCTGGGCGACAAACTTGCTAACCTCAATGCGCTGCTGGAAAAACAGGCGGAACGCAGCGAGGGGCTGGAAAAATGCTGGCAGCGCGGCGCGGAGTTGTTGCAGATGATCACTGCATGGCGCGGCGAAGAGACCGGCAGCGGAAACGTAAAATGGCTGGAAGTCTTCCACCATTCCGTGCAACTCAACATTACGCCACTTTCGATTGCGGAAATTTTCGCCAAACAGATCGGTGGTCATCCGCGGGCATGGATATTCACTTCCGCCACGCTGGCGGTGAAGCAGAACTTCGGACACTACCAGGCCGAGATGGGGCTGACGGAGGCCCGCACCGCGTGCTGGGACAGCCCATTCAATTATCCGGAACAGGCGCTGCTGTATGTGCCGCAACAGATGCCGGAACCGAATACCCCGAACTATACCGATGCAGTGGTGCAGGCAGCATTGCCGCTGATCGAGGCCAGCAAGGGACGCGCATTCCTGCTGTTCACCAGCCTGCGTGCGATGCAGCGCGCACACGAAATCCTGACCGCGGAATTTGACCGCAGAGGCCTGCACTATCCGCTGATGCTGCAGGGCGAAGGTTCGCGCAACGAGTTGCTCTCCCGCTTCCGCGAGCACGGCAATGCGGTACTACTGGGCAGCCAGTCGTTCTGGGAAGGCGTGGACGTGCGCGGCGAAGCGCTGTCGCTGGTAGTGATCGACAAGCTGCCGTTCGCGCCGCCCGATGATCCGGTGCTGGCCGCGCGCATCGCCGAGCTCAACAAACAGGGCCGCAACGCATTCATGGAATACCAGTTGCCGCGTGCGGTGATCAACCTTAAACAGGGGGCGGGACGACTGATCCGCGACGAGACCGACCGCGGCGTGCTGATGATCTGCGACCCGCGCCTGATTTCCAAGCAATACGGCCGGCGCATCTGGCAGAGCCTGCCGCCGTTCCGCCGCACGCGCGAACAGGCAGAAGCAGTGTACTTTTTTGCCCAATAAACGGCTAAAAAAGAACCGATTCAAGCAAATTGCGTCAAAATGGTAAGAATAACCGGATAAGCCGTCATGAATGAATCGATGCTGAATCTGCTGCAGGGAAATACCGAGTTCTATCCGCAAGAGCTTGAGAAGAAGTTTCCTCGCATTCTCAACAAAATGGTCGAACTGTGGGGAACCCCGCAGATGGAACCATATTTCACGGACCTGTTGATCGATTCCCGTGGCGGAACGCGCCAGGGATTCCCCGGGGAAATAGCCAACGAAATTTATCGCCTGAGCATGACGTATGAACGTTTGCTCAATCAATCGAATAAACAGAACGACGACCCGTGGGGGAATATCGACAGTCACGAACGACAGGAAATCGAAGCGCTTGGCTACCAGTGCACAACGCAGGATTTCCTTAAATCCGCAGAAAATCAGGATCGTACGGCAGTCGGAAAATATCTCAGTGCCGGATTTTCCGTGGATACGCGCGATGAGCGCGGCTGGACGCCTCTGATGATCTCATCCTTCAACGGCAATGAGGAGATTGCACAGCTACTGATCCAAAGTGGCGCTAACGTAAATATTACCGATACTGCAGGATATGGTCCTATGCACTGGGCAGCATTCAACGGATATAGCAATGTGGTGAAACTTTTGATTGCCAAACAAGCCGATGTAAATGCACAAAGCCGACACGGCTGGACACCGCTATTACAGAGTGCTACCCGCGGCCATCTGGCTGCCTGCACCGAGCTGATCTCCGGCGGCGCAAATGTAAGCCTGGCCAGTAACGATGGCTGGACGGCATTGCACAAGGCCTGCGCCAATGGACATCTCGAAGTGGTCAAGCTGTTGCTGGCGCACAAAGCAGACCGCAACGCGCAATATCAAAACGGCATTACCCCGCTCGCACTCGCCACCAAAAACAAACACGAGGATATTGCCATGCTACTCCGTGGCTAATTCGCCTACTGCACCAGTTCCGCCCACAGGTCGTGGACATCCGAATCGGTGATGTGCACGGTAACGAATTCGCCCGCTTGCAGCGTCTGTCCATTGTCTATGTAGACCATGCCGTCGATCTCCGGCGCATCGGCTGCGCTGCGCGCGATCGCACCCTCCTCATCCACTTCGTCCACCAGCACCTGTATGGTCTGCCCGACCTTGTCTGCCAGCTTTTGGGTGCTGATCTCTTCCTGCAGTTGCATCAGCCGCGCCAGCCGCTCGTTCTGCTCTTCCGGCGGCACATGGTCCGGCAGTTCGTTCGCCTTCGCCCCTTCTACCGGCGAATAGGCAAAGGCACCGACGCGATCGAGATCGGCCTCCTCGATAAATTCCAGCAGTTCCTCGAACTCCTGCTCGGTCTCGCCGGGAAAACCGACGATGAAGGTGCTGCGCAGCACGATATCGGGGCAGATCTCGCGCCACTTTGCGATGCGCGCGAGCACGTTCTCGCTGCTGGCCGGACGCTTCATCAACTTGAGGATGCGCCGGTTGGCATGCTGAAACGGGATGTCGAGATAGGGCAGGATTTTCCCTTCGGCCATCAACGGAATGACTTCGTCCACATGCGGATAGGGATAGACATAATGCAGCCGCACCCAGGCACCCAGTTCG
>Ga0315556_1002637_pt1 | contig 10112 bp, 8 predicted proteins | sample SalMarSW160310MG_FD_202112 | JGI IMG/M metagenome (GOLD analysis project Ga0315556, IMG submission 202112) | Salt marsh sediment microbial communities from the Plum Island Ecosystem LTER, Massachusetts, United States - Salt Marsh Sediment SW1603-10 ... | reverse complement strand
CCGAAGAAGATCACTATCCTGATGCCCCAAATGTCCGCATCTTGCGATTTGAGTGTGGTGGGCTTGGGTTCAGACGAAAGGAAGAACTGTGGCCGTTTCTCGGCACCGAGTGGGTTCCCCGGATCCATGCGTTCTACGGAGAGCAGCCAGCCAAGCCGGACATCTCCGCTGGACACTACGCTGACGGCGGACTTTCGGCCGCCCTCTGGCAGATGGACGGTGGACCTCCTTTCACTTTCACCGCACACTCCCTTGGTGCCCAGAAGGTCGATCGCCTGATCGCCGAGCCCAATCAGACTCTAGACTCCCTGGATGCAAAGTATCTGTTTCGACGGCGCATTACCGCCGAACGAATCGCCATGAACCATGCTGCGGTCTTGATCACAAGCACAAACCAAGAGCGGCGCCAGCAGTACCGGCACCCGGCCTACGCGGGGGCCGTCGACCCCGATGACGACAGGCGGGTTCGCGTGGTTCCCCCCGGCGTGAATCTGACGATCTTCGACATGCAGGCAAAGGCGCCCGGGGACGACAGCCTGGTTTCCCGCCTAGACAGCATCCTGCAGCGCGACCTTGCCGAAGGGCGCCAGGATCTACCGGCCATCATCAGTTCATCAAGACTCGATCCCAAGAAGAACATCGTGGGGTTGGTGCGCGCGTATGCTGCGAGCGAGGATCTCCAGTCTCGGGCTAATCTCCTCTTGGTACTGAGAGGCGTCAACAGTCTGCGAGAGGCCCATGGTCTGAGTACAGGTGAGCGCGAGATCTTGGACCAGATCATTGCTGTCTGCAACCAACACGATCTCTGGGGGAAGGTCTCTGGCTTCTCACTTGCCGGGCAGACCGAGATCGCCGCCGCGTATCGCTATCTCGCCAAGCGGCGCTCAGTATTTGCCCTGGTTGCCCTGTACGAGCCCTTCGGGCTGGCCCCGCTGGAGGCGATCGCCGCTGGCTTGCCTGCCGTCGTCACTCAAAACGGAGGACCAAGCGAGAGCTTGCGCGAGGGGAGCTCTGAGTTCGGGGTCCTGGTCGATCCATCGGACCCAGCCGACATCGGCGCTGGTCTGCTCCGTCTCATCAGCTCAGACAAGACATGGGACAAGTTCCAGCAGCTGGGGCGCCAGCGGGTGCTTTCGCACTATACGTGGGAAGCCACCGCCAAGGGCTATCTGGCCGCCTTCGAGGCCGCACTTGAGGCACCGCGCCATGAGCCGATGATCTCCATTCAGCCATACTTCACAGACCCCAAGCCATCCAACGATCTGCCACTTGAACCGCTCAGGCGGATTTGGCACAGGCAGACCCAGAATGCCTAACATGGGACATTCCATCCATAGTCTCGGAGGTCATCGATGAGGGGCGACAAACTCGTCATAGAACCACATCACACAGCCCGGGCCGCGGAGATTACGAAGTGGCTGGAGGATCGGATCGTGAAAGGTCTCGTCGTGACGGTTGCCGGCGAGTCCGGGTCCGGCAAGTCGGAACTGGCGTCCGAGATTGCCAAGGCATTGACCGGCATCGGCCACCCAACCGGGATTCTGCAGCAGGATGACTACTTCGTCTTTCCACCCAAGACGAATCACGAAATGCGACGGCGCAACCTCGAACAGGTCGGGCCATACGAAGTCAAACTCGACTTCCTCGACTGCAACTTGCGATCTTTCAAGTTAGGCGAGAGCCCGATCTACAAGCCGCTCGTTGACTATGACGCTGACCTGATCGAAACCGAAGAGATGGACACGTCCAGCTTCGATGTCATGCTGGCCGAGGGCACCTACACAACCATGCTGCATTTTGCCGATGTGCGTGTGTTCATCGACCGCGACTATGAGCAAACGCGTTCGGACAGAAAACGACGCGGGCGTGACAGCCTGGAGTCGTTCGTGGAAGATGTTCTCCGCCGCGAGCACGAGGTCATCTCGCAGCACAAGACCCACGCCAACATCGTCGTTCCAGACGGATTCGATCGGATTGAAATCGCTTAAGGTGAGGTGCCGGCCCAGGCTGGGCCTGCCGGGCAGTGAGGTCGGCGAACTCTAGGGTGTGCTGCTTGCCGTCACGCTGGCCGATTGGGCCGGAACGATTGTCGCACTCGGTGTGCCCGTGACCTGTTGAATGTATCCGGCCAAGATCCACCCCACCTCGCCGTCGGTTGTTCGGATTTGCCACCAAAGATCCCCATTGTAGTCGACCGGACCCGAAAGGATCTCCACCTGCGCCCCGTCCAGCAGGCCGCCTACCGGGTCGCCTCCCGGTGATCGACGGAAGAAGACGCCCACACCGCCCGTTCCCTGGATGATCGCCGTCGGAGGGGTGGGTGTGGCGGTGAAGGTCGCGGTCGCGGTGGGCGTGGCGGTGGCGGTAGCCGTTGCCGTTGCCGTAGCGGTCGCCGTCTGGGTGGCTGTCGGCGTGCGGCTAGGGGTCGGCGTCATGGTCGGGGTAGGCGTCGCGGTGGGCACCGCCGCCACCACCGAAGCCCCCAAACCGACGGCGCTCAAGGCTGCCACCAGACCCATCATGGCGATGGCACCAGCCAGTGATTGGCCGCTCCCGATGAGGGGCCTGAACCCCAGCAGGGCCAGCGTTCCCAATCCGGAGACTACGGCCCAGACCAAGTGCAGTCCGGCGATGAGCAGCGCCCCGTGCCACAGCTCGGGGTCTCCCCTGACGATCCCGATACTGGCCGCCGCCAAGGGGGTAAGTACCTCGTAGGCCACCGCCGCGCTGGCCAGCTTGGAAAGCCCTTCACCTTGGCCAAATTGCCGAGCCATCAGCACTGCCGCCACCAAGAGAACCCCCATATCGATCAAATTAAGCTTGGTGTGGCTCCAGACGAGCACGGAGCCCAACCCCGCCGGCACAGCCAAGCCCCCAGCCGAACCCGCGACAACACTGAACAGCACCAGCCCGACCAGCAAGCCCCCCAGCAGCCGCAGCAGGAAGCGGGTCGATCCGGAGACAGCCGCCAGCGCTAGGCCGACAAGTGGGGACATGGACGGCGCCAGGAGAACCCCGGCCACCAACAAGGCTTCCTGATCGACGCGGAAGCCCAGCCCAATGACGACGCCTGCGGCCAGGGCACGCAAATACAGGTCGATACTCGGGGAAACATCGTGCGCCAGCTCCTCCAGGAACGCCTCACGCTCGTCGGCGCGGAGCTGGGTCAGCATCCGGCCCGCGCGTCGGCGGCGGGAGGGTGGAAGTTGGCTGGGGTTGTTTAGGGATTCGGGCGACTCTGGGCTCATCGTCGCAGGCTCGCCTTCAGTCGCATAGGGTGTTCAATCAAGGCCAGACCCAACAGAATGTCCGGGACAACAAGATCGGCCGCGGTGAGTGCCTCAATCGAGGTCCCCTCCGTGGACATGACCGCCACACCGATGGCCGCTTCGCGCAGCATGCCGGCGTCATTCGCCCCTTGCCCCATGGCCACCACAGCATCCGCCCCCAGAACGCGCACGAAGGCCGCCTTGGCTTCAGCCTCACCCCCAGGGGGGATGTGGACCGCGGTCAGGCCAAGCTGTCGGTCCAGTTCCGCCTGGCGTCCGTGCGTGTCAGCCGTTAGCAGATGAATGTCAAGCGTGCCCTTTACACGTCCCAGTCCGGCGACCACTCCGTCGATCAAGACGCCATCGACCGCCAAGGTCCCGTTGACGTCGAGCACAAGGTGGTCAAGCTGTAGTTGGCCGCGGCCGGGGATGTCGATGGCGAGCATGCGCAGGGTCCTTGGCCTGAGACGGACCGGGAGGTCGGCGTCGATGGATGTGCCTTGCCGCGGCGATTATAGCACCCCCTGACGCGAGGGCTAATCGGCCCCCATTTGATGGACCATCTCTTGTGACCCCCACTTGCGTCTGCTATAATCTCGCCACGACGGGCGCGTAGCTCAGCCGGTTAGAGCGCACGGTTCACATCCGTGAGGTCGTTGGTTCGAGTCCAATCGCGCCCACCTTAGACCACACGGTTCGTATTATCGGCCATCCGTGTGGTCTCTTCTTTGCCCAGAATCGCCCCTTTTCAACCTTGAGAATGCACGGCCGCTATCCGTGACCGCTCGAATTGGTTCCGATAACGCAAGAAACGCCAACCGCGGACCTCACGGATCGTTTGTCTGCTTCCTGCGCCGAGCACATGTGCACCAGCTTTGGGAATTTCGCGAACAGGCCAAGCCACACTAATGCCCTTGTTCCGTTTGGACATGACTTTCCACGTTTGAAGCAAAAAGGAGGGGGTGGTACAGCATAGCGTCTCCGAGCCTCGAGGGTGTGTCTCTCACCAAGGCTATCGTCGAGGTGGGCAAACTGCTGGATGTGGACATCCGCGATCACCTGGTCATCGGGAAAGGGGGGTTCGTGTCGCTAAAGAATACCGGGCTAGGATTCTAACTGGCCCAGCAAATGGAGCTGAGCAAGAAATGGGATCTGGCGATCAGCCAAGTCCCATTCCCTTCTACATCGATTCCACAGTCCCGCGCCATGAGCAGATTGGGGGCAACTGAAATGCCGCCAACACAAATGCGTCGATCGTCCTTGTGCCTGGGAGCCTTATTGCGGTCAATCCTGTCGAAGACCGAGCTTCCTGAGAAGATAGTCGATTCGCTCGTAGGCATCCCGCTGAAGCAGATCTCTCTCTTCGGAATCATCGATCTCCTCGAAATCAGCTACGAACTTTGGCCCCATATGTTCAGGCGACCCAAACTTGTCCGCGATCTTGGCCAATCCTTCATGAACAAGTCCGTGCCCAATGTGCGGTCGAAACTGCTCTATCAATGCATCAACGCCACCCGGGAAGTTGCGGACGCAGTAGTAGATATCCCAGGCATCCTTCTCCTTTAGTCGGCTTTCCAATGCCATTCCCTTCATGACGAGGAATGGTACGATTGATGCCACTCGGATGGTTGCCTTATCCTTGCCGCCATCTGGTAAGACCCCGTCCAGCTGCACATCCGCATTCATGTCGAACGCAAGATCGCACCCCCGAGCTTTCCGGGCTCGCATGTCTTCGAATACCTGAGTCCTACGCCTTTTTCCGGTACCACCATACTCTCCTGCCAAGAAATCGACTTCAACTGTGATATCGCGTCCCTCCACTCTGACGACTCTGTAGAAGATGAACGGTTGTTCCTCTGAGCGTTGATAGCCTCTGTCGACGAGGAGCGCCAATATCGACTCGTATCCGGGCTGTTCGAGTGATTGATGGTCCAAGGCAAGGTCAACATCTGTACTGCCCACATGAGGCATCCCTTTGGCATCCAGCAGTAGCTCTGGGACCCAACCTCCTACGAGCACCATGTCATCACGATACTCTCCAAGCAGGTGCGCCAGCTCCAATAGCACGGAGCGTGCCGCTTCAACAGCCTGCCTTGAGTAGTTGCGCCGAGTCGCTACCATCCTGGTCTGATCACCTGTTCCAGCAAAGCTTCCGCGGCCTCTTCTCCACGACCCCTGAACCCTTTGACGTCGAGGTAGATCTGAACTGGTGAAACAACACTTACCCCATCAAATCGCTCCGCTCCGTAGAATACGCCCTCGTCATAGGGCTCGAGGATTGTCACATTGGCTCCACTCTCAACAGATTTCAGGGAAGTGTGATAGGCAATCTGGCTGATTCTGCCAGAAAGATATGCCATGACGCGTTGGTATCGAACTGCCGGGGCAAGCCTGGATGCGCCCGAGAAGCCCGACAATGCGAACTCAACCTCCAGTTTCTCTGCAGCCTGCGCGAGTTCATTCTCAATGTCATCAACACTGCCAAGGGAATAGAAGTCTTCGATTCTGTTCTCGCGATATGAGTAGTTATCGGACCATTCCATGAGGAGGGTCTCAGGGTCAATCAACGAGAAACCAACTTCGCGGCTTCGGACCAGTTCCCTCTCCTCAAGAAGCCTCTTTACGTTAGAGACATGCCCTATGCTTACACTAGCCTCCCTTGAAAGCTCCTTGACTTTCCATGCTCGGTCGGTGCGGTCATTTAGCAGCACCCGGAGTACACGGCTAGCTTTGGGCGCAAACAGCGACAGCAGAGTCCTGTCTCGGCGAAATGGATTTGGCTGGCCATCGACACGTATGTAGACATTCCGGAATGCAATGCTGCAATTCCCAGCAAAGTCGACATATCCAATCCCAGCTTGCTTGCAGATTGACGCGGCTCTCGTGGAGATGAATGGTGCAATCAGCATCCCATAGGCATTCGGGAATGTTTCCAAGTACCTGAGGATTTGATTGACAGCTTCACGCGCGGGCTTAGGCTGACCGTTTGCCTTGACTTCCACTACCACTTGCTGGTCGCCGTCCGCAGTGTGGAGTCTGGCCATTAAGTCCGGCCGTTTGCCGGAACTGGTCGTGGGTTCAAGGACCATTTCGGCAAGGCTAACAGGTGCATCCTTTAGGCAGTCTAGGAGCGCCTTCTTTGCACGTTCCTCTAGGGCGGCGTTTTCAGCCACTGAATCTCTCGCTTTCACATCGCTAGCTTGTCTCTTCGTCTATGCGATTATACAGGAATTTCAACAGAATGGGGGATTTCAACAAATGTTGAAACCGGTCCTAGCAGTGAAACAGCGATTCCGCAGTTCTTGGCTATCCAATCTGGGCCCAACAAAGATCACACGGTTCGTGTTGTGAACGATCCGCGTGGTCTCTTCTGCGCCCGAAATATCCCTTCTTCAAACCTCAGTCCACAGACCCGTCGCGCCATCCTTATCCTGTGGTGGTCAGTCAGATGTAGTAGAGAAAAGGAAGAGGAGACACATCTTCAAGGGGGCCGGCCGTAAGAATCTCTCCTATCGCATCGGCAAGTGACAATGTGACAGGGTCACCAACAGCGACGCTGGCGTCCGTCCACGGGGCTGGTTGGTCTGGCCATGATCGTGAGCTCACACGGCCATGCCGGGCTGGAGCTACAGCCTCTTGCCGACGGCAGCTCGGTCGAGGTCACGGTCCAGAACACCGACGGGGCTCCCCAAGAGGGCCTGTCGGTCTACGCTTTCTCCGGCGAAGATTACACCGGGTATCACGCGACGACCGACGCCTCCGGTCAGGTCGCCCTCACGCTTCCAGAAGGCTCTTATCGCTTCCGTGCCGACCTCAATGGCACGCAGTTCTGGAGCTCTGATACGGATGACTGCACGTTGCCTGGCTGCACCACGGCTGCCATCACGGTGACGATCCCCGTGACCGTGACCGTCGCCGGCCAGACTGGCGATCCCTATCCCGATCTGCCGGTCTACGTCTTCGACGGGGATACCTACACCGGATTCCATGGGATCAGCGACGCCTTGGGCCAAGTCGTCTTCACACTGCCTGAGGGAAGCTACCGCTTCCGCGCCGACTACAACAGCGTGCCCTTCTGGAGCGCCGGGGCAAACGACTGCACGGTGCCAGGCTGCACCGAGGCGACCGTCACTTTGCCCGGCGGCGTGGGCTCGGCCACAACCACCATCGACTACGCCTACGATCCGCTCTACCGCCTGACTTCGGCCGACTACTCCAGCGGCGAGTTCTTCCACTACACCTATGACGCCGTGGGCAACCGGATGACACAGGAGACTTTGGACGGAACCAACACCTACACCTACGATGACGCCAACCGGCTGACGTCCGTGGATGGGGTTGACTACTCATGGGACGCCAACGGAAACCTTCTCGACGACGGCGTCAGCACCTATGCCTACGACCACGCCAACCAGTTGGTCTCGGTCGTGCAGGGGGCGGACAGCTACTCGTTCTCGTATAACGGACTCGGGGATCGGCTGGAGCAGACGGTGAACGGCACGCCCATCGACTACACCCTTGACATCAACACCGGGTTGACGCAGGTATTGAGCGATGGGACGAATGTGTATCTGTATGGGGTGAATCGGATTGCGCAAGTTGGCGACCCCGATACGGCGTATTTCCTCGGGGATGCGCTTGGATCGGTGCGCCAGCTCGTGGACGGCGGTGGGCAGGTGTCGCTGGCCGAACACTATGCCCCATTTGGGGCCGTTACCAGTTCATCAGGTTTCGGCAACTCCATCTTCGGATTCGCCCGACAGCAGACAGATTCGACCGGGCTTGTGTTCTTGCGAGCAAGGTACTACTCGCCCTTGCTTAACCAGTGGATCCAGCCCGACAGCCTTGTCCCGGATCCATACAAGCCCTTGAACTGGAATCTGTATCTCTACACGTGGGATAATCCAGTCAACTATGTCGACCCGTCGGGTCTCAGGGCTCTCCTGGTTCTGGCCTGTGGTGTGGGAACCAACGGGGCATGCGAAAGCGGGACACCACTTCCCGACTACGACAACAAGGTCCCGCTCTCGCCATTTGCGAACTGGGGCCATCAGAACGGTTATGACGTGAAGTACTATGACTACGACCTACATGCCTCCAAAGGGACCTTGGCCCACGAGATCGAGCGCTATATTGTTCAGCATCAGGAAGACACCAATGTGATCTTGGTTGGACACAGCGCTGGAGCGGATTCGGTTGTGTACGCAGCGTCACTGTACGTCGTTGACCCGAAGAAGCATGACCAGATACGGGGGGTTATGGTTCTCGATATGGATTTGGATACTCACTACAGTCAAGATGACATCGACAAGATCCAAGTAGCCCATGGCGTTCCCGTGAGGGCTTTTCATAGCCTAGGCTATGGGAATCAACCGGCGGGGTCTCAGTTAGTATGGCCGCCAATCCGAGAACTCTTGGGAGGATTGATCTGCTATGGCGTCCATTTGCCTGGCCATCTTCACCTGTACCTCGCAGTCGACCAGTCAGGTTTTGACAAGTACATGAAACCGGCATTGGATGCCTGGAGTAGGTAGAAGATGATCGCCAGGGGAAGGGCCATAGTGGTTGTTGGGCTGACGATTGCGGGGATTCTCTCAAGTTGCGCCGGCGCGACTGCCCAAGACGGCTCTCAGTGTATTCCACCGAACGCGACCTCGGGCTACGATCTGGGATTGAGGCGTCAAGATGAGACCAATGTCCCCCGTCGCAAATCGATGCCAGGGTGGTGGGAACCTCAGCTCGACGTCTTCCAACACAACGTTCAACTCCTGCGGTCAGCTACTGACGTAGCTACCCGATTGGGAGATGAGATCTGGATCGCGGGTTATCCAATCGACTCTGATGACTCGATTCTTCTCTACAGCGCCGTCACCCGGAAGATCCAAGGCTTTGCAGTCTTGGATAGCCGCGGAAGGCCTTTCATGGCCGACGACTTGTTGGTGGCAAGTGACAACTCGCTCTGGGCACTCTTGGACGCGACCGGATCTGGGTCCGGCTACTCTGCTCTCGCGAAGTATGTCGCCTCCAAAAACCATTTTGACATAGTTGATGACGAGGACGGACTGCTGAGGCATGCCTTCGATCACGTCGAGATATACCCCAACCCGCCACAAACCCTCCTCGCGCAAGAACCCGACGGGCGTCTCGTCATAGGGATGAATGGCGAGATCTACGAATATGATCCTGCGACCAACAGGGCAGTAAGGCTACTGGCACACAACTCCGGATTCACTGTGACATCGCTTGCAGTGTCACAAGGTGGCGACATCTGGTTCGTGGCAAGGGAAGACAATTCAATTCGCGAACTCGACCCAGCCAGCGGAACGATCTCAGACTTTGGACCACCACCTGGGAGCGATCCTTTTGACCCCAACGACCAATTGTCTTGGATGGCGAAGCCCCTCGAGATTGACGAGGAGGGTAGAGTGTGGGTTGCCGACTTCGGATGGCTGGGTACTGAGAGCGGAGAAGCTAGGTACAAATGGCATGCAATTTCCCGTTCCACCATCTTCCTCAGCATCTACGATCCAGAGTTCCTGTACAAGTGGGAACGTCCATCACGCGTGTATCAGTCCTCGAATGGAGACATCTGGTTCGTGGCGTTCCTCACGACTGTTCAGTTCAGCCCAGACGCCAACACATGGTGTTGGTCGTCCACGAGATCTGGTCCCATGGCTGAGGATCGGGATGGAAATCTGTGGCTCGTCGACCGGCAGATCTACAGATATGAATACGAACTGTATCGATAGGTCTTCTTTGGACAGGGACCGCATGTCCCAATGCCGTCTGTCGATCCACATTTGATGGTCGAAATCAATCGTCAGTGAGGGGGGCCCGAAGAGT
>Ga0315556_1002636_pt1 | contig 10115 bp, 6 predicted proteins | sample SalMarSW160310MG_FD_202112 | JGI IMG/M metagenome (GOLD analysis project Ga0315556, IMG submission 202112) | Salt marsh sediment microbial communities from the Plum Island Ecosystem LTER, Massachusetts, United States - Salt Marsh Sediment SW1603-10 ... | reverse complement strand
CAGCGGGGACCTCACTGAACGACCGAGCACCGGAGAAAGTGCCGCCGAGCCGCTTGCCCCCGACAGCCCGCCGCCCATTTCCGGAGCCAGCGCCCGGCAACAGGTAGAGACCGCCGCGGTCAGACGTCGAAGAAGCGTCCCGGGAGCTCCACTGCCAAGACTCGGCGAGGGCCGCCTGGAGAGGCAGCAGCAACCAGAGCCCCAGCTGGAAAACCCTCAGGAATCTTCGACGCATATCCTGTAGGTGGCCACCGATTACCCGCTGCAGGCCGAGTCTGGCCCGATCCCCAGCCAACCAGTGCCCGATCACCTCAGCCCAGATCGCCGCGGTCTCGACTGGTCGACCCTCGTAAACGGGCGGCTGCGATCAACTCGCCGGCGGCTCGACTCCTTTGAGCCGAATACCACGGCGCGCCGCCCGCCGCTTCAGATTCCCGTTCGAGGCCGATGATGCATCCTCGACCGCCTCTGCTCCCTCTGCTGCCTCTGGCTCAGGAGCGATCACGACGGCCGGCGGGTCCTCGGGTCGGGGCTGGGCCGAAGCACTTGTCGCCGGCGCCGCCGGCTTCCTCTTCGCGGGAGCAGAACCCCTTTTGGCCTCCGGCGGTGCTTTAGCCGGACCGCTCGATGCCTTCGTCGGTTCCGCGGGCGCATTTTCGGCCGGCTTCTCGACCGGCTTCTTGGGTGGTTTAGCACGCGCCGTGCCACCTTCCCTGGCGATTGTCGGGGTGGGCGACACCTCGACCGTCTGTGCGGTCGCGCCGGTGCCGCCCGCCTTTTCGACCTGAGCCGGCGCAGATGACGCGGGCTGAGCAGGTGTCGCCGTATCGGGCGTTTTAGGCCGAGCCGATCGTGCCTTCTCGTCGGAGGGAGGCAGTATCGGCTGCGCCTGGTCGGGGCCCTTGCCCTCGTCCGACCCGGTGGTCACCGCCTTGGCCGCGGGCACGGACTCAGGGAGCGTCGCGGCGGCCGCTTTGGGCGCAGCCGCAACCCTGGCGGGCTGAGCCGACGGACGGAGCGGCGCCTGCACCGGCGTTGCCGCCGAGGGCGCCGGACCTGCCGCGCTCGCCTTCGCCGGGGCCAGGCCACCACCCCCGGGGACCACCGGCGCGGGCCCTCCCGAAGGCGCGGCGCCCCCTCCAGCTCCGCCGGGGCTCGATGGCTTGGGCGCCGCGGCAGGCGGAGGCGGCGGTGTACGTGGCGTAGGCTTTGGCTTGCGCTTGAACATCTGCAGCACCAACAGGACCACACCGCGCACGGCATAGAACACGAACATCAGCACGTTCGCCAGCACCGCCCAGAGGCGCATCCAGATCGGCATCTTCGTGGCCCGGGGTCGCGCTTTGGCCGGCGCCGGCTTGACGGCCGCCGCCTTCAGCTGTTCCAGCTCGGGGATCACGGTACCGGGCGGGCAACCGGCTGCCGCCACCTCGCAAAGCGAGCGGCTCGCCTTGATGCAGCCCAGGGGAATGACCACCAGGGTCAGAATGGTCGAGACCATGACCCCCGAGGCCAGAGAGATCGCCATGCCCTGGAAGATGGGATCGAAGAAGATCACGCTCGATCCGGCCACCAGCGCCAGGGCGGTGATCATGATCGGACGGGTTCGGGTCTTGCACGAGCGGATCACCGCCTCCGCGACCGGCGTGCCGCGCTGGACTTCGTGAATAGAAAAGTCCACCAGCAGGATGGAGTTTCGTACGATGATGCCGGCCAGCGCAATCCAGCCGATCATCGAGGTCGCCGTGAACTCGCCGCCCTGGCCCAGCTGGAAGAAGACCGCATGAATCGGGATGATGCCGAGCAGGGTCAGCGGGATGGGCGCCATGATCAGCGCCGGGATCCTGAAATTGCCGAACTCCCAGACCACCAGGACGTAGATCAGCACCAAGGCCGCCATGAACGCCGCGCCCATGTCGCGGAAGGTCTCGTAGGTGACTGTCCACTCGCCGGTCCACTCGATCGCACTCTTGGTGTCATCCGGCGGCGGGCCGAGCCAGTAGAAGGCGTTGGTCAGCATGTTGCCGGCGGCCGGGTGTGTGCCGTCGGGCGCGACATAGTCTTTTTCGGCCATCAGGTCCTCGACCTGGAACATGCCATAGACGGGTGCGGCGAGGTGGCCGCCGACATCGGCGGTGACGTACTCGATGGGCCGCAGATCCTTCTGGTAGATCACGTCCTCTTCGCGGGTCTGCTCGAAATGGCCGAGCTCGCGCAGGGGCAGCACCGACCCGGACTGGGACTGGACCGGCAGATCCCCGAGCCGCTGGATCTGCGAGCGCTCGGCCAAGGGCACCTCGATGACGATGTTGATCGGCTCGTGACCCGCCCGCTGCTTGACGTCGCCCAGGGTCGTGCCCCCCAAAGCCATCGACAGGTTGCGGTTGATGGCGTCGACCGAGATACCCCGGCGCACGGCCTTTTCGGTATCGACCACGAAACGCCAGTACTCGTAAGGCCTGCGCATGTAGTTGTCGACATCGCGCAGGCTCTCGGTCTGGCTGAAGATATCGGTGAGATCTCGCGCGAACTGGCGGCGAACCTGGGCCGAGGGGCCGTGGACCTCCGCCACCACCGACTGCAGCACCGGTGGTCCGGGCGGCATCTCCACCACCGCGATACGCGCCCCGCTGCCCTTGATCACGTCCTGCAGCATCCGGCGGGCGGCCACCGCGATCTGATGGCTGCTGCGCTTGCGGTCGCCCTTGTCGAGCAACTGCACCTGGATCTCACCCTGCCAGGGTTGATCGCGCAGATAGTAATGACGCACCATGCCGTTGAAGTCGAAGGGACGGGCGCAGCCGGCGTAGGTCTGGATGGCGGTGACCTCGGGCATGGTGCGGATCTTGTCGGCGATCCGCCCCGCCATGTTGGCAGTAACCGGCAGCGCCGTGCCCTCGGGCATGTTCAGCACCACTGAGAACTCGGGCTTGTTGTCCAGGGGCAACATCTTGACCGCCACCCATTTGAAGTAGAAGAAGGCGAAGGCAACGATCAAGGCGCCCCAGAGAGCGAGCCGGAACAGCCGCGCCTTGCGCGGGTCCTCGATCATGGGGGTCAGGACGCGCCGGTAGAGACCCTCGAGCTTCTCCGCCCCTTCGTGCTCGCGCTTCTCCGCCTTTTTCAAATAGTGCATGCTCGGACGGAGCCAGCGCGACATCGCCAGCCAGGGCGTGAACACGAACGCCGCAAACAGCGAGACGAACATCGCCATGGAGCCCAGGGCCGGGATGGGCATCATGTACGGGCCCATCATGCCCCGTACGAAGCCCATGGGCAGCAGGGCACCGATGACCGTGAAGGTCGCAAGAATCGTGGGGTTGCCCACCTCGCGCACCGCATCCACGGCGGTGTCGCGGTCGGTGCGGCCTTCCTCCAGCCAGCGCCGATAGATGTTCTCGATGACGACGATGGCGTCATCCACCAGGATGCCGATGGCGAAGATCAGCGCGAACAAGCTCACCCGGTCGATCGTGAAGCCGGTGATCCAGGCCAAGAACACCGTGAAGAGCAGCACTACCGGGATGACCAGCACCACCACCAGCGCCGGGCGGAACGCGCGGAAGGCCCCCAGCACCAGGAAGAACACGAAGCCGGTGGCCACGAACAGCTTGAAGATCAGCTCGTTGACCTTGTCGTTGGCGGTCTTGCCGTAATCGCGGGTGACGCTGACCGCCACGTTCTCCGGGATCAGGCTCCCCTCGATGTCGTGGACCCGATTGATGATGGCGTTAGCCACGGTCACGCCGTTGGTGCCTTCCTTCTTGGCGATGGCGATGGTAACCGCACCCACGCCGTCGGCATCCAGGTCCTTCGGGCCGGCGGGCCCGGTGTAATAGGAAACCAGCTGGGAGGCATCCTCGGGCTGTTGCACCACACGGGCCACGTCATGCACATAGACCGGCACATTGTTGAAAGTGCCCACCACCAGGCGGCTGATATCATCGGCCGTCCTGAGGAACGAGCCGGTCATCACCGTGAAGTGGGCGCCCCCGGCCTCCACCCCACCCGCCTGGGTCTCGGCGTTGGCGGTCCGGATGGTCTGGGCGACCTGATCCAGGCTGATCCCGTAGCCCGCCAGACGCTCAGGGGAGACCTGCACCTGGACCTGGGAGCGGCGCCCGCCCACCACGAACCCGTTGCCCGTATCGGGGATCTCCTTGATGCTCTGCAGAACGGAATTGGCCAGCATGCGCAGCTGGCTGTCGTCGACATCCGGGACCCCATTGTTGTCAAGATCCTTGGCCCAGAGCGTGAGGGTCACGACCGGGACGTCATCGATCCCCTTGGCCTTGACCAGGGGCGGCGACACCCCCGGTGGGATCTTGTCCATGTTCGAATCGAGCTTGTCGTTGACCTTGACCAGAGAGGGCCCCATCTTCTGGCCGACTCGGAACTCGACGGTCACTATCCCCTGGCCGCGCTCGGTGGCGGAATAGACATGTTTGACGCCCGGGATCTCGCTCATGATCCGCTCGAGCGGCGCTATGGCGAGCTGAGCGACCTGCTCGGCCGAGGCCCCGCTGTAGCGCACGAAGATGTCCACCATGGGGACCGAGATCTGAGGGTCCTCCTGACGCGGGGTCATCACCAGGCCAAGCAGCCCCATCATCATCATCGAGATGAAGAAAAGCGGCGAGAGGGGAGACTCAATGAAGAACCGGGCTGTCCGCCCGGCGAGGCCCAGATGCGCCTCATCAATCACTCTGCTCTCGGGGTGGAGGCGGTCGTTGTTCAGGTCGTGGTCGGTCATGGTTGTTCGCGCATCGCGTTAAAGGCACCGAAGCCGCCCAAGGATGACTTTAGCCGACTTCCGTCGGGCCCGTACTGCCCGGCAGTACGGCCTTGCACCGCCCGCCGGGCTCGGTTCAATCAGCGCGCCCCAGGGGAGCCCCAGCCGCTGGTCACCCGCGCCGAGGGATCGCGCAGGATCTGCTCGCCCGGACGCAGGCCGGACAACACCGTGGTGAAACCGCCGCCGAGATTCTCACCGACGCGGATCAGGCGCAGCTGGGGATTTCCGTCGGCGCCACGCACATAGACGCCCGGAAGACTCCCGTTGTAGCGGATTGCAGACGCCGGAATCACCGGGTGCTCGCGGGTCGGGGCACCGAAATCGGGGACCATCACCTCGGCATACATGCCGGGCGCAGAGATCCCCTGGGGAAGATCGAACTTTACCTTCACCGTGTGACGCTGTGCATCGGCCATCGGAAAGATCTGGGCCACGCGCACCGGCACGATCGAGTCGCCGACATCGAGCTGAGCCTGCAGCATCATGCCTTCTTCCAGACCGGGCCTCAGCCGCGCCGGAACATCGACCAGGATCTGCAGATACTGCACGTCCGCATACTTGAGCAGCGGCTGGCCGGGCTGGACCGTGTCGCCGATCTCGACGAATTTCTGGGTTATCACCCCGTCGAACGGTGCCACGCTCTTGGTATCGCGCAGCTTGGCGTCGATCGCCGCGATTTCCGACTGGGCCTGCATGATCGCGTTCTGGGCCTGCTGGACGCGCACGCCCGCGGAATAGTAATCGGCATATCGCTCGGCGCCCGTCGAGCGCTCACCCATCACGCTCTCCATGGGCCGCGTGAACATCTGGTCGAACAGGTTCGGCATGCCCATGCCGCCGGGCGAATTCTTGGACTGCGGAGCGTAGAGCTCGCGGGTCTGCTGCACCCCAGCGTTGCGCAGCTGGGCATCCGCGTTGGCGAGCTGGGCGACAGCCGACTGGCGCTTGGCCATCAGCTCCTGGTCTTCGAGCGCGACCAGCAGATCGTGCTTCTTGAAGCTTTCGCCTTCGATACCGGCCAAAAACTTCACCCGTCCAGGCATCTGGGCGGAGAGCGTGACCTCTTTGTACGGGACGGTGGTCCCGCCCAGGGCCACGGTCGGCGCGCCGCGGGCCTGCTGAACGGTGAACCAATCGCCCACCGGGCCGCCGCCCGGCGCCGCCTCAGCCGGGCTCAGGGCAACGGCCAGCAAACCGGCCGTCAGTAGCACGCCTTGGAGTTTTATTCCCATCGTCTAGGCCACCCAGCGTTTAAAGACGTCGGCCGCATGATGATCCGCGGCGCTTGCAGCCTGGCCGGCCACCGGAGCCGGCCCGGCTGCTCGTTAGACACCCGTCAGACCCGAGACATCACAACGAAGCTCTTGATGAACGGCCCGGCCATCCGGGGGTCCTTGATCATTGCGCCGTAGTCACCAACCTTGAACTTCATCTTGCCGGTGGTGAAGGCCATGCCCAAGCCCATCATGCCCGGGGGACTGCCCATCCACTTTTTCCACTGCTCAGGACTGCACCGGATATCCCAGTTCAGGGTCTGCCCGTCATAGGCACCCGCCGAGACGGCCTTGCCGTTCTGCACGTCGATATACCCTCGTGCCTGGGCGTCGTCGTGAAAGCCGTACCCGATGACGCTGTTGAAGTTGATCTGTGCAAGAGCGTCCGAAAGATCGGGCTCTGCGTTCCACTGCTCCATGAAGCCATTCATCCACTCGTCGGAAAACAGCTCGGCCATTAGCTCCCCCTTACAATCGATTTCTTGTGGATTTTGGCTGCCCGGAAGACAGCCAGGAACCTTCCTCTGCGAGCAAAGAAGTATCCACGAAGGCAATACCTAATGCAACAAAAAGGCCCTGTGCCAAGGGTTCGCCGGGACAGCATAAGTATTTGGTATTTTTCGAATAGTTTACGGGGCCGGTGACCCCCCAAGCCGAGGGAGCACCCGCCGACCGAGCGCGCTCGGCGGGGTGTCCAAGCCGGCGGTGCCGCGCTAGTATTGGCGCCACGGTGCGCCCGTCCTTCGGACCTATGCGAAGGGGGGCTCCCGGTCGCCTCCACTGTGCTCTGGAGCCCCGGGATGCACCGCGTCACCGCAACAACTCCGGCATGACGATCTGCGACAATCGCATCCCCGGTACAACCACCGCCAGAGTGTCTTAACTCATTAGGAGTCGTTCATGAACCCGGCCGGCAGCATCATCGAGAGTCGCCTCCAGCACCTGGAGTCCCACCTCGAGCAGGAGAATCCCGTTCTGCTCAGGGCGGTGCGCAGCTTCCGCGTCCTGGACCGGGTGGCGTACCGGATGGGGCTGTTGGAACGGCACCGCTCCTACGCCCAACAGATTGCCTGGTGGCCACTGATCTCCCTGCTCGGGACCTTTTCCTCCGGCAAGTCCACCTTCATCAACCACTACCTGAGCTACAAGCTGCAACGTACCGGGAATCAGGCGGTGGACGACAAGTTCACCGTGGTCTGTTACAGCAAAGAGAAGGAGGCCCATTCCCTGCCGGGGGTGGCACTGGATTCCGACCCCCGATTCCCGTTCTATCGGATCAGCAACGAGATCGAGAAGGTCGCCAAGGGCGAGGGAGAGCGCATCGACTCCTACCTCCAGCTCAAGACCTGCCCCAGCGAGCAGCTGCGCGGCAAGATCCTGATCGACTCGCCCGGCTTCGACGCCGACGCCCAGCGCACCGCGACCCTGCGCATCACCGACCACATCATGGACCTCGCGGATCTGGTGCTCGTGCTGTTCGATGCGCGCCATCCCGAGCCGGGCGCCATGCAGGACACGCTGCAGCATCTGGTGGCAGACACGATCAACCGCGCGGACGCAGGTAAATTCCTCTATATCCTGAACCAGATCGACACCACGGCCCGGGAGGACAATCCGGAGGAAGTCGTGGCCGCCTGGCAACGGGCGCTGGGCGAGCGCGGCCTCACGGCCGGACGCTTCTATACGGTCTACAACCCGGACGCAGCCGTGCCGATCGACAACGAATCGTTGCGCCGGCGCTTCGAGTCCAAACGCGACGCCGATCTGGCCGAGATCCACGGGCGCATGCGCCAAGTGGAGATCGAGCGGGCCTACCGCATCATCGGGTCTCTGGAGAAGACCGCGCGCGACATCGAGGAACGGATGGTCCCCGCGATCAAGCGCACCATCGAGATCTGGTGCCGCCGGGTCCTGATCGGCGACGCGGTCCTGTTCGGGACGCTGCTGATCGCTCTGGTGGCGGCCAGCATCAAGCTCGGCTGGTGGCACGGCCTGAGCTTCGCCCCGTCCTGGCTGGACTCCCTGCTCGGCAGCCCGCTGGCGATGTACCTGGGCGCCGGCGTCTCGGTCGCCGCGATCGTCGGGCTGCATTTCCTGGTGCGCACGGGCGCCGCACGCAGCATGAAGAAGGCTATTGCCCGGCTGGAGCGTACCCTCGACGCCCGCGGCAACCTGCAGCTGGCGTTCGCTCGCAACACCCGCCCCTGGCGCAGTATCTTCGCCAGCTCTCCGGCCGGCTGGGGGCGGCGCTCGCGCCGCCGTCTGGCCCAGGTGCTGGAAGAGGCCGACGCCTACGTGCAGACCCTCAACGATAAGTTCACCAACCCCTCGGGCGATGAGCTGAGGACCCTGGACCAGGCCTCGGCGCAGACTCCCCTCGCCCACGAAACGCCGGTACGCCCGGCCGAGTCACCCGCGGAGCCATCGGTGGTCGCGGAGTCGCCGACCGAACACTGAGCGCACGCCGCACCGATGCGGATCGGCATCGACCTCGGCGGGACCAAGATCGAGGGGATCGCTCTCGGCGAGGACGGGTCGCAGCTCGCCCGCCTGCGCCGGCCGACCCCCGGCGGGGACTACGCGGCCACCCTGGCCACCGTGGCCGAGCTGGTGCATGCACTGGAGGACGCCACGGGGTCCCGGGGGCGGGTCGGGATCGGCACCCCCGGCTCTCTGTCGCCCGCGAGCGGCTTGTTGCGGAACTCCAACTCCGTCTGCCTGAACGGGCGGCCCCTCGAGCAAGACCTCGAGACCGTCTTGAAGCGTCCGGTGCGCCTGGCCAATGACGCCGACTGCTTCGCATTGTCGGAGGCGGTCGATGGGGCGGGCCGGGGGGCGGCGAGCCTGTTCGGCGTGATCCTCGGTACGGGCACCGGCGGGGGCATCGTCATCGGCGGGCGCCTGCTCAACGGGCCCAACGGCGTCGCCGGCGAATGGGGCCACAATCCCCTGCCCTGGCCGGGACCCGACGAGCTACCCGGGCCAACCTGCTATTGCGGCAAGCGGGGCTGTATCGAGACATTCCTTTCCGGGCCCGGCCTCGCCGGCGATTTCGAGCGGGCGACGGGGCGGCGACTCGCACCTCCGCAGCTCGTCTCCCTGGCCGAGGCCGGCGACTCGCAGGCCGAGGCCGCGCTCACGCGCTATGAAGACCGCCTTGCCCGGAGCCTGGCGAGCGTGATCAACCTGCTCGATCCCGAGGTGATCGTGCTCGGCGGAGGCCTGTCCAACCTGGGCGGCCTCTACACCGGAGTAGCCGCACGCTGGGGAGCCTACGTGTTCTCGGATTCAGTGACCACGCGATTACTCCCCCCGCGCCACGGCGACTCCAGCGGCGTGCGCGGCGCGGCCTGGCTTTGGCCCGCATGAGCCGGCCCATCCGGCGTCTGGCGATTACGGCAGGTGCGCTGCTCGCCCTCGCGGTGGCGTGTCGGCTCTGGCTGCTCCCCGCGATGGGGCGTTTCCTGATCGACGACGAGCCGGCCGGCAAGGCGGACCTGATCGTCGTGCTCACCACCGGCAGCGCATACTACCCCCGCCTGATCGAGGCCGCCCGTCTGTTCGAAACCGGTGCCGCCCCGCGCATCCTGATCAACGGCGATCGCAAGACCCCGGCGCTGCGCCGCCTGGAGGCCCGGGGCTACCGACCGGCGGTCCCCTGGTACGAGAACCATCTGCGGGTCCTCGAGCTGCAGGGCGTCCCGCGCAGCGACGTGGTCCCCGTCAGCGTGGAGGATGCCTACGACACCATCAGCGAGGCCCGGGCCCTGGGTCCCGAGCTGGAGCGCCTGAAGGTGCGCAGCATCCTGCTCGTGACCAGCCGCTTTCACACCCGCCGGGCGGCCACCATCTGGCGCAGCCTCTACGGAGGCCGGCTGAGGATCACGCCGGTGGCCGCCCGTGAAGACCCCTTCGACCCCGAAGGCTGGTGGCGCGACGGCCGTCAGATACGCTGGGTGATGGCGGAGTACGGGGGCTGGATCTTCTACGGTTGGCAGGCGCTGCTCGGCACACCCTGATATCGCGCCGCGCGGACTAGGAGCGGT
>Ga0315556_1002635_pt1 | contig 10115 bp, 7 predicted proteins | sample SalMarSW160310MG_FD_202112 | JGI IMG/M metagenome (GOLD analysis project Ga0315556, IMG submission 202112) | Salt marsh sediment microbial communities from the Plum Island Ecosystem LTER, Massachusetts, United States - Salt Marsh Sediment SW1603-10 ... | reverse complement strand
CCCAGCAAGGCGTTCGGGTCGTAGCTCGACCGGGTCATGTAGCGCACGCCCAGCTCGTCGGCCTGCGTCTCGTCACCGCGCGAGTATTTCAGGTCGAGGAGGCCGAGGCCGGCCGAGAGGAGGTCCCCGTACTTGCGCACGTCCTCGGAGAGGATGCTTCCCACGCCCAGCCCGATCTGCTCGAGCTGCTGGCGGCTCATCTGGTTCACGGAGTGGCGAGCCGTCACGTGTCCGATCTCGTGGCCCAGCACGCCGGCCAGCTCCGCCTCGGACTGGAAGTAGGCCATGATCCCGCGCGTCACGTAGATGAAGCCGCCAGGGAGCGCGAATGCGTTCACCACCGGATCGTCGACCACCTCGAACGACCACGGAAGCTCCGGGCGCTCGGATCTGGCCGCCAGCGTCTTGCCGATTCCCGCGACGTAGCGCTGCAGTGATTCGTTCTGCACCAGGCCCAGCGAGGACTCCACGTCCTGGTTGGCCTGGCGCCCCATCTGGATCTCCTGCTGCTCGCTGATCAGGGAGAGCTGCCGTTCCCCGGTCGCCGGGTTGACGGCGCAACCGACCACGAGCAGAGCGATCGACGGGAGCAGGATTCGGGTGGGACGCACGGTGATCCTCCTCGGCGATGAGCGTCTTGGCGTAGGGTTTCCGGACGCACGAGATCCTTGAGCACGAAGCGTACCGGGCCAAGCTTTGTAGATACCCTCCTGTCCGCGGAGCGATTCTCCCCCTTGTTGCACATCATGCAAGCGACCGACACGCGACGCAGGCGTCCGCCGCCCACGCGCACGATCGCGCTGTCCGTCGCTGCGCTGGCCATCCCCGCGGCCGCCGGGCTCCTTCCCCCGGGTTGGGTGGAGGACCAGGTCGCGCTCCTGGTCTGGCTGCCTGCCCTGGTTCCCCCCTTCCTCCTCGCCTACTACCGGGGATGGCGGGGAGCCTCGGCGGCCCTCGCCGGGGGCATGGTCACGCTGGCACTCGTTCAGGTGGAGCTCCTGCTGCTCGGGATCTCCCGCCCGACCTGGCCCCTCGTGTCGACGGTGATCGCCCTCCTCGTCATCGTGTCCATCGGCTCCGGCTGGGTGGCCGAGCTGCTGCACCGGGAGCGCGAGAGGCTGGACCGCTCGGCCCTCACGGATCCGGCCACCGGACTTCCCAACAGGCGCCATGCGGAGATCTTCCTGGACGCCGCCTGGGCGGCGGCCATCAGGGGCCGCCGGCTGTCCGTGGTCCTGTTCGAGATCGATCGTCCGTCCTCCGTCGAGCGCCCGCCGGACGGGGCTGCGGGGGCACGCGTGCTGCGCACCGTCGCGCGTGTGCTCGGGGAGCGTACGCGCCGCATGGACCTGTCCGCTCGGCTCGAGGGTGAGATGCTCCTCACCGTCCTCCCCGATTGCTCGATCGAGCAGGCGGCTGCCTTCGCGGAGCAGGTGCGCTCGAGGGTCGCCCGTCTGTACTTCCCCGACGGGAACGTGACCCTGAGCGTCGGAATCGCCGCGATCGAGGACGGCATGGGATCGCCGGACGTTCTCCTCGCCACGGCAGACCGTACGGTCCACATGGCGCGGGACGGTGGAGGAAACTGCGTGGTGCGTGCGGATACCTCTCTCCCCCACTCGCACCGGCGGCCCGCGCGGCCCTCCGGGACTGCCGTCGAGGACGTGAACGACCTTGAAGGTATCCGGATCGTCGTCGTGGACGACGACGAGGCGGCCCTCACGTCCACGGCACGCATGCTCGAACAGCTCGGGTGCGTCGTGCGTAGCGCACGCTCGGCACGCGACGCCCTCCGCATCCTGACGCGGGACGCCCCCGTAGACATCCTCGTCGCCGACATCGTGATGCCGGAGATGAGCGGGTTCACGCTCGTCGACATCGCCAGCAAGGCGCGCGGCGGCCTACCGGTGCTCTACATGTCGGGCTATCCACGGGAGGAGGTGTATTGGGGTGGCATACCGGGAGCCCCGAGCGCCTTCCTGAGCAAGCCCCTCGAGATCGAAGAGCTGAGACGCACGTTGGTCGCCTTGCTCCGAAGCCCCCACGACGCCGACGAAGCCGTCCCCGCGCCCCCGGACGGGTCTTCGCACGGGGTCGCCGAAGCCCCAGCCGATCGCGTGGCGGCGGCGCCGAAGCCGGAATCGGCCCCCGGGAAGCGGGGCCGCATCCTCGTCATCGACGATGACGCGTCGGTCGTGGCGACGCTCCAGCGGCTCTTCACGCGCACCGGCTACGAGCGCCCCGTGGGGCTCACCGACCCCACACGCGCGCTCGAGGTTCTGCGTGGTGGGGCCTTCGACCTGGTGATCCTGGACCTGCACATGCCGGGGATGGACGGCTTCGAGGTCCTGGGCGCGGTCCGCGGCCTCGTCGACGCGGAGGAGTACCTCCCCGTCCTGGTGCTGACGGGGGAGGACGACCCTCTCGTGCGGCGGAGGGCCCTCGCCGCGGGGGCCATGGACTTCCTCAACAAGCCGTTCGACCCGGCGGAGGCCGAGGCCCGGGTCGGAAACCTCCTGGCCACCCGATTCCTCAACCTGAGCGTGGCGCTTCAGCGGGACACGCTCGAGGACCGCGTCCACGAGCGCACGGCGGAGCTGGCGGACACGCGCTCGGAGATCCTTCACCGACTCGCGCGCGCCGCCGAATACCGGGACGACGTGACCGGGCGCCACGCGGAACGCGTGGGTCTTCTCTCTTCCCGCCTGGCAGCGGAGCTCGGCCTGCCTCCCCGCGAGGTCGACATCATCCGGCGGACGGCCCCCCTCCACGATGTCGGAAAGATCGGCGTGCCCGACGCCATCCTCCGCAAGGTGGGACGCCTGACGCCGGACGAGTTCGAGATCATGAAGACCCACACGACGATCGGCGCCCAGATCCTCGGGGGGAGCTCGCACCGGCTGCTGGAGGTGGCCCGCGAGATCGCCCTCTGCCATCACGAGCGGTGGGACGGGCTCGGCTATCCGCACGGCCGACGGGGGCCGGACACGCCCCTCGAGGCGCGGATCGTCGCGGTAGCCGACACCTTCGACACGATCGCCCACAACCGCCCGTACAAGTCAGCGCTCCCACCGCGCGCTGCCCTCGCGGAAATCGTGCGCTGCCGCGGGCGGCACTACGATCCGGACATCGTCGACGCCTTCGTGGCGATCGTGGACCGTGTCGGGCCGGACGATGTCTTCGGGCTGGCGGATCCCCTGGACCCCTCGCGGGATACCATGGGACCGACCGCGTTGAGCTCCTGACGGCCCAGCCCCTGCAGGCCGTCGCCCCGAAGAGCCGATGAGACGAAGACCGACGTTCCTCGCCGGACACCTGCCCGGCCTCCTCGTAGCCGCGATCGTGGCCATGACCGCCTCGTGCTCGGGGGGTCCCGCCGAAGCCCCCGCCGCGGCACCAGCGAACAGGGAGACCTTCATCGAGACCTACGTGGATCTGCGGGCCACGGCTGTGCGGAGCGAGACGGGAGCCATCGACGCCGATCAGCGCCGCGAGATCCTGGCCCGCCACGACGTCACCGAAGCCGCGCTGCTCGCTTTCGCGGAGCGGCACGGGGAGGACGTCGCCTACATGAGCGCCGTGTGGGACGAGGTGGAGCAGAAGCTGGACGCCCTGCGCCTCAGCGAGACCGAGCGAGACGTACCCCACTGAGGGGGCCGGAGGTGGGTCGCGTCGTCCTTCGGCCCGGCAGGGGGGCCCCCGTCCTGGGTGGCCACCCGTGGCTCTTCTCGGGCGCGATCCAATCGGTGGAGGGTGATCCGTCCGACGGCGACGTGGTGGACGTCGCCGCAGCCGACGGCTCCTTCCTCGCACGAGGGCTCTACAACGCGCGCAGCCAGATCCGCGTCCGCTGCTACGCGCGCACGGCGGAGCCGCTCGACGACGACTTCTTCGCCGCCCGCATCCGTGACGCCGTGCGGCTGCGCACCGGGGTCCTGAAGCTCGGCGACCCGGCGGGAGCCTGCCGGCTCGTGTTCAGCGAGGGGGACGGCATCTCCGGTCTCACCGTCGACCGGTACGGCCCCTACCTGGCGGTGCAGCTTACCAGCCTCGCCCTCGCCGCGCGACGGGACCCCCTCGTGTCCGCGCTCGTCGCGGAGGTCGCGCCCCTGGGGGTGATGCTGCGCACCGAGAAGGGGATCCTCGAGGAGGAGCGCCTGGAGCTCCGCGATGGGCCCCTCGAGGGGACGCTGCCCGTGGAGCCGATCGAGATCGTGGACGGCGGGCTCCGGTTCTCCGTGGATCTGCGCACCGGGCACAAGACCGGATTCTACCTCGACCAGCGGGACAATCGCCTGCGGGCCGCGGCCCACGCGCCCGGGCGCACCGTCGCCGACATCTTCTGCTACTCGGGCGGCTTCTCCATCGCCGCCGCCGCCCACGGTGCGGAGCGCGTCACGGGCGTCGATTCGTCCGCCCCGGCCCTCGCCCTCGCCGAGCACAACGCCGCGCGCAACGGCGTGGCGGAGCGCACGCGCTTCGTGCGCGGCGACGCGTTCGGGTGGCTGGAGGCACAGGCGCGGGCGGGGATGCGCTACGGGATGGTGATCCTCGATCCCCCACGCTTCGCCCGGACCAGCAGGGGGGTTCGCTCCGCGCTGCGCGCCTATGAGCGCCTGAACGGACTCGCGCTGCGGGTGCTGGAGCCGGATGGCATCCTCGTGACCTGCTCCTGCTCGGGGCGCGTCTCGGCGGAGGACTTCCTCGCGGCCGTGGGCCGCGCCGCGGCCGCCGAGTCCCGGACCGTCCAGGTGCTGGAACGGGCGGGGCAGGCGCCGGACCACCCGGTCTCGGCCACCTGCCCCGAATCCGCCTACCTCAAGTGCCTGGTCTGTCGCGTGGTGTGAAGCCGCGCGCCAGGGCGCCTCAGCGCCCGGCCGTCGGGATGCGGAACCCGATGCCCAGGGACTCGTGGCCACCCACGCCCGCACCGAAGCGGACGATCCACCCCGACGAAAAGCCCAGGTCCAACCCGAGGTCCAGCACCCCGTTCAGCTCCAGGTCGTCTTGCCCCTCCGTCAACACGTCCAGCACGACGTGGCCGCCCACGTAGGGCATGAACGACACCTGCCCGTCCGTTCCGGTCCATCCGAACACGAGCCCGAGTGGGAAGGAGGCGGTGAAGTAGTCCCCCACGCCCACCCCGGCGCCGGTCCACCAGAGGGCGGCGGGGTTGCCCGCTCCCTCGAAGGAGGCCAGGGAGCCGGACACGTCGATCCCGAACAAGCCCCGGAGGTTGTCTCCGGGCGCTTCGGAGATTCCCGCACGGAAGCCAACGCCAACGGGCGCCGGGGCCCGCCGCCAGATCCCGATGAAGCCGAGCTGGTCGGCCGGGTCCGAGTCCGTCAGCGCCATGGTCAGCCCCGAGGGGGCCCCCGGAGCCATGAATGAGGGAGAATCCCAAAGCGCCTGTGCCGAGACTCCGGCGGGCATGAAGAGCCCGAGAGCGAGGGTGAGTCCGAGTACGCGCCGCATCTGCTTCCTCCCTTGTCGTCCGTTTTCGTCTGCCTTCGAAGTCGCACGACGTCGGTCACGCCTGGCCGGCCGCTTCCGCTCGTCCGTTGCGACGAAATCTGTCACGAGCCACACTCCCGTCCAGTGGGAAGACGGTCGGGCTCCACCAGGGGGGTGCAAATGTCGTTCCAGAGGGTGTTCAGCGGGGCTCCGTGGGAAGCCCAAGTCGGCTATTGCCGGGCCCTTAGAGCCGGAGACCGGATCTTCGTCACGGGGACGGCACCGGTTGCGGAGGGGGGAGGCGTATACGCCCAGGGCGATGCCTACGCGCAGGCGAGGCGCTGCTTCGAGATCATCGAGCGTGCGCTCGCCGAGCTGGGCGCGGGCCTGGGGGACGTCGCGCGCACGCGCATGTTCGTCACCGACATCGAGCGGTGGCCCGAGTACGGAAGAGCGCACGCCGAAGCGTTCGGCGCACGGCCGCCGACCACCACGCTCGTGGAGGTCCGTCGGCTGATCGACCCGGGCATGCTCATCGAGATCGAGGCGGACGCCGTGGTGGGCGGCGAAGGCGTATGAGCGCGCCCTACTCCCACTCGATGGTCGCCGGCGGCTTCGAGCTCACGTCGTAGGTGACGCGGTTCACCCCTCTCACCTCGTTGATGATCCTAGTGGAGATCTTCGAGAGCACGTCGTACGGGAAGGGATACCAGTCCGCGGTCATGCCGTCGCGCGAGGTCACCGCCCGCAGGGCCAGCACGCTCTCGTAGGTGCGGGCGTCCCCCATCACACCTACCGACCGTACGGGCAACAGCACGGCGAAGGCCTGCCAGATCTCGTCGTAGAGCCCTGCGGCGCGGATCTCCTCGAGGTAGATCGCGTCGGCGTCGCGCAGCGTCTCGAGTCGCTCGGGTGTGACGTCGCCGAGGATGCGGATCGCCAGCCCGGGCCCGGGAAAGGGGTGGCGTCCGACGAACTCCTCGGAAAGGCCGAGCTCCCGCCCCACCTGTCTGACCTCGTCCTTGAACAGCTCCCGCAGCGGCTCGATCAGGCGGAAGGGCATCTCCTCCGGGAGGCCACCCACGTTGTGGTGGGTCTTGATGGTCACGGAGGGCCCGCCCACGGACACCGACTCGATCACGTCGGGATAGAGCGTGCCCTGCACCAGCCACGACGCTCCGGTGCCTTCTCGGGCCGCCGTGGCTTCGAACACCTCGATGAAGGTGTTGCCGATGACTTTGCGCTTCTCCTCCGGGTCCCGGATGCCCGCGAGGCGGGAGAGGAACAGCTCCGATGCGTCCTCCACCACCAGGTTGATGCGGTAGTGCGTGCGGAACATGCGCTCGACCTGCTCCCGCTCGTGCTTCCGGAGGAGGCCGTGGTCCACGAAGATGCAGGTCAGCCGGTCCCCGATGGCCCGGTGCACCAGCACCGCCGCCACGGACGAATCGACACCGCCGGACAGGCCGCAGATGGCGGAGCCCTCCCCCACCTGGGCACGCACGCGCTCGACGGTGTCCTCGATGAATGCGCCGGCCGTCCAGGTGGGGCGCACCCCGCACACCGAAAACAGGAAGTTCGACAGGATCTCGTCCCCACGGCGGGTGTGCGCCACCTCGGGGTGGAACTGGACGCCCCAGATCGGCCGGTTCTCCGCCCGGAAGGCCGCGAGCGGCAGCGAAGCCGTGGAGGCGACGCCGACGTACCCCGGGGGCGGCTCGTCGACGTGGTCGCCGTGGGAGCACCACACCGTCGTTGGCTCACCGGCGTCGAAGCCCGAGAAGATGCCCTCGTCCCGCTCCACGCGCAGCTCCGCGCGACCGTACTCCCGCCTGCCCGGATGAACCTTTCCCCCTTCCAGGTGGGCGATGAGCTGCATGCCGTAGCAGATGCCCAGGATGGGGATGCCGGAGCCGAGCAACTCCGGATCCGTGCTCGGGACACCCTCGTCGTACACGGACGACGGCCCGCCCGACAGGATCACGCCGGCCGGGTCCCACTCCCTGATCCAGGCCAGGTCGCGCCCCGGCGGGTGGATCTCGCAGTAGACGCGCTCCTCCCGGATGCGGCGGGCGATGAGCTGCGTGAACTGGGATCCGAAGTCGAGGATCAGGATGCGGTCGTGCCCGTGCGTCATGTCTGGATGTCTTCCTCTCCGCGGACCAGATCCTCGAAGGTCTCGCGCCGGCGGATCAGCACGACGCGGTCTCCTTCCACCATGCACTCGGCGGGACGGCGTCGGCCGTTGTAGTTCGAGGCCATCGCGAAGCCGTAGGCTCCCACCGTGCGCACGGCGAGGAGCTCGCCGGGCTCCGGGACCTCCAGCGCGCGGTCGCGAGCGAGAAAGTCGCCGGTCTCGCAGATCGGGCCGACCACGTCCACCGGCTCCACGGCTCGGGCTCGGCGGGCGTCGACCCGCTCGATCGCATGGTAGCCGCCGTAGTGGCTTGGCCGGATCAGCTCGCTCATGCCCCCGTCCACGATCACGAACGTCTTCCCGGCACGCTTCACGTACTCCACGCGGGTGAGGAGCACGCCGGCGTCACCGGCGATGGACCGTCCGGGCTCGAGCACGAGCCGTAGCCCGGCAGCGCTCACGCTGGGGACCACCCGGGCGGCGAGCCCGTCCACGTCGAGGGACGGCCCCGCGTCGTACGAGATCCCGTACCCACCTCCGATGTCGAGGTACTCCAGGGCGATGCCTGCGGCGGTGAGCTCCCCGACGAGCGTCAGGACGCGCTCGAGCGCCTGCAGGTACGGGTCGGGGTCCACGATCTGGGACCCGATGTGGACGTCCACGCCACGGGCGCGCAGGTGCGGGCGGGTCGTGGCCCACCGGTAGAGCTCGGCCGCCTCCGACAGAGGGATGCCGAACTTCGTGGCCGCGTGGCCCGTGGCGGTGTACTCGTGGGGCGTGGGTGACAGCACGTCGGGGTTGACCCGGATCGCGAAGGGCGCCCGCACGTCCATCCCGGCCGCGATCTCGTCCAGCCGCCGAAGCTCGCCCGCGCTCTCCACGTTGAAGCCGTAGATGCCGAGGTCGAGGGCGCGGCGCATCTCCTCCGCGGTCTTGCCCACCCCGGCGAAGACGATGTGCGCGGGGGCGATCCCCGCCCGGGTCGCGCGGTACAGCTCGCCGCCGCTGGTGACGTCCGCTCCGCACCCCAGCGCTGCGACGCGGCGCAGGATCGACAGGTTCCCGTTCGCCTTCACCGAGTATGCGAGGAGGTGCGCGACGCCCGCGAAGGCCTCGCGGAACGTGCGGACACGCGTCTCGATGTGGCGGACGTCGTAGACGTAGAGCGGCGTGTCGAAGCGGCGTGCGAGCTCGGGCAGGGGAACGTCTCCGCAATGGAGCACCCCGTCCACCCGGGGAAAGGGCCCCCTCAGTACGCTCTCGCCCAAACCACCTCCATCTTGGAGGGACCTTCGCCGGACACACACCGCTCGGGGGGCGTGGCCGAGCTGAACTCCTCACCCGGAATCACCCGGCTGGTCGCCCGGGCCACGTCCTTCAGCCGCTGCTCCACCGCCGGGTCGCCGCTCCATCCCGTGAAGACGAAACCTCCGTCCCCGTCCAGGATCTCCCTCACCTCGTCGATGGTCTTCGCGCCGCGGTGCGTGTGCTCCTCCCTGCGGCGCTTCGCCGCGGCGAGCAGCTCGGCCTGGAACGCCTCCAGCCGCCCCGGCATGCCGGCCACCGCCTCGGCCTCAGGCACGAACTCTTTCCGCTTCGCTCCCTCCGGCGTGATGCGCCGCACCAAGGCGAGCTGGCCTTGCTCCAGGTCCTTCGGGCCGATCTCCACCCGAATCGGCACGCCCTTGCGCTCCCACTCGTAGTACTTGGCCCCCGGCGACAGGTTCTCTCTCGCGTCGACCCGGACGCGGATCCCCATCTCCCGGAGGCGTGCGGCCACCTCGTCGCCCTTCGCCAGCACCGCCGCCTGCGTGTCGTCTCCCCGCACGATCGGCACGACGACGACCTGCACCGGCGCGAGCCGCGGAGGCACGACGATGCCGGCGTCGTCCCCGTGGGTCATGACCAGGCCGCCCACCAGCCGCGTGGACACGCCCCAGGACGTGTTCCACGCGTACTCCTCCTGCCCCGCCTCCGACTGGAACTTCAGGTCGAACTGCCTAGAGAAGTTCTGTCCGAGGAAGTGCGAGGTCCCCGCCTGCAACGCCCGGTTGTCCTGCATGAGCGCCTCGCAGGCGTAGCTGCGCACGGCGCCGGCGAACTTCTCCGACTCCGACTTGAGGCCCGTGATGGGCGGCATGCCCATCCACTCCTCCATGAACCTCCGGTAGATGCCGAGGATGAGCAGCGTCTCCTCCTCGGCCTCCTCCGGGGTGGCGTGGGCCGTATGTCCTTCCTGCCACAGGAACTCCGACGTGCGCAGGAAGAGCCGCGTGCGCATCTCCCACCGCACGACGTTGGCCCACTGGTTCATGAGGATCGGGAGGTCACGGTAGCTCTGCACCCACTTCGCGTACATCGAGTAGATGATGGTCTCGGAGGTCGGTCGGATGACGAGCGGCTCCTCGAGCTCCCTACCCCCCGCCTGCGTCACGACGGCGAGCTCGGGCGCGAACCCCTCCACGTGCTCCTTCTCCCGCTCGATGAAGCTCATCGGGATCAGGAGCGGAAAGTACGCGTTCTC
>Ga0315556_1002631_pt1 | contig 10120 bp, 4 predicted proteins | sample SalMarSW160310MG_FD_202112 | JGI IMG/M metagenome (GOLD analysis project Ga0315556, IMG submission 202112) | Salt marsh sediment microbial communities from the Plum Island Ecosystem LTER, Massachusetts, United States - Salt Marsh Sediment SW1603-10 ... | reverse complement strand
CTCGGGAGGATCGGTGTTGTTGTAATACGGGCTCGAGGTGACGAGCTCCTTTAGCTGCGCAATACGCTGTGGCGCCAGCGGGTGAGTCAACAGATAGGGGTTGATGCCCTGGATGCCGCGCATCTTGTCGGCGAGGACCTCGAAGGACTCGAGCATGCCCTTGCCGGACTGCTTGGTGGCATTGAGGAAGGTGATGGCGGCCTGGTCGGCCGAAGATTCCTCAGTCCGGCGGTAGGCGAGGAGAGAGCGCACCGCCATGTCGGAGCCGCCCATGGCCGCCCCCATGCCGACTTGCCCCACCCCGGGCGCGCCGGCTAGCGCGCCGCCCGCCATGGCGGCAAGACCGAGAAGCTGCAGCATGATCGACGCCGACTTCGCCCTCGCGACCTGACTGCGAAACGCGGCGAGATGACCGCCGGTGATATGGCCGCATTCATGCGCGATGACGCCGATGACTTGGTTTGGCGTTTTCGCCATCATCAAGGTTCCGGCGTGCATGAACATGTTGTGTCCGTCGACGACGAAGGCGTTGAAGTTGAGGTCGTTGACGATATGGATGTGGATATTCTGCGAGCCGAGACCGGCGGCGTGGAAAATCGGTTTGGCGTAGTCGCGCAGCAGAGCCTCGGTTTCGGCGTCGCGGATGATGCCCTGGGCATGCGCGCTGGTCGAGGCGACAAGCGCTCCGATCAGCCCGGCGACGACCCCCGCGCGAACTCGCAACGGCGCTCGAGAGGATCGGAACTGAGCTAGGGCTGGCATGGCCGCTTGATCGTAAAGGCTTGGCGCCGGACCGCAAAGACGGCTGTTTTCTTTTGCCTTCTTAGGGCGTTAGGTTGGCATGCCGCGTCCGGCCCCCGCCATTGCCAGCCTTGATTTGATTGACTTTTGATTGAGGCGACAACGTGACGGGACGGCCAAGACGAAGATCAACAATGCGCGAGGACGCCCCTTGAACGACAAGCCGAAATTGCCGGGGCTCCCACGCGCGCTGGCCCAAGGTCGCGCCATCGATCCGTTCATCGTGATGGATGTGATGCGCGAGGCCAATGAGCGCGAGGCAAGCGGCGAGGACATCATCCATATGGAGGTCGGCCAGCCCGCAACGCCGGCGCCACGAGCGGCGCGCGAGCGGGCGCAAAAAGCGCTTGCCGAGGAACGGCTCGGATACACCGAGGCGCTCGGCATGCCGGCCTTGCGCGAGCGCATCGCCCGCTATGTGAAGGAGCGCTATGGCGTGTCGATAAGCCCGGAGCGCGTCGTGGTGACGGCGGGCTCGTCCGCGGGCTTCGTGCTCGCTTTCCTCGCCATCCTCGATCCAGGCGCAGCGCTTGGCCTGCCGTCGCCCGGCTATCCCTGCTACCGGCAAATCCTGAAGGCACTCGGCGTCAGGCCGCATCTGGTCGAGACCTCAGGCCGGGGACGCTGGATGCCGACGGCAGCCGACGTGGAACGGCTCGCTGCGGAAGGGGCAGCGGGCCTTCTCTTGGCGAGCCCCAACAACCCGACCGGAACCATGGTGCAAGACGCGCGGCTCGCCGAGCTCGCCAAGACCTGCCGGCAGCGTGGCCTGTGGCTCATTTCCGATGAGATCTATCACGGGCTCGAATACACCGCGCCCGCCGAGACCGCGCTCGCCTATTCCGACGAGGCCATCGTCATCAACAGCTTCTCAAAATATTTCAGCATGACGGGCTGGCGCATCGGCTGGCTCGTGGTGCCTGAGGCACTCGTGCGAACGATCGAGCGGCTTGCCCAGAATCTCTACATCTCGCCGCCGTCCATCTCGCAGATTGCAGCGCTTGGCGCTTTTGATGGGCTCGAGGAACTCGAAGAGATTAAGGGACGCTATGCGCGAAACCGCGCCATGCTTCTCGAAGAACTGCCGCGCGCCGGGCTCGACGCGATCCTTCCGGCAGACGGCGCCTTCTATCTCTATGCCGATGTGAGCCGTTACACGGGCGATAGCGCGGCCTTCGCCAAGGCGATGCTGCGGGAGATCGGTGTGGCGGCGACGCCCGGCATCGATTTTGATCCCGACCGGGGCGGGTGCTATCTCAGGCTCTGCTATGCTGGGGCGGAGGACGAGATGCGCGAAGCCGCGCGCCGGATCGGCGCCTGGCTGAAGAGCCGGTGAAATGAAAGAGGCGCGCCGCAGCGCGCCTCTTATGAGGTCTTGTCTGACCCGTAACCTCTGCTCTTAGCCGCGCGACCACCAGCCCCTGCGCCGTGGCGCGGGCTCTTCGCCGCCTTCGCTTTCGACTCTGATCACTTTCGGAGCCGGCTCCTCTTCACGCACCGAGGCCACGCTAAAGGCAGGCTCGGTCTCCCGCGGCTCAGGCACTGCGGCTTCGCCGCCGAATGCGTCCTCGGGGCCTTGCGTGTGTTCGCGATCCTTGCCGTTCGGCCGGTCCTCACGAGGCGCTACGTGCTCCTCTGCCGAGGCCTCCGGTGCGGCCGCGTCCGCTGGTTCGCCACCGGCTTCGGTGGTGATCTCCTGACCGGCTTCACGGCGCTGACCTGAGCGGCCGCGGCGTCCGCCACGGCGGCCGCGCCGGCGTGGAGACTTGCGGGTTTGCGTCTCGGCATCCGCCTCGGCGGTCTCCTCAGCGCCGTCCTCAGGCGCAGCGATCTCGTCGGACTCGGCGTCCCTGGCCGAAGCTGACGGGCGATCCGCCTCGGCGCCACCTTCTCCCGGACGCTTGCGCCGCCGGCGCCGCGGACGGCGCTTGCCGGCTTCGTCTTCCGCCTCGGCGGAAGGCGGAGGGGTTTCGTCTGGATGATGCGCCCAATCCATCTGCACCACGGCGCTCTCGCCGCCGACAAGCGTACCTTCGGCCGCCCGCTCGATCACGAACTGCGAGACGTGCATCTCCTTGTCGGCGGTGACGGTGATCGGCACCCGATAGCGCGCCTCGATGTCCTTCAGATGCGCGCGCTTCTGATTGAGGATGTAGAGGGCGACGTCCACCGCCGTGGTGGCGGCGAGCGGCATCACGCCGTCGGTAATCAGCCGGTCCTCCACGGAGCGCAGGATATCGAGTGCCACCGATTCCACGGAGCGCACGATGCCGGTGCCTTGGCAGATCGGGCAGGCATTGGTCGAGCCTTCGAGCATGCCGGTCCGAAGACGCTGGCGTGACATCTCCATCAGCCCGAAATGACTGATGCGGCCGACCTGGATGCGGGCGCGGTCGTTGCGCAACGCCTCCTTCAAACGCCGCTCGACCAGCCGGTTGTTGCGCCGCTCGTCCATGTCGATGAAGTCGATGACGATAAGCCCGGCAAGGTCGCGCAAGCGAAGCTGCCGGGCGATCTCGTCCGACGCTTCGAGATTGGTCTTGAGCGCCGTGTCTTCGATATTGTGCTCGCGCGTCGCCTTGCCCGAGTTCACGTCGACGGAAACGAGCGCCTCGGTCTGATTGATGACGATATAGCCGCCCGACTTGAGGGTCACTTGCGGCGAGAACATAGCCGCCAGTTGCCGTTCCACCTGATAGCGGATGAAGATCGGCTCGGGCTCCTTGTAGGGCTTCACATTCTTCGCATGGCTCGGCATGAGCATGCGCATGAAGTCCTTGGCGTCGCGATAGGCGTCGTCGCCCGCAACCAGCACCTCGTCGATATCCTTGTTGTAGAGGTCGCGGATCGAGCGCTTGATCAGGCTGCCTTCCTCGTAGACGAGGGCCGGCGCCGTCGACTCCAGCGTGAGGTCGCGGACAGTCTCCCACAGCCGCAGGAGATAGTCGTAGTCGCGCTTGATCTCGGTCTTGGTGCGCTGCGCGCCCGCCGTGCGGATGATCAGACCCATGCCTTCCGGCACTTCGAGCTCGCCGGCGATTTCCCGCAAACGCTTGCGGTCGGTAGGCTGGGTGATCTTGCGCGAGATGCCGCCGCCACGCGCCGTATTGGGCATCAGCACCGTGTAGCGGCCGGCGAGCGACAGATACGTCGTCAGCGCCGCGCCTTTGTTGCCGCGCTCTTCCTTCACCACCTGCACGAGGATGATCTGGCGGCGCCGGATCACCTCTTGGATCTTGTAGGGACGGCCGCGCCGGCGCCGTGCGCGCTCGGGCACCTCTTCCAACGCATCCTCCGAGCCGACCGATTCGACGCTCTCCGCCGTGCCATTGCCGTCCTTCGACGACGCTTCGCCCGACTCATCATCGTCGTCGTCATCGTCGTCGTCCTCGGCGGATGCCGCGGCGATCGTGTCGCTACCTTCGTCCTCGTGGTCATCTTCGGCAGATGCCTCCACGGCAGCCTCGGCCTCGTCTTCGGAATCGTCCGGGCGCTCAGCCGGCTCGGACACCTCGTGAACGAGGTCGCTGGCCTCGAGCGCCACGTCCGACGACGTGTCGCCGTCGTCGCGGGGCGTCGTGTCGATCTCGTCCTCGTCGTCGAGCTCGAACCTCGCAATGGGAGGAAGAGCCTCAAGCGTTTCCGTCTCTTGGGGCTCCGTCCTTTGGGGCTTCGCCTCCTTCCGGGTGTCGGGGCGGCCGCGGCCACGCCGGCCGCGCTTGCGACGGCGCCCGGCGGCCGCTTCGTCATCCTCGGCGGCTTCCTCGGCGGAGGCGCGGCTTTGCTCTGCCGCCTCTTCCTCAAGCAGTGCCTGCCGGTCTGCGACCGGGATCTGGTAATAGTCAGGATGGATTTCAGTAAAGGCTAAGAAGCCGTGCCGGTTGCCGCCGTAATCGACAAACGCCGCTTGGAGCGACGGCTCAACTCGCGTGACCTTAGCGAGATAGATATTGCCTCTGAGCTGCTTCTTGTTCGCCGATTCGTAATCAAATTCCTCGACACGATTGCCTTTTACCACGACGACCCGGGTCTCCTCCGGATGCGCCGCATCGATTAGCATTTTGCTTGCCATTTTGTGTGTTCTCCGCCGCACGGGCCGGGGAGAGCGGTATCGAAGACCGCTTCGCCAGGCGTGAGCCTGAGGCCCGCGCGCGCCAATGACCAATAGACCATGATTCGTTGCGACGACCCACGTTGAGCCAGGTCTCCCGGCCCAGGGGTTCGGCCATCCGTGGCCGCCAAGCGATCAAAGGCATCAGGGAAGTCCGGAGATTTCCGTGACTTAGCTGAACACCATGATTTTGCATCGCATCCTCACTCGCCGCGTGACCGCGGCGACGTTTCAATCTGGGCAGCTGTTTGTCACTTAGCCGCCGCCGTTCTGCGTCTTGGCCGGACTGATGGGGCCTGACGCGGTAAAACAATTCGCCCGTCTCGCCATGTGGCGTCCAAGGGCTCGGACTCAAAACGAATTGAGTCTGACCCTTATTACGGGTTTGCCGAGAGATTTGGCAAGTGCCGAAGGTCCCGCCGCCAAAGGGTCACAACGGACGCTTAACCAGGCGCAGTTAACAATTAGTCCCGATTCCGCCTTATTTGGCGCATCGCGGCCTGGGGAAGGACCTGGCTGAAGCGCCCGGCGTTAACGAAGAAACCGCGCGAAGTCAGACGAGTGGGAGCGATGCGAGCTGTGCGTGCCTTGGTTGCCTTTGCGCCGCCGTGGGGTGTGGCGCTTATGCTCTTGGCAGCACCGGCCGGGTTCCTTGATCTGCCCGCGCATGCCGAGCCTAACGCCGCGATTGCCAAGGACGCACGCCTTGCCGGCGACCGAGAGCGCACGCGTTTCATCGCCGACCTGTCGAAGAAAGTCGACGTGCAGGTCTTCGCCCTCGGCAATCCCTACCGGGTCATCGTCGATGCCGCCGATGTGAGCTTCCAGATGCCGCAAGGCATCGGCAAGGAGCCACGGGGCCTCGTCACCGCCTTCCGCTACGGCCTATTCGCACCCGGTAAGTCGCGCATCGTCCTCGACGTGAGCGGTCCGTTCCTCATCGACAAGTCCTTTGTGCTTGAGGCGCGCGACGATCAGCCTGCGCGCCTCGTGATCGATCTCGTGCCCACCGACGAGAAGACGTTTCAAGCCTCGCTCCAGAAGGCGAGACAGGCTGCCGTCGAGAAAGCCTCTCTGCCGCTTCCGGCGGCGCCGGTGCGCCCCGCCGCCGCCAAGCCGATCATCGTGCTCGATCCCGGTCATGGCGGCGTCGACCCCGGCACGAGCAGCACGAATGGCGTGACCGAGAAGGAAGTCGTGCTTCAGTTCGCCAAGGAACTGAAGAAGAAGCTCGCCGCGACCGGCCGCTATGAGATCTACCTGACGCGCGAGGACGATACGTTCTTGCCCCTGAAGGACCGCGTGGCCTTCGCCCAGAAGAAGGGGGCAGGGCTCTTCCTGTCGATCCACGCGGACTACTTCCCGACCAAGATCGACGATGCGCGCGGCGCGACGGTTTACACCCTGTCGGAACAAGCCTCGGACGAGGAGGCGCGGGAGCTCGCCGCCAAGGAAAACTTTTCCGATGCCATCGCCGGCGTCGAACTGCCGGACGATTCCGATGAAGTGGTGGCCAACATCCTCATCGACCTGGCGCAGCGCGAGACCCAGAACCGGTCGGTGGTGTTCGCCAGATCCATCGTCGGCGAACTGGCCGGAAAGGCAGCGTTGCACACCAGGCGCCTGAGATCGGCGGGCTTCCGCGTGCTGAAGGCGCCGGATGTGCCCTCAGTGCTGCTCGAGCTGGGCTTCCTGAGCAACGCCGAGGACGAGAAAGAGCTCACCTCCGAGCGCTGGCGCGACCGCATGACCGATTCCGTGACAGAGGCTATCGACGGCTATTTTGCCGAGCGCATCGCCCGCATGCCGTTCTGATCTTAACGATCGCCGCGATTTATTGTCGGGGGAGAGCCAAAATGCGGGCGACTCCAGCGTTTTGTTGCCATATTCTTGGTTAGGGTTGGCTCGGGTGCCCCGCGAGGCTGAAAGCGGGGTCTGGATGGTCGGGAACCATGGATATCACAGCACCAGTCAAGCCGCCGCAGCAACGGCGGCGCCGTCGTCGTGGCGGGTTCTTTTTGCGCTTTCTCGGCTTCATGTTCGCCGCCAGCATGATTCTGTTGATCGCTGCGGCCGGCGCAGCCGCGTTCGTGCTGTGGAAGGTCTCTCAGGAGTTGCCTGACTACGAGGTGCTCGCCAAGTACGAGCCGCCGGTGATGACGCGCATCCACGCCAGTGACGGCAGGATGATCGCCGAGTACGCGCGCGAGCGGCGCATCTACGTGCCGATCACCGCCGTTCCCAAGCGCGTCATAGACGCTTTCATCTCGGCCGAGGACAAGAACTTCTACCAGCACGGCGGCCTCGACATTCAGGGCATCTTCCGCGCCGTGGTCACCAATTTGAGCGCGATACAATCCGGCCGATCACACATGGTCGGCGCTTCGACCATCACCCAACAGGTGGCCAAGAACTTTCTGCTGACGCGGGATCAGAACATCTCGCGCAAGCTCAAAGAGGCGATCCTCGCCATCCGCATCGAACGCGCCTTCACCAAGGAGCAGATCCTCGAACTCTACCTGAATGAGATCTATCTCGGTGCCGGAGCCTATGGCGTTGCCGCCGCGGCCCAGACCTACTGGGGTAAGGCGCTGGACGAGCTCACCCTTGCCGAGGCCGCCTATCTCGCCACGTTGCCCAAGGCACCTAGCAACTACGATCCGTTCAAGCATGCTAATCGCGCCATCGCGCGGCGGAACTGGGTCATCGACCGCATTGTCGAAAACGGCTACGCGACGAAAGAGGAAGGGGAGGCCGCGAAGGCGCAGCCGCTCGGCGTCAAGAAGCGCACTTACGGCCCTCGGATCTTCGCCTCGGAGTATTTCGCCGAGGAGGTGCGCCGCAAGATCATCGACGACTTCGGCGAGGACAAGCTCTATGGCGGCGGCCTGTCGGTCCGCACCACGCTTGACCCGCGGCTCCAGCGCATCGCGCGCAAAGCTCTGGTCATGGGCCTCACCAGGTACGACCGTGCGCACACCAGCTGGCGCGGTCCCATGAAGACCATCGACATTTCGGGCGACTGGGGCAAGAAACTGGCCGGCGTTCCGGTGTGGAAGGATATCGATCCCTGGAAGCTCGCCGTCGTGCTCGAGGTCTCGAATGCCCAGGCCAAGATCGGCATTCGTCCTGGCCGGGACGACACAGGCAAGCTCGTGGCTGAGCGCGAGACCGGCGTCATTCCCGCAAGCGAGGTGAAATGGACCCGCAAGACCGTCACGCAGGCACTGAAGCCCGGCGACGTGGTCTATGTTGCACCGCGCGAGCCCGAGAAGACCAAGGATGGCGACACCGAGTCTGCGGACACGGTCAAAGGGCAATGGTCCCTGCAGCAGGTGCCCAAGGTCAGCGGTGCACTCGTCGCCATGGACCCCCATACCGGCCGCGTGTTGGCCATCATGGGCGGCTTCAGTTTCGCCCAGAGTCAGTTCGACCGCGCCACCCAGGCCCTGCGGCAGCCCGGCTCCTCGTTCAAGCCCATCATCTATACGACGGCGCTCGATAACGGCTACATGCCGACCAGCATCATCGTCGATGGCCCGATTTGCGTCAGTCAGGGCAAGGGCATGCCGCAGTGGTGCCCCAAGAACTATGAGCGCGGCAGCGCCGGTCCCTCGACTCTGCGCTTCGGCATCGAGCACTCGCGCAACCTGATGACCGTGCGCCTCGCCCGCGATATAGGCATGCCGGTCATTGCCGACTATGCGCGGCGTTTCGGCGTCTACGACAATTTGATGCCGGCGCTGTCGATGGCGCTGGGCGCGGGCGAGACCACACTGCTGCGCATGGTCACCGCCTATTCCATGATCGACAATGGCGGCAAGAAGGTCGAGTCGACCTTTATCGACCGTATTCAGGACCGCTACGGGCGCACCGTCTGGCGTCATGACGACCGCGATTGCAGCAAGTGCAGCGCGCGGGAGTGGAAAGGCCAGGAAGAACCCAAGCTCGTCGATAATCGCAAGCAGATCGTCGACCCGATCTCGGCGTTCCAGATGGTCGGCATCCAGGAAGGCGTGGTTCAGTACGGCACGGGGCGCGGGCTCAAATCCTTGAACCGGCCGCTCGCTGGCAAGACCGGCACGACCAACGATTACAAGGATGCCTGGTTCATCGGCTATACGCCTGACCTCGTCGTCGGCGCTTATGTCGGCTACGACCAGCCGAAATCCATGGGACGCGGTGCGACCGGTGCTGGCGCTGCCCTGCCGATCGTGAAGGAGTTCTTCACGGAGGCGCTGAAGGGCGTTCCGCCGGTTCCGTTCCGGGCACCGCCGGGAGCCGTGCTCGTGCGCGTCAATCACAAGACCGGCCTGCCGGCGCGTCCTGGCGATACGAACGTGGTCACGGACGCCTTCCAGCCCTGGCAGGTCCCTGCGGGCGCCTCCGGCGATGTAGTCGAGGCTGCCGACGACGGAAGCGGAGCCGGGCCGGGTGAAGAGGATTTTCCCCAGTATCCGGATGCTGCCAACGGGCCCCCGCAAGGGTTCCCGCCTCCGGCCCCCCAATATCAGCCACCGCCGCGGCATTCCGGCTTCCCCGCTGGTCCGCCGAGCAACGACCGGGCTTTGACATCGGGCACGGGCGGCCTCTACTAAATCCGCAATCCGAGAGCGTGATTCAGGCGGGGGCTTCCCCGCCTGGGCCGTAATCTATTTCGACAAACCACTATCGAGGAAAGAATGCGCGCCGAAACGGAGACGGTCGTCGACGAGATCAAAGAGTCCCTGTCCCTGCTCAGGAGGCATCTTTGACCCCGACCAGGCAAAGGCGAGGCTGACCGAGCTCGACCGCGAGGCGGAGGCGCCGGGCTTCTGGAACGACGCGCTTCGTGCCCAAGGCTTGATGCGCGAGCGGCAGCAGGTCGAGACGGCGCTTAGCGCCTATGACCGTCTCACCCGCGAGCTAGACGACAATCTGGCGCTCGTCGCCCTTGGCGAGGAGGAGGGCGACGAGGGCATCGTCGCCGAGGCGGAGGCGGCGCTGCGCAAGCTGCGGCAGGAAGCCCATACCCGTGAGGTGGAGGCGCTCCTGTCCGGCGAGGCGGACGCCAACGACGCGTTTATCGAGATTCACGCCGGCGCCGGCGGCACCGAGAGCCAGGACTGGGCGCAGATGCTGGAGCGGATGTATATGCGCTGGGCGGAAGGCCGCGACTACAAGGTCGAGCTGATCGGCGAGCATTACGGCGAGGAGGCGGGCATCAAG
>Ga0315556_1002630_pt1 | contig 10124 bp, 6 predicted proteins | sample SalMarSW160310MG_FD_202112 | JGI IMG/M metagenome (GOLD analysis project Ga0315556, IMG submission 202112) | Salt marsh sediment microbial communities from the Plum Island Ecosystem LTER, Massachusetts, United States - Salt Marsh Sediment SW1603-10 ... | reverse complement strand
TAAAAGCGGGTGGCCTTTCGGCAGTTGCTTTGCGTACCAGAGGGCGAGTTTGTGCCGCATGGTTTGTTGAGAAACCTGATCCTCGGGCAAGGCCTGGATTTTGTTATCGTGTACCAACAGCCGGTAGATGTACAAAATTTTATCGTGCGCGGAATCCGTCGGTTCAAATATGGCGGCACCCCGCTCCTCGGCATATTGCACACCGGCGATGATGGCCGCTTTGACCAGTTCCGTTTCATTTTTCAGCTTCTTCATGGCCGCCTCTGACCTTCACAGGAGTTTTCGCTCGACTACTCTTCGCATAATAACAATCTACCCGGCTGCGTCCAGACAAGCCTCCACGGCTTTATTGCTATTACTCAAGCTTCCTTGCCTTGAAATACCGCCCCTTGATCTTTCCCGACAACAGGTGTGCCAGCGCACTGTCCACCGTGGAACGCTCAATAGCCACGTAGGCCTGGTGATCGAAGATGTCGATCTTGCCGACCCGATCGCCGGCAATACCGGACCCACCGGTCAACGCGCCCAGTATATCACCGGGACGCATTTTGCTCTTGCGCCCGCCTTCAATGCACAGCGTGACCATGGGCGGCTGGAAATCGCGCCTGTTGTTTACCTGCAAATCCCCAAAGGAAGAAAAACGGACCGGTTTTTTCTGGTAATCCTCAATCGCATTCACCCGATGAGACTCGGCGGCGCTATACACGCTCAGGGCCAGCCCGGATTTTCCCGCGCGGCCGGTACGGCCGATACGGTGAATATGCACTTCCGGATCCTGGCTCAATTCAAAATTGATCACCGCTTCCAGATCCTTGATATCGAGACCACGCGCGGCAACATCGGTCGCCACCAGGATGGAACAACTCTTGTTGGAAAACCGTACCAGCACCTGGTCGCGGTCCCGCTGCTCCAGGTCGCCGTGCAGACCAAGCGCGCTGAAACCTTTCTCTTGCAAGGTGTCCGCAATCTCCTGGCATTGTTGTTTGGTATTGCAAAAAATCACACAGGACGCCGGATTGTAATGACCCAACAGCGCCAGCAGCGCAGTGAGGCGCTTGCCGGCGCCGGGCACCTCGTAGAACACCTGATCGATCCTGCTTTGGGTGTGCGTCGCCTCTACGCGTACCTGGACAGGATTTTTCTGCATGGACGCGCTGATCTGTCCGATCGCTTCGGGGTAGGTAGCGGAGAACAGCAGGGTTTGCCTGTCAGCGGGTGTTGCGGCTACGATTTCGGCCATGTCATCGTAAAACCCCATATCCAGCATGCGGTCCGCCTCGTCCAGCACCAGGGTGTTAACCCTGTTCAACTTTAGCGAGCCCTTGCGCAGATGCTTCAACACCCGCCCGGGCGTACCCACAACGATATGCGCACCATGTTCCAGCGAACCCCGCTGCGGCCCACAGGGCGCGCCACCACACAGCGTGAGCAGTTTGATGTTGGGGATAAAGCCCGCCAGGCGGCGAATCTCCTTGCTCACCTGGTCAGCGAGTTCCCGGGTCGGGCACAGCACCAGCGCCTGCACGCTGAAGTCGCGGGCATGCAGCCGGGTGAGCAACCCGATAGCAAACGCGGCTGTCTTGCCGCTGCCGGTCTCGGCCTGGGCAATGAGATCGTCGCCTTGCAGAACAGGCGGCAGACTCTGTGCCTGAACCGGTGTCATTTCCCGGTAACCCATCGACTCAAGACTAGCCAGCAAAGCGGCGTCCAGTCCCAGTATAGAAAAAGAGCTTGTCGTCATAGAGAGATTGCCCGTGATGCCTCTGAATCATGCATCGTGCAGGATTCCGGCCGGGACGCATTATCACACAATGCGCGGTGGCAGCGGCGGCGGCCTGTCGCTGTTGCCGGACAGGTGCCGTGCGCGTTGCGGGAACACTATCGGCCGCGCTATCGGGAAATTATCGGGTAAGTGGGTTATACTCCCCGCCCCTGATTGCTGCTCGACACCGCCCCTGAGGGCTACCCGACGAAATTCTGTTGTTGCTGTCCCCTATGACCCGACCTTTGTTGACTAGACTGATTTGGTTTCCAGTTATGCCCGGCTCTACACATCGGCTCCCTGCCTGTTTACTCACCGTTGCCCTGATCGCCGGCCTGTGCGGTTGTACAATCCCGGGCGGCTCGCGCAACACAGTCGCTGATACCGCGCCAGTACCGCACCAGGTCGACCTCTTCTTCGCGACCGACCGCGCACCCGACAGCAACAGCTATTTCGGCGCCGAGCGGGGCCCGATGACTTTCGGCATTACCCATGTAGGCATTCCCTCCGGCCACCTCATGGGCCACAAGGAAGCACCGTCGCTGCTGAAGTTCGAGTGGTCGCCCGACGAGCACAAGCATATCAAGGTGCGCGAAGTCTTCACGCTTAAACAGCACGATTTCTTCCGGCGGATCACCCGGGCTGTCGCCGAATCACCGAATGGCAAGCTGATGATTTTTGTCCACGGCTACAATGTTGAGTTTCCCGAAGCCAGTCGGGATGTGGCCCAGTTCGCCAACGACCTCAAGTTTGCCGGTCCCGTGGTACTGTTCAGCTGGCCGTCACAAGGCAGCCTGACCGGCTATACCGTGGACGAGACCAACGCGGAATGGGCGCAGGCCGATTTCGTCCACTTGCTCACGGGCTTGCTCGAAGCTGTCGCGGCGCGGAACATCTACGTGGTCGGTCACAGCATGGGCAACCGCATCATTGGACGCGGCATGACCACGCTCGCGGGCGACCGGCTGGCCGGGGATCTGATTGTTTTCCGTGAAATCGTCATGATCGCGCCGGACATCGACGCCGACGTTTTCCGCCTGGATATCGCCCCGCGCCTGGTGCGGACCGGCATTCATGCCACGGTCTACGCCTCATCCAACGATCGCGCGCTGATGGCTTCGAAGGCCTTCCACGGCTATGCGCGTGCCGGCGACGCCGGGGAGGGCCTGCAAGTGGTGGACGGGGTGGAAACCGTGGATGCCAGCGATGTCTCCGCCGGTCTGCTGGGGCACTCCTACTTCGCCGAGGACCGGCGCATCATGGAAGATATCTTTGCGCTGCTGCAAACCAGCCAGCGTGCCGACAACCGTTTCGCGCTTGAAGCGGTCGATACCGCCGCCGGTCGCTACTGGACTTTCCGGAAATAACCGGGGAGAAACCCGGCTGGTTGCCGGCCGGTTTGCTGGCTGGTGCCACCGACCCGGCTGAACGGGCCGTTCCCCGCTTGTACCCCTCACCGCAATCGGTGGGCGTAGAGAAATACCGTATCGGGTTATTCCTGATAGCGGTATCGCTTCCCGGGCGTCATGCTGTGCTCAGGTACCTGCTGTCATCCCGATGACAGTATGCACCCACTCCGCCGAACGGGCTCCCGACCGGTCATTCCGGGAGACAGTGGGCGCGTTTAAGGCTGTGTACATACAGAGCAGCCGGCGCCATTGGGTATCCTCACGCTGGCAACGTCTCCTCCATGCCGGCACTGTTTGGGCCAGTCAGTTGTTGACTGGCCTTTTTTTGTCCCGCCCCCTTCGATGGGGTGTTTTTGCCCTCAGCCCGGAAAGAATCCCCTATTTCCCTGCCAGTACTGTGCAGTACCGTGCAAGAGGTTTAAAATGCTCAAAACATATAATAAGAAGCATGAGGCCCCTTACCCCGGGGCTGCCCGTTTTTCCCGCACGGAAACAAGCTGTTGGCGGAGCAACAATGATTGCTGATTCAAAAGCGACAATCTTTATTATCGATGACCATGAACTGATACGTCGCGGCTTGCGACAGCTGATCAACGGTACACCCGATATGCAGGTGTGTTGCGAAGCCGGCTCGGTCGACGAGGCCATGCAGCATCCGGAAGCAGGGGAATCCGTGGATCTGGCTATCATCGATCTCTCGCTGCCGGACGGCAATGGTATTGAACTGATCAAGCGGCTGCATGCCAGGTATCCGGACATGTGTCTCCTGGTATCCTCGATGCACGATGAAGAACTGTTTGCGGAACGCGCCCTGCTGGCCGGCGCCATGGGCTACATCAACAAACAGGAAACCGCTGAACGGGTTCTGGACGCCATACGGCAGATACTGCGCGGCAAGGTGTATCTGAGCGCGCGCATGACGGAACGGCTGTTACAGAACACGCCTGACGACAAACTCAGGACCGCTGCTTCACCGCTGGAACGGCTGTCGGACCGCGAACTGGAGGTCTACGAACTCATCGGCGGCGGGCACAGGACGACGGAAATCGCCGAGTCGCTGCATTTGAGCATTAAAACCATCGAAACGTACCGTGCCAATATCAAGCGCAAACTCAGGCTGGAATCCAGCACTGCCCTGACCCGCAGCGCGGTACAATGGACGCTGGAACAGCAGTAGCCGGACCGGCCCGCAGCGCACGTCCGCGCGTGGCCGGTGACCGGCATTCGGCACTACCATAAGCCGTTCAGACGACGCGGGTAAATACATGTCCGATTCAACTCCAAACAGACCCAACCTGGTCGTTGGCATCGGCGCTTCAGCTGGTGGACTGGACGCTTTCAAAGCATTTTTTTCCACCATGCCGGCGGACAGCGGCATGGCCTTTGTGCTGCTCCCCCACCTGGATCCCGGCCACCAGAGCCTGATGGTCGAACTGCTTGCCAAACAAACCAGCCTGCCGGTCTGCGCAGCGCAGGACGGACAGCAGGTCGAAGCCAACCGGATATACATCCTCCCGCCTGCCAAGAGTTTGACCATTCACAACGGCAAACTGCAGCTGTCAGCGATCGAGGGGCCACGCCAGCCCTGGACCGCCATCGACCGCTTTCTGCGCTCGCTGGCCGACGATCAGCGGGAACGCGCCGTCGGCATTATCCTTTCCGGCACCGGCAGTCACGGAACCCTGGGCCTGAAAGAAATCAAGCTCGCCGGGGGCATTGTGCTTGCACAGGACCCGGAAACTGCCGGCTACAGCCAGATGCCCGACAACGCTATTGCGACCGGGCTGGTTGACCTGGTATTGCCGCCGGCCAGCATGCCGGCCGCACTGCTCGCCTACGTCAAGCACCCCTACGTCGACCAGACGCTGACCGAACAGCAGGTGGCGACCGAAGAAATAAACAGTGTTCTCGCTGTTCTGCATGCCCGCACCCGGTACGATTTCCGCGGCTACCGGCAGAACATGCTGATGCGGCGCATTCAGCGGCGTATGGGTTTGTGCCATATCGACACGGTGGCGGACTACAACCGTTATCTGCGTAAAAACCCCGAGGAGACCACGGCTCTGTATAAAGACCTGTTGATCGGCGTGACAGCTTTTTTTCGCGAGCCGGAGGCTTTCCACGTTCTGCAGCAACGCGTCATACCGGAGCTGATTGCACACAGCAATGTGGACAACCCGGTACGTGTCTGGGTGCCGGCCTGTGCGACCGGCGAGGAAGCCTACACGCTGGCGATGCTGATGCTGGAAGGTTTTGGAGCTGCGAAAACGCTGCCCAATATGCAGATCTTTGCTACCGATATCGACGACGATTCCCTGGCGGTGGCCCGTCAGGGTATGTACCCGGACAGCATAGCTGCCGATGTTTCAGCCGAACGTCTGCAACGTTTTTTTGTCAAGACCGGCGACAACAAGTACAAGATCAACAAACAACTGCGCGATAGCCTGGTGTTCGCCACCCAGAACCTGATCGGCAATGCCCCGTTTTCACGCCTGGATCTCATCAGTTGCCGCAACCTGCTCATCTACCTGCAGCCGGAGATGCAGGCCAAGGTGATCCAGTTATTTCACTTTTCGCTGAAGGACGGCGGTTACCTGTTGCTAGGCCCGTCGGAGTCAATTGGACGCCAGACAGATCTCTTTGAACCCCTGTCGAAGAAATGGCGTGTTTTCCGGCGTGTCGGACCGACACGCCGTGATATCGTGGATATTCCCATCGCGGGCAGCACCTTGATTCATCCGGCAGTCAAAGGTGCTGCCGCGCGCGAGGCGTCCGGGCACCCCGACGGTCATTTCGCCGAGCTGGTCCGAAAACGTCTGCTTGACAACTATGCGCCGGCCTCGGTGCTGATCAACCGGAACTTCGAGATCCTGCACTTTTACGGCCCGACGGTTGACTACCTGGAACTACCCAGCGGTGAGCCGACCCGCAACCTGCTCGCCATGAGCCGCGAAGGGCTGCGCACCCACGTCCGTGCCGTTGTACACCGCGCCCTCCAGGACAGGCAGCCGGTGGTCGACACAGGCGCACGTGTCAAGCGCAATGGCCGGTATATCCCTTGCTCAATCACCGCACGGCCGGTGCACGAGCGTGGCAACGAAGAACTGGCTCTGGTCAGTTTCGAAAACGGGGATACGTCCACGGCCACCGAGACCGGTCAGGCTGATGAATCTCCGGCCTCCGTTGGCGCCAATGAGGAAATCGTTATCCAGCAGCTGGAACACGAACTCAAGGCCACGCGCGAGGACCTGCAGAGCACTATCGAGGAACTGGAAACCTCCAACGAAGAGCTCAAGTCGTCCAACGAAGAAGTCATGTCGATGAACGAGGAATTGCAGTCAGCCAACGAGGAACTGGAGACCTCCAAGGAAGAGCTGCAGTCGATGAACGAGGAATTGAACACGGTCAATACCGAACTGCAGACCAAGGTGGAGGAGCTGGAAAAGAGTCATGATGACATCCACAACCTGCTCGCCAGCAGTGACATCGCCACTATTTTTCTCGATCGCGATATGCACATACAGCTGTTCAGTCCGCCGACTGCCGGGCTGCTGAAACTGCGCCCGGGCGACATCGGCCGCCCGATCAGCGATTTCTCCGCAAACCTGGCCAATGACAACCTTTTGCCGGAAGCGCAACAGGTCCTCCAGTCCCTGATGCCGGTGGAAAAAGACGTCTGGTCGAGCGACGACCCGGCGCACAGGCGCTGCTACTTGCGGCGGATTGTCCCCTATCGCTCGGCTGACACCCGCATCGGCGGCGTGGTGATCACCTTCGTGGATATCACCGAGCGCCACCGGGTGGAGGAGCAGCTGGAAGAACGCGTCGCCGGGCGCACCCGGGAATTGCGCGAACGCGAAGAACGTCTCCGTGCGGTCAAGGACTCGGTGGCCGACGCCATTATCCTTGTCGACAAGGATGGGCTGATCCAGTCCGTCAATCCGGCATGCGAGCGCATTTTCGGCTATCCTGCCGACGAATTGATCGGCCATAACGTCAACATGCTGATGCCCTCTCCTTACCGCGAGGAACACGACAGCTATATCGCCCGCTACCTGAAAACCGGCAAGACAACAATCATAGGTCAGCGGCGCGAACTTACCGGATGCCGCAAGGACGGTTCAAACTTCCCGCTGGAGCTGACCGTCACCGAAGTGGACCATCTGCGCCTGTTTACCGGTGTCGTGCGGGATCTCAGTGAAAAACGCGCGCTGGAACGCGAGGTCGCCGACGTCAGCGCACAGGAACAGGAACGTATCGGTCGGGAAATCCACGACGGTATCGGACAGCAGCTCACCGGGCTCAATATTCTGGCGGTGAGTCTCAGGAACGAACTGGCGGCGGCCGGCTATAGCAAGGAAAGCGAAAAGCTCGATGACATGATCCGGCTGTTGACGGCGCTGATAGGTGACGCCCGTGCACTTGCCCGGGGTCTGGCACCGGTCGCAGTCAGCCCACGCGGTCTGGTGGACGCGCTCAAGGAGCTCGCCGACCGGGTCGACAAGACAATGGGCGTCGCCTGCAGCTTTAAATATAACCAGGCCAGCCTCGATCTGAAAAACGATACAACCGCGACGCAGATTTACCGCATTGTCCAGGAAACTGTCAACAATTCACTGAAACATGCCGGCGCCAGCCACATCGACATCGATCTGGATGTCGCCAACGACAACATTAATCTGGCAGTCCGCGACGACGGCAAGGGCTTTGATCTCGACGCCGTGCAACACACCGATGGCTTCGGGTTGCGGATTATGCAGTACCGGGCAGGCATCCTCGGCGGCCGGTTAGTTATCGATACGGCTCCGGGCGAAGGCGCACAGATACGTCTCCGCATACCGTATGAGGAACACCGCGCATAGTGTTACACCATCGACAGCGGGTCGGTAAAGCTGTCACTTGTATTTTGAGTCTTCTGTAATGTGATCCGCGAGGCGCAGCGCCACGGCTGTCCGTCTTGTTCGTTTTTTCTTCGCCCGCATTAACCTGGTCACGCACCGCATCGCCCGCGTTTCCAGCAGGGCAGCCGCAGAAAGGCGCGTCCGAACGGTACGTTGCCCGATCGAATCATAACGTCGCGAGGGTGTCGTTCTCCTTTGCGTTCGGAGGAAGGTTCGATGCGTGCTCGCGGCGGTCCTCGGCATTGACATCCTCCAACAGCCTGAGAACCTGTTCGGCGCAGTGATCCCAGGAGAACGCCCTTGCCCTCTCCAGACCCTTCGCCCTCAGGTCCATTCGCGCAGAGGGGTCGGTCAACAGGGTACGCATTCCTTGCGCCATCGCGTCCACATCAAACGGGTCGACAAGCAAAGCAGCGTCTCCAGTGACCTCCGAGGGACTTCCGCGATCCGCTGTGAGTATCGGACACCCGCAAGCCATGGCCTCAATCAAGGGTATGCCGAACCCCTCATAAAGCGACGGGAACACGAAAAGGTCCGCCAGGTTATACAGAAGCGGCAGATCGTCGTGCGACAGCCAGCCGGGCAGGTGAACCCGATCCTGCAGGCCGAGTTCCTGTACAGGTCTCAACTCGTCTTCGCCTTTCCATCCCTTCATGCCAGCCAGTACCAGGTGGTGGGGAATGTCATGCCTTATTTTGTCGAACGCTGTCAGGAGCCTGGCAATATTCTTGCGCGGATCTATCTGGCCTGCCCAGAACATAAACCGCTCCGGCAGGGCGTACTTCTTTTTCACCTTGTCCAGTCGTTCCGGATCCTGGATCACACGAAAGTGCTGGTCGTCAAACCCGTTATGGATTACGACCGCCTTGCGTGCCGGCAGGCCGGTAAACGCTATCAGGTCTTTCCGGACTATCTCGGATACACAAATCACCGCGTCAGCCGAACGGCAGTATTGGCGTATCAGCTGGTCGGAAGACCAACGGCTGAACCGCGGCATTTTATCGGGAATCAGATATCGCTCTGAACCGTGAGAAACGAAAACGGTTCTCGCCCTGGTAAAGACCGGGGCCGTGAACTTGGGATTAAAGACGAGATCGAGTTTGTGCGTCTTCGCGATCCGGGGAATTCCGACCTGATCCCAGAGCAGCCGCGTCGGCGTCGACAAAGCGATCTCTGTGACATTCGGGTAGCCTGCATAGGTCCCGACCAGGGCGGGATTTTTGTAGATCAGAAGATACTGGTTAGCCGTATCCTTCGACAGCAACCGGGGAATAAGGTTTTGCGTATAGATCTTTACGCCCCCCTCATGTTGCTCGTAATGCCTGAGCATGATGCCAATCTTCATGTGTACTTTTCCTTGAAAGTAGCAAGCCGCAGCGCGCGCACTGCCCACGCGCCGCAATCAGGGTAAAGCGCCACGCGCTGTGGTCAGCTGGCAGAACCGTTGTTTACCTGAAACGTCGCCACATACATTCGCCATATACTGGCAGAATCCGGTAGCATAATTGCGAAACCATACCCCCACTCCTTCATCGGTCTTGCGAACGACGAGTGCTTCAATACGCCCGACTGCAGCGCCGGGCGAAACAATTGACAATGCTATTGTTCCGATTGTTCCGCTCCTCGACAGCGTTGTTTTACCGGTCTCGATGAATGCGCCATTCTGATTGATATCCCGGGTCTGGAAACGCCCAAGGCAGGTTTGTCCGCTATACACATCCATTGCCACTTGCAGGACAATGCGTTCCGAATATCTCTTTTCCATAACGCTCATAAGCCTGCCCACCCGCTTTTTTCGGCCAGTGTGTTCCCTGTCGAAATCAGCATGTGCGCACTGTACCGGCCTGTATATCAGGAATAACCTGAAAACACTATCAGGTTCTACTTAACGCGTAATTGCAATATATATCAATAGCTTGCAGTATCTTATTTTCGGCTTGCCACGCTCAAAAAACGCCGGAACGGTTGCGTGAGTTAACGCTGCAGCTTTCACCGGGTTTACCCCGATATCCAGGCGCGCCGGGAATAGGCATTCTGAACACGCTGGCATTT
>Ga0315556_1002629_pt1 | contig 10125 bp, 8 predicted proteins | sample SalMarSW160310MG_FD_202112 | JGI IMG/M metagenome (GOLD analysis project Ga0315556, IMG submission 202112) | Salt marsh sediment microbial communities from the Plum Island Ecosystem LTER, Massachusetts, United States - Salt Marsh Sediment SW1603-10 ... | reverse complement strand
CTTGTCATTTTCTGTACCAATGCGGCCAGATGCCCAGGCCTGTTTCTTGTTTCCGCCGGCAACTCCGGTGATGGCAAGGGATTGCCAGAAATAGTCCTATGCATATGATGACTTTTTTCGTAATATATATGCATTATATGATAGCTTGAATGGAGCATTGAATCAATGGATATTGCAAAATCGGGGTTCTGGATCGGTGTCCTTCTGGCGGTTTTTTGCAGGGCCGCTGTCCGCCTTGAGCGGCAGATCAAGGGCTATTCCCCTTATGGTTGGGGTACGGCTGGTAATCTTGGATATGATGAGTGATTAATGAAATGGCTTCATTGACGAAAAGAGCTGCAGGAGGAGATAAGATGGGACCACTTCAAAAGCACTCACTACCGAGGTGTCAGATTTGCGGTGAGAACAACAGAGATCTATTGCGGCAAGCGGCCCTGGTCAGGCCTGCTGTTTCCGGCTTGATCCAGAAGGAAATCGGGAGTTGGGACGATGACGGGTTGATTTGCTTGAACGACCTTGAAAAATACCGGAATAAATACGTTCAATCACTCCTCGTAACCGAGAAAGGTGAATTGGGCACACTGGAGCAGGAAGTACTCGAAAGTCTGAAGGATCACGAGGTGCTCTCCCGGGATCCTGCAGCCGATTTTGAAACAGAACTTACTTTCGGTCAGCGGGTCGCTGATAGGGTCGCCGATTTCGGCGGCAGTTGGTCCTTCCTTTTTGTCTTCGGGTTTTTTCTTGCCGCCTGGATGGCCGTCAATTCATACCTCCTTATTACCCGCCCGTTTGATCCCTATCCTTACATCCTCCTGAATTTGATTCTGTCATCTTTGGCCGCGATCCAAGCGCCGGTAATTATGATGAGCCAGAACAGGCAAGAGGCCCGGGATCAGTTGAGGGCACAGCATGATTTTCAGATAAATCTAAAGGCAGAACTGGAAATAAGGCAACTGCACCAAAAAATCGATCACATGCTCTCGGCCCAGTGGGAAAGGCTGGTGGAAATACAGCAAATCCAGATGGAACTCATTAACGAACTCAGATCCGCGAAATAGGCGGGCTTCCAGCGACAAATATCAGGGTTTTGGCCCCTCTTACGGTCAAAGAAGCTGTTCTGTATTGCATTCCGATTGTTTCCCTACCGTATATCCCTCCAAGATTACGGCCTGCCTGCCTTTCTCTCTGCTGAGAATGCCTTTGACTTCTATCTCCATGCGCACAAAAGCCGGCAATTCCACCTCAGACAAATCATTCGGTGTTTCTGTCTCTTTTTAATAGCAAGTGGTATGTTAGTTTTTGTCCTTTTGATTATTCTATGATTTCGTCATCAGGTACCAGGACATGAGAGGTCAGACGATGATTGAGGTTAAGACATGGAAATGGATGGGCATTGCATTGTTTTTCCCCGTTTTTTTATCCCTTTTCTTTTTTCCTCCCGAGGCTTTCTCGCAAGAAGCGGGAAAGAATCCGCCTGCTGTGCCCGAGCAGAAGAAATTGACTCTGGTGGATGCAGCAATGTGTGAAGGTATCAGAGAGCATAATCCCTGGAACCGATCCGTAGCAATTTCCGCTTCAGGGGGCCAGGCCTGCTGCTTCACCTCTTTTGATCCTGTACCGGAAAACACCTTTATCTACCACAAATGGTATTTCAGAGATAAGCCCATCTATAAAATCAGGCTGACCCTTAATGCCCCTCGGTGGTCGACGTTCAGCGAGATACACCTCCGGTCCAGCGATAAAGGTCCGTGGCGCGTGGAGATAAGCGATCACGAGGGGACAATTCTTGCTGTCTTGAGATTCAGCATAGTGGAGTAACGAGTCGTGGAAAATTTTGCAGTGACCTTTTTTCAGGCGATGCGCTGGCAGGACGTGGTTGATATCACGCTCAACAGCTACATCCTTTTCCGTCTTTATGTACTGTTCAGGGGAACCAATGTTTTCAGAGTCTTGCTGGGCATGGCATCCCTCATATTTGTGCAGCGGCTGGCCGTCTCGCTGGGGTTTATTGTGACCAGTTGGGTCATTCAGGGGATTACGGCTGCCGCCGCAGTATTGATCATTGTTGTTTTTAGGAATGAAATCCGTGCCTTGCTTCAGGCAAGGAATGTAGGGAATATCCTGTGGGGGTTTCCCAAGAGTACGGTCGAGACCCCGGTGGAAATCATCGCGGACAGTGTTTACGAGTTGGCGCAAAACCGAACAGGGGCATTGCTCGTCTTCCCGGGGAAAGAAGACCTTGAGGAATTCATCCATAGCGGGATCCCCTGGGGCGGACAATTGTCCAGGGAAATGATCTTGAGCATTTTCTGGCATAACAATCCTGTCCATGATGGCGCCGCTATTGTTGTAGGAAATCACGTGAAAGAAGTCGGGGCGGTTCTACCATTGTCTCATAATAAGGATCTCCCTTCCTATTACGGGACACGCCACCGGGCAGCCGCCGGCCTCACTGAAAGTAGTGATGCCCTGGTTGTTGTAGTTTCAGAAGAAAGGGGAAATGTGGTGGTTGCAAAAGGCACCGGCATGAAAACCATCACTGATAGAGATAGTTTCATCAGGATCATGAAAGATCATGTAGGTTTGCCGGAAGAAGGAAATAGACAATCAAGAAAAAACAAACTTGAATTTGTCAGTGCTGCCCTGGTTTCCGTCTTCCTTGTGTCCGGATTATGGTTCAGTTTCATGAGTGGCTTTGAGACATTCATCACCCTGCAGATTCCGATACAATATACGAATCCCGACCCTCGCATGCAAATCATCAATACATCCGCCAATGCGGTCGGCCTGCGCCTGAGTGGTTCCGGCCCTCGGATAAGGTCTCTCAGCCCTGATCAAGTGAGTGTAACAATAGACCTGAATAAGGCCGGTATAGGAACCAATACCTTTACTATCACGGACAACAATATTAATATACCCCGCGGTATCCAAGTCAGCCAAATCGAACCTCAAAGCGTTGACGTAACGCTGGACGTCCTTATGAAGAAGGAATTCCCGGTCCAGCTTGACTGGATAGGGAAGCCGGCCGAAAATTTCGTAATATCTCAGGTTACTGTCAGGCCCAAAAAAATTGGAATCGTCGGCCCTTCCCATGTCTTGGAAAAAATGACGACCATCTATACACAGCCGGTTCCCATCAATAACCTAAAAAAATCGGGGAAAATGACAGTCAAATTGGCGTTGCCCCAGGCACTCACAAAATTGGCAGCTGATGCTAAAGACAGCGTCGAAGTGCAATATACTGTAGTTCCCAGACAGAGATGAAACACCGGGCTTCTTTACGGCCACGAACCAAGATCTTTCAATATCAGATCAGAGGGGTGAGGATGACCTATGCCTGAAACTATTCAGGAGATATTCAAACGAAAAATCGTTCCTGTCCGTTTTCAGACCACCATGGGCCTGTTCGGGGCAACCACACTCGGCATTGGCGCCCTTATGGGTGCGGGGATATATGTGCTGATTGGCCTGGCTGTGGGCCATGCCGGACCCTCAGCCTGGATGTCCTATGTAATTTGTGGATTAGTCAGTTTCATCTCCGTGTTCATGTATGGGGAACTCGCAAGGAGGGTACCCGTTACCGGAGGAGGATACGCTTATGCTCACAATGAACTTGGAAGCTTTGCCGGGTTTATGACCGGCTGGCTCTTGGCCTTTGGTAGCATATTCGCCTGTGCCATGTATGCCTTGGGGTTCGCTTTCTACGTTACCTCCACCCTGGCGCAGAACCTCCCCGGATTCATGATCAAAGGAATCGCTCTCTTGATTGTCGTCCTCCTGACCATCATCAATTGTTGCGGCACAAAAGGGAGTGACAGGATACTCAGATTTTTTACCTTGGGCAACCTGCTTGTCCTTTTGACCCTGATGCTCTCTTCCCTACCTCAGACACAAACGGAAATGCTAAAGCCTCTTTTCCCGAGAGGACTCGCCGGAATCGCTGAGGCCATCCCAATAATCTACGTATCCTTTTTTGGATATCAACTCATTGCCAATAACGCCGAGGAGATAAGGGACGCACGGAAAACCGTTCCAAAGGCCATGATTCTTTCAATGACGGTAAGCCTCATATTCTATGTCGCCATCGCCCTTGTTTCGGTCATGGTCGTACCCTGGCAGGTGCTTTCCAGATCCAATGCCCCCCTGGTGGAAGTGGCCCTCAAAGGAATCGGCAGGCTTGGCTGGTTCCTGGTAGCTATCGGCGGCATTCTCGCTGCCGGCGCCGCATTGAACAGCACACTCCTTTCCCAGTCGAGGCAGGTCTTTGCTATGGGCAGGGACGGTTTCCTGCCCCCTCTTTTGGGGCGTATTCACCATACCCGCAGGACCCCCGTGGCCGCATTGTGGCTCGGAGGACTTGTTACCATCATCGCTGTGGCCTTTGGTAATCTCACGTTTATCGTCAAGTCCGCCAATTTTTGTCTGATCGTATCGTCATTGCCCGTTTCTCTGGCCTTGGCAAAGCTTTACAAAACGTCCGACCCTGAGAAACGCCCAAGCTTCCTGAGGCGCTGCATTCCCTGGGCTGCCTTGATCGCCAATCTTTCTCTTCTTCTCACCTTTGATACCATTTCTATCTTCGTCGGGTTGCAGTTGACAGGAATCGGCGTTCTCGTCTTTTTCTTCTATTCCAGAAAGACGGCTGCTCGCTTCCGGGCGGGCACAAGCATTGTGCTTACAGACCAAAAAAGACCCATTCTTAAGAAAGGCTACCGAATTTTGATACCTCTAGCCAATCCCCGAACCCAAAAGGCCCTTTTTTCCATTTCCGAGGCCTTACTGGAAGGCCGGGGGGGAGAATTGATGCCTCTCACGGTTATAGAAGCATACGACCAAATCGACCTTAGTGGGGCGCTTGATAAAATCGACGAGCCCCTGCGGATTCTTGATGAAAGCACACACTCAGCTACGACGACTCACACAAAAATCAGACCGATTCTGCGTGTTTCCAGGAGTCTTTCCAGAGGTATTGTAGATGCTGCTGAAGAGGAAGGCTGTAGTTTGATCGTTATGGGTTATGCAGGGGACGAGGCTGCCAGAGCCTCTCAAATCATGGAAGAGGTGCTCAACCTTGCACGAACGGATACGGTATTGCTCAAACTCAGGGACGAATTTTCTCCGAAGCGGATCGGCGTGGCTTTGGGGAGCAGTCTTAACCTTCCCCTCATGGTCAGGGTTGCCGGAGCTGTTGCAGACCGTTTCGGCGGAGAAATCACCTTCCTCAACATTCTTCCCTCCCAGTACACTCCTGAGCAAAAGACACATGCCGACAAAGTGCTCGTTGAGGCCATCAAGAGGCACGGTTCCAGTGCCCTTTATCAGACTCAGGTGGTAAGCGCAGACGATCCCTTGACATTTTTGGTGCGGAAGTCCGGAGACCTTGATTTTCTTATTGTGGGGACCGTCAAAGTCGGATTCCTGCAGAGAGCAACCGTCGGCACCTTTTCATCACAACTTGTTGGAAGCAGTAAATGTTCCGTGGCGGTTGTTCGGGTGGTCCCCCCGGTAAAGAAACTGGTAACCGTACAAGGAGTGTCCAGGGAGACAACTTCCTGAAAAGCTGGTTTATGCCGCGAGCCGCAGCCTATGAGGTACGAAGAGGAGCCGAACCTGACAATCTTTTTCAAATGCTTCCGAAAAGAATCCTGATTCAGCATCCCGACTTTTTAATTTGCCTCAAACCTTTTGACAACTTTTTCCACATCATCTCTCTTGCCAATGACAATGGCCTGATCGCCTGTTTTCAGTTGCGTATTGCCATCCGGGATAATCACTTCCTCGCCCCTCTTGATGGCAGACACCAGGGCTTCCTTAGGCAGTAGAATTTCCTTTAATAATTTATTAACGACATTGGACTTTTCGGAAATAATGACTTGATCAATAATTGCATTGACCGCAGAGAGGTCCTCGCTAAGCTTGTTAACGACATAATTGCTGGAATGTTTCATCTTTAATTGCTCGTATTCACCCTGCTTCGTTCTGAAGGTTTTATCCAATTCCTCAAGCTTTTCTATCTGTTCCCGGAACGTTTCGTTTTCCAGGGAAAATTCGCCACTGCGGCGAAGGTCTAATACCGCTCTTCCGAGATTTAATAATTCCACCCCTAACTGTTTCGAAAGAGAGGCCAATTCATGTTTGAGTTTGGCCAGAGCAGTAACATCGGATGTTCTTTCACTGATGTTCATGAAAATGTCCCTGGTGACTTCCACCCCTCCACTACCAACCCTTTTCCCTCTTTCAACAATTTTTCCGGTAACGTCGGCGATCTTTTCCGTCCCCTGAAACACGCTCTCCATTATTTTGTCTAAAAAATCCATAGCATGACTCCTTACTTATCCTCTCTTGATGTTATTCTTTTTCTTTATCCAGTTGCTTGCCGATTTCGATGATTTTCTTATCCAACATTTCAATTTGATTGAATTGATCGATTATCTCTTCTTTATTGAAAAAGGATTCTGCAAACCTACCTCCTGCAAGATGGTGTTTAAGAATAGATTGACCCAGTTGAGTCATCAGCTCATCTTTCTCGCCTTTCAGTTTCCTAATTTCTGATTCAGCCTTGTACTTTTCAACATATTTCTGGGCAGCCCGGGACAGATCATCGACGACTTTTGCTCCAGCCTCGTATGCGTGCGAAAATCCTACGTTCAATTTATCGACCATAATATCGGTTAATTCAGTCGCTTTTTCCCCTGCCATTCTCGCGCCTTCTCCGATATTTTCCGCCACCTCACCTAAAAAACCTTTTCCTTTCTCGATTTCAGCGGTGGCTTGAGGAGTTTCGATTCTTTCCTGCTCGGGCATTTCTCGGGAAGATATTTTATCTTTACCAATTTCTTTCCCGTCGGGAGGTTGATTTTTTGTATTTGTGTTTTTTGTTTCTGACATTTTAAGCCTCCGTATTTAACAATCCTTTGATACAATCAATTTTATGAAGCCTCCCAAACCGGGTTCGGACCTCGGGCTATCCCATTATCTTTTTCACGAACGATTTGACCGGACCTTCATAGCGCTGCACGATCATTACCGGTGTATGGGCGTAACGGGCAACTTTTTCGGGGATTTCACCGAACAGAGCATTTGAGAAGACCCCTTCCCTGGATGCCCCCAGGACAATCAAGTCGTAATCCTCCGCCGCAAGGATCAGCGTTGTCGCCACTTTCCTGCCTTCCAGGAGGCGCACGTCGGCCTTGCCTTCAAGATGAGTGAGATGCATAGTCTTTTGAATCCATTGACGGGCGGCTTCTTGACCGTCTTGGCCGGTACCGGGTTTCACCACGTAGCAGCACGTCACCTCGTATCCTTCCGCGTCGTGGATTATTCCTACATATTCAGCGGCAAGGGTTGCATGGGGACCGCCGGCCGTTGTCATTAATATGCGCCGCATAGGATGATCTCCCATCAGTTTCACGGTGATAAGATCACAGGGAGCATGCCTCACCACTTTGTCGGTGACTTCGCCCATAATCCGGTCGCGTGTGGTAGTGTATCCTTTCCAGCCCATCAGAACAAGAGTTGCTTTTTCTGCTTCGGCCGTACTGAGAATGCCGTCCCACACCTGATGCGCAATGCGCATCGCCGATCGGGTTTCCACCCCCTGCTCGTTGCCGTATTCGATCGCTTTTCGCAAAAGCGGCGTTTTGTGATGGACAAACCGCATGCCTTCGTGGGGGGGAAGGTTGATCGAAACGTCGATGACGCCGAGCACAATGATTTCACCCCCATTGGCCTTGGCAATGGGGATGGCCAATTTCATCAAGGGGATCACGTGATCGGGATGGTGCAGTGGAATCAGGATCCGATATGAATAGGTGTTCGCACTTTTCGCCTGCGCCACTTCGAGTACCTGGGGCATATCCGCAGCCGTAACTTTCTCGAAGTAAATAAAATAAATAAACAGACCGACGATGATCCAGGCAATGGCGATGTACCACGCCCGGGGATCGAAATTGAACTGATAGACCGCCAGGAACATGTTAAGTACCATGGCGGCAATCGGAGTTGCCGGGTAGAACGGCACCCGAAATCCGCCCTTCAATTCAGGGAACTTGCGGCGCAGCGCAATGAGCGAAAGATTGACCAGGGTAAATGTCAGCAAAAACATAACACTAGCAGCGGAACCGATCACGTTAATCGGAAAAAGCAATGCCATGACAACTACAATCGCTCCGGTGACCGCAATTGCGATATGCGGGGTGCGGCGCTTCGCATGGATCTTGCTGAGGGACAAGGGTAGCATCTTGTCGCGACTCATGGAATAGGCCACCCGCGATGACGCCAAAATGGTTGCGTTCAAGGCGGATACCGTTGAAAGCAATCCCCCGAAGATAATCAGCACCACACCAATTGACGGCATGAAGTTCTCAGCCGCCCTGGCAATCGCCGTTTCCTGATATTGACCCAGAAACTGCCAGGATTTGCCCGACTCGGGTTGAATGGCTCCTATGCAGACCAGCAGCACCATCAGATAGATGAAGACGGTGACGGAAAGGGAAATTAATGTGGCCCGGGGAATGGTTTTTTCAGGTGCCTTGATCTCCTCGGCGACAGTTGCGATCAGGTCATAGCCTTCAAAGGCGATGAATGTCAGCCCCATGGCAATGACCACTCCTCCGGCGCCGTTTGGAAGAAAGGGCGTGAAGTTTGCCGCCGCTTCGGTGGGAATTTGAAAAATCCGCTTCAGCCCATACGCGATAAATATCCCGAGAATAATGATCTTGGCCATGGTGATGATATTTTCGACGCTGCCGGTTACGGCCGTACCCCGCATATTGACGAGAATAAAAACGATGCTCACGAAAGCGGTCATCGTCAGTGCCGGGGCCTTGTGACCTGCGAGGTTGAAGACAAGAGTAGCGATCGGAGGGAAGTATCTTTGAATAAATTCCCAGAAATAGCTGCCGAATCCGAGGGCATAAAGCGCACACGCAATGATGTAGCAGAACCACAGCATCCAGCCTGAAGCGAATCCCGCGGGACCTGGGAATGCTTTGGTGATAAAGGCATAGCCGCCGCCCGATTTGGGATAGACCGAGGCCAGTTCGGCATATGCCAGAGCCGTCAGCAGGGTTACCACACCGTTGAGGGCGAACGACAGCACCGCAGCGGGTCCCGCTTCACCGGCAGCGATCCCTGTCAGCACGAAAATACCGGCGCCGATCATGGCCCCGATGCCGATCATGGTGGCATCAAAAAGACCGAGGTCGCGGGCAAATGTAACTTCAGTTTCTTGTGAGGTGAGTTCTTGGGGTGATGCCATGCTCAGGGTCCCGAATATTCAAATGCCTGGAAAGTGTTATCCAATTTTGCACTGCCCCATTGCGGCTTGGGAACAAAAGGAGGCGCGGTCGATCAACCTCGCTGCCGATAAATTGTTTTAGAGGTATCCATTGTCACCTTTCCCGATCGCCTCCAGCACATACTGCGGAAGGGCAAAGGCTGCGTGGTGAACTTCCGGGTTGTAGTAGCGGGTTTTCAGGCCGCTGCCGGCGAAGCGACGTTTAAGCGTCTGCACATCCGTATGTCTCAATTCAGGATTGTCCGTGGCCCACGCGAACGCCATAATCCCGCCCACATAGGTGGGCACCGCTGCGGAAAAAAAATGGTAGTCTTCAAAGATATCCTTCAGGAATCCCGCGGTGGAGGCAACCTCCCCCAGCTGGGTAAAGGCCACCCCGTTCTGTGTAACGAATACCCCCCCCGGATTCAATCGAAGGCGGCAGGAGGCATAGAAATCTCGTGTGAACAGGACATCCCCGGGACCTATGGGATCGGTGGAATCGGAGATGATGATGTCATAGCAATCCGACGCATTTTGAATAAAGTGAAGGCCGTCGTCGATAACCAGGTTGACCCGAGGGTCTTCAAAGGCCCCTTGCGAGTGATCGGGCAAATAGCGCTTTGAGGTTTCTATGACTTCCCGATCGATTTCAACCTGGGTTATCTGTTCAATTCCCCGGTGCTTGGTGACTTCCCGTAACATGGCGCCGTCACCTCCCCCGACAATCAGCACACGCATCACGTCCCCGTGAGCTAAGACAGGCACATGGGTCAGCATTTCGTGATAAATGAATTCGTCCCGCTCTGTGGTCTGGATAATGCCGTCCAAGGCCATGACGCGGCCGA
>Ga0315556_1002627_pt1 | contig 10127 bp, 9 predicted proteins | sample SalMarSW160310MG_FD_202112 | JGI IMG/M metagenome (GOLD analysis project Ga0315556, IMG submission 202112) | Salt marsh sediment microbial communities from the Plum Island Ecosystem LTER, Massachusetts, United States - Salt Marsh Sediment SW1603-10 ... | reverse complement strand
GCAAAGAAGACGCTGAAACAGTTGATTGCCAAATATCCGCATAGCGAAGCAGCCGGCAAGGCCAAGACACTTCTGAAGACTCTCAAGTAGGAAGGCGCGCTTTCATGCACGCTTATACTGCCAGCGCTACACAACTGCGCATCAGCGAAATTTTCCATTCATTGCAGGGCGAAACCAGTCGTGCCGGATTGCCGACGGTATTCGTGCGGCTGACCGGCTGCCCGCTGCGCTGTTCCTATTGCGATACCGCCTATGCCTTCAGCGGCGGGCAGAACATGGGCCTGGCGGCGATACTGGAAGAAGTGGCTCGTTATGAAACACGGTATGTCACGGTGACCGGCGGCGAGCCGCTGGCGCAGAAGGGCTGCCTGGAATTGCTGCGCGCATTGTGCGATGCGGGTTACGAGGTATCGCTGGAAACCGGCGGCGCACTCGACGTGAGCGGTGTAGATGCGCGTGTGATGAAGGTGCTGGACATCAAGACCCCGGGTTCCGGCGAAGTGGAGAAAAATCTGTGGCGCAATCTGGATTATCTGAATACAAAAGACGAGATCAAGTTCGTGTTGTGCGACGAGGCGGACTACCGTTGGGCGGTACAGGCGATGCAGGAACACCAGTTGACGCAGAAATGTGAGGTACTGTTTTCGCCGGCGCAGGGGCAGTTGCCGGCGGAGCGCCTGGCCGGGTGGATATTGCGTGACCATTTGCCGGTACGTTTGCAGTTGCAGTTGCACAAATTATTGTGGGGGAACGAACGTGGGCGCTGAGAAACCGGCCGTGGTGCTGCTGTCCGGCGGGCTGGATTCCGCCACCGTGCTGGCGCTGGCGCGCAGCCAGGGCTATGCCTGCCATGCGTTGAGCGTGGATTATGGCCAGCGTCACCATGCGGAACTGGCGGCTGCGCAGCGCGTGGCGCAGGCGCTGGGTGCGGCGGAGCAGCGCGTGATTCGTATCGACCTGACCGCATTCGGCGGTTCGGCATTGACCGACTCCAGCATTGCCGTGCCGGAGCAGCCGACCACCGGCATTCCGCTGACTTATGTTCCCGCACGCAACACCATCATGTTGTCGCTGGCCATGGCCTGGGCCGAGGTGCTGCAGGCGCGGGATATTTTTATCGGGGTTAATGCGGTGGATTATTCCGGCTATCCCGATTGCCGTCCCGAATACATCGCGGCGTTCGAGCGCATGGCGAACCTTGCTACCAAAGCGGCGGTCGAGGGCGGGCATCTGACATTGCATGCGCCGTTGCAGGATTTGTCCAAGGCCGAGATCATCAAACAGGGGATGCAACTGGGCGTGGATTACGCCCTGACGGTGTCCTGTTATCAGGCCGACGAACAGGGCCGTGCATGCGGTGTGTGCGATTCGTGCCGCTTGCGCCGCGCGGGCTTTGAGGCGGCCGGATTTCCTGATTCGACGCGCTATTTCGCGAGGTGATGCGCTGTCATCGCGTTGACACTGCAGGTCAAATCCGTATAATGCGCGATTCCCTTTTTGAGGGAGTATGGGTCGGTAGCTCAGCCGGTAGAGCAGTGGACTTTTAATCCATTGGTCCCGAGTTCGAATCTCGGCCGACCCACCATATATCACAGCGGCTTTCAGGGATTCAGTCCGTGGAACTTGTCATTGTGCTATCGCCGCTTTAGCTCAGTTGGTAGAGCAACCGCCTTGTAAGCGGTAGGTCGTCAGTTCGAATCCGACAAGCGGCACCATCCACTTCCCGTAGCATATTCCTCCGCGCCGGTTAGCATAATTCGGTAACATTGCGCATGCAATGCGTGCGCTGTTGCGTGCGCGGAAATCAATGCAGGGACAAGATGAAGATTCATGAATACCAGGCCAAGGAAGTGTTGCGCCAGTTCGGCGTGTCGACGCCGCGGGGCAAGGCATGTTCCAGTGTAGACGAAGCCGAGAATGGGGCGCGGGAACTGGGTGGCGCGGCGTGGGTGGTCAAGGCGCAGATTCATGCCGGCGGTCGCGGCAAGGGCGGTGGCGTGAAGGTGGCGCATTCGCTGGCCGAGGTGCGCGAGCATGCGGGGAAAATCCTGGGCATGCATCTGGTCACGCACCAGACCGGTCCCGAGGGGCAGCCGGTGCGCCGTTTGCTGATCGAGGAGAGCGCGCAGATCGCCAGGGAATTCTATGTCGGCATGGTGGTGGATCGTGCGGCCCAGCGCGTGGCACTGCTGGCCTCCAGCGAAGGCGGCATGGAGATCGAGGAAGTCGCGAAGCATGCGCCGGAAAAAATCCATACCGTGCGCATCGATTCGGCGACCGGTTTGACCGAAGCCGAGGCGGCGCAGGTGGTGCGCGCCATCGGCATGCCGGACGTGGCGAATGCAGAGGCGGTGGGCGCGCTGCAGGGCCTGTATCGCGCTTTCGTGGAAAAGGACGCGACGCTGGCCGAAATCAATCCCTTGATCCTGACCGCCGACAATCATGTGCTGGCACTGGATGCGAAAATCAATTTCGACGATAACGCGCTGTTCCGCCATCCTGAAATCGTTGCGCTGCGCGACCTGGACGAGGAAGACCCGGCCGAGGTCGAAGCGTCGAAATTCGACCTGTCCTACATCCAGCTTGATGGCGACATTGGCTGTCTGGTGAACGGGGCGGGGCTGGCGATGGCGACCATGGACATCATCAAGCTGTACGGCGGCAGCCCGGCCAATTTCCTCGATGTCGGCGGCGGCGCGACCACCGAAAAAGTCACCGAGGCGTTCAAGCTGATGCTGAAGAATCCGCATCTGAAGGCGATCCTGGTCAACATTTTCGGCGGCATCATGAAGTGCGACGTGATCGCCGAGGGCGTGGTGGCTGCGGCGCGCGAAGTGCATCTGAACGTGCCGCTGGTGGTGCGGCTGGAAGGCACCAACGTCGATCTTGGCAAGAAAATCCTGGTGGAGTCGGGGTTGCCGATCATTTCCGCCGGCAACATGGCTGACGCGGCAGAGAAAGTCGTCGCTGCGGCCAGAGGTTAATCATGTCGATACTGATCAATAAAGATACCAGAGTCATCACCCAGGGCATGACCGGCAAGGTCGGCCAGTTTCACACTCATCACTGCAAGCAGTATGCGAACGGCGAGCACTGTTTCGTGGCCGGGGTAAACCCGAAGAAGGCCGGCGAAGAATTTGAAGGTATACCGGTGTATGCCTCGGTGCGCGAAGCGAAGCAGGAAACCGGCGCCACGGTGTCGGTGATCTACGTGCCGCCGGGCGGTGCGGCAGCGGCGATCGACGAGGCGGTGGAAGCCGGGCTCGACCTGGTGATCTGCATCACCGAGGGCATACCGGTGCACGACATGCTGAAGACGCGCTACAAAATGCAGGGTAAAAAGACGCTGCTGATCGGCCCGAACTGTCCCGGCATCATTACGCCGGAGGAGATCAAGATCGGCATCATGCCGGGACACATCCACAGGAAGGGGCGCATCGGCGTGGTGTCACGTTCCGGTACGCTGACCTATGAGGCGGTCGGCCAATTAACCGAACTGGGTATGGGGCAGTCTACCTGTGTCGGCATCGGCGGCGACCCGATCAACGGCATGAAGCATCTCGACGTGATGAAGCGGTTCAATGAAGACCCGGATACCGATGCGGTGATCATGGTCGGCGAGATCGGAGGCAGCGACGAGGAAGAATGCGCGCGCTGGATCAGGGACAACATGCAGAAGCCGGTGGTCGGTTTCATCGCCGGGGTCACCGCGCCGCCCGGCAAACGCATGGGCCATGCCGGGGCAATCATTTCCGGCGGCCAGGGCGGTGCCGAGGACAAGCTGGCGGTAATGGAGGAGTGCGGCATCCGCGTTACGCGCAATCCCGCCGAGATGGGGCGCGTGATGCAGAAGGTATTGAAGGGGTAGCAATGCTGGAAATGCTGACATCCACCCATTTCTGGATGGATGTGTTCAAGATCATCGTGATCGATATCCTGCTGTCCGGCGACAATGCGGTGGTGATCGCGCTGGCCTGCCGCAACCTGCCGCCGGCGCAACGCAAGAAAGGCGTGATGTTCGGTGTGACAGGGGCAATCGGCTTGCGTATTGTACTCACCTTTTTCGCACTGGAATTATTAAGTCTGCCCTATCTCAAGCTGGTCGGGGCGCTGATGTTGTTGTGGATCGGGGTCAAGCTGATCCTGCCGGAAAAGGAACGCGACGCGTCGAACGTGCAGGCGAATACGCATCTGTGGGGGGCGGTGCGCACCATTATCATCGCCGATTTCATTATGAGCCTGGATAATGTGTTGGGCGTGGCGGCGGCGGCGCACGGCAACGTTGCACTGCTGGTGTTCGGCCTGCTGGTGAGCATTCCGCTGGTTGCCTGGAGTAGCCAGTTGGTGTTGAAACTGATCGACCGGTTTGCATTTGTCATTTACGCCGGTGGCGCGTTGCTCGGCTATGTTGCCGGGGAAATGCTGGTTAGCGACAGACTGCTGGCGCAGTCACTGGAGGGTATGCCTCATGCGTTGCACTGGCTGCTTCCAGCCATGTGTGCGGTGCTGGTGGTATTGGCAGGCCTGTGGCTGACGGTACGCATGGCGGCAGCCGAGAAGGCGGTCGATTTGCTCAACGAGCAGGTGTCCGGCGTGCCGGACGGCAAGGAGGTGAGATGAAAATACTGATTCCCGTTGATGGCTCGGCCAGCGCGGTGCATGCTGTGGAACATGTCATTGCCAGCAGGGACTGGCTGAAACAGGCGCCAGAGGTTTTCCTGCTCAACGTGCAGTGGAATATTGCAGCCGGCAACGTAAAACGGTTCATCGATCAGGATACCATTAACGACTACTATCGCGAGCAGGGGCTGGCGGCGCTGGCAGCTGTCCGCGAGAAACTGGATGCTGCCGGCATGGCATACACTTACCACGTCAGTATCGGCACGCCGGCGGAAACCATCACGCAGTATGCGGCGGAACAGCACGTCGACCAGATAGTTATCGGTGCGCGCGGACAGGGTTCGGTGTCAACCCTGTTGCTGGGGTCGGTGGTGGACCAGGTCCTGCGCCTGAGTCCGCTGCCGGTACTGGTGGTTAGATAGGCTTATAATTCTTATAAATCAAGAGGGTTGTGGCTTGTTTCTGCAAATTGTTTTAATATCCGTTCCGTAACCGGTTAAAAAACAAAAAATCAGGTGGGGCGACAATGAAAAAGGTGCAGTTCTGGAGAACTGACTGGTTTGTCGGATTGCTGGTTGTACTGCTGTTTCTGTTCAGCGCGCACAGCGATCTGATGCAGAGCCTGGAGCGCAAGGCTTATGACCTTGGTGTTCGCGCGTCTGCCCGCACGCCCAGTGACAGGATCGCGGTCATCGCGATTGACGACCAGAGCATTGCCAATCTGGGCCGTTGGCCATGGCCGCGCAAAATCCAGGCACAGATGCTGGATATTCTGGCCGCGGGACATGCCAAGGTAGTCGGCAATACCTCGCTGTTTTTTGAGCCACAGGCCGATCCGGGCCTGGGTTATATCGACAAGATTTCCGATGTCCTGGCTACTTCCACGCTGGCCAGCAGTACCGATCCGGTCGCGCAGAGCAATGTTGCGCAATTGCACGATATACTGCAGGAGGCCGCACAGAATCTGAATAACGACCAGAAGCTCAGCGACAGCATGGCGCGGGACAACGACATGCTGCTGCCCATGTTTTTCGAGCTGGGCGAGCCGCAAGGCAAGCCGGACCAGCCGTTGCCGGAGTACGTCCAGGAAAATGCCCTGATCAGGGTCAGCGGCAACAAGCAGCCAATTCCGGCGGCAAAAGCACTGTTTCCGATACCGGTATTGGGCAGCCATGCCGTTGCCATTGGGCATCTCAACGCAACACCGGACGTGGACGGCGCCATCCGCACCGAGCCGCTGGTGATCCGTTATTACGACCAGTACTATCCTTCGCTGTCGCTGATGCTGGCGGCGAAAAGCATGAATCTGGGGCCGAACGACATCCAGGTGAATCTCGGCAAGGGCGTGAAGCTGGGCAACCTGAGCATTGCCACTGACCCTGCGTTGCGCATGCATACCTATTTCTATGCCAGCCACGGCGGCAAGCCGGCATTCCCGGTGGATTCGTTCTACGATGTGTTGACCGGCAAGATACCAGCAGATAAATACCGCAACAAAATCGTGCTGATTGGCGCGACTGCGGCTGGCGTGGGCATGCCACAGGTGACGCCGATTTCGGCCGGCATGGCGCCGGTGCTGACGCTGGCGCATTCGGTGTCCAGCATTCTGCAGCAGGATTTTTTCGTTGAGCCGAGCTGGAGTCTCGCGGCGGAAAGTGCCGTGTTCGTGGTGGTGGCGCTGTATCTTGTCCTGCTGTTGCCGCGGATGGGGGCGGGCATTGGAGCCCTCATTACGGCCGTGCTGTTCATTGCATTGCTGGCAACCCATTTCGTATTGATGACCACCCAGGGGATGTGGCTGCAGCTGATGCTGCCGGCCAGCATGCTGGTGGTCGGCCACTTGTTGCTGACCACCAAGCGTTTCCTGGTCACTGAGAAAGGCAAGATCAAGTCCGAGGCGGAGTCGGCCGAAAGTAATCGCATGCTCGGTCTGGCGTTCCAGGGGCAGGGGCAACTGGATATTGCCTTCGACAAATTCCGCAAGGTGCCGGTAGATGACAGCCTGATGGACGTACTGTACAACCTCGGGCTGGACTTCGAACGCAAGCGCCAGTTCAACAAGGCGGAGTCGGTGTTCAAGTACATGGCGGCATACAATCCCAAGTTCCGCGATCTGGATGCGCGCCTGGCACAGTCCAAGGCGATGGCGGAAACGGTGATTCTCGGCGGCGGCTCCACCAAGGGTAACGCCAGCACCATGGTGCTGGACAAGGCTGGAGTGTCCAAGCCGATGCTGGGCCGCTACGAGGTCGAGAAGGAACTGGGCAAGGGAGCTATGGGCGTGGTGTATCTGGGCAAGGACCCCAAGATCAGCCGCATCGTGGCAATCAAGACCATGGCGCTGTCGCAGGAGTTCGAGGCCGATGAACTGGAGGATGTGAAGGCACGCTTCTTCCGCGAAGCGGAAACGGCCGGGCGGCTGAACCATCCGAACATTGTGACCATCTACGATGCGGGTGAGGAACACGACCTGGCCTATATCGCGATGGAGTTCCTCAAAGGCAAGGATCTGGTGCCTTATATCAAGCCGGACAACTTGCTGCCATTGCCCAAGGTGCTGAGCATCGTGGCGCGGGTGGCGGATGCGCTGGGCTATGCGCACACCCTGAACGTGGTGCACCGCGATATCAAGCCGGCCAACATCATGTACGACCCGGAAAGCGATACCGTTAAAGTGACTGATTTCGGTATTGCGCGGATAACCGATTCTTCCAAGACCAAGACCGGCATGGTGCTGGGCACGCCTTCCTACATGTCGCCCGAACAACTGGCCGGCAAGAAGATCGAGGGACATTCCGACCTGTTCTCGCTGGGGGTGAGCTTGTACCAGTTGGCCTGTGGTAAGCTGCCGTTCGAGGGGGATTCGATGGCACAACTGATGTTCCGCATTGCCAATGAGCCGCCGACCGATATTTTGACCGTCAAACCCGATTTGCCGCCATGCGTGGTGGAGATTATCAACAAGGCGATGGCCAAACAGGTGGAAGAACGGTATCAGACGGGAAACGAGATGGCAGAAGCGATACGCCGGTGTGCGGCCGGTTTGGGAGGTTTGACATGAATATCGAACAGGCGCTTGAAATCGTCAGTGAGACCAACCCCGGGATGGTGCGCTCGCACAACGAGGATAGCGTGGGCCATGAGGATTCGTGCGGGCTGGTGGTGCTGGCCGACGGCATGGGGGGGTACAACGCCGGCGAAGTGGCAAGCGGTATCGCTGTTTCGGTGATATCCACGGAAATAAAACATCGCTTGCAGAATATTTCTCCCATAGAGCGCGAAGGGAGCCGCGGCGAGGAGCTGGGTGTTGTGCTGTTGCGCGAGAACGTGCAGAAGGCTAATGCTTCGATTTATCATGCGGCGCAGAGCCAGCCACAGTATGCCGGAATGGGCACCACGGTGGTGGCCGGTTTGTTCTATGATAATCGCGTGGCTGCGGCGCATGTCGGCGATTCGCGCATGTACCGTTTGCGCGGCGAAGAGTTTGTGTCGATTACGCGTGACCATTCCCTGCTACAGGAGCAAATTGACAGCGGCATGATCAGCCCGGAAGATGCGCGCCGTTCCCAGAACAAAAATCTGGTGACGCGCGCAGTAGGTATTGAGCCGGAAGTTGAGGCGGAAGTGCATGTGCACGAAGTGCAGGTCGGCGACATTTATCTGCTGTGTTCGGACGGATTGAACGATATGGTGGAGGATGAGGATATTGGCGGTACGTTGCAGATGTTGCAGGCTAACCTGCCGCTGGCGGCCAGCCAGTTGGTGCAGATGGCAAATGATAATGGCGGGCGCGACAACGTCTCGGTGATACTGGTGAAGGTTAAGGGCGAATTTGCCGTGCCACGCGGTTGGCTGGCAAAATTGCTATCCTGGTTCAAGAAATAAGTTACGGGGATCGATGATATGGCAGCGAAACTGATACTCAGCATGGATGGCGTAGTGCTGAAAGAGTATGCCCTGAACAAGGAACGCATGACGATTGGGCGAAAGTCGCACAACGATGTTGTGATCGATAACCTGGCTGTGAGCGGCGAGCATGCTGCGATCGTGACCATCCTCAACGATTCGTTTCTGGAAGATCTGGACAGCACCAACGGCGTGGCGGTCAATGGCGAGCAGATCAAGAAACATTTCCTGCAGAACAACGATGTCATTGAGATTGGCAAGTACAAGCTGAAATACCTGAATGACCAGCAGGGGCAGGCGACAGCGGCGGATTTCGAAAAGACCATGGTATTGCGCGGACCGATCGGGGGTACCAAACCTGCCGCGAAGGCGGGTGAAGATACGACATCGTTCATGAAAACCCAGGTAAACGTTACGCCGCCCCCTTCACAAACTGCAGCGACCGGCAAGTTCGAGGCGATTGGTGCCGAAAAACCTGCGGCAGGACAGGAGCCGCGCGGAGAGGAAACTGGCAAGCATGCGGCGGCGGCCGCAGCGCCTGCTGCCGTGACTGGCGGTGCGCCGCCAGCGACGGTACAGATATTGACCGGACCAAGCACCGGCAAGGAGCTTGAACTGGTGAAAAACCTGACCACGCTGGGCAAGCCTGGGCTGCAGGTGGCAGTTATAACACGTCGCCCGCACGGTTACTTCATCACCCATGTGGAAGGAGCTAAGTTCCCGGTAGTGAACGGTGAGCCGCTCGACGAACATCCTCATCAGTTGAACGATCATGACATCATCGAGCTGGCCGGGGTCAAGATGGAGTTCTATTTCAAGACATAGAAATTGTTTGTCCCGCCGGGTCGGGGCGTTGTCATAATAAGCCGGTAATCGCCGGTATGGGGGGTGACTTGAGGCAACATGCGTTGCTGATTGGGCTGGGTTTGGCGTTGACGCTGTTTTTTGTTGGCGGCGCTGCGCATTTTTATTCCATTCCACTCTCCAAGGAACTGGACGCAATCACTTACGACTACCGCCTGCGCCTGACCATGCCGCGCAAGGTAGATGACCGCATTGTCATACTCGACATCGATGAAAAAAGCCTGAAGGAAGAAGGGCGCTGGCCATGGAGCCGCAATCGCCTGGCATTGCTGATGGATCAGTTGTTCGATCGTTACAAGGTGGCGGTGGCAGGCTTCGATGTGGTGTTTGCGGAAAAGGACGAGAGCTCCGGTCTCAAGGTATTGCGGGAACTGGAGCATAAACAGCTCAAGAATGTGCCGCAGTTCCATTCTGTGCTGAACCGGATAGCTCCGCAGCTGGAGTACGACCAGATTTTTGCCGACAAGCTCAAGAAGCGCAATGTGGTGTTGGGTTATTACTTCACCAACAGCGCAGGCGGCTCCAAGAGTGGTGTTTCCGGTGCGCTTCCGGATCCGGTATTTCCACCCGGGACGTTCAAGGGGCGTCCCATTGACTTTACTGAGTGGGACGGTTACGGCGGCAACCTGCCGGAACTGCAGAGGAGCGCGGCCAGTGCCGGGCATTTTAATCCGCTGATTGATTTTGACGGCGAGGTGCGGCGCGTGCCGATGATTGCGGAGTATAACGGCGCATAT
>Ga0315556_1002626_pt1 | contig 10130 bp, 11 predicted proteins | sample SalMarSW160310MG_FD_202112 | JGI IMG/M metagenome (GOLD analysis project Ga0315556, IMG submission 202112) | Salt marsh sediment microbial communities from the Plum Island Ecosystem LTER, Massachusetts, United States - Salt Marsh Sediment SW1603-10 ... | reverse complement strand
GCCCAAACCCGGCCGACCCAGCCACGGCGTCGCGCGGCAGATGCAGCGGTTCGGTTTTCGCATCATCCCGGTGCGCCCCGGCATCGGCGAGGGCCTGGGCGAGAAGGCCTATGCCGACCTCGCCTCGGTACCCGAGCGCATCGATCTGGTCAACGTCTTCCGCGCTTCCGTGTACGTCCCCCAAGTGGTCGAAGAGTGCCTGCGCATCGGCCTGAAGCGCATCTGGATGCAGGAGAACATCTGGAACGAGGAAGCGGCCGAGCGCGCGCAGGCTGCCGGAATGACCGTGGTCATGGATCGCTGTGTCCTGCGCGATTACACGAGGCTGTGCCTTGCTTAGCGAATTGCGTATCGCGCCGCTGGCCGAGGGCGACATAGACTCAGTCATCGAGCTCGCCGGCGTCATCTGGCGCCATCATTATCCGGGCATCATCACCCACGAGCAGATCGACTACATGCTGGGGCAGCGCTACACGCCGGCCATCATCCGCGCGCAAATGCAAAGCGGCCGTGCCTGGTGGGATCAGGCGATCCTCGACAGCCGCATGATAGGCTTCGCCCAATACGAGCTGTACGGGCGCTCGATGAAGCTCGACAAGCTCTATCTGCACCAGGACTTCCAGCGCAGCGGCTACGGCAGCCGCATGCTCGCGCATGTCGAGGACGCGGCGCGCCGGCGTGGCGCGGACGCGGTCCGGCTCAACGTCAACAAGCACAACTTCAAGTCCATCGCCGCCTACCGCAAGAACGGTTACGAGGTGGTCGAAACCGTGGTTGCCGACATCGGCGGCGGCTACGTCATGGACGATTACGTCATGCAGAAAGCCTTGTGAGGCTCGCATTCACGAAGATGCAGGGCGCGGGCAACGATTTCGTCGTGCTCGACGGCGTCAGCCGGAAGCTCGCACTGACGCCGTCACAATTGCGCCGGCTCGCCGACCGGCATTTCGGCGTCGGTTGCGATCAGATACTGCTGGTGGAACCGCCGCGCACGGGTGGCACCGATTTCCGCTACCGCATTTTCAACGCCGACGGCGGCGAAGTGGAACAGTGCGGCAACGGCGCCCGCTGTTTCGTGCGCTTCGTGCGCGAGCGGGGGCTCATCGACAAGAACGAAATCCGCGTCGAAACCGCCGCCGGCATCATCGTGCCGCGGATGGAAGCTGATGGCGAGGTCACGGTAAACATGGGCGCGCCGGTGTTCGCGCCGAAGCGCATACCCTTCGTCACTGACAGCGACGCGCTGGTGCAGCCGCTGCAAGTGGGCGGCGCGACGGTCGAAATCAGCGTCGTGTCCATGGGCAATCCGCACGCGGTGCAGCTGGTGCCGGACGTGGACACCGCGCCCGTAACCGAGCAGGGAGCGCTGATCGAGCGCCATGCGCGCTTTCCAGCGCGCGTCAACGCGGGCTACATGCAGGTCGAGGACCGCGGACGCATCCGCCTGCGCGTATACGAGCGCGGCGCTGGCGAGACGCTCGCCTGCGGCACGGGCGCATGCGCCGCCGTGGCGGTCGGCATACGCCGCGGTCTGCTCGATGCGCGCGTGCGCGTGACCACCCGCGGCGGCGATTTGACGATACGCTGGGAAGGCGCGGACAATCCGGTGTGGCTGACCGGTCCCGCGGTCACCGTGTTCGAGGGAGAAATGGAAATCGATGAAAGCTGAAGACGTCATACGCTATCTGCGGGACAACCCCGGTTTTTTCGAGGATTATGCCGAATTGCTGGCGCAGATCTACATTCCGCATCCGCATGGCGGCCGCGCCATCCCGATTTCCGAGCGCCAGATTCTCACTCTGCGCGAAAAAAGCAAAATGCTCGAGGGCAAACTCTCGGAGCTGATCCAGTTCGGCGAGGAGAACGACGCGATAGGCGAAAAAATGCATCGCCTGTGCATCGCGCTGCTCTCCGCCGGCGACCTGCAAGCCATGCTGCAGGCGCTGTATTACAACCTGCGCGAGGATTTCGCAGTGCCGCACGCGGCGCTGCGGCTCTGGCGCGCCGATGCCGCCGCGCCGGCGGGAGACGGCCTGGAATTTTCGGCGGTGAGCGAGGAACTGCGCGGCTATGCAGCTGGCCTGGAGCATCCGGTCTGCGGCGCCGATGCCACCACGGAAATGTTGTCCTGGTTCGGCGAGGCGGCGGAGCAATTGCGCTCGGCCGCCTGCATACCGCTGCGCGATCGCGGCAAGACCTGCGTCGGCCTGCTGGTGCTCGCAAGCGAAGACGCCGGGCGCTTCTACCCGGAGATGGGCACGCTCTATCTCAAGCGCCTGGGCGAATTGCTGAGCGCGGCGCTCGCGCGCTACTTGTAGCCATGCCGGCGGATCAGGCGAGCGCGCCCGATCCCCGCCACGCGCTGTTGGCAGCCTATCTCGATCACCTGTCGCACCAGCGCCACCTCGCCACGGGCACGCGGCGCAACTACCGCAAGGACATCGAAGCTCTGTTCGCGCTCAACCCTGGCGTCGCGCTCGAACGCATGCAGCCGCAGCACATCCGCCGCGGCGTGGCGCAACTGCATGCGCGCGGTCTGTCCGGCCGCACCATCGCGCACATACTGTCAGCCTGGCGCGGGCTGTTCACCTGGCTGGCGCGCCACCGCGGCTACAGCACCAACCCTTGTCTCGGCCTGCGCGCGCCCAAGGCGCCCAAGGGCCTGCCCAAGGCACTTTCGCCCGAAGCGGCGGGACAGCTCCTGGACGTGGCGGCGCAAACGCCGCCCGAGCTGCGCGACAAGGCGATGTTCGAACTCGCATACTCTTCCGGGCTGCGCCTCGCGGAATTGGTCGGTCTCGATCTGGCGCACGCCGACGCGATCGGCCGCGATGCCGAATTGACCGTGACCGGCAAGGGCGGCAAGACGCGCAGCGTGCCGGTGGGCGCGCAGGCGCGCGCGGCGATAGCGGCGTGGCTGAGCGCGCGCGCCTCGCTTGCCCGGCCCGGGGTGCCGGCGCTGTTCGTCGGGGCGCGCGGCGAGCGCATCGCCGCCGGCGTGGTGCGCGCGCGCCTGGCCGCGTGGGCGAGGCGCGCCGGATTGCCGGTGCATGTGCATCCGCATGTGCTGCGCCACTCGTTTGCGACGCACGTGCTGCAATCCTCGGGCGACCTGCGCGCGGTGCAGGAGATGCTCGGGCATTCGAGCATATCGACGACGCAGGTGTACACGCACCTGGACTTCCAGTACTTGGCAAAAGCCTACGACGCTGCGCATCCGCGGGCGAAGAAGAAGTAAGCGTATCTTCCGGGACTGTCATTCCGAGGGCTAAGCCCCGGAGGAAGTCTCCTTCGGCGACGGCCGAGGAATCTGGTTTCTGATCGCACAAAAAGCAGATTCCTCGTTTCGCCCGGAATGACAACTCTTCGAGCTTGCACCTTTTGTTTTGAAAAACGGCTTATCATGCCGCGCCATGAAGCAACTGATCCTCAAGCCGGGACGTGAGAAATCGCTCCTGCGCCGGCATCCCTGGATATTCTCGGGCGCAGTGGCGCGCGTGCAGGGCGACCCTGGTGTAGGCGATACCGTGGCGGTGCGCGCGGCCGGCGGCGAATTCCTTGCCTGGGCCGCCTATAGTCCGGCATCGCAGATCCGCGCGCGGGTGTGGAGCTGGAGCGAACCGGAGCGCATCGACGGCAATTTGCTGCGCGCACACCTGCGCCGGGCCGCGGCGACGCGCGAGCGGCTGTTGCGAGCGCAGGACAGCGACGCGATGCGCCTCGCGCACGGTGAGTCCGACGGCCTGCCCGGCGTCATCGTGGATCGCTACGGCGACGTGGTCGTGCTGCAGCTGCTCTCCGCGGGCGCAGAGCGCTGGCGCGACGAGCTCGCCGAAGCGCTGCGCGATCTGACCGGCTGCGCCTGCGTATATGAGCGTTCGGATGCGGACGTGCGCGCGCTCGAAGGCCTGCCTGCGCGTAGCGGCGTGCTCCTCGGCGCCCTGCCCGGCGCCGGCGTGCAGATGCGCGAGCATGGCCTCAGCTATGGCGTGGACGTCGCCGTCGGGCACAAGACCGGTTTCTATCTCGACCAGCGCGACAACCGCAAATGCGTCGGCGAGCTTAGCCGGGGGCGCGATGTGCTCAACTGTTTTTGCTACAGCGGCGGCTTCAGCCTCAATGCGCTTGCTGGCGGAGCGCAATCGGTGCTCTCGGTGGACAGTTCGGCCGACGCGCTGGCGCAGGCGCAGGACAACCTGCGCCGCAACGATCTGGACGCCGCGCGCGCAGAGTGGCAGGAAGCCGACGTGTTCAAATATTTGCGCCTCCTGCGTGACCAAGGCCGCAGTTTCGACATGATCGTGCTCGACCCGCCCAAATTTGCGCCTACGGCTGCGTTCGCGGAAAAGGCCGCGCGCGGTTACAAGGACATCAACTTGCTCGCGCTGAAACTGCTGCGCGCAGGCGGCCTCCTCGCAAGCTTCTCATGTTCCGGCGGCGTTTCCGCCGAACTGTTCCAGAAGATCCTCGCCGGCGCGGCGCTCGATGCCGGCGTCGAGGCATCCATCGTAGGCCGCTTTGCCGCCGCTGCCGATCATCCGGTGCTGCTGTCGTTTCCCGAGGGAGACTACTTGAAAGGACTGCTACTTGCCCGTGCTTAGGCGATAATCGCCGCTTTGAATCGCGCCAACCCGGCCAAGACCGCATATGAAACCACAGGAAATGGTCCCGGTGACCATACTTACCGGCTTTTTAGGCAGCGGCAAGACCACGCTGCTCAATCGCATCCTCAAGGAACAACACGGCCAGCGCATCGCCGTCATCGAAAACGAGTTTGGCGAGGCCGGCATCGACAACGAGCTGTTGGTGCAGGACGTGGGCGAGCAGATCGTCGAGATGAACAACGGTTGCATCTGCTGCACCGTGCGCGGCGACTTGGTGCGCATCCTGGGCGAACTGCAGGCGAAGCGGGAGGCGAACAAACTCGATTTCGAGCGCATCATCATCGAAACCACGGGCATGGCCGATCCCGGGCCGGTGGCGCAAACGTTTTTCATGGACGAGGACATCGGCAACTACTACCTGCTCGATTCGATCGTGACCCTGGTGGATGCCAAGCACGCGCAGCAGCAACTGGACGATTTCCGCGAGGCGCAGGAGCAGGTGGGCTTCGCCGACCGCATCCTGCTGTCGAAGACCGATCTGGTCAGCGCCGAGGAGCACGAGCAGCTTAAAGCGCGGCTGGTCAGGATCAATCCGCGCGCGCCGATCAAGCAGGTGCATTTCGGCGAGACGCCGCTCGCCGATATTCTCGACATCCGCGGTTTCAACCTGAACGCCATTCTGGAGATCGAGCCCGGCTTCCTCGAGGAAAGGGAGCATGAACACGACGACGCGGTGCATTCCTTCGTGTTCCGCGCGGATGCGCCTTTCGACGGCGTAAAGCTGGAGGAGTTTCTCTCCGGCATGCTTCAGGTGCACGGTCCGGACCTGCTACGCTACAAGGGTGTGCTGTGGCTGGAGCAGAACGAAAACCGGGTGGTATTTCAAGGGGTGCACATGCTCATGGGCGGAGACGTGGGCAAGCCCTGGGGGCCGCAGGAGCAGCGCGCCAGCGTGATGGTGTTCATCGGCAGGAACCTGCCGGAAGAGTTGTTCGTTCAGGGCCTGAAGCAGTGCCTGGCCGGCTAGCGCAAACCCGCGCAGGGCATGCCAGCCGAGCGACTTGGATTAGAATCGCCGTATGTCGTGTGCCTGTCCCGGCCCCGGCCCCGGCCGCGGCCGCGGCCGGGCGGGAGCGTCCGGCATTGACCCAGAGCGCGGGGGCGATTGCGTCTGAGGCGCGCCCTTTTTTTCGCGCTAAGCCCGCGGCCTGACCCTTTTGGGGCAACTGGCGGCGCTTTAGCTGGTTTCGGCTTTCGTGGCGCCTAGTCGGTCTTGGGGCGACGGAGCTGTTTTATTGCGAAATTGCCGGCTTGATTCCGGCAAAACCGCCCCAACTTACAGAAATCGACCCTAAGGGACCCTGGACCCTGATATGGAACAATTCCGTGGCACCACCATCCTGTCCGCGCGCCGCGGCCAGACCGTCGCGCTCGGCGGGGACGGCCAGGTCACTTTGGGCAATATCGTGATCAAATCGGGCGCACGCAAGGTGCGGCGCCTGTACCACGACCGTATCCTGGCCGGATTCGCCGGCGGTACGGCCGATGCTTTCACATTGTTCGAGCGTTTCGAGGCCAAGCTGGAGAAGCACCAAGGCAACCTGCTGCGCTCTGCGGTAGAACTGGCCAAGGACTGGCGCACCGACCGCGTGCTGCGGCGGCTGGAGGCGATGCTGGCCGTGGCGGATCGCGAAAGCTCGCTCATCATCACCGGCATGGGCGACGTGCTCGAACCCGAACTCGGCCTGCTCGCCATCGGCTCGGGCGGTCCTTACGCGCAATCGGCGGCGCGGGCGCTGCTGGAGAACACCGAGCTTGGGCCCAAGGAAATCGTCGAGAAGTCGCTCGGCATTGCCGCCGACATCTGCATCTATACCAATCAGCAGCGCGTGATCGAGACCCTAGAATGAGGGAACAAGACCGAGGGCGGCGTTGTCTAATATTTTTGCGTGATAAACCATGTCGCAAATGACCCCGCAGGAGATTGTCCACGAATTGGACAAGCACATCATCGGCCAGGACCGCGCCAAGCGCGCGGTCGCCGTTGCGCTGAGGAACCGCTGGCGCCGGCAGCAGGTGGCCGAACCCCTGCGTCACGAGATCACACCAAAGAACATCCTCATGATCGGACCGACCGGCGTGGGTAAGACCGAGATCGCGCGGCGCCTGGCGAAACTCGCCGACGCGCCCTTCATCAAGGTCGAGGCGACCAAGTTCACCGAGGTAGGCTACGTCGGCCGCGACGTGGATACCATCGTGCGCGATCTGGTCGAGATCAGCGTCAAGCAGACGCGCGAACAGGCGATGCGCAAGGTGAAAAGCCGAGCCGAAGATGCAGCCGAGGAGCGCATCCTCGATGCGTTGTTGCCGGCGGCGCGTAGCGCGGCCGCTTTCGACCGGCAAGACGCCGGTCCCGCCGCGCTTGCCGACGGCAGCGAAGCGTCGGCGACGCGGCAGAAGTTCAGAAAGAAGCTGCGCGAGGGCGAGCTCGACGACAAGGAGATCGAAATCGAGGTCGCCGCGGCATCCGCGCAAATGGAGATTTTCGCTCCGCCGGGAATGGAAGAGCTGACTTCGCAGATCCAGGGGATGTTCCAGAACATGTCCGGCAACCGCAAGAAAACGCGCAAGCTGAAAATCCGCGAGGCCCTGAAGCTGACCGCCGAGGAAGAGGCGGCACGGATGATCAACGACGAGGACCTCAAGACCGGCGCGCTGGCCAACGCCGAGCAGAACGGCATCGTTTTCCTTGACGAGATCGACAAGATCGCCAGCCGTTCCGAGATGTCCGGCGGCGACGTGTCGCGCCAAGGGGTACAGCGCGACCTGCTGCCTTTGGTCGAGGGCACCACGGTCACGACCAAGTACGGCATGGTCAAGACCGACCACATCCTGTTTATCGCCAGCGGCGCCTTTCATATGGCCAAGCCCTCGGACCTCATCCCGGAGCTGCAGGGGCGGCTGCCGATACGGGTGGAGCTCGATTCGCTGTCGGTAGCCGATTTCGAAAGCATCCTTACCCAGACCGACGCCTGCCTGACGCGGCAGTACCAAGCCCTGCTCGAGACCGAGGGCGTGACGCTGCGCTTCCAGCCGGATGGCGTTAAACGGCTGGCCGAGATCGCGCACGCAGTCAACGAGAAGACCGAGAACATCGGCGCGCGGCGCCTGTATACCGTGATGGAAAAGCTGCTGGAAGAAATTTCCTTCGACGCGGGCAAACGCAATGACGAAACCCTCACCATAGACGCTGCCTATGTCGATGCGCGGCTGAAAGAGCTGGCGCAGTCCGAAGACCTGGCGCGGTATGTGTTGTAAATGGCTCGCGCGGCATTAAGCGAAACGGCGCCTGATCCAAGCGAGCCTAAGAGGACGGATCCCCGGATTTCGCAATTAGGGAAGCTTTAACTTTCCATGGAGAGAAACATGAAACATTCCACACGAGCCGTGCTGTTCGGTTCCATCGGCCTAGTGCTTGGAGGCGGGCTCCCGACCAGCGTGGTCCATGCGCAAGAGGTAACCATCAGGGAACCCTGGGTGCACGGCACGGTGCGCGGTCAAAAGGCAACCGGCGTTTTCATGCAGCTCACCGCAAACGAGGCGGCGACGCTGGTTGCGGTGGAGAGCCCGGTCGCAGGCTCGGTGCAGATCCACGAAATGCAAATGGAGAACGACGTGATGCAAATGCGCCAGATCTCCAGGCTGGACCTGCCGGCGGGTAAATCGGTGGAGCTGAAACCGGGCGGTTACCAAGTCATGCTGATGGACCTGAAACAACCGCTGAAGAAAGGCAAGTCCGTGCCGATCAAATTGCGTTTCGAGGCCAAGGACAAGACCTTCAAGACCATAGAAGTTCAGGCGCAGGTGCGCGAACTCGGCGCCAGCGCGAAAATTTAGGCCCTTGAAACCGGCTCGCTCTTCCCCATATTCAGTGTACCGGCCGCGAGGCCGCTGACCAACATTTTGGAAGGAGCATGACCATGGCGAATATTTCGCGTTATGAACCTTTCGGGGACGTGTTCGACGATCTTCTGAAGGGATTTTTTGTGCGACCGGTGGCGTATGAGGGCCAGACGGCAGCGCCGGGGCGGATCAAAATCGACGTGACCGAGAGGGACGGCGCCTATGTGGTGCACGCTGAAATTCCCGGGGTGAAGAAGGAAGACATCCAAGTCAACATCGAGGGCGACCAGGTGTCGATCAGCGCCGAGGCGCGTGCGGAAAAGGAAGTCAAGGAAAACGAACAGGTATTGCATCGCGAACGTTACTTCGGCAAGGTTGCACGCGCGTTCCGCTTGGGAACGGATATCGACCAGTCGGCTGCCAACGCCAAATTCGTAGACGGCGTGCTCGAGTTGACCCTGCCCAAGAAAGTTGATGCGGCCGGGCGCCAACTGACGATTCAGTAACAGGCCGTTGCAGCAGGCGGTAGCTTCGCTATCGGGAAAAGGCGGCGCCAAGCCGCCTTTTTTCGTTTCAGGGCGCTAAAATACGGGCACCCGCCTTGGGCGCCTGATTCAGTGTTGCTGAATCGGCCCTTGATGCAGGGGAGCTGGGGGGCTATCCCCTCGTTTTGCAACGGACCCCAAGGTCAAGTTCCATGTCCAACCCTGCCGTACCCGGGTTCAAGGCCCAGACGCTGGCCGAAGCGCTGCCTTACATCAAGCGCTTCCACGGCAAGACCATCGTCGTCAAATACGGCGGCAATGCCATGACCGATCCGGCCCTGCAGAAGAGCTTCGCGCACGATGTGGTGCTGTTGAAGCTGGTGGGCATGCACCCGGTGGTGGTGCATGGCGGCGGGCCGCAGATCGAGGCCCTGCTCAGGCGCATCGGCAAGACCGGCGAGTTCGTGCAGGGCATGCGCGTCACCGACGCCGAAACCATGGACGTGGTGGAGATGGTTCTGGGCGGCGCCGTCAACAAGGACATCGTCACGCTGATCAATCAGGCCGGCGGGAAGGCGGTGGGGCTTACCGGCCAGGACGGCGCGTTCATCCGCGCGAGAAAGCTGATGCTGCCCAACAAGGAAAGGCCGACGGAAATGCTCGATATCGGCCAGGTCGGGGAAATCGAAGCGATCGATCCGCATTTGATTTCGGTGCTCGAACCCGGCGGGTTCATCCCGGTGGTGGCACCCATCGGCGTGGGCGCCAACGGCGAGTCCTACAACATCAACGCCGACCTGGTCGCAGGCAAACTCGCCGAAATCCTGAAGGCCGAGAAGCTGGTGCTGCTCACTAATACCCCTGGTGTGCTGGACAAGGACGGCAAACTTATCACCGGCCTGACGGCCAAGCATATCGACGCCTTGTTCGCCGATGGCACGCTCTTCGGCGGCATGCTGCCCAAGATCAGTTCCGCGCTGGATGCGGCCAGGAGCGGCGTGAAAAGTGTGCACATCATCGACGGCCGCGTCGAGCATGCGCTGCTGCTGGAGGTCCTCACCGACGAGGGCGTAGGCACGCTGATACGCGGCAAGTGACCCTGCCGTGCGCAAGCCCGGCAGGGCATCCCGACGCGCGC
>Ga0315556_1002625_pt1 | contig 10139 bp, 8 predicted proteins | sample SalMarSW160310MG_FD_202112 | JGI IMG/M metagenome (GOLD analysis project Ga0315556, IMG submission 202112) | Salt marsh sediment microbial communities from the Plum Island Ecosystem LTER, Massachusetts, United States - Salt Marsh Sediment SW1603-10 ... | reverse complement strand
CGCCTTTGTCCGCGCCCGTGTTCTTGGTCGAGGACACGTCGACCTTGAAGTCGACCGCGCTTCCCTCTCGCTGAGCGAGCAGCTCTTCGACCCCGCCGCATCGCCGCCACGTTGTCGAGAACCGCCTCCGCTCGCGCGTCCCGCCGCCTGGCCTCGGGACTCAGCTGAGCGACCCGCGCCAGCCGCTTGTGAGAGGCCAGAACGGCCCGGTGTGCCCGGCGCCTTACCTAGCAAAATCTGAGGGCAGAGATAACAGATTTTGCTAGGATGCTTTTGTATGCACTACAGGCGCTCTTCGCGCATCTCGTCGAGAATCTCCTCACTTGAACGAGTCTCAGGCATCGCGCGTCGAATGTAGTCGGCGCACATCGGGACGGTGAAGGCGACTTTTCCGCGGCTCGGCGCGTAGAGCAAGCCCGCGCGTATCAACCTGTCGCGCCAGCCGGATACCTCCGCCGCCCGCCGACGAAGGACCTCTGCCACCCGCGCAGTTTCCTGTGGGCCTTCTCCGAGCCTTGCGGCCGCAGCCATGTACCGCTGCTGGCCTATCGGCAGCTTGCCGATTCGCTGGCTGAAGAAGTTTTCATCGAGGAAATCGCGAGCAATGGGCTCGGCAGCAACGATGTCCGCAGCAGTGATCGTGGCATCGCGACGCACCTTCCACGCAACGCGCCCGTACTCCTGAAGGAAAAAGGGATACCCGTCAGCAAGCTCGATGACCCGCTCCACGGCGTCCCCCTACCATGCGACCTCCTGACGACGTGCGGGCTCCTCCAGGGCGGCCGCAGCCGCCACGTGACCGAGCGCGCCGATTTCACGAAACTCGAAACCGCGCTCCGCGTAGCTCTTGGCATTGCCGGTCATAGCGGGCAGCAAGGGAAGCCCCGCCCCGACCAGGGCAACCGGAAGATTCTTCTGCTTGGCCCTGTGCAAGCCGACGATCAAGGCCTCGAGATCGGCCTTGGTCAGATTCTGCATCTCGTCGAGGATCAGGGCGAAGCCAAGCTCGTGGGCCTGGGCGGCGCGCCCGATCTCAACCATCACGTCGCGCATGTCCGAGGCGAGGTCGCCGGAGTCAGCGACCCCTTCCAGGCCGTCCACGTCGAGACTGAACGTGGCATCGCCGACAGTTACGGAGAACGTCTTGAGGACGCTCAGGGCTCGGCGAGCCGCATCCCCGGCGCGTCGCGTCGCGCTCATCTGGAGCAGGGCCTTACGAGCCAGTCTCGCCACCACCGGCCCGATGTCCGCGTCCGCGGCAATCTCGAACGCCTCCCCTGGCCAATTCGCCTCCTCGCAGGCAGCCTCGAACTCGTTGAGCAGCACGGTCTTGCCCACGCCACGGAGACCGGTGAGGATCAGATGTCTCTGCGTGCCACCCGAGCCAAGCTGGCGAATGATCTCGGCGAAGTAGGCGAGCTCCGAGTCCCGGCCGGCGAGAAACGGCGGACGCGCGCCCATATCGGGCGTATATGGGTTGCCAATCATCTCCATAACAATCTATAACGATATATACGGAATTTGTATATTTCGTGCTGAACGCCCAAGAACTGCTAGCAGTGCAAGCCCAAGCCGAGCGCCTGAGCGGTCTGGTCCAGGGGCGATGGGGCCGTGCTGGACTTGTCCCCGAGCGAAAGAGAGGCCACCGGATCCGGCAACGGCCTCCACCTGCCGGCCATTGTCGCATAAACGACGACAGAACGATTCGCCCGCCGGCTCAGCGGATCTCGTCCTCGGCTAGCTCCCCGTGTAGGCGGGCGGGGGTGCGGAGGGCGCCTGCTGGGCGGGCGGGGCCTGCTGGGCCGGCGGCGCGGCGGGCGGGTGCTGTTCGCCTTCCCGCTGCATCGCGGCGGTCGGGACCGGCGCCCCGCCGAGCAGCCGTTTGAGCTCCTCCGGGACCGAGGCGCGCTGCTCGGCCAGCGCGCGGGTGATCGACCCCTCGCGCACCAGCCGCGCCAGGTCGGCGTCCATCGTCTGCATGCCGACCGCGCCGGAGGTCTGCACCGCGGCGTAGATCTGATGCGTCTTGCCCTCGCGGATCAGGTTGCGGATCGCCGGCGTCGGCACCAGCACCTCGGTGGCGACGACGCGGCCCATCCCGTCGGCGGTCGGCAGCAGCTGCTGGGTGACGATCCCCTGCAGGGCGATCGAGAGCTGCGTCCGCACCTGGCCCTGCTGCTCGGGCGGGAAGACGTCGATGATCCGGTCGACCGTCTGCGCGGTCGACTGGGTGTGCAGGGTGGCGAACACGAGGTGGCCGGTCTCGGCCGCCGTCAGCGCGGTGGAGATCGTCTCCAGGTCGCGCATCTCGCCGACCAGGATGACGTCGGGGTCCTCGCGCAGGGCGGCGCGCAGGCCGAGTGCGAAGTCGGGCGCGTCGGCCCCCACCTCGCGCTGGTTGACGATCGAGCGTTTGTGCTGGTGCAGGAACTCGATCGGGTCCTCGATCGTCAGGATGTGGTCCTGGCGCTCTTCGTTGATCACGTCGATCATCGCCGCCAGGGTCGTGCTCTTGCCCGAGCCGGTCGGCCCGGTGACCAGCACGAAGCCGCGCGGTTTGTCACACAGCTCGCGCAGCACCTGCGGCACCTTCAGCGAGTCGAGCGACGGGATGTCCTGCGGCACGAGGCGGAAGGCGGCGCTGACCGAACCACGCTGGAAGAAGCAGTTGACGCGGAAGCGGGCGACGCCGGGGATCGCGTAGGCGAAGTCGAGCTGTTTGCCGGTCTCGAAGCGCTTGCGCTGGTCGTCGTTGAGGATCGAGTAGACGATCTCGCGCGTCTCCTGGCCGGCGAGCACGTCGAATCCCTCCATCGGCACGATCTTGCCCTTGTCGCGCATGCAGGGCGGCACCCCCGGCGTGATGTGCACGTCGGACGCCCGCGACTCGACCATGCGGCGCAGCACCTCTGCGAAATCGACCGCCATGAGGGCTTAGATCGGCCTCGAAGTCGAATTCCTGAAGTCTGAGGGCGAGGTCGCCACGACAATTGCCGCCTTTTCCCCACCCGAGTGGGGAAAATGCAGCAACATCCGCGGCGAGCAGGGGTCAGGCGGTGACACGGACTACCTCTTCCAGGCTGGTCAGCCCGCCGCGCACCTTGTGCAGGCCGTCCTCACGCAGGGTGAGCATGCCCTCCTCGCGCGCCACCGTCGCGATATCGGCCTCCGAGGCGTGCTCCACCGCCATCTCCTTGATCCGCTCGCTCAGCGTCATCACCGAGAAGATCCCGACGCGGCCGCGGTAGCCGCTCTGGTTGCAGCGGCTGCAGCCGACCGGCTCGTAGGCCTCGAGGTCGCCCCCCACCCGCACGTCGGCTTCGGCCAGCACGTTCGGCGGCACGATCGTGCGCCGCTTGCAGTGGGTGCAGAGCTTGCGCGCCAGTCGCTGGGCGACGACGCAGTCGACCGCCGAGGCGATCAGGAAGGCCTCGATCCCCATCTTGGTCAGGCGGGTGATCGCGCCGGGCGCGTCGTTGGTGTGCAGCGTGGTCAGCATCATGTGCCCGGTCAGCGCCGCCTCGATCGCGATCCGCGCCGTCTCGCCGTCGCGGATCTCGCCGACCATCACGATGTCGGGGTCGGCGCGCAGGATCGAGCGCAGCCCGGTGGCGAAGTCGAGCCCGGCCTTGCGGTTGACGTTGATCTGGTTGACGCCCTCGAGCCGGTACTCGACCGGATCCTCGATCGTGATGATGTTCTTCTCCACCGCGTTGAGCTCGCCCAGCGCCGCGTAGAGGGTCGTCGACTTACCGGAGCCGGTCGGCCCGGTTACCAGCACGGCGCCGTAGGACTGCCCGAAGGAGTCGGCGAAGCGCGTCCGCCCCTCGCCGTCCATGCCCAGGTCGTCGAGCGAGCGCTGCGCGTTCTCCTTGTCGAGGATGCGGATCGTCGCCCCCTCGCCGCGCTGCGTCGGCAGCGTGGTGACGCGCAGGTCGACGCGCCGCTCCTCGACGGTCACGCTGACCCGGCCGTCCTGCGGCACGCGCTTCTCGGCGATGTTTAGGTCGCTCATGATCTTCACCCGGGAGACGACCGCGTTGACCATCCGCTTCGGCACGTGCGCGGCCTCGCGCAGCACGCCGTCGACCCGGAAGCGCACCCGCATCTCCCCCTCGCCGGGCTCGAAGTGGACGTCGGAGGCGCCCTCCCCCACCGCCTGGCCGAGGATGCTGTAGACGAGCTTGATCACCGGCGCGTCCTCGGCGCTGACTTCCATGTCGGCGACCTCGGCCAGCTCGGCTTCCTCCTCGCCGGCCGCCTCGCCCTCGGTGACCGCCTCGCTGACCGCGCTCTGCAGCGTGTTGAGGCGGCCGATCAGCGCTTCGATGTCCTCCTCGGGGGCGACCGCGACCCGGCAGTCGAGCGCCGTCGCGATCTGGATGTCGTCGACCGCCAGCACGTTGGTCGGGTCGGCCATCGCGACCAGCAGCGTGTCCTGGTCGACGAAGCCGACCGGCAGGGCGCGGTAGCGGCGCGCCGTGTTGACCGAGATCAGGTTGGCCGCCGCCATGTCCACCTGGAAGGCGGAGAGGTCGACGTGGTCGAGCCCATAGCGCTCGGCGACCGCGCGCGCGAGCTGGTCGGCGGTGATCGACCCCTGCTCGATCATCAGCCGCTCCGGCGGGCGGCCGGCGGTCCGCGAGGCCTCGATCGCCGTGCGGGCGACGTCGTCGCCGACGAAGCCGAGGTCGACCAGGACGTCGGTGACGAAGCCGCTGTGGCGGCCGCGCTGGTGCGGCGGCGTCAGGCCCGGGGTGCCGCCCGCCTGCGGGTCGAGCGCCGGCGCGGTCGAGTCGCCGGAGTCGGGGACCGGTCGCAGGTGGTTGGGGAATTCCCGCGAGTCCACCGTGCTCAGCCCCTCACGGGTGGTAGTCGAGCGTGCGCCCCTGGTAGCCGGCGTCGATCACTGCCTGGGCGACGCTCTGCGGGCTCTGGAAACCGTAGCTGACCGAGGCGGTCGGGATCGTCTTGTCGAGGTGCTTGGGAGTGACGACGACCAGCGCCGGCACGCGGTCGACGCCGACGCCCTCGCTGATCGCCGCGTAGCGGGCGATCTGCTTCGCCGGGACGATGAAGACCTTGGCGTCGGGGAAGCCCGCCAGCCCCTTGGTGGCGACCTTGACGCGACTGTCGTCGATGCCCCCGTCGTGGACGAAGAGCAGGACCAGCGTCTTGTTCGCCTTCCAGGCGCGCAGCACCGGCTTCGGCAGCGGCGGCGCGGCGATGCCGCTGGGGGCGGCGCCGGCGAGCGCCGAGCCGAGCGCTTCGGAGCCGGCGGCTTCGCTCGCCGCTTCGACCGCGCCTTCGACCGCTTCGCCCGGCGTCGCGCCGGTCGCGCTGCCGGTCGCGTTCGTGCCGGCGACCGCCACGGTCGCTTCGGTCGTCGCTTCGCCGCCGCCCGATTCTTCTTCCCCGCCCCCGCCCGAGGACATGAGGAAGACGGCGACGCCGACCAGCAGCACCCCGACGACGCCGAGCTGGACCAGCGGGTTGCTGTTCAGGGCCTCTCTCATACGTTCGCTTACAAGTTCGACAAATCGGCCCCCGGGCTTGAGTCGCGCATGCGCACGGCGCACGATCCCGCCCAGAGCGCGGTAGAGGTTTGCCCCGTATGGCGATTCAAACCTCTGCCGCACCCGGCGCGTTCCGTTAGGAAAATGATTCGTGCCATAATCGTCACGTGGCTACGGGAGGCGCCACGGAGAGCGGGTACCGGGCACGTACGGCAGCCCTGACGCTGCTCTACGTCGCAGGCTCGATGGACCGCGAGGACCTGCTCGAGCTGCTCGAGGCATCGCTGTCTGGCGTCGCTGCGCCGCTGCCCGACGAGGAGGAGTTCGAGGACTTCGAGCAGGAGGAGCTCGAGGCCGAGGAGGAGGACCTCGACGAGGCGCTCGACCCCAGCCTCCACGCCCCGCTGGAGCTGACCGGAAAGGGCGAGGAGATGCTCTTCGTCAGCGGGACGATCGAACGCTGGCTCTCCCGCTGCCCGCAGGGCCCGCTCGAGCTCGGTCTGGCGGGCGCCCGGGCGCTGGCACCGATGGTCCTCTCCTGGTCGGCGACGCTGACCCATGCGCTCGCCTCGGGACCGCTCACCTTGGAGGAGCTGGAGCAGGCGCTCGCCGCGGTGCTCGACCCCGAGGCGGTCGAACAGCAGCTCGAATCGCTGGTCAACTCGGGCCAGGCCGAAGCGCTGTACGGGAGCGGGCGGGCGCCCAGCTTCGCGCTCACCGACTGGGGACGCGAAGCGATCTCGCCGATCGTCGCCGCGGTGCGCTACGAGCAGCGCTATCCCGAGGACGATGTGCTGGACCCCGACGTCTTCGATGTCGAGGCCGCCTTCCAGATGGCGCTGCCGCTATTGCGCCTGTCGGGCGAGCTGCGCGGCACATGCCGCGCCGGCGTGCGCATCCCCGGCGAGGAGGAGCTCGTCGCCGGCTCGACCGTGGAGGTCGAGGGCGGCCGCGTCACATCCTCCTCCCCGCTGCTCGACCGCGTGCCCGAGACCTGGGCCACCGGCACGCCGCTCGACTGGTCCGAGGCCGTGATCGACCCCGCCGCCGCCGGGCTCGACGTGGGCGGCGACATCGAGCTCGCCGAGGGCCTGATCGAGGCGCTGCACCAGCGGCTGTTCGGCGACAGCGGCCTGCGCCGCCCGATCCGCGGCCTGCCCCGCTGACGGCCAGGGCGCGACGAATCGCCGCTCAGTCGGACAGGGCCCAGAGCAGCAGGGCGGCGGGAATGAGATTCGTCGAGCCGACGAGCTCGAGCTCGTCGCGGGTCGCCACGAGCGCCGGGCGCCCGGGGAGGGCTCGAGCCGGCGCGGTCGCCTTGCGCCGGTCGAGCGAGGACGCCCAGTCGGCCACCTCGACCGCGTCGATCGCCTCGCGGGGGCCGCAGACGAAGTCGACCTCGCCGCCGCGGCGGGTGCCCCAGACGTGCAGCCGCTCGGGCGCCGGCATGTTCTCGGCGCGGCGCTCGCGCGGCTCGTAGCGGCGGTAGAGCGCCAGGGCGAGGGCGTTCTCCACCGCGGCGTGTGGATTGCGCGGCAGACCGACCCGGCTCGCGACGATCGTCTGCAAGAGCGGGTCGCCGAAGTAGACCTTCTTGTCCTTCGCCATGTCACCGCTGCCGGAGTCGCGCTTCCAGAAGTAGAGGACCAGCGCGAAGTAGTTGACGGCGAGCAGCTCGACGTAGCTCTGCACGGTCCGGGGGTCGGGGTGACCGGCGCCGGCGCGACGGCGCGGCCGGCCCAATGGCACGTCCATCTCCCGGGCCAGCCGCGACCAGCTGAGCTTGGAGCCGAGCGAGCGCATGAGCCGCTCCAGCAGCGCCTCGACGGCGGGAATCGAGGCGCCGCGCTTCTGCGCCTCCTTGACCAGCGAGTCCCAGAGCACCCGCTGGGTCTCCTCGCTCGGCTCGGGCTGCCCGGTCGCCGCCTCGGCGACGGCCGCGGGGAGCCCGCCGAAGACCAGATAGCGCTCCAACGAGCGCCGCAGAGCGGGCAGGTGCACGCGCGCCGCGGTCAGCGCCTCCCTGCCGTCGTCGGAGAGGAGCTCGGCGACGCTCAGGCCGAGGCCGCGCGGCGTCGCCCCGTCCAGCGCGTGCGCGAACGAGGCGAAGTCCTGCGGCAGCACAAGCAGATCGCGCCCCGCGCCCCGCCGTCCGGGCAGCCGCTCGGCGGCGCCCTCGGCGAGGTCGGCCGCGGAAGAGCCGGTGCAAACCACGACATCGCGGTCGATCCGCCCTTCGTCCCAGAGAACCTTGACAGCCGTCTGCCAGCGCTCGGTCGCGGTGACCTCGTCGAGCAAGATCAGCCGGGGGGACGCCGCCGCCCCCGCCAGCTCGAGAGCCCGGTGGACGGACTCGACGAGCGCGGTGGCCGGCTGATCCTCCAGCAGGTCGAGCGAGAGATAGACGACCGCCCGCGGGCTCATGCCCGCCTCCAGGGCGCGGCGGACCAGCAGCTTCAGGTCGGTCGACTTGCCCGCCTGGCGCGGGCCGCGCAGCACGTGGATCGCCGGCGCCCCGAGGTCGATCTCGTCCACCTCGGGCGTGGCAAGACGGACCGGGCTGTTCCCCAACCGGCGCAGATGCAGGTCGTCCGCCTCCCACGCCTCGCTACGCCACCATGGGTTGGACCGGTAGATCTGCGTATTGCTCAACATGAGGGGCATATATTAGCATTGCAGTCCTGATAAAAGCCCCATATATACGTGGTTAGACCCCAAAAGGTCGACAGACGCACGATCCGGCCAGAGTGCGGTAGAGGTTTGTCCCGCATGGCGATCCAAACCTCTACCGCACCCGCCGCGTTCCCTTAGAGGGACCTTTCGTGCCATAATCGTCACGTGGCTGCGGGAGGGGCTACCGGGAGCGATTTCCAGGCGCGGACGGGGTCGCTGACGCTGCTCCACGTCGCCACCTCGATGGAGCGCGAGGGGCTGCTGGCGATGCTCGAGGCCTCGCTGGAGGGCACGCCGCCGCCGCTTCCCGGCGAGGATGAGGTCGCGGACTATGAGGAGGAGCTGGAGGCCGGACCCGACGAGGACGACCTCGAACGCGAACGGGCGCTCGCAGAGCACGACACCGACCTCGACACCCAGATGCAGCTGACCGGCAAGGGCGAGGAGATGCTCTTCGTCAGCGGGACGATCGAACGCTGGCTCAGCCGCTGTCCGCAGGGGCCGCTGGCGCTCGGCCTGGCGGGCGCCCGGGCGCTGGCGCCGATGGTCCTCTCCTGGTCGGCGACGCTGACCCATGCGCTCGCCCATGGGTCGCTCAGCCTGGCGGAGCTCGAGCAGACGCTCGCCGCGGTGCTCGAGCCCGAGGCGGTCGAACAGCAGCTCGAATCGCTGGTCAACTCGGGCCAGGCCGAAGCGCTGTACGGGAGCGGGCGGGCGCCCAGCTACGCGCTCACCGACTGGGGGCGGGAAGCGATCTCGCCGATCGTCGCCGCGGTGCGCTACGAGCAGCGCTATCCCGAGGACGATGTGCTGGACCCCGACGTCTTCGACGTCGAGGCCGCCTTCCAGATGGCGCTGCCGCTGATCGATGTGCCGAGCGACGTGCGCGGCACAGTCCGCGCCGGCGTGCGACTCCCCGGCGCCGAAGGGGAGGAGCTCGTCGCCGGCTCGACCGTCGAGGTGGCGGACGGCCGCGTCGCCGCCTCCTCCCCACTGCTCGACCGCGTGCCCGAGACCTGGGTCACCGGCGACCCGCTGGACTGGTGCGAAACGGTGATCGACCCGCGCGAGGCGAAGCTCGACACCGGCGGCGACATCGGCCTCGCCCAGGGCCTGATCGAGGCGCTGCACGAGCGGCTGTTCGGCGACAGCGGACCGACCCGGACGATGCCCGGCCGGTATTCGTAAGTTTCCCCGGCCTGCACCAGACGCTGTTCGGCGTACCGACGCGCTGAGACTCGGGCGCGGCTCGAAAGCACTCGATCCATTCCAAGACAGTTACCCAACCGTGACATAATCGTCCACGTGGCTTCCATCCAGGCCGCCGACGAGAAGAACTGCGAGGGGTACAGGGCGCGCGCGGGGGCGCTGACGCTGCTCTACCTCTCCAGCCCGCTCGAACGCCCCGTCTTGCGGACGCTGATGGCCGAACTGACCACCGGCGTGAAGATGCAGGAGATCGAGCCGCCCGACCCCGAGTTCATGCGGATGGGGATCTTCGAAGACCCCTACCTGCTCGAACCGGCCGACCCCGACCACCCGCCGGGGGAGCCGATCGGGCCGGACACCCTGCTGCGGCCGACGCCGGCGGGGAACGAGGTGCCCTTCGTCGGCGCCGTGCTGGCCGACTGGCTGCGCCGCTGCCCGCAGGGTCCGCTCGAGCACGGGCTGGAGTCCGGGCGCCACATGGCGGCGCTGCTCGGCGGCTGGGCTTCGATGACGATCCACGCCCTGGCCGGCGGGCCGCGGAGCGCCGCGCAGGTCTGCGAGGCGATCCAGGTCATCGACCGCGAGGCGCTCGACGCCCGCATCGACTCGATGCTCGCCACCGGCCTGCTCGAGGAGGCGCCCGGCGAGGACCCCGATGGCGAGCCGCTGCTGCGGCCGACCGAGTGGCTGCGCCGCGCCGTCGCCCCGCTCGCCGCGGCGGCGCGCATGGAGCAGCGCTTC